>MDSW01082331.1_pt1 | contig 13587 bp, 8 predicted proteins | sample 811171 | NCBI WGS metagenome assembly MDSW01 (sample SAMN05326641, study PRJNA326480) | marine metagenome | isolation source: seawater | place: Atlantic Ocean: North West | collected 2012 | reverse complement strand
GGCGACGTCGGGCGCGATCGGACGCGTCGCGAACCGCGACGGGGCGTCGCCCGCGCCCGCGGCGCCGCTCGCGATCGCCGGGGGGGCGCTGCTGCGACGAAGATTTCGAACGCGCGAGGCCGCGTTCGCGAGAATCTTCGAGCCGGGCGCGCGGGCGTGCGCGGATCGAGGGCTGAAACTCGGGATCGCCGCGCTGGGGGCGAAGCTTTCGTTGCGCGAGATCGGGGAGACGGCGACGGCGGCGGCGCCGGCGATCGCGGCGACGGTGACGACCGGGCTGACGGCGACGCCGGCGCTGCGAAGGGCGGCGAGCGAAAGGTTCGGACCGGCGAGCGGGCTGACGCGAAAGGTGGGCGCGCTGCTGGCGGCGGGAACGAGCGTGTGCGGCGTGACGGCGATCGGGGGACTGGCGCCGGCGATCGGGGCGAGTCAGCGGGAGATTGGGGTGGCGGTGGCGAACGTGGCGGCGTACGGGACGCTCGGGATGCTGGCGTATCCGTGGGCGGCGAAGCGGTTGTTTCCGGAGGGCGGCGTCCCGGCGGGGGTGTTTTTGGGGCTCAGCGTGCACGATACGGCGCAGGTCGTCGGGGCGGGGATGACGTTTCGAGACGCGTTCGAGGATGAGTTGGCGTTTAAGGCGGCGACGGTGACAAAGTTGACGAGAAATCTCACCCTGGCGTTGGCGATTCCGTATCTCGCGTACGCGTTCAGGAGCGCGGACGCGGGCGCGGGCGCGGCGGCGAAGCGTCCGGCGCTCGTGCCGGGGTTTTTGATCGCGTTCGTCGCGATGGCGGCGCTGCGTTCGCTCGGGGACGCCACGGAATCCGTTCGCGACGACGCGCGGTGGAAGCGTTTCCACAAGGCGACGGGGGATTTCGCGTCCAACGTGGTTTTGCCGACATCCATGGCGGCGGTCGGTTTATGCATGAGCGCGTCGGCGCTTAGCGGCGTCGGTGTGGCGCCGTTCGTCGTCGGGGCGTGCGCGGCGACTTCCGTCGGTGTGGTCGCCGCGTGCAGCGTCAAAGCTCTCGACGCCGCTGGCGCGTTTCGAGGCATCGGCGCGAGTTGAGCGCGGAGCGAAGAGTAGCGTTAGCATCTAGATGACTTTTGTTCGTGCCACATGCGTAATGACAACAATAAAGCTTTAAGTTTCGAATCAATCAATTCTTTGCTACGGTGGATCGTTTCTCAATCTAGATCGAGAAACTAGAAGAGGGCCTCGTCTAACGAGTCTTCGGAAAACTTGAACGCGCCGTCGGCGACGACTTGTTCAAGCTTGCGGGCGCTTTCGTCGCTAATGCTCAAAGCAGATTGAAGAACCTTGCGCTCTTCCACGTCTGAGCACTCTTGGACGAAGACAGAGTACATGTCGAACACCTCAGATTCCACCTTCCACTCCAACTTGGCCTCAGGCGCCACGGCTTGGCACGCGACCAAGTTGCGGCAGCACAGGAGGACGTCGGCAGCCTTCTTTTGACGCAAGACAGCGACGCCTTGAATCATTTGAGAGCGCTTCTTCTCGGCAGCGATGTTCTTGAGCTCAGTCTTGGCCTTCTCACCATCAATCTTGAGATCTTCGACCAAGGTACCCGTGAGCGCTTCGATGTCGGCGCTTCCGCTTCCGTCGCCCAAACGGCGCTCGGCGTTTTTGCGGAACAAGTTCATGCGCTTGTCTTCCGGAATCATGCGCTCGATTTCGACGCCAGCTTCGATCATCTTTCTCACCTCAGCCGCATCGAGCGTACCAGAAGCAATTTGCTGCTGAACGTTGGACATCATGCGTTGCGAGGTGATGCCCTTGATGATCTTTTGCGCCTCGTCCTCGGGCAAGTTGAGCTGCGTCTGAATTTCCTTGAGCTTCTCGGCGCGATCGGCGGTGAGGCCGCGGCCGTCGCCGAGCATTTGCTCAGCTTGCGTCCGGAACGCCTTGTCGGCCAGATCCTTGTGCACTTGACCGACTTCCATCATGTTAAGGCCGAGGATATCGCCGAGCTGGGACAAGCGCTTGAATTCGCTTTGGTCGCGCTCGATGTTGATGCGCACGCCCATCGGGGCGTTCACTTGATCACCAGTCATGCAGAACATGAGGTATTCTCTGTACATCGCTTGGCGAGTGACCACATCCATGTCTTCGGCGAGCGTGACTTCCTTCTGGTGCGGGACTTCTTCCTCCTTGACGACGACTTCTTCCTCTTTCTCTTCCTCCTCCGCGGTCTCCGTCGCCGCCTCAGCCTTCACTTCCTCAACCTTCTTGGGGGTGTCACTGGCGAAGCCTTGACCCTCCGCCGCACTTCGAAGGCTATCATCCACCGTGGGCTCAGCGGCGGCTTCAGGCTCCGCCGCGGTAGCCTCCGCGGCGGCTTTCGCCTTCTCTTCCGCTTCCTCCTTCGCCGCCGCCTCTTGCGCCTCCTTCAAGAGCGAGGCGAGCTCCTCCGCCGCCGCCTCAGCCTTTGCCTTGGTCACGTCCTGCACGAGCGGCGTCACGACGCCTTGGTTGTAGAAGATCATCTTGCGAATCTCCTTCTGCGCGTCCGTCTTGTTTCTAATGGACTTGGACGTGCGGATGAAACCACTCATTTGCTTGCGAGCCTCGGCGCCGAGAATCTTGAGCGCGGTTTCGTCGTCGAGACGAACGTTTGCCTTGGCAGCCTTGCATCGGTCGCGAAGCGCCGGAGTGAAGGACTCGGTCGGCACGGAAAGCGCCGAGCGAACCGCGGTGCGGTAAATTTCGCCGCAGATTTCAAAGTGAAGCTTCTCAACGACGCCCTTCGGCACGCACAAGAGCTTGCGAACGCGAGCCAAGGCTTCGACGTCGGCGTCTTCGAGCTTTTTATTCGATGAGATGATGGACTCGAGCTTGGTGCGATAGTTCTCTTCGTGAATGCCCGCAGCCACTTCCGGAGGGAATCGGAGGCCTTCGCACAAACCTTGGAGCACCTTGGCTGGAGACTCGGCGTTGTCCAACGAGCCGCTCTTGACGGCGTCGCGAAGCGCCAGGCGGTACGAGGCGGTGGTGGAGGCGAGAATAATGTCGTCTGCCTCCTTGTTGCCCATGCCAAACACGAGACGGAGCTTGCCGAGGTTGTCGTTGAGCGCGGCACTGAAGGAGTAACCCTTGATGCCTTCCTCGAGGTAGGTTCTGAACACGTCCTTGAGTTCCGTCATCTTCGAGTCAAACTCGCCGCCGAACAGCGTCACCGGACCAACACCCGGGAAAGAACCTTGCGCGCCTTCGAGCTTGACGTTGTAAGCCAAAACGTGTTCAACGTTCTTGCAAATCGTACCGACGTCACGCGCAGAGCCACGTTCCTTGTTCAACGTAATGGTGCCGTTGACGATGCCGGCGACGTGCGCCGTGGCGAGGTCTTGGGCGATTTCACCGGCGGCGTCGTCGTCCAAATTCAGCGACGCCTTGTAGTCAGCCGCCGACGCGATCGCCGCGGCGTCAACGTTAGCGATGGCGTTAGATTTGGACAAGCTCGTGCGCAACAGCTGGCTCGCGTTGTCTCTGTTGGCCAAGTCGACTTGGGCGTCCGAGACGCGGAACACGCGCTTCCACGGGAGCAAAAATCGCGCTTGCTCTTCGCCAAAGGTTTGCGTAGAGATGAAGACGAGCTTTTGGAACTCCTTGCGCGATTCCAAGTCCGTCTCCTTATCCGTCGATCCGAGTTCGATGCGCTTTCTGAACAAGCGACGACCAGCCTCCAAGTGCGCCTGCGCCGCCGAGGCGTCGTCGATGCCGAGCGTTTGGCGAAACTGCGCCAAAGCCGCGGCTTCCCAACCTTGCACCGGATCCAACCCTTGCGGCACGAGAGACATCAAGTAGACGTCGTAAAGCTCCGTCATCGCCGTCGCGCACGATTGACCCATGTTCGCGATCCCAAACTTCGCCCCCATCGCGTTGACTTCCTCAGCCGTCACGCTCAACGGATCCCGTCCCTGCAGCGAGTTCCACAAGCTCTTCGGCGCCGCCGTGAACCGCTTCTTATCCGCCACCGACACCCCATACGCGGCGCCACCACCGACGACCGCCGTCAGCGCCGCTTTCGCCCCTCCCCTGACGTTCGCCGGCATCGCGGAGCCCACCGCGTTCCCCAATCCGGCGCCGAGCGCCACGAGCGCGCCGTACGCCCCCAACCGCGCCGCCGTCGGCAGCGCCGCGATTTGTTTCTCCACCGCGTCCATCTCGCGCTCGAACCCGAACGGGCTCGCTCGATCCTAATCGCATCAATCGTCCGATCGCGCTCGCATCGTCAGTCTCCGCGCCCTCGCCGTCGCCCCTCGCCCTCCGTCGCGCGCGTCTCCTAGGTCACACCCTCGCCATCCACAGGGTTTCGCGTCGTCGCGCGACGATGTCTCGACGCACCGTCGGCGGTTCCGGCGCGCTCGCCCGCACGCGCGCCGCGCACGCGCGCCCGCGCGTTCGACGCAAAGAATTCTTCTTCACCAAATCCCGCGTCGCCGTCCACCGCGCCGTCGTCGCCGGTCGACGCGTCGCCGTCGTCATCATCGCGCGTCGAGCGCGCGCGCGCGAACGATGTCGTGCGATTCGCTTTACGAACGCGTCGCGTCGCGCGGTCTTCGGACTCTCGCGCGGTCGTCGGACTTGCGCGGACGGTTCGAACGACGCGTCGTGCGCTCGCGTCGCGCTTCGTCGCGCCCGCGTCGCCGTGTGCGCGCGCCGCGCGTCGTCGCGACGCCGCCGGGCGGGCGGTTGCTGTTTGAGACTCTACACGGACCTTATCCACACCCATCGCCCGATCGTCGTCCGCGCGCGGCGCACCGCGACGCGATGCCGCGCGTCGCGACGCGCGCGACGCCCGCGCGCGCGACGACCTCGACGTCGACGTCGTCGCGCACCGCGCGTCGCGACGCGCGCGCGAGACGAATCGCGACGCGCGCGGGATTCGATCTCGGTAAACTCGCGTCGGTGCTGCGAAAGAAGACGGCGATGGATGTCGAGCGCGTGTTCAACGGGACGTCGAAGACGCGGGAGCGATTGAGCGCGGTGAACGACGTGTTGGCGCTGTGGCGCATGGAGGATTTCGACGACGCGCTGGAGGAGCTGGAGGAGACGCTGCTGGGGGCGGATTTCGGGCCCAAGGCGGCGACGCGGGTGACGGACGGCGTGCGCGCGCGCGTGGAGCGAGGCGAGTGTAAGACGGGGGGGGACGTGCGGCGAGCGCTGAAGGCGTCGATCGTGGAGGTGTTGACCAAGGCGGGGGACGCGATGAAGATTGGATTGAACGAGACGGCGGGCGAACCGAGCGTGGTGTTGGTGGTGGGCGTGAACGGGGGGGGGAAGACGACGACGCTGGGAAAATTGAGTCATCGATTCGCGGAGAGCGGGGCGAAGGTGATGATGGTGCCGGGAGACACGTTTCGCGCGGCGGCGGCCGAACAGCTCGCGACGTGGGCTGAACGCACGGGAGCGGTGATGAGCGACTCGCCGCCGAACACCAAACCGGGGGCGGTGTGTTACAAGGCGGTGGACGAGGCGTGCGCGCGGGGCGACGTCGACGTCGTGCTCGCGGACACGTCCGGGCGATTGCACAACAACTCTCAGCTCATGGATGAATTAGTCGGGGTGAAGAATTCCATCTCCAAGCGCTTGCCGAGCGCGCCGCACGAGGTTTTACTCGTCTTGGACGGCACCACCGGGTTGAACATGCTCAACCAGGCGCGCGTTTTCAACGAAGCCGTGGGCGTGACGGGAATCATTTTGACCAAGCTCGACGGCACCTCGCGAGGAGGCGCGGTGGTGAGCGTGGTGGATGAGTTGGGGATTCCCGTCAAGTTCGTTGGCGTCGGCGAGTCGATGCAAGACTTGCAGTCGTTCGACGCGGTCGGGTTCGTCGACGCGTTGTTCCCGGACGAGGAGGAGTAGAGACTGTCTCGTGACGACAATAATACTACGCCGCTATCGGTTAATACACACATACAATAATTCGCTAAAGAGATCATCTAACTAAAGGTAGTTTCGTCAACTTCGTCAAGCACTTCGGCGAAATCCTTCGCAGACGCACGGCGCCGAGCACGCGCTCAGGCAACTCGTCTTCGCGCGCGCCCTCGATCCATATCGCCAAATCCTCGTCGCTCCGCGCGCTGAGCCCGGAGAACATGTTGTACAGATATTTCGCAGACGCGCTCGTCCCGCACTCGATGCAACACTCTAAATAACGGTCCTCGTACCCCTCGGTATCGCCGGCGCCGCGAAAAAAGCGCGTCGACGCGCGTTTTCCCACGAGCACCGGTTTCGTCGGCACGCACTTGCGCAACATCAACGGCGACTGCGGACGAAGTTTCGCGCACAGCTTCACTCTCGCCGCGCGATATGCGTCATCATCGGTCTCCACGAACCGTCTCAACGTCTTGGCGAACGACGGCGACGAATTCGCGTCGACCCAATCGCACAACCGCCGCGCGTCGCGAACGCTCTCCGCGCCGTCGCCCTCGGGCTGAAAATAGCACACCAAATTCGCCCCATCCGGATTTACGAAGTGCATCGCGAACGTCCACGCCGTCGTCGCTCCTCCGTCGCGCTCGAACTCGCGCCTGAACCAACTCTCCGGTCGCGTTCGACAAAAATCGACGCGCGCGTCGTCGCCGTCGCTCGCCAGGCTCGAGCCATCGAACAGATCGACGTGTCGCAGCGTCAGCAGCGGTCTCTCGCGCGGTGGTGCCTTTTTAGCGTCCACGAAGTACGACGCGGCGCGCACGCGCAGCCACTCGCACGGCGCGGCGTCCCAGTGCGTCGTCGAGGCGCTCGAAAAGTGTTCTCGAAACGACGTCAGGGCGTCGTGAAAGATGTCGAGCGAGCGTCTCGACCGCGACGTCGCGACCGCGGCGCTTGTCGACGGCGGCGAACTCCGGTCGAGCGCGCGATGCGACGCGGGATCGACGTCGACGCGCGAGCTCGCGCATCCCATCGAGGCGCGGAGTGCGGTCGCGACGGCGAGGCGCGACGCTCGGGACGGCGTCGGCGCGACGGGAGCTCGGGAGCTCGGGACGGCGACGACGGCAAAGGAGAACGGACGGCGACGACGGGAAAGGAGAAGGAATTTATATTAGTACTTCAATCAAAAGTGCGCGACTAAAGTGGCACGAGCGGCTGTCCGTTGCGGGGACTCGTTGCGGGGAATTTTCCCGAGCGCAACGCTTCGACATCCGGTCCCTACGCTTACAACGACATCGCCTTCGCGGCCATGGCATCGGCAGTGATTCCGAACTGCTTGTACAGAATCGGGGCCGGTGCCGAAGCGCCGAAATCGTCATGTCCGATGGAAGCGCCGGCGTACTTAGCCCAGCCGAACGTGGTGCCCGCCTCGATGGAGACGGTCTTCGCGCGCATGGCAGCCGGCAAGACGGACTCTTGGTAGGCGGCCGGTTGGCGCTCGAAGGCTTCCCAGCACGGCATGGAGACAACGCGAACCTTCTTACCCTTAGATTCGAGCTCGGCACCAGCTTGGCACGCGAGTTCGAGTTCGGTACCGGTACCGATGAGGATCACGTCGCACGCTTCGCCAGCGGCGGCGCCTTGGACGACGTACGCACCCTTGGCGGCGCCTTCCATGGAGGTACCCGCAAGGTTCGGCACGACTTGGCGGGAGAGCGCCAACGTAGTCGGGGCACCGTTCATCGAGTTTTCGACAGCCATCTTGTACATGGCGGCGGTCTCGTTGCCGTCGGCCGGGCGAGCCATGTCCATACCCGGCATGGCGCGGAAGGACGCGACGTGCTCAATCGGCTGGTGAGTCGGGCCGTCCTCGCCGACGCCGATGGAATCGTGCGTCATGACGAAGATGGTACCGGCTTGGGAGAGCGCGGCGATGCGCATGGCGCAACGCATGTAGTCGGTGAAGATGAAGAAGGTCGCGCAGTACGGAATGATACCCGGGGAGTGGAGCTTCATGCCGTTGGCGATGGCACCCATACCGTGCTCGCGGACGCCGAAGCGAACGTTGCGCTCGGCCGGGGTGTCCTTTTGGAAGTCACCGAATTGCTTCATCAACGTCATGTTGGACGGCGCAAGATCGGCGGAACCACCCATGAAACCCGGGATCGCGCCACCGAGGGCGTTGAGCATGGTTTGGGAGTGGATGCGCGTGGCGACACCCTTGTCCTCCGGCGTGAACGTCGGGAGAGACTTTTCCCAGCCAGACGGCAACTTGCCGGACATGATGGACTCGAGCTCGGCCGCATCTTCGGCGTACTTGCTCTTGTAGGTGGCCCACTTGGCGTTCCATTCGGCTTCGGCGGCGGTGCCCTTTTCGGAGCAATCCATGTACGCCTTGACGGCTTCCGGAACTTCGAATTCGCCGTACTTCCACTTCAAGTTTTCGCGAGTCGCGGCGGTTTCATCCTTACCGAGCGGCGCGCCGTGCACGTCGTGGGTGTTGGACTTGTTCGGGGAACCGTAGCCAATCAAGGTGGTCACCTTGATGAGCGACGGGCGCGGGTCAGCCTTGGCGGCGTTGACGGCGGCGCGAATCGAGTCGACGTCGGTGTTACCGTTCTCGACGTGTTGCGTGTGCCAGCCGTACGCGTTGAAGCGCGCGACGACGTCTTCCGTGAAGGAGATGTCGGTGTGACCATCGATGGAGATGTGGTTGTCGTCATAGAAGACAATCAACTTGCCGAGGCCCCAGTGACCGGCGAGGGACGCGCCTTCGCCGGACATGCCCTCCATGTTGCAGCCGTCGCCCATGACGCAGTACGTGTAGTGATCGACGATTTCGCAATCCGGCTTGTTGAATCGACCGGCGAGGTGCTTCTCGACCATCGCGAGACCGACGGCGTTGCAAATACCCATACCGAGCGGGCCCGTGGTGACTTCGATGCCGTCGGTGATGAAGTTCTCCGGGTGACCCGGGGTCTTGGAGTCCCACTGACGGAACTGCTTGATGTCTTCAATCTACGCGCGTCGAGCGTGCATCGCGCATTCATCGTCAGTCATCGAGTTTTATCTCCATCATCGCTCGCGCGTCCGCCAGAGCGACGCTCTCGCGCGTTCGCGTCCATCCTTCGCGCGTCCGCGCGGGCTCTTATCCAAAACCCCAACTTGAGGCTTTATCCACACGATCGGCGCGCGCGTTCGAGAATCGCGTCGCCCGCGCGCGCGCGTCGCGACGAACGCACCGAAACGCTCGGGTAACCGGTCAAATGCATCAAAGAGTACTGCAGCATGCACCCGTGTCCCGCGGACAGCACGAATCGATCGCGGTTGAACCACTTCGTGTTCTTCGGGTTGTGCGTCATCGCTTCGCGGAAAATCACGTAGCCCATCGGCGCGCAGCCCATCGGCAAGCCGGGGTGACCGGAGTTGGACTTGTTGATCGCGTCGATCGCCAAAAATCGCACGGTGTTGATCGCGTCGTTCACCGTGTCCGCGGAGACGCCCGGCGGCGCGGCGACGGCGGCGCGCGTGACGACCTTGGCGCTCATGCGCGAGCGACGGTTTTGGACCTTGGCGGTGAGCTTGGCGCGGAGCGCGAGCGCGGCCGGGCTCAGGGCGGCGGCGGACGACATTGCGAGAATTTTTTGGGTTCTTTTGACGTCGACGGGCGGTGAGGCGACGAACGCGTGTGAGGCGTCGCGCGTGCGGTGAAGTGACGGGAATCGATGACGCGCGCGCGCGCGATCGACGCCGCGCGTGGGGCTGTGCGTGATCGGCTTTTATTCGTGTGCGCATACAGTTCGGGAGGTGAAATAGTGTGAAGCCGTCGTCTAATCGAATAAATGGTGGCTATAATATGGCTAGGTGGCGTCACACGTGACGCGCGCCCGCGGGGGTCCACCCGCGCGAACGCGTCGGCGCGTTCCAGGGCGCGTACGAGTCGCGCGCGCCCTGACGCAACGCGAAAGATTCGAAAGATTCGTACCGAGGCGACCAATCGAGCTCGGTCTTGGTGCGGGAGTTGGACATGGCGCGACCGAGCGGGCCGTCGGTTTTGGTGAAGGCGGGCGCGGCGGCGTCGGCGCCGTAGACGCCAGACTCCACGGAGACGCGCGCGATCGCCTCGCGGGTGATCGGGACGCCGTCGGTGCCGAGATAAATGTGAGACTTTGCTCCTTTCGTCATCGCGGCGAAGCACAGATCGGCGGCGTCTTCGTAGTGAATTAAATTCACCAAGGCGTCGGCGCGAGAATCGAGCGAGGACGTCTTGATGAAGTACTTGTGCGCGCCTCGCTCGGAGTGATAGAGCCCGGCTAATCGACACACCACACCACCAGCGTCTAACACGACTTTTTCCGCCTTCAGCAACCGATCGACACGAGGATTGGTGCCTATTTCATAAACTTCACTCTCCTCGTCGCACGCCTCGCCGGCTTCATTCTTGTACACGGCGCTCGAGCTCGTAAACGCGAACGCGCCCGAGCCGTCCCAATACTTCAACGCCGCCGCGACTTCGCCCGGGTAATCCTCACTGCCACTCGGTGGCGCGCTGAAAACGACGTAGGGAAACCGCCGCGTCGCCGTGGGATCGTCCGCACCGAAATCCTTCGTTCGCGGCGTCACGCCGACGCTTCGCAAGCCGTCGTGCGCGGCGTCGGTGTTCGTCTGTCCGACCACCACCGCCCCGGGGAAGTTCGACAGCCACACGCGCGCGATGCGCGAGCCCAAAACACCGGGTCCGACGACGAGCAGGTTTCGGTCGTCCCCGAACGGCCCCGGTGCGTCCGAAGTCGACGCCGCCGCCACCGCGCGAGACCGAGACGACGCTTTTTCGCGCGACGTCTTTCGCGCGGTGTGCGAGGGAAACGCGCGGTGCGCGCGCGGTGACGCGCTCGAAGCGCGCATAACGTTCGAAATTACACGTGCGTCCTTCACGAACGGGCTCGGCGCGAGGATGGAGGCGCACGCGCGGGAGTGAGGACAACGCGGGGGGAGCCTTGGGCGCGCTTTCCGGGCGTCGGGTCGCTCGCGCTCGATTACAAACGAAAGCGAGCGAGCGTCTAAGTCTAAATGCACTATGTCAACTTCATGCAGAAGCGCCGGCGAGTCTTTCGACGCGAGACCAGCGCGCTTGGCGAGCTTTTTCGTCCTCAGCGAGACGCTCTTGATCCGCCAACCAACGCTCGCGACACTGCGCGAAGAGCTCGGGGTCCATCTCTTGAAGCATCTTGCGGACGTTTATGGTTAATCCGCCCACGACTGGGTTCCAATGTCCGACGGCGTTCTTTTCGAGCGCACCGAAGCAGACGGGAAGCAACGCGTGGCGATGTTGCGCCACCAGGTTGACAATGTAGTCGTTGTTCCACAAAAACAGCGCTCTTTCGGCGACTTGGAAGTGCGTGGAGTTGATGCAGAAGGATATTTGTTTGAACAGCGGCACCATGACGTTGGCAAACTGCGCGCTTTGCGTGAGCTCTAACACCTCTTCCAACTCTCCCAAGATGAGCACTTCTTTCTGGGAATTCGTAACGGGCCAGTACTTGAGCAAACCGCGAATGACGACGTCGGCCATGCGCGGATCCTTTTCGACGAATTGGGTCACGCAGTAAACGAGTTGCGAGTGATACATTCCGACGCACTTCGGCTTGTGTAACGGCAACAAAGCGCGCTTTAAGAACGTTTTGTGTTCGTCCTTGAGCGGCAGCGCGAACCCGTTGATGATTGATCCCAAAATTTCGAGCAACTCCGCGATTCCGTTGTGTTTCTCCGTCTCATAAATGAAGCGGAAGAAGATATTATTGATCGCCTGACGGATGAACGGCCGATGGATCATGAATTTCCCGTAAATTCTGTGCAAAATCGTCTTCAAGTAATCGCGCTCCCGCGGGTCTTCGCTGTCAAACAACTCTAAAAGCCTGAGCACGAAGGATTGATCGATGTACGTCTTCCCGTTTTTAATGTCAATGTCGTTGGAAACGACGTAACGCAACAAGAATTCGTACACGATTTGCAAGTGCGGCCAAGACGGCTCGAGGCTCGGCTCTTCTTCTTCTGGGTCGAACATCGCCGCGTTCACCAGTCCCGTCTGCTCCGAGCTCGTCGGCGGCAACGTGCGGAACAAATTCTGCGCCAGCATGAAGTTGATGTGTTCCAGCACTTGCTCCGTGAACCGCCCCGTGCCTTGATTGACGTAGTCCACGATCTCGATCAACGTCTGACGCTTGATTTCCTTCTCCCTCGCGTCGATCGCGGGATCGGTGAAATCGAAACAATACGAACACAGCTGTAACTTTTTCCCAAACAACGCCGCTCGTTCGTTCACGGGTACGTCTCTGAACAAAAACAACGGCTTATTCTTATCGTACAACACCTCCATGCTCGGTAGACCGTTTTGCCCGTGCCTCGACCCTTCCCTAGATCCAACCCTGAGCGAACTAAACGCCCGAAACCCGCCCGCGGCGGACGCCGCCGCGCCCGCCATTCGATTAAACACGCCCGCGTCGTTCGTCCCGCTCCCGCTCGACTTCCCGTTCGCCGGCGACGTCGACCTCGATCCCCCTCGACCACCGCGCGTCGTCGTCGTCCCGTCTCCTCCCGAATCGTTCGCCCCGTCCTCGCCCTCTCGCTTCCCGCTCCCTCGCCCGAGCCCGCTCAACTGCTTCTTCACGTTTCGCAGCATCGCGACCCGTCGCCGCCGCGCCGCGCGCGCGCGATTCCGCGCCGATCGCGCGCGTTCCGTTCGCGTTCGCGCGCGCGACCGACCGATCGACCGATCGAGCGCGCGATCGAGCGATCAATCAATCAATCGACGAACGAACCAACGAACGAACGAACCAACGAACGAACGACGATCGCGCGCGTCCCTCGCGCGCGTCCCTCGCGCCGACGCCCTCGACCCGCGCGCCCGCGCGCGATCGATTCGATTCGACGCGATCGCGCCGTCGTCGACGACGTGTGCGGCGCGCGCGACCGCGCGATCGAGGCGACGACGCGCGCGTCCCGGCGAATCGCGACGACCGCGCGCGCGCGGTGCCGACCGCGGCGACCGACCGATTTTACGACTCGGTATTCATTCGATATCGCTCGCGGTGTGTGATGTACGACCTCGTGCGTGCGCGACGCGCGCGAAAAAAAAAAACGGGTCTGACGCGTGGGTATGAATATCAGTGAGGGATCGTTTTCCACGAGATATTCGCGACGCGCGCGATCGGCGCCGGTCGCACACGCGGACTCGAGGCGGACGACGACGACGACGACGACGACGACGACGAGGGACGAAAACGCGATCGGTGGACACGCGATAATAATAATAGCGACGCGCGCGTCGAGCGCGAGGGCGTCGACGAGGACGCGGGTCGGCGGCGGCGACGACGCGCGCGGCGCGCGAGGACGACGAGGCGGCTATGTTTAGCGTCGCGCGGACGACGCGCGGGGACGACGGGGAGGCGCGATCGGCGATGGGGACGACGCGCGCGGCGCGCGAGGGGACGTCGACGTGGAGCGCGCTGGACGACGACGGGTTCTGGGAGGCGCGGGATCAGAACGACGATCCGAATGGGACGTTCGGGGGACGGCTGGAGAAATTCGAGCGATCGCTCGAGGCGCTGTGCGTGGGGTTCGCGGAGGGACGCGGGGAGGGTGGGAGGGGGGTGAGGGCGCCGCTGAGTCGCGCGTCGGGGGAGGGGGGGGGG
>MDSW01145655.1_pt1 | contig 13589 bp, 7 predicted proteins | sample 811171 | NCBI WGS metagenome assembly MDSW01 (sample SAMN05326641, study PRJNA326480) | marine metagenome | isolation source: seawater | place: Atlantic Ocean: North West | collected 2012 | reverse complement strand
GACCCCCACCCCCCCCCCGCCGCCGCCGCCGAATCCCCCTCCGTTCTTCTGGCGGTAGAACTGATACACCGCGATGAGCCCCATGGCGACGACGAAGAGCGGCTGCGACCACAGCTTGGACGCGGAGCGCGACGGCGACCACGTCGGGAGTTCGCTCTCGTACGTCGCGACGAGGCCCCCCGGGAGGCCCAGCGCGACGAAGCGACCGCGGGCGGTCCCGCTCGTGCCCACCGCGGGCACGCCGCGCGGGAACCCGACCGACGAGGACCCCGCGCTGGGCGAAGAAGAAAACCCCTTTTCCACGTCGGAAGCAGCCCCTTCGTCCCCGCCGGGTTCGTCGGATGGTTCGGAGATGATGTCCGCGCCGAAGGCGGCGGCGAGGCGGTCGTACCCCGCGACGGTGACGTCCGCCGGCGGTTTCCGCCCCGCGGCTGTGACGTTGAACACCGCCGCCTCGTACCCGGTGGCGACGAAGACGTAACCCTTGACCGCGGCCATTCGCGAGTCCGGCGGCAGGGCCAGGGTCCTTCGGTTACGCAGCGCGCACGCGAGCCTCGGCGCGTCGAGGCTGGCGAACCCCGTGAGGAGTTCGCCGGAGGCGCTCGTCGCGTAAAACTTGGACCCCGCGGCGACGTCGAACGTCGCCGAGGTCACCTCGACGGTGTCGTTCAGGCCCGCGCAACGCGCGTGCCTGACCGCGTGCGTCTTCAGGTCCGCGCTCCCGCCGGAGCGCCGCGTCAGCCACGCCGGGCCGCGCCGAGAGGGTTTGAACGCGACGACCGGGTCGCCGTCGACCGAGCGGTACACCGCGTGCAGCGTCGCGCCGCGATCGCCGTACACCGCGATCTTCCCCCCGGCGTCCGCGACGGCGACGAATCGCTTATTATCCACGCGGTACGTCTCGACGGCGACGATCGCTCCGACTCCTCGAGGAACGGAGCCTTCGGATGATTCGTCGGAGGCTTCGGATGATTCGTCGTCGTCCTCGGATGATTCGTCGCCGTCCTTCTCTCGGACCGCTTTTCGCCCCTGGGGCTGGACTCTCCCGACGATCGCGTCCCTGTCCGCGCCCCTCTGGCGCGTCGCGGGCTTCGCGGGTTCGCTCCTCCCGACCGCGTCCTCCGCGCGCGCGTCGGCGAGGTCGCGCACGGCGAAGACCGTCGCCGCGAGCGCGTGCACGTCGTCAATCACGACGCCCGCGCCGGAGGCTTCGAGGTCGGATTCGAAGATCTGGTGGAACGCGACGCGGCCGCACGCGTGGCCGGCGACGACGAGCGTCTCGTTCTTGCGCACGTACGTCGTCGCGATCGCCGTCACGGGCGTGCCGAACCCGGGGTCGGACTCGAACGCGAGGTCGCCGTCGGGGCGCAGCGCGCGCACGACGCCCGCGGCATCGCCGACGACGTGGTAGCGGGGGAGGTGGTCCCGCTCGCCGCGCTGCGGCATCGTCGCCAGCGCCGTCGCCTCCGCGTCGAGGCGAACCGCCGCGATCAGGCGGAGGTGATCCGGCCACACGTCGCGCCGCTTCGTCACCGCGCGCTCGGCGCGAACGCGGGGGGAGGCGGGGACGATCGCGCCGGAAGACGCGGAGGCGGAGCGGCGGCGAAGAGTCGCGAGGGTGACCGCGGAGGAGGAGGAGGAGGAGTACTCCGCGGCGTACGCGTCGTCATCCTCGGCGTACTCGCAGGCGTCGTCGCGCGCGCGTCGACCCGGGGGGGTCGCGAGGGCGGCCGCGAGGCGCTCCGCGGCGGCGACCGCCTCGTCGCAAGACACGCCGGGTTTCGCCGCGAGCGCGCGCATGGTCTCGAGGCGAGCGGACTGCGCGTCGACGAGACGCTCGAGGTCGCGCGCGGCGGTCCGCGAGGCGGACAAGATCGACGCCATCGCGTCCAGCTCGGCGAGCATCGCGACCGCGCCGGGCCCGGCGGCGTCGGAAGCGGCGCACGAGGCGTCGTCGCAACGCGCGAGCCCGAGGAACAGCGCGACGAGCGCGAGCGTCGCCGCCGCGCGCGAACGCGCGCGCATGATGCGCGGCGAAGAGCGCGGATGTTCTGAGCCCCGGGCGGACGCGTGAGAGAGGTGGAGGCCAATGCGTACACGACTCGCGCGCCGAGCACGCCTGCTGGGAACGAACGAACTCTGAAAAAACAGCGCGCGGTCCGTTGGCTCCGGTCAACGTTTGGAAGCCCACCTGCGACGCGCGACGCGTCGTTCGCCCCGACCCGGCGACGTCGCGCGACACACCCGCGCGCGACGTCGCCGTCGCCTCGGAACCCCTCGCGCTCGCGGCGCGCGAGGAGGCTCGTCTCGGCTCGTTTCGGGCCCCGCGCGCGCGCGCTCCGCGCCGTCCGACATCCTCGGCGTGGGGGGAACAAGGCTTTCTCAGGAAGGCACCCTCCGGACCGCCCTCGGTCGTGCGCTCGGGCGCCATGGGTTTCTTCTCGTACCTCATGAGCTTCATGGCCGCGAAGAAGACCAAGGTGCGCTCGCGCTCCGCCGCCTCCCCGCCTCGCGCCCGGAGCCGCTCGCGCGCCACCCGCGCCTCGTGCTCGCCTCCCCCGGCCCCGCTGACCCCCCGCGCTTTTTCGCGCGCCTCCCTCCTCCCAGGTGAACATCCTGATCGTCGGTCTCGACAACAGCGGCAAGACGTCCATCATCGAGAAGATGAAGCTTCAGAGCGGGTCCTCCAGCGCGCGCGGCGCGTCGGAGGTGGCCCCCACGGTCGGGTTCAACGTCGATCAGTTCAGCAAAGGCCCCTTGGCGTTCACCGTCTTCGACATGTCCGGCGCGGGGCGATACCGCAACCTCTGGGAGCAGCACTACCGCGAGGCGAAGGCGATCATCTTCGTCGTCGACTCCGCGGACACGCTCCGCCTGTGCGTCGCGAAGGACGAGCTCGACGCCATGCTCGACGCGGGGGACCTCCGGGGGAAACCGTTCCTGGTCTTCGCCAACAAGATGGACGTGAGGGACGCGCTCGGACCGGTGGACATCGCGCAGGGCCTCGCGCTCGACGAGATCAGGGACCACCCGTGGCAGATCGTCCCCTCCAACGCCATCGACGGATCGGGGCTGCAGGAGGGCGTCGACTGGCTCACCAACATCCTCGCCAAGTGAACCCGACGGTGCGCGCGGAGGCGAAGGTGTGAATTGAACCGCGGGGGTGGCGAAGGTAGGCGGGGGGGGAAGGGGGAGGCGCGGGGCGAGCCGTAACTTTTGTTTCGTTCACGAAAGCGTCGCTCGTCTCTCGCGGGTCGTCTCCGGATTCGCGTCGCGTCACCGCGGCGGAGCCTCGCCTCTCCGCGGGCCCTTCGCGTTCACCCGCGAGGCGTCGCGCACGCGAACTCACGCGGTCTGCCCGCTCGCTTGCTGGGCCTCGGCGACTTCGTCCGGGACCCAGACTTGGCTGAGGAGCCTGAACGAGGGACCGTACTGCAGCCCGACCTTGAGCATGTTCTCGTACAACACGACCGGGTCCCTGGGGGTCGTGCACCCGGCCCTGAGCAGGTCGCTGCTGTTCATCTTGCTGGTCATCTCGGAGTCGTTGTAACGCTTCTCCATGGCGTAGATCTTCTTGAGCGTCGCCTGGATCTTCGCGGTGTCGTCGCCGAGGAGGTTCGCGGCGAGCTCCTTGTCCTTCTCGATCTCCGCGAGCTTGTCGGGGTCCGCCATGAGCGCGTCGCGGAACGCGATGGGGTCCTTCGCCGTGCCGTCCTCGTTGTGCGCGAACGGGTCGTCGGAGGGGGGAGGAGCCGAGGAGGACGACGCCATCGCGAGCGAGCGCGGGGGAGGGTGCGAGGCTGGGGGGCTGTTTCGGGGAGGGGTGGATGGGGGGAGAGGGTCAGTCCAGAGGCGCGGGAACGAGGGTGGGGGAGGGCGCCTCGGAAGATCCGAGGGAAAACGTTACGCGCTCGGAAGGGGAGACGACCGGCGCGGGGGAGAGGAAGCCGGGAGACGCGTCGCGCGGGGAGGGGCGACGCGGATCGTACCCGGTCGGGGCGCGCGCGCGCGCGTTCGTGCGGGGGCGGGCGGGGGTTATGACGCGACCGCGCCGGGTTCGACCGCCCCACGCGGCGCGGGAGAAAACGCTCGGCTGGCCGCTTCGTCTCCTCCGCAGTTCGGTCGGCTCATCCAAGTGCCGGCCACGCACGATTCTGATCCCATTCGACGGTCTAATTCTTGAGTTATCCGTATGGGACTTTTCATTCAGATGTTGGGCGGCGTTGTGTCGCCTCCGCCGCTCGCGTTTCCGCTCGCGCTCAGTTCGCGTCGCGCGCGCGTTCTCGTCGCGGCCGCCCGGGGTTCCGCGCGATGGGCGGCGCGAAGAAGACGGGCCAGATGCGCCTGATGAAGGAGCTCAAGGCGTTCAAGGCGGACCCCCCCCCGTACGTCCCGCTCGCGCACGTGGATGAGAAGAACATCCACGACTGGCACTTCCTCATGCAGGGCCCGCACGCGACGCCGTACGAGGGGGGCTGGTACGTCGCGCGGCTCAAGTTCCCCGACGCGTACCCGTTCAAGCCCCCGGACGTGTACGTGCTCACGCCCAGCGGCCGGTTCGAGCCCGGGGTGAAGCTCTGCACGTCCATGAGCTCGTTCCACCCCGAGACGTGGAACCCCGCGTGGACGACGTCCACGATCGTGAAAGGCCTGCTCTCGTTCATGGTCGAGGACGAGCTCACGACGGGGAGCGTCCGATCCACGGAGGAGGAGAAGCGCGCGCTCGCGCGCGCGAGCGTGGAGTGGAACCGAGGCCGCCCGGGCCTCAAGCGCATGTTCCCGCAGCTGGACGGAGACCTCGCCGCCCTCGCGACGGAAGCGCCGCGCGCCGCCGCCGCCGCCGACGACGACGACGCCGACTCGAACGCGCCGGGAGGCCAAGCGCCGGCCGATCGATGACGCGCCGCGGAAAGGGGTCACGCGCGCTCGTGGGATCGGAAGGGACGAAAGGATCGCGAACGACGCGAGGGACGCAGAGCGCTTCGAAGGACGCTCGGAAGAGAGACGCGGCGGCGGCGACGCCGACCTACCGGTACGTCCGGCGGACCGTTCAAAAAAATCGTCATATTAAATACGTAGCCCACCACGGAAAAGTAGCCCGCCGCGATCTCGCGTCTCTCGCGCTCGCCTTCACGGCTTCTCGCCTAGGAACGCCTCGACCTCGTCGAGGAACCTCTCCGGCGCCTCCTCGTGCGGCATGTGCCCGACGCCCTGCATGACGACGAGCTTCGCGCCGGGCACCATCCGCTGGAGCCTCTCGCTGTTCCCCGCCGGCACGATGGCGTCTTCGCTTCCGTGCACGATGAGCACCCTCGCGCCCGACGCCGCCAGCGCCGCCGCGACGCGGGACGAATCGTCCGCGCCGGCGTCCTTCGGCCCCCGGAACACCCCCGCGAGCCCGGACACGCCCCCCGTCGCCGCGGCGAGGACGACGCGGACCATCCCGACGTCCCACCCGGCCACCGCGCTCGGGCGGCGGTACCCGTCGGCCCAGCTCGAGTCCGAGCGCAGCGTCCCGACGCTCGCGCGACCAACCGCCTGCGCCAGACCGTTGCGCCAAAACTCGCCCGAGCGAACGAGCTTGCGCAGCGCGAACGTGAGCACGGGCGAGACGAGGTACGCGAAGCACACGCGGAGGATCCGAACGAGCGCGCCGAGGAGCGCCGCGACAGGGTTGACGGGCGCGTCGTCGGCCGCCGCCGCCGCCGACGACGACGCGGGCGCGCGCCCGGTGGCGAAAATCGCGGGCGCCACCAACACGACGTCGTCGACGCCGCCCTCCGCCGCCGCCATCGCCGCGGAGACGCCGCCCATGGAGTGCCCGACGACGACGCGCCGAAGGGGCAGCGCCGCGGTGGACGAGGGACGCCGCTCGGCCGGTCGACCTTCGCCCGCGTCGGAGGCGACGTCCGACGGATCGGCGTCGCCGGCGGCCAACGCCGCCGCCGCGTCGGCGAGCGTCTTCGCCTTAGTCTCGGTCTCCTCCTTCGCGGGTGAAGTCTCGGCCTCCTCCTCCCTCGCGCCGCTCTCGCGCTCGAGCATGTCGAGCATCGCGCGCGCGATCCCCGCGTTCGCCCGCGGGGTGTACACGCGGAGGTCCTTCGAGCGCTCGGTGAGTCCGAACCCGGGCGCGTCGTGCGCGACGACGAACGCGCCGAGGCGATCCGCCAGCGGCCCCAACGCCGCGCGCTCCCAGCTGTACGCGTTCGCGCCGAAGCCGTGGACGCAGCTGACGACGCGCCTCGGCGTCGCGAGGGAGGCGTCCGATGACGCTCGCGTCAGGCTCGCGGCGACGCGCTTCTTGTAGTGCACCTTGACGCCGTCGACGTCGGCGAAGAGCGAGTCGGCGTCGGCGGCGACCTCGGGGGGGACGAGTCGGGCCTGCTCCTGCGCCTCGCAGAAGAGCGTCTTCGCGACCCAGAACGCCGCCGCGCCGACGACCGCGAACGAGGCGACGTGGATGTACAGCATCTTGAGCGTGAGCGTGGGGTAGATGACGTGGAACTTCACGATCGACACCGCGTACGCGAGGACCGCGCCCCAGGACAGGAGCACGCAGGAGAAGAGGGCGGGGATGCCGAGGCGCGGCGCGAAGTCGAGGTCGAGGTGCGGGTACAGACGCGGGGACGGAGCGCTCGCGGCGGCGGGGGGGGGGACGTCGTCGCCGGGCGCGGCGCCGCCCATCGTCGCGGAGGCGGCGGCGCGGAGCGCGCGCGCGCGAACGGGGGGAACGGCGCCCGGGGACGGCGACCCCGGGAGGCGCGCGACCCGCGCCGTCGTCGCGCTCGCGACGATCGGTCGGACGTGAAGCGCGCGAGCGCTCGATCGCGCGACGGCGCCGCGGGATGCGGCGCGCGTCGCGACGCCCGGACGCGCGTCCGCGCGCGCGAAGAGCCCCGCGGAGGGGGCGAGCGCGGACGAGGAGACGCGGCGGAGCATCGCGCGGTGTGGAGGCGCGGCGCGCCGAGCGGACGGGTCGACGACAAAAGGTCGCGCCGAGAAGATCTCGAGCGCCACGTGGCACGCCGCGCGCGATCCGGGACCGCCGCGGACGTCTCGCGTCGTCGGCGTCTCCGCGCGACGCCGCCTCGGAGGGCGCACAACGATGGCCGACTCGCCCGCGTCCGCGCGCGTCCGCGCGGCCGCGTTCGCGCGCGCGCGCCGAGCGCCCCGCTCGCGCCTCGCGCCTTCCTCGCGCCCCCCCCGCGTCGCGCGCCCCGCCCGCGCGCGCGCACCCGGGGGTGCCGTCCGAATCGCGACGCCCGCCTCGGCACTTTCTCGATCCGCGCTCGCCGCCTCCCCGCCCCCCGCCCCCGCGCGCTCGCGCTCGCGCCGACTCGCGCGTCCCCGCGCGTCTCCGCGCGACGCCTCCGCGCGCGCGTCGCCGCCCTCTTCGTCCTCGTTCCGCCCCGAGCTCGTGACGTTCGATCTGGACGACACCCTCTGGCCGACCGCCTCGGTCGTGCGCGCGGCGAACGAGGCGTTCGTCGCGCACTGCGCGTCGCGCATCCCGGGGTTCCCCGACGCCGCCGGCGTCAACGACCTGATGCGCCTCATCCGCGCCGAGCGCATCGAGCTCGCGGAGCGCGCGAACGTCCCGCACGTCCCGCTCTCCTTCGCCGCGCTGAGGATCGCCGCCGCGCACAGGGCGGCGACGGCGCTCGGCCATCCCGACGCGGATGCCGTCGGCGTCGTCGCGCGGGGGTACCACGTCGCGTGGATCCCCGCGAGGGGCGACGCCGCGCGCGAGCTGACGTTCCCGGGCGTCGTGGAGTGCCTCACGGCGATCCGCGAGGAGCACCCGGGGTGCGTCATCGGCGCCATCACGAACGGCCTCGGGTCCGCCGAGGGCGCCGGGCTGGGGCGGTTCTTCGACTTTGAGATTTGCGCCGAGGCGCTCATGGACGAGGAGGGCATCCTCGAGAGCGACGCGAGGAAACCCGCGCCGCTGCCGTTCGAGCGCGCGGCCGCGGAGGCGAGGAAGCTCGGATTCAGCGGCGACGCGAGCCGGTGGGTGCACGTCGGCGACGACCCGAGGAACGATTGCTTCGCCGCGAAGACGCACGCGGGGGCGAGGACGGTGCTGGTGATGGATGAGAGGGCGCAGCCGTTCGGGGGGAAGCAGCCCGGGAAAGGGGGGGGCGCCGCAGGGCCCGGGGGGTACGTCGGCGCGGACAGCGGCGAGGGCGTCGTGGAGGGGACCGTAGACGCCACGGTCGCGTCCGTGGCGGAGCTCCCGGGGGTGTTAGAGGCGTGGGCGAAGGAATAGAAGGAGAGGATGACCCGACCGCGCGCGACGAAACGGACGCCGAGTCCGCGCCTCTCTCGCGGGCGGCGTCGCGCGAAACGTAACGAACTCGCAACGAACTCGCGGGCCGGGAGGTGGACGGGACGCGCCGGGGGGGGGGTGAGGGGGTCGAGTGCGCGGTGGCGCGCGCGTTCGTCTCGTTCGTCGGCGGATGCCTCGGCGTCGAATTACCTCTCCGCCGTCGCCCCCGCCGTCTTCCACACACTCTCGTTCGGTTTCCTCGCACTCGCGCCCCGGGCGGTGGGCACAAACCCTAAGACCTTCGCGCGATCCCGACGCGCGGGCTCACGCGTTGAGCAGGTCGTAGTCGTCCAACTTGTCGTTGTACGCCGCGACCTTGCGCTTAATCTTGGAGGTGTCCGCCCAGGTGACGAAGTCCTCGAAGTTTCGCGTCACGAGGTAGGCCGGGTCCGTCACCGTCTCCGGTCCCACGCGAACGTGTCCTTGCTCGATGAACGTCACAGCCTCGCGAAGCGTCTCCGCCATCTTGAGCCTCACCATGATCACCGACAGGCGCCGGCGGCAGAAGGAGGACGTGGACAGCTTGTCGCACAGCGCCAGACTCTTCTTGGAGGGAATGGCGCCCATGTCGTACAGCTTGTTGAGCAGGGCGTCGGTGAGCTCCAGACGCGCCGGATCCCGGGGGTCCAGCTGCTTCAAGATGCTCACGAGTTTGGTCACCATGCCGCACAGCTTGTTGTACTTCTTGTAGTCGTCGCGGTCCTGCAGGTGGTACCTGCGGATCACCTCGACCTCGCGGTGGTTGTGCTCGTTCTTCCACTGCAAGAAGTTGACCTTCTTCAGGAGCTTTCTCTCGTGGAACTTGAGCTGCCGCATCGCGCCGGCGTCGCGGGGACTCGGCGGATGGGCGGAGTTCTTCTAGGGTCCGAAGGCGAGACTCGCCCGGTAGCTACGTAAACGCGCGCGATAACCTCGTCGAAAGGTCGCCGGGTCGCTTACTTTGAGCGCATGCGCATCTTGCGGCGCTTGCGCTTGAGGCGGCGGGTGCGCTTCTTCTTCCACTTAGCACGCATCGATGCAGCTGCGTGTGCTGCTTGTGAGGTTTAGAAAGGGAGATCCGCGTTCCGCGGACGGCCTTTTCCCCAGCGGGGTTTTTCTGCCGTGTCCGTCCGACCGAAATGACAGCGGTCGGACGCGCCCGCATGATGACTTGCACCCTCCAAGAAATCCACATAACGCGACGTCACTTCCTCGCGAGACGGACGCGCCTTCGCGCCTCTCACCGCCGCGTCCACGCCCCGCGCGTGACGCCTCGGTCGCGACTCGCGACTTCGCGTCGCGCCCGGAGAGCGCGCTCGCGCCTCGAGCGCCCCCGGCACGCGTCGGAGACGAGCCGCGCCTTTTGACTCGCGGGTGGAAGAAGAAGGCCCTCGAACATCTTCTTCTTTCGAACTCGCCGTCGATGGGCTTCCCCGTGGAGGACGTGCTCACGCCCGAGGCCCTGGTGGAGGAGTTTCAGTGCAAGATCTGCCACCAGCTCGTGGAGTACGCGCAGTGTTCGCACACGCCCTGCGCGCACGTGTTCTGCCGGGGATGCCTCGACGATTGGCTCGCTCGGTCGAACGACCCCGAGTCGCACGCGCGCGCGGCGATGGAGGGGACGAACCCCTCGGTCGGGACCCGGTGTCCGACGTGCAACGCCGCGCTCGCGTCCGACGCGGTGCGCGACCTCAAGACCGCCTCCCCGCTCGCGTGGCGCGTCCTCGGGAAGGTCCGGTGCCGCTGCCCGACGAAGCGCGACACCGGGTGCACGTGGGAGGGCGATCTCTCGGAGGTGTCCGCGCACCTGACCAACTCCGAGTCGCACCTCGGGGGTAAAAACTACGCCGCGGACCGCTCCGGGGCCAACGCGGAGGCGCTCAAGGACCTCGGCAACGCGAAGTTCCAGGCGCGCGCGTACCGCGAGGCGATCCAGCTGTACAGCAAAGCCATCTCCGCCGCGCCCGGAGTGGCGAGCTATTACGGCAACCGCGCGGCGGCGTGGCTGCACGTCGGCGCCGCCGAGGCGTGCGCCGACGACTGCCGCGCCGCGCTCGCCATCGACCCGGGATACGCCAAGGCGCACCTCAGGCTGGCCAAGGCGCTCTGCGAGCTCAGCGACCTGGACGGCGCGGCGAACGCGCTGCGCCGCGCGGAGACGCTCGCGCCGGGTTCCGCCGAGATCGTCGCCGAGGCGAAGGTCGTCTCGCGACTCGCCGAGCGATGCCGCGCGGGCGCGGAGGCGCTCGCGCGAGGCGACCCGCGGGCGGCGCTCGAGCACTACGACGCGGCGTCGCGAACGTCGACCTGCGCGGCGGTGACGCTGGGCGCGGCGCGCGCGGAGGCGGCGCTGGGTCGGTGCGATCGCGCGTCCAAGCTCGCGCTCGGGGTGATTAAATCCGACCCCAAATCCGTCGACGCGTACGCCGTGCGCGGGTACGCGCTGTGCCTCGACGCGGACTTCGACCAGGGCGTCAAGCACCTCCGCGAGTCCCTGCGTCTGGACCCCGACCACGGCGAGGCGCAGAGGCTGTGCCGGCGCATGAAACGCGCGGGGGGCGCGCTGGAGCGCGGGCGCGAGGCCGCCGCGCGGCGGGACTTCGAGTCGGCGTCCAAGAATTTCACCGACGCGCTCGAGGCGGCGGAGGCGCCCGTCTCGGCGCCGGTGACGGCGACGCTCTTCGGCCTCCGCGCGAACGCGAACGTGCGGCTGCGGCGGTACGACGACGCGCTGCGGGACTGCGCGGCGTCGATCGAGTCGCGGGAGGACCACAAGCCCGCGTACTACACGATGTCCACGGCGCTTCTCGCGGAGGGGAGGGCGGAGGAGGCGGCGGCGGCGCTCGAGCGTCTCCTCGCGATGGATCCGAGCGACGAGACGACGAGGAGGCACAGGGACAAGGCGCGGTTCGAGGTGAGGAAGCAGAAGCGGCCCGACTACTACGCGATCCTGGGCGTGCCGCGCGTCGCGAGCGTGCCGGAGATCAAGGCGGGGTACAAGCGCGCGTGCATGGAGTACCACCCGGATCGCCACGCGGGGAAACCCGAGGCGGAGCGCGTCGCGGCGGAGGAGAAGTTCAAGCTCTTGGGCGAGGCGCTGGAGATCATGGAGGACCAGATGAAGCGGCAGCTGTACGACGAGGGATACGACAAGGAGGCCATCGCGGAGCGCGCGGAGGCGGCGAGGAGAGCGGCGCACAGAGGAGGGCACCACGGGTGCGGCGGCGGGGGCGGGGGGTGCTGCTGAGCGAGGAAGGAGGAGGTGATGGGCGAGAGGGAGAGGGTGTCGCTGAGGGGCGAGAGGGAGAGGGTGTCGCTTCCGTCGAAAATTACACGCGCCCGAGCCGTCGCGGCTCGAGCGTCTTTTTTTATCGTACTGGTACCGCGCATCTCGCGATCTCCTCTCCTTCCCGTCCGGGCGTAGCTTCTCCGGCGGCGGCTTTCGTGTTCTTCATGCTATTATGCGCGCGCGATGGACTCTTTCGCGATCGCCGGCACGAGGTCGCGCGTATTACGAGTGCGCGGACGGCTCGCCCGGCGTCGGGTCCGTCTCCGTGTTGGTATTACTTTTTCCGGCGGCCCGCGCCCGAGGGCGATGGAGGCGGCGGCGCCCGCGGGCGACGAGAGGCGTCTCGCCTCGTCTCCCCGCGGGCACTTCGTTCGTTCGTTCGCCGTCTCCTCGTCCTCGTCGTCGGGTTCGCCCGGCTCGATCTTTTGGTACAGCGATTGAGAGCCCGTCGCCCTGATCTCCGACGGCTCTCGCACGCGTCGACGCCGCCGCGGCGAAAACTCACGCGGCCATGGACTGCACGAACTGGAACTGCTGCTGGACCATCGCCGCGATCTCCATCTGGTACTGCGCGTTGGCGAGCACGTCCGCGGCCACCGCCGCGGGCGCGGGCGACTGCACCTCCTCCTCCTCCATCTCCTCAGCCGCCTTCGCGACGGCGGCGCGACGCTCGGACCCTAGACCCTCGCGCGCCTCGTCCAAGGACCTCCGCCTTCCCTCGAGGTGGCGCTGTTCGGACCCGCGCGGGGTTTCCCCCGCGGCGCCGTACCACCCCAGAGTGGTTTTCGCGTCTCCGAAAAAGTCGCGGCCCTTCTCACAGTTCGCCTTCGCGTGCCTCGCCTCCGCCGCTTTTCGCACGCGCTCGACGCGGCCCCAGCACGCGCGGTCCATCTCGCGCGGCCACGCCGTTCGCGCCATCGCGCCCACGACCTCGTCCGCGATGATCGTCGCGGGGAGCCCCCTGAGCCGCGTGCACACGGGCGAGTGTTTCCAGAGCGCGTCGAGTAAGAGCCTCGTCTCGGCGGCGAACCGCGGCGACGCGCGCGCCAGTTTCGCGTGGCTCTCCCGGCGCCACACCAGCGGCGCGCCGCGCTCGGCGAGCTCGAGCGCCGCGTCCACCGCCGCGAACCTCTCCCGGTCGCTCGGAGCCCTCTGCTCGCCGTCCGCGCCGCCGCTCGCGACGTCCCGCCTCTGCGCCCTCCGCGCGCACTCCGCCGCGAGCGCCCTGGGCGTCCATCCGTCGGCGTCGCGCGCCGCGGGGTCCGCGCCGCCCGCGAGCAGCGCCGTCACCGCCGCCAGCGACGCCGAACGCGCCGCCAGGTGAAGCGGCGTCGTGCGCCGCTCCCCGCTCTCCTCTCCCCGCCCGGAACCTCCGCGCCTCCTCCTCGGCGAAACCTCCGCGCCGCGGCGGAGCAAAACCTCCACGACGTCGGCGCGGCCGTGGTAGCTCGCGTGGTGCAGCGGCCGGTGGCCCCTGAGGTCCTCCGCCTCGAGCAGATCGGGGCACCAGTCCAGGAGCTCGTCGACCACCTCCGCGCGGCCGCCCTCCGCGGCGACGTGGATGGGCATGACGCCGCGCACGGTCGTCGCGTCGGGGCGCGCGCCGAGCGCGCGGAGCAGGCGGACAATCTCCGTCTTGCCCGACTGCGCCGCCGAGTGCGCGCACGTGTACCCCTCCCCGTCGCCCGCGTCCACGTCCGCGCCCGCGCGCGCCAACAGCTCGATCACCGCGAGCTGACCGTCGATCGGGCCGCGCCACGTCGCCCACCGGTGGTTCGCCGCGTAGTGAAGCGCGGACCAACCCGCGCGGTCCGTCGCCGCGCACGGCGCGCCGTGCCGCAGCAGCAGCGACGCCACCTCGACGTGGCCCTCCTGCGCCGCCATGTGAAGGGGCTGCACGCCGAGCGTCGTGCTCTGCGCCACGCGAGCGCCGGCCTCGAGCAACACGCGGGTCACGTGCTCGCCGCCCCATTTCGCTGAGAGGAGGAGGGG
>MDSW01037504.1_pt1 | contig 13592 bp, 15 predicted proteins | sample 811171 | NCBI WGS metagenome assembly MDSW01 (sample SAMN05326641, study PRJNA326480) | marine metagenome | isolation source: seawater | place: Atlantic Ocean: North West | collected 2012 | reverse complement strand
TGCAAGTACAAATAAATCTGCTTTAATAATTCTATACCAAGGTTGAGCTTCAGAATAAACATCTACTCTTAAAAAAAACCAAAACCAACCTCCACCTATAATAGTCATGAGAGCTCCAACATGCCAAATGATAGGCCAAAAAGAAGGTGTATCTAGTGATGAGTTTGAATAACAAAAAATCATTATTACAGATCCAGTCCAGAATAAAATTGTACCATACATTCCGAGTAAATGAGCCGCTCTTCTTTTGCCAACTCCTAGTTCAGAAGTAGTCGCTATATCACTAACAATAGTTTTGGATATCACAGATATTCTTTCTACAGAGGTAAGTGTTTTAGTGGCAGACAATTTCGCTTTTTTTGCATTTTCAAAAAAATATTTGACATTTTTTTTATGAATAATATCTAAAAGAGTTCCAATAATAATTAACATTACCATGGCAACAACAAAAGATTGCATATAAATAGGTGAAACTATTTCAGCTAAAGTTGCAAATGGATTTACAGAAAACATCATGATTCTTTCTCCTTTAGAAGAAAGTTTTTAGTATAGATGATAAAATAGATCAACTGTTATATGTAGGACAATTCATGACAGCTTTTGCATAAATTTTGGACAAAAATCTATAATTTTTTAAACTTTTTCTTTTCCAGCCGATTTGTTTAATTGTTTTAACTGAAGTCACACCTTTACCTGAGCCAATTAATATTATTTCTTCATAATTTTTTAATTCCTTAATTAAAATATCTTTTTTAATTACTTTATTTATTTTTGTTTTAAAAAATTTATAAGTATTACCTTCATAATAACCCTCTTTTTGAATGAAAATATTTTTATCTTTTATAAACAAAAGATTTGATGTTCCAGTTTCTAAGATTTTCTTATTAGAAACAAGACCTATATCTGATTTAGAATTATTCATTTTAGATAAATGGAACAAAATTTTTTTATATTTTAAGTTCTTATATTTGGGTCTATTTCGTTTTAAGTTTACAAGTTTTAAGTCAAAATCTAATTTTGGAGATATTCTTTTTCTCAATGATATTGAAATAATTTTTTTATTTACAGCAATTCTTAGTAAATGATTATAATTATTTTTTTTTGATAAATTTTTATTTATAATCTTAAGAATATCTTTTTTTAAAAAATTTTTTTTTATTCCATATATTTGAAGAGATTTAATTAAATTTTTAATATGATTTTCAAAAAATAAAATTTTTAATGGTTTTCCAAATATCCACATCGTAGTAAAAATACCATGATCATCCCACAAATCTTTATAATTTATTTCTTGAAGATCTTTAAGCTGATAAGATTTTTTTAATAAGAAGGTTACCATTGACAGTTAAAAATGACTCTGGATGAAATTGAAATCCATAAATTTTATCTTTATTATTTTCAAAAGACATTGCAACTTTTGATTCTAAACATCTCATAGTTATATCAAAATTCTTAACTTTAAAAGGTTCTTTTAATTTTAAAGAATGGTATCTACCAACTTTAAAAGTTTTTCCCTTCTTAAATAAAGATTTGTCGCTTATAACTTTAATATTAGATTGAAATCCGTGAAAAGTTTTTCGTTGTTCTATAATTTTTGCTCCTTCACAAAATAGTATTTGTTGAAAACCTAAACAAATACCAATCATTTTTTTTTTACTCTTAAATTTATTATAAACATTAGAAGTTATTGGATAATCTTTTGGTTTTCCTGGACCTGGTGAAAAAACAATTATAGATGCTTTTTTAAGTTTAGTTTTATCTATATTATTATAATTATCGCACTCAACTTTATCGAATAATGAAAATTGATGTACTACATTATGAGTGAATGAATCATTATGATCAATAATATAAATCATTTAAATAAGTCAATTAACGCTTTTACTTTTATATAATTTTCATTAAATTCATGCTCAGCATTACTATCTGCTACCACACCAGAAGCTGCTGAAATTTCTGAAATACCTTTAAAATTTAATATTGATCTAATAATAATATTAAATCTCATATCTCCGTTAAACTTTATATAACCAAAACTCCCTGTGTAAATATTTCTATTTTCTTTTTCTTGTTTATTTAAAAGATTAAGAGTACTTATTTTTGGACAACCAATGACTGAACCTCCCGGCATCATGGCCTTAATAATATCGATATTTTTGATATTTTTTTTTAATTTACCTTTGATTAAACTAACATAATGGAAAAGATCTTTATATTCTTCAACAACTTTTGTTTTTAATAATTTAACAGTACCAGCTTTACATATACGAGATAAATCATTTCTTTCCATATCAACTATCATATTATGCTCTTTTGTCTCTTTAAGATTTTTTCTAAAATAATTTAAAGCTTTATTTTTTTTCATATTTTTATTTTTTTTAACAGTGCCTGCTATAGGTTTGGTTGAAATTAAAGAACCTTTTTTATCTATCAAATTTTCGGGAGAGCAGCTTATTATTGAATAATTTTTATCTTTAATCATAAAAGATTCTGGAGCTAAATTTATTTTAGATAATCTACAAAAAAAATCTAAAGAATTTATCTCTGATTTTGTTTTATATTTTGTACAAATTTTAATTTGATAAGTTTCTCCCTCTTTAATTTTTTTTTTAAATTTTTTAAATATTTTTGAGTAAAATTTTCTATTAATATTAATCTTAAAAATTTTTTTTTGTTTAATATCAATTTCATTTCTATAACTTAAGTTTTTAGTTAAACTTATTTTTTTTTCTGGTTTATAAAAAATCCCTTTCGGTAAATTAATATTTTTTTGTCTTGGAATTTTAACGCCTATCAAATTATTCAATAACTCATATCCAAAAAAACCTATAAATAAATCTGTATTTTTTGATTTCTTAATATTTTTTTTTTTATTCAAAAAATGGTAAATATTTTTTTTATTCAATATAATTTTTTTTGAAAAATTAGTATATAAATCAAATCCTTTATTTGATTTATAAATGATATAAGATTTTCCAGAGTTATGTAAATCTGTTAGTTGCTTTATTGTATTCAATTTATTCTGTTTTCAATCTCAACACTTGTTGTTCTTTAATTGGTAAATGAATTATTGCCGCAAAAACAGATAAAGCAATAGCTAAATACCACGCATAATCGTATGAACCGTAAAGATCATGAAACAAGCCTCCTAAATATGCACCAAAGAAAGATCCAATTTGGTGACTTAAAAAAACAATTCCATATAATAATCCTAAATATTTAGTACCAAATATATGTGCAACTATTCCACTAGTTGCCGGTACTGTTGATAACCATAAAAATCCGAAACTTGCTCCAAATATGAAGGCGTTTAAATTACTCGCAGGTAAAAATATAAATAAAATAATAGAAATACCTCGTAGAGTATAAATTACACTTAAAATTATTTTTTTACTCATTTTAGTCGACAAATAACCACTTAAAAGTGAACCAAAAATATTAAATAATCCAATTAGAGATAAAATTGCAGCAGCTGTCCAACTCTCTAAACCTCTATCAATTACATAAGTGGGTACATGAGTACCAACTAAAGTAATATGAAAACCACAAACAAAAAATCCTGATACTAAAAGAATATAACTTTTGGTTGCAAAAGCCTCCTTTAATGCATCCAAAGTTCCTTGGTTATTAGCCTTTTCAATATTTTGTTCTAAAGATGGAGATCTCACAAAAAATGAAATTATTAAACCTGCAAATAAAGCAATTAAAAAAGCTATTAAAGTGTTTTGCCATCCATTCTCGGTTAAGGAATATTCTGTTAACAATGGAGATATAAAATATCCAAATGATCCTACTGCGGTTACAATACTCATCGCTATTGTTCTGTTAGATAATGGAAAATGCTTTCCAACAATTGACATTGGAATACTTATTGCTGTTCCTCCTAAACCAATTCCAATTAAAATTCCCATGTCAATTTGAAAAAATATTCCTGTATTTGGTCCTGCGTAAAGAAAATAGACGCCGATTATAAAAAATAAAAAAGCTAGTGAGATTGCTTTATGTCCACCATATTTATCTGCTATGGCTCCAAATATAGGGCCTGTTAAACCCCACATTAACATCTGTAAACCTATTGATAATCCAGATTGTGTTAAAGAAATTCCTAAATCATCTTTAAAATCCATAAAGAACATGCCAAAAGTTTGTCTCACTCCTAATGAAATTAAAACCACTAAACTTGCAGCTACTAATGTTACTAAAGCAGTGTTATTTCTAATAAATTTTTCTGAACTCATTTTAAATGTTTTATTGCCTGTTTAATATCTGCTATTAAATCATTTGGATCTTCTAGACCTATATGTAATCTAACAAGATGTTCATCTTTTGCTAAATTAAGATATCTTCTATTTCCAGTCTCTCTAAACTCTTGGTGTAAAACTAAACTTTCAAAACCACCCCAACTATATCCATAACCGAATAATTTAAGTGAATTTACAAACTTTTTGATTGAACTGACTTTTTTTGCTTTGATTTTTAATCCCATTAAACCAGAAGCACCAGAATAATATTTTTGCCACATTCTAAAATTATAAGAATTTTTTTTATAAGGATAAAGTAATTTAATTTTTTTATTCTTTAATAAAAAAGCAGCAACCTTTTTTGCGTTTTCTCTATGTCTATCTAATCTTACATCAAGTGTCCTTAATCCTCTTGTAATTAAATATGCATCATCTGGTCCTAATCTTAATCCAGTAATTTTTTCTGCAGCCTTAACTTTTCTAAAAACTTTTTTATTTACAGCTAAACTGCCCCCCATTACATCTGAATGTCCTGAATAATATTTGGTTGCAGACACAATAGACATATCAAATCCAAACTTAATTGGTTTAAAATAGTATGGGGTAGCCCAAGTATTATCCATCACAGTAATAATTTTATTTTTTTTTGCTATTGATATAATTTTTCCTAAATCTTGAAATTCAAACGAATTACTACCCGGATTTTCTACAAAAATTAATTTAGTTTTTTTATTTATATTTTTTTTTAAAGTATCTAAATCTGAAGGGTCATAAAAAGTTGTTTTAATTTTAAATTCATTTAAGTAATCTTGAGTTAGTAATCTTGTAGGGCTATAAACTGGATCAGAAACTAATATTTCATCACCAGGTCTAACAACACTAAAAATTGCCAAAAAAACAGATCCAAAACCAGTTGGTGTTGTGAAAACATGATAACTTTCCTCTAGTTTGTTTAAAATTTTTTGCAATATATGAGTAGTTGACGTTCCTTGTCTTCCATAATCATAATGGCCTCCTGTCGGATATTTTTGAGCTTTAATTTGAGTTTTCCTGATGTGATTCATTGACTTAAAAATTATCGTTGAAGCTCTAACAACTGGTGGATTTACTGACTGATTATGAAAGTCTTTTGCAGTGTGTTTGAGAAAAGTTTTAAAAGAATTTGACATAAAAAAATTTGATAACTGAAGGGGACAATGCTATATCCGATCGATAATTTCAATTAAATTATAACTAAAGGATAAAATGGGGTACCCAAAAAAACGTAGAGGCCGAAGAAAACAAGGATCTAAAAAAAGAAGAGCAAAAAGAAAAAATAAAAAGAAATAATTTTTCAATGGAGCAAATTAATAAGGTCAAATCCATTAGTATTTGGATATTTATTGTGCCTTTTTTTGCGGTAAACGCCTGTCTAATTTTAATCACTCAATTCCAGGGTTTATTTCCTAATCAAGAAGATATAATCCATAATACTATACCTTATTTTGATGGTGGAGCTTCTATAAGTCGGACAGCTAGGCCATACCCATCATGGCTAATTTTTAAACCAGCAATGTTTTTAACTTCTTATTTATTAATTAAATATTGGCTTTATAATAAAAGTATCATTGAATTCTTTAAAAAAGATCACAAAAATATTAATAAAGTTGTTTATTTTGGAATTGCTTCAGCAATTGCATTGACTATTCATTCTATATTTTTAGGTATTAAATTTGATAATGATTTATATAAATTATTTAGAAGAGTTATAATGTTAATGTTTATTATGTTTGAAATCGTTGCACAGGCTTACTTAGTTGCAACACTCTATTCTTTTAAAGAAAAACTATCAAAATACATTAATCAAAAATACTTAACATTAAAAATTTATTTAGTGAGTATATTAATTGTTGTAGCTGTAATAAGTATTCCAATTATTAGTTTACCAGGAAATGATTTTCTTGGATTTAATTTTAAATTTTTTAAACATGCTTTAGAGTGGGACTATTTTATTGGTGTAATATCATTTTACTTACTAACTTTTTTTATGTGGAAAAAGTCTAATTAATAATCCAACCCCCTCCTAAAACTTTATAACCTAACTGATCATTTTTATAAAATACACAAGCCTGACCTGGTGAAATTCCATCTTCAAATTTTTCTAAATTTACCTCAGCAGAATTATTTTCTTTTAAATTAATTTTTGCTACTAATAATTTACCAGTAGATCTAACTTTTACTAAAATTTTTTCATCAAACTCTTTATCATTTACTAGCAAATTCAAATTATTAATATTAATTTTTTTTTTTCCAAGTTTTTCTCTTTGACCTACAATGATTTCATTTTTATCAGAATCAATTTTAAGTACATATAAAGCATCTTTGCCTGAGACTTTAATTCCCTTTCTTTGTCCTATAGTAAAATTTATTACACCATTATGTACTCCTATAACTTCACCTTTCAAATTTTTTATATTTCCTTTTTTATATGAATCTGGTCTAAACTTACGAATAACTGATGTATAATCTCCATTAGGAACAAAACAAATATCTTGGCTGTCTGGTTTATCAGCAACATTCAAATCTAATTTTTTTGCAATAGATCTTGTTTCTTCTTTAAGCATACCTCCTAAAGGAAATCTTAAATAATTAAGTTGTTCTCTTGTTGTATTAAATAAAAAATAACTTTGATCTCTATTTTCGTCTATTGCCCTATACATATCTGTTATCGAATTTTGAGTAATACTTTTTACATAATGTCCTGTTATCAAGGCATCTGCTTTAAGATCTTTTGAAACATCAAATAAATCTTTAAACTTTACTGTACGATTACATTGAACACATGGTATTGGTGTTTCTCCTTTAAGATAACTTTCAACAAAATTATCAATTACACCTTGTTTAAATTTATTTTGAAAATATAAAATTCTATGCTCGATATCTAATTTATTTGCAACTCTTTTTGCATCCATTATATCTTGACCTGAACAACATCGCTTAGATGAAGCAACTTCCTTACTTCCATCATATAGTTTAAGAGTGATTCCTATAACTTTATAACCTTCTTTTTTCATCATTCCTGCTACAGTAGATGAGTCAACTCCTCCAGACATTGCAACAACAACAGTTGTTTCAGAGGGTTTCTTATTTAAACCAATTAAATTAAATTTAGAGTTCATTTACTGGTATTTATACTTATTTCTAATATAAGTTAAATAAATGATATTGGATTTTGATCCAGGAGATAAAGTTTGTAATCCAGAAAATAAAGAATGGGGTATAGGCCAGGTTCAATCAATAATCAAAGATAAAGTAACCGTAAATTTTGAAAATGTGGGAAAAAAAGTAATAAATATTAATTTTGTTAAACTAAAAAAAATTAATGAAAAAAATTGAAATCAAAAAGATTGTAGAAAATTTAATTGATACATTTTTAAATGCTGGAGAAATTTCTATTAAATTAAGAAAAGATGGTTTAATTAAAAAAATCAAATCTGATAATACTCCTGTAAGCAACGGTGATTTAGAAATAAATAAAATTATAACTAAGAAAATAAAAGAATTATCACCAAATCTACCAATTGTATCAGAAGAAACTTCTGAAAATAAATCAAATAATAACCTTAAAGATTTCTGGTTAATTGATCCAATTGATGGAACATATGATTATATAAATAATTTAGAAGAGTTTACAATTAATGCTGGTTTAATTTTAAACAATAAACCTGAAGCTGGTTTAATTTATGCTCCTGCAAAAAAAAGAATGTTTTATACATATGATTATGATTTTGCATTTGAGTTAACTAAAGATAAAACTATCAAATTAGAATGTAATAAAAACTTTAATAAAGATCATATAAAATTTGTTTCATATTCAAACAAAATTAAACCTGAAATAGAAAAAATTTATAAAAAATTAAATGTAAAAGAATATGTAAGAATGAAAAGCTCATTAAAATTTTGTGTAATAGCATCTGGTGAATTTGATGGTTATGTTGCAGAACCAAGAGCATGCGAATGGGATATTGCGGCTGGTCATGCAATTTTGAAAAATGCAGGAGGTATAGTAACTGATTTTAATGGAAATGAAATATTATATGGAAAAAAGGATTTTAAAAATCCCAGTATAATATTAAAAAATAAAAATTTAATTTAATGGAAGAACAATTAAGAATTATTTTGATAATTATAACTTTAGTTTCAATTTTTGGATTAATTGTATTTATATTTGTTAGAAACTATTTAAAAATTAAGATTGAATATTTAGTCAAACAGCAAAAAAAAAATAAAAACTTAGAGTAAATTTATTATTTTATTGTATTCTTCCTTTTTTAAATCCATCACTTTCTTTGATGTTTCAAAATCAAAACCATTACGAGCCAATAATGATATATCCTTCTTATAAAATAACGGTCTGTTATCCTCTATTCTAGCTGGGCCTATTCTTTTTTTTTTGCATATTTTGATAGCTGAAAAAAAATCCTGATCTATATTTTTATCATTGATTTTATTAATTGTTTCTTTAATAAATTCATTTTTAATACCCTTTCCAATTAAATAATTTCTAATTTTATTTATAGAACTACCTCTCTGAATCATGCTTTTAGCTTTGCTTTCTGAGTAAAATTTATCATTTATAAATTTACTTTTTTCTAAATCTGATAACACCAAATTAATTAAATTTGTTACTTCCTCTTTTTTTAAATTAAATATTGAAGTTTTTAGATACTTTTTTAAAAGATAAGTTTTAAGTTGCTGTTTAGTTGGTGCATACTTTTGAACGTAAGTTAAAGCAAAATTACGCATTTCTGTCACTGTAATTTGTAATGATTTTTTGTTTCTTATAGGAATCATAATAAGATTTAATATAATATAATTTAAAATGATCGAACAAATTTATACTTACTTTACTATAGAAAAGCTTTACTTTTGGGTCAACTTAGGCGTTTTGCCTTTTTGGATATTAATAATTCTATTTCCTAAATCAAGGTTATGTAAATACTTAGCCACTTCTATATTTCCTATATTTTTACTTGGTTCAGCTTATTTGTATGTCCTTTATAAATCTTATCTTAATTCTTATGATTTTTTAAGTAACTTTAATTTATACCTTGGAATAGATTATGTATCAGACCTATTTAAAGAAAATTCATATCTTTTATTATTTTGGATTCATTTTGTTTCAATAAATTTATTTACTGGGGGCTGGATTCTAAAAGACTCACAAAAATTTTCTGTCAATAGAATTCTTTTGATTTTTCCATTAATTATAACTTACTTAATTGGACCAATTGGATTATTTATATATTGGATAATTAGAATTTTTTACGCCAAAAGTTTAAGTCTTTACGAATAAAAAAATGAAAAAAATTTTTATAAAAATAGCAAAATTTTTAGGTTATGAAATTATTGATCAAAATAATTTTACATCTCCTACTTTAAAAAAAAATTTAAATGAAGAACTTTCTATTTTAAATAATAAATCAATAGTTCTGCCTTTAGGAGAAGTAAAGATAACTAGAAAAGTTAAATCTTTATTAATAATTTTTAGAACAAATACAAAAATTGAAATTTGGGATCAAAATAAAAAAAGATTATTTGAATATCCTAAAATTGAATATGTGATTAGATCATTAAATTCTTTAATTAAATCAATTAAAATTTTAGAAACAACAATTCCTAAAATCAATATACACACAATAATAGTAGATGATAATTCTAATAATGAAAATTTAGATAAAATTAAAAAAATATCTAATACAATAAAGAATATAGATTTTGTTTCTTTAGATTATAAAAAATATAAATCTGTTATAAATGAACAAAAATCTTTAGAAACGTTTTCTAATTTAGCAAGTTTATTACAAAGTTTTGAGCTTGGAAAAGAAAAAGGTGAAGATTTAGTTTTTTTTGTTGAAGATGATTATATTCATTTTGAATCAATGCTCGAAGAAATGATTTTTTCATATGAAAGAATATCATCACAAACAAATCAAGATTTGTTTATTTGTCCTTCAGACTATCCTTATTTATACATGGATAATAGTAGAACTAATATATTGCTAGGAAACAAAAGACACTGGAGAACAGTAGATAAAACTCTATGTACTTTTCTTACATCTAGAAGTTTGATTGATAAATACTGGGAAAATTTTAAAAATACCTGTTTAGATCGGCATGATCCTTTTGAAAAATACTTAAATCAAATTTATAAAAAAGAGATTTGTATTTCTCCTTTAAAAAGTCTTTCTTTACATTTAACAAATATCAATTCAAGTTACGGTTTAGCACCTTTTATTGATTACAAAAAATTATGGGAAGAAAATAATCAATAAAAGCCCTCTGAGGGAGAGGGCTTTTATTATTTAACTAACTAAGATAGAATTTTAAGGGACCCTTCAATGAGTAACCGTAAGATACACAGAGAGTGAAGAGTCCCTTTATTGTTAACAATTTAGTCACGTATCGCATAAGCAATTACGCCTGTTTCAGTAACATCTGTTCCTTTGGTCTCAGCCTCTTTACTTAATCTAATACCAATGGTTGCTTTCATAGCGCTCCATACAATCATGGCAGCAACGAAGACAAATAAATTAATTGAAATAACTCCAATTAATTGACTACCAAAAGCTGTATCTGGATTTGTTATAGGCACAGCCAATGTACCCCAAATACCTGCAAATAAATGCGCTGGAATAGCACCCACTACATCATCAATTTTCAATGATAATAACAGTCTAGTTCCAAACACTACTATGACTCCACCCACAGCACCAATTAATATTGCTGCGAAAGGTGAAGGCATTAATGGTTCAGCTGTAATAGCTACCAAGCCTCCGATACATCCATTTAACATTTGTATCACATCAGTTTTACCAAAACCTAATCTAGTTACTGTGGCTGCTGCCATTACACCACCAGCTCCTGCTAAAAATGTATTAAGAAAGATTGTTGATACAGCTATTGCATCATCAGCAGTTCCCATAGCTAATTGAGATCCACCATTAAATCCAAACCAACCTAACCATAAAATAAATACTCCTACTGTTACTAATGGAATTGAAGAAGCTGCAAATGGTTTTACTGGAGTCGCTCCACCAGATTTAGTAAATCTACCAAGTCTAGGACCTAATATCATTGCACCTGCTAAAGCTGCTGCACCTCCAGTCGAATGAACTAAAGTTGACCCTGCAAAATCTGAAAAGCCAATAGAAGCTAACCAGCCTCCGCCCCATTGCCAACCCATTACGATTGGGTATAGAATTCCTGATAATATTGCTGCAAATAAGAAAAAAGGCCATAGTTTAATTCTTTCAGCCAATGCTCCTGAAACAATTGATACAGTTGTTGCACAAAAGACCATTTGAAAATACCAATCTGAACCATCTGAATAACCAGTATCAACTGAACTTGAGTCTGACCATGGAATAAACTTGCCTATAAACCCACCCTCCGGTATTCCATAAGCTAGATTATATCCAAAGAGCCAAAACATCATTCCAGCAATTGAAAATAAACCTATATTTTTTGCACAGATAACGGATACACTTTTTGATGTAACCATACCTGATTCTAACATTGCGAACCCAGCAGCCATAAACATTACTAGGAAACCACAAATTAAAAATAACAAAGTGTTAAATATAAAACTTATTTCAGCAGAAACAGTTGTTTCTGCCATTCCTGTACTACTCATGTTTAATAAGAAAATTAAACTCATAAGTGGCACACTTATTTTTTTAAATAATTTATTCATAATACCTCCCTAATTTAAGAGGGAGTTATATTTTTATAATATTTAAAAACTAACGCTGATTAGGAAAATTTGATATGCAGAATTTGCATATAGAAGCAGCCTTAATACTCATTTCATAATATTAAGGCTGATTAAAAATATAATTACTTGTTAAAAACTTCTTTTAATGCTTTTGCAGGTAAGAATTTAACCTTTTGAGATGCAGCAATTTGAATTTGCTCTCCAGTTCTTGGATTTCTTCCAACTCTGGCTTTTCTTTTAGCTACTTTGTAAGTTCCAAATCCAGCTATTTTTACTGAGTCATCTCCTTTTAAAGCATCCAAAATGGTGTTGGTAATAGTATCAAAAGTTCTCTCAGCATCTGCTTTACTTAGATTCAAGGCTCCTGAAAGTTTAACTATTAATTGTTTTTTGTTCATTTTAGCTCCGGTTTATTGGTTTTTTTCTATCTTTCAAAATAACCCCTATAAATCAAGCTTTTTTTTAGTATCTAAAATTTTTATCAACACCACATATTGTATAACTTTAAATTAATGTTGATTTTGCTAGTTTTTTTAAGTTTTTATATAATAATTTTATCTTAATAAACCAATGTCTTTTAGGTCATTAAAAGTTGTGAAAAACATTAAAGATAACAATAAAAACATTCCGATTCGAAAAAAACCTTCTTGAGTTTTTTGAGATAAAGGACGACCTAAAAATTTTTCAAAAGCATAAAACATTAAATGTCCCCCATCCAACATTGGTATGGGAAATAAGTTGACTAACCCAAGACTAATTGAAATATAAGCCATCATGCTAATAAATGCTAATAAGCCTATATCAGCCACTTGACCAGAAATTTTAGCAATTCTGATGGGCCCTCCTAATTGTGAAGTATCAGCCTTTCCAACTATCATGCTTCCAATGTATTTTAAGCTAGAAATACTAACAAAATATACTTCATTAACTGCATGCAATATTGCTTGAGCAGGACCCAATTTAACATGATTTATTTCATTGTTATAAGCTCCTAATTTAATACCTACCATTCTTTTATTTATTTTATTTCCAAGATTATCCTCGCTTAAAACAATATTTGGTTTAACTTTTAATAATATTTCATCATAAGATCTTTTAACTTTAAAATCTATAAACTCATTTGTGGACATCATTATATATTTTGAAACGTCTAAAATGCTTTTAACTTTATTTCCATCTATTTCTAAAATAATATCTTCATCTTTTAAACCACCAACCATTGCTGGACTGTCTTTTTGGACTTCATTAATAACTGCTGGTGTAAAGTCTTTTCCAACAAAAGTATAAATTGAAAAAAAAATTACTAATGCAAGAATAAAATTAGCTAAAGGACCACCAAAAACTATTAATGATCTCTGATATAAAGGTTTTAATGTAAACAATTTTTTTCTTTCTTCTTCACTATATTTTTGAAGAATATCATTGTGATCAGTTTGAGAATAAACATTTCTATCGCCAAAAAATTTTACATAACCACCAAGTGGTATCCAGCAAATTTTCCATCTAGTACCAGATTTATCATTCCATCCAAAAATTTCTTTACCAAAACCTATAGAAAAATCAGTAACCCCTACACCATACTTTTTTGCAAAATA
>MDSW01197311.1_pt1 | contig 13594 bp, 7 predicted proteins | sample 811171 | NCBI WGS metagenome assembly MDSW01 (sample SAMN05326641, study PRJNA326480) | marine metagenome | isolation source: seawater | place: Atlantic Ocean: North West | collected 2012 | reverse complement strand
GGGGAGGGGGAGGGGCGCGTGAGAGGGGGTCAACGCGGGGCGAATCGCGCGCGCCCGCGGGGGGCGATCGCGAGGATCGACGCATTTAGGGCACGCGGAGGCGAGCGCGGCGACCGGCCCGAGGACGCACCTCTGCTCGTGCGCGGGGAAGTTCGCGCCGTCGGCGAAGTAGTTCGAGGACACGGGAACGCGCTCGAGCGTGTTCCCGGCCCCGCGAGCCTGTTCGCGGTAGTGGTCGCGCGCCCCGGATACCGTGTACACCGGGTCTGCGGACGCAACGGGACGAGAGAAGGGGGGCGGGGGGCATTCATTCTCGGGTCAGTCAGCGCGTCGCGAGGGGAGGCGGCCCGAGGGGGGGGCAGGGGACGCGCGGGGGAGGGCGGGGGAGGGCCGGGGCGCACCGTAGAGCGCATCGTACGCCCTCGCGGGCTGGACCCGACTCATGGTACGGGCCCGTGCCGAGACGGGCGCGCGCCGCGCCTCCTCTCCTGAGGGCCCGGAGTCCGAGGAGCGCCCGTTTTAGACTCATCAGAAACCATCGCCAAACCACCGTCCGGCCGCGGATCGATCGCGATGAGGGCGCCGGCACTCGCCCGTGCGAGATTGATGATGCAGGCCGCGGAGAAAAATACCGGTACCAGTATGTCCTCGGTGACACACGCGTGACGTCACACCTCTTGCGCGCGCTCGAGGCGGTCCCCCCCGCGCCCCGAACCGTCCGCGGCATCATGTTGTGACTCGTCTTCTCCGCCTGCGAGTTCATCGGGCGGAAATCGTACGACTGCGTGACGGGGAAGAACTCCATGAAGGACTTCAAGGGGTGCGGCGGGCTCGCCCCGTACGACGCCGAGCGCGAGGCGGCGCTCACGATGGGCACCCCGCTGCCCCCGAGGAAGAAGGTGCCCTTCGTGGGGAAGACCGTGGGCATGGACGAGGACTTCGGCGTCCCCGCGCGTGCCGACGTCGTCATCGGCAGGCCCGCGCGGTAGGCGCCGTCCCGGGCTCGCCCGATCCGCGCGCGGCGGTGCCGGGAGGCGCCGCGGGATCGGGGGGGGCATCTGCCGACGTCGTTTCGTAGACGAGTCCGTCGTCCTCGTTGCCGAAGAGCCGCGGCTCGCGAAGGGTCAATCCATGACGGCGATCCCTCTTCAAGCGCGCCTCTCGCGAGGTCGCGCGGGGATGCGCCCGAGACGTTTTCGAGACCCCACGCACACGAGCACGCGCCGGTCGGGACGAACGATGAGCGAGAGAGGTTCGAGCGACGCTTCCGACGGTTGCTTTTTTATACAGTACGCTCCGAGTCGTTCGTCTCTCAAACAAAACGTCCGCGGCGGAACGTCGTCGTCTCGCGCGCGCGTCTCCTCGCGCTCCCTCTCCTCACTGCCATCTCTCCTGCGCCGCCTTCTTCTTCTTACCGAACCCAAACGCCGCCTTCGCGCGCGAATACATCGACTTCTTCTTCATCTTCACGACGACCTCCTCGACGACGGGGCCGACGGCGGCGACCGGGGAGGCGAAACACCCGGGGGGGGCCGGCGGGGCGCCTTCGTCGTCTTTGTCGTCGCTCGCGGACTTCTCCGGGACGTCTCGCGGCCGCGGCGCTTCGTCCGCCACCGGCGGGCTTCCCGAGGGCCGGCGCGGCGAAGAGGATGGACCGTCGGTCGCTCTGTTGTTGATGGGCCTGAGCGCCGCCTTCGCCGGCGGGCTCGGCCACGGCGCCGGCGACTTGGGCGCGGCGGCGGCGGACTTTGGACGGACTTCGAACGGACTTCGCGCCGCCTGCCTTGGCATCTCCGCGCGCTCGCGCGCCGCCGCCTCCTCTCGCGCCGCCTTCGCCGCCTCGAGCCGCTGAAGCGCCGCGAGCCGCGCGTCGGATGCGCGGGACGAGGCGCGCGCGTCGCCGCGGAGGGAGCTCGTGACGCTCCCGGAGGGCGACGCCGCGGCGCGGTCTCGGCGCGTCTCGGACGACGCGCCGCTCGAGAGGCTCCGACGCCGCGTCGCGGACCCCGCGCTGCTCGAAACGTCGCGCCGAGGCTCGCCGAGGCTCGCGTCGCCGGGGCTCGGGACCCCGTCCGAGGAGAAGACGTCCGGCGCGATGTCCTCGTCGAGGAAGACGCTGTCCTCGTGGTCGGCGTCGAACAGAAGGCCCATTTTCGAGCCGAGGCGCGCGTCCCCCGAAAGAGGACGCGCGGGTCTTGGTTCGTTTTCGGCGCGACGTCTCTCCTCGACCCGCCCGCCTTCGACCCGCTCGCGTTCCAGCCCCGCGGACCTCGCGCGTATGCGCGCCCTCCGCGCCTCGCCGCTCTTTTCCCTCTCGGTCGCCGAAGACGCGCCGCCGAGATCGTGGCTTCGGCGCTCGACCTCGGCGGCGGCGCGGCGCGCGGCGGACGCGATGGCCCAGGAGGGTCGACGAGAAGACGCTCCCGCGGCGGCGGCGGAGGCGGGTCTCGCGCGAGACGTGTTCGTCGATTCGGCGGATTCGGACGCGGGCTCCCGATGGGTGCCGACGCTCTGCACGCTCCCGACCCCGCCCGCGCCCGCCGAGTTCGACGACGGCGTCGGTCGTCGGTCGTCGGTCGCGCCGGCGCGCGAGCTCAGGCTAAGGCTCAGGCTCGCGCTCGGCGTCGCGGCGCGGTTTCCCCCGGACTCCCTCCGCGCGTGCTCCGCTTCTCTTCGCGCGAGTGCCTCGCACCTCGCCTCGGCGTCGTCGCGTTGGCGCTCGGCCCGGGTTCGCGCGTCGCGTTCGCGCCTCAGCGCGTCCTCCGCGTTTTGCGCGCGTAACTCCGCGTCCGCCGCGTTCGCCTCGAGCCTCCTCCTCGCCTTCGCGCCCTCCTGGGACTCGGCGTTTCGGCTCGCCTTCCCGAGCTCGACCGCGCTCACGCGCTTCGCGAACGCGAGCGTGCTCAGGGTTTCGCCCGCGCTCGCCCGCGCGGGGCTCACGTGCGCGAGCACGAGCGCCTTGCCGCACCTCGGCGACAGCGCGCCTCTCAGGAGCATCGTCAGCTTGGAGTTTCTGTACGGCACGTGGGCGCCGCCTTCCCTCAGCGCCTGCACGACGTCCCCCAAGGCAGAAAGCGACTTGTTGATGTGCTGCGCCTCCTTCAGGCGCTCGCCGGTGGCTTCCGATTTCGCCACGCGCTCGGACCCGGCGAGGTCGACGAGGTACAACACCCCGCGCGTCGCCGCGCCCGTCTCGACGCTGCGCCCGTCGACGCGCACGCACACGACCGAGTGGCTGCGGCTCGAGCGCCGGTTCATCGCCGTCGCGCCCGTCGCGCGCATCGCCTCCCCCTCCGCCATCACGGCGGCGACGTCCTCGGCGGTGCGGACGGGGCGGTACGTCGCGTCGGGGGCGTTGGACCCGGAAGACGCGCCGTGGTCTTTCACCTCCACCGTCGCGTCGGCGGACGCGGCGAGTAAGTCGCGGCACCGCTCGTTGTAAATCTCGAGGACGGCGACGGAAAACGAGTACGCCGTCCCAGCCTTCGAACGCGCCGCGGCGCACGAAAACAGATCGTCCAACGCGCGGTAGTTCACGCCGACGGTGTGCGCGGCGTGTCCTTGGGACCCTTCCCCGCGGCGGTTCGAACGCGGGTGGGTCCCGCAGTTCGGGCCGGACATCGTGTACGTCTTCCCGCTGCCCGTCTGCCCGTACGCGAGAAACGCGACGTTGTACCCGTCGCACGCGCACCGCACGAGCGCCGAACATTCCGCGTACACGTCCCTCTGCGTCGCCTCGGGGCCGAACGCGCGGTCGAACGTGAACGAACGCGTGTCGAACACCCCACGCGCCGCGTCTCTTACGCCCTTCTCCGAGGAAGAAGAAGAGCCCGGTACAACATCGGGGGGGGCCCTGAAGGTCGGTCTGCGCTCGACGTCGAGCTCGACGCGAACCGGGTCGCCGTCCTCGTTCAATCGCGCGCGCGCCGCGGGGCGAGACGACGAGAGAGCCGACGACTCGAGAGCCGACGCCTCGAGAGACGCCTCCGAACCTGCGAGCCCGCGCCGTTCGTCCACGGACGCGACCCCCGGGCGGACGCGGCAGAAGACGCGGATGGACCCCTTGAGGTCCTGGATCTCGTTGTGCAGGCGCTTGTTCTCGTCGAACGCGCGGTCGTACGCTCTCGCGCGGTCGGCGAGCGCCTCCACCGCCGCGTGAATGTCGCGCGTCGACGCGCGGCGTTCCTCGTCCACCCTCAAGGCGTCCTCTCGAGCCCTCTCTACACCCTCGCGGAGGCTCTTGACGTCCCTCATGAGCGCCGCTTTCGTCTCGAGGAGGCTTTCGCGTTGATCCGAGGCGCTCCGTTTCGCGTCGGCGAGCGCGGCGCGCACCGCGTCGCGCGTTCGCGACGCGGCTTCGCGCCGGACCGCCTCGGCTTCGCGTCGGACCGACTCGGCTTCTTTTTTCGCGGCGTCCTTCTCCGCCTCGGCGTCCTCGAGCGTCGCGGCGAGCTCCGCGAGGGACACCTTCGCGTCCTCGAGTTGCATTCGCGCCCTGCTCGCCTCCGTCTCCGCGGATTGCGTCTTCGACGCCATCAGCGCCGCTCGCGTCTCCGCGTCGGCGGCGGCGTTTCGCGACGCCGCGGCGGATCGGTCGGCGTCGCGCCGCCGCGCCTCCGCCTCCGCGAGCGACGCGACGAGCCGCTCGCGACCCTCATCGGACTCGAGAAGCGTCGAGGCGAGTCGGTCGGCGCGTTCGGATTCCTTCTCCGCGCTCGCGAGCGCGGCTTTCGCGCGCGCCGCGAACTCGTCGCGCTCGGCGCCGACGCGGCCCTCGCGCCGGAACGCGTCCGCGACGTCCTCGCGAAGCCGCGCGAGCTCAGACTCCTTCGCGAGAAGGCGACGCTCGTACTCCTTCGTGATTTTGCCCAACACGGACTCGAGCGCCGCGCCGCCGGGAAGCGCCGCGAGCGGCGACGTCGAAGCGCCGCGAGCGGCGGAAGAGGGACCGCTCGGCCCCCCCGGGTTCGAGGGCGTTCGCGGCGACCCCGCGGACGCGTTCGCGCTCGCGGCGGCGACGGAGGAGGAGCAGGCCGCCCCGAGGGGTTCCCTCGCGGGTTCCCTCGCGAGGCGGAAACCGGGGAACCCGTCCTCCTCGGAGTTGGAGTCGTCCGAGTCGTCCGAGTCGGCCGGTGGTTCCGGCGTCGCCGCGCGCACCGCCTCCGCCTCGACCTCCTCCGCGAGTAACGCGGCGCCGTACTCGAACAGAGAGGACGGCGACGCCGCGGGCGCGGGCGCGGCGGCGGGTTCGGGGGGCGGCGGCGCGGGTGAGGGCGTCTCCGTCTCCGCGCTCGAGCCCGCGTCCGAGCCGCCTTCGCCTCGCGCGCCTTCGCCCTTTCGCTCGACGCCTTCTTCGCGTTCTTCTTTTCGGGGGACCTTCGGGGCGTCGTCGCCCCTCGCGCCTCTCGGGCTCGGCTTGTCCCCCCCGCGTTTCAGCGATTCGAAACACAGACCCGGGATCGGCGGCGGCGTCGGCGGGGGATCGGCGGTCGCGCGACGCTGCGGCGCTCGTCGCGGGGTCGCGGAGGAGGCCATCGGAGTGCCGTCGGAGGAGTGCGCCGCCGCCCCGGGGGTATCGGCGTCGTCACCGTCGGCGAGCATCGGTCGGAAGACCCGGGATACCCTCGCGTCGGCGCTCGCGTCGGCGCTCGCGGGGTGCTGCGGTTGTTGCTGCGGTTGTCGCGGCGGCTTCGCTCGCCTCGCCCTCGCGTCGGCGATCTCCTTCACCGCGGCGAGGCACGCGAGGACGTTCGCCTGGTCGCCGTTGACCCCGCCGAGGTCGTGCAGGAGGAACAGGTGGCGGTCCGCGACGCCGAGGCGTTCCGCGCCGGCGACGAACTGCTTGTAGTTGTGCGCGTGGAGAAACTTGTCGGGGCTGACGTCCGGAAGCGACGGGTCGTCCGCGCGGAGGGCGCGCGCGACGATCCCGGGCGCGAGCGCGTTCAGGAGCTTGCACAGGACGACGCCGTCCCACAGGCCCGCGCAGAAACCCTGAGCGGGAGGGGGGTCGGGTGGGTGGGCGACGAGGGTGAGCGGTGGGGGCGTGGGTGAGCGGTGAGGGCGTCGAGCGGCGAGCTCGAGCTCGGAACGCGACGCGGGAGGGGAAGATTTTTTTTCACTCTTCTCGAGCGTTATTTCCGCGACGCGCCACGGGATCGCGGGGAAGGCGCGCACCTCGTCGCTCCGCGCGTCGAGGTGGTGCCCCGTCGTGTGCGCGATCCAGTGCCCGAGCATGCTCCGTCGCGCGCGCGCCGAGTCCTGGTCGAGCCTCGGGGGCGTCGCGGGGAGGGGCGCGGGGCGGTGCAGCGGGTTCATCACGCGCGGCCCGAACGCGGAGGGGGCGAAGGGGGCGGCGCGCGCGTCGGCGCTCGGATGGCTCATCGCGCGCGTCTCGTCGGCGCGAGCGAGGGGAGGCGGCGTCGTTCGGACGCGACGCGCGGTCCGGGCGCGCGAGTCTCGGCCGAGACGCGCGCGCGCGCGGTCGAGCGCGACGCGGGGTCCGCGCGGCGTGCCGAGCGGTGTGCGCGCGGGCCCCTCGTCAGTTCCCCCGTCTCGTCTCGGAACACGCGACGCGGCGGGGGCGGGAGCGGGGAGTAGCCGTTGGGCGGATCCCTCCGAAACGCTCGCGACGCGGTGGCAAGGGCATCCATCCATCCGCGTTGCATGTACGCGCGAGTCGCGACGAGTCGTGAACCCTCGATTTTTCTATCCAGAACCCCGACAACTCTCTATGCTCGCGTAGTCTGAAAAGAATCCGCGTCGCGATGCGTCGTAATCTTCGAGACGCGTCAGCAGCGCTGCGACAGAGGCCCAATGAAGATACGCCAACTACAAGTGGCCAACTGCAGCGGTCGATCCCGCATTCTTCGCATCCGTCAAGAAACACGCACACGTATACAATGGCCGCCATGACCTCCACCTTCCTCGGCTCCGCCGTCGCCGTCAAGGCCCCCGTGACCGTCGCCAAGAAGGCGGCCGTCGCCCCCGTCGCCTCCCTCGACGGCCTCAAGAAGGTGCGCATCCCCGGCGATAAAAACCACCCGAGGCGCGAGGGAAAACCTATCGCGAGTGCGATGACGCGACCCCGACGCGGCGGTCCGCCCCGCTCGGTCGCCGCGACGCGCGCGGTCTCGCGCGCGTCCGATTCGCGCGGACGTCTCGCGATCGCCCGAAGCGTTCGCGCGCGTTCCCGCCCGCGCGGCCCGCTCGCGACCGCGCGTCCCCGCGCGTCCCCGGCGCGCGATCGACGATGTTGCCGTCGTCACCCGCTTCCTGCAAACTGACGCCGAACGATCCCGCGCCCCGGTCCCCGTCCTCGCAGGCCGCCGTCGTCGGTGCCACCACCGTCCTCCTCGCCTCCCCCGCGTTCGCCGCCACCATCAAGCTCGGCGGCGACAACGGCGAGCTCGGCTTCTACGTGCGTCCCCCGCCCCGACACGCCCCGAACCTTCGACCGCGCGACCCTCGAGCCCACCCGGCGTCCGGTATCCCGCGACACGTCGGATGACGACGAACGCCGGGCTTCGGCCAAATCACCCGCGCGCCGCGGCGATCGATCGATCCCGCGGCTTTTCCGAAGGAAAAAAAAAATGCCTCCGCCCTCGTCCGTCGCTGACCCGTCTCTCATCCCTCGCCGCGTCTCCCCTCCCCGTTCGAACCACCAGCCCAACAAGATCTCCGTCGCCAAGGGCGAGACCGTCGAGTTCGTGAACAACAAGGCGTTCCCCCACAACGTCGTGTTCGACGAGGACAACGTCCCCGCGGGCGTCAACGCCGACGCCATCTCCCACGAGGATTACCTCAACGGCCCCGGCGAGAAGGTCACCAACAAGTTCGACGTCGCCGGCACCTACGGCTACTACTGCGAGCCCCACCAGGGCGCCGGCATGCAGGGCACCATCGTCGTCTCCTAAATTCGTCACGAACGAGGAGCGACGCGACGGGCGCGGCGGGTGTGAATCTCGTCTTCGACGCGTTTTTTTCATCCGCCGCGCGTACGTAACGACTACACCGTCGCGACGAGAGGGAGCGACGAGCGCCCGAACCGCGCGCGTGGCCCGCGAACACGCATCCGAGCGACGCGCGTTGTGAGAGCCCACACCTCACTCCCCCTCATCGTTCGTTAAACCTTACACGACGCGCCCTCGTTAAAAAAAAAAGCCCTCTACTCCCCTCTACTCGACGTGTTCGAACTCGAGCTTTTCCGCGAAGGGGTCGGCGCCGTCGGCGACTTTGAGGCGCACGACGTCCCCGAGCCCCGCGCGCTTCGGATCCACCCTGGCCCTTCTCTGCGCGCCGCTCTCCTCAAACACCGCCACGCAGACGCCCTTGGCCTCGTGTATCCATTTGGCGACCACCGCGCGGTGCGTCCTCCCCGCCTCGGCGCCCTCCGTCGCGAACCAGTAGTTGACCCAGAACGCCTCCGCCTCCCTCGTCGCGAGCGCCGTCGTCTTGGACGCCTCCTCGACGTCCCGCGCCGCGCGCGCCATCTCCGCCTCGTCCATCGGCGGCGGATCGCCGCGGAGGAACGCCTTGAGCTGGCGGTGCGCGAGCACGTCGCCGTACCGCCGAATCGGGGAGGTGAACTGACAGTACGCGTCGAGGCCGAGGGAGGCGTGCCGCCGAGGCGTCGCGCCCGTGTGCGCCGCCGTCATTCGCGAGCGCTTCGCCATCTCGAGCGGAATCCCAAGCGGCGAGAACAAGTTCGCCGACGCCTCCACCCCCGCCTCCGCCCCCGCCCCCGCCTCCGCCGCCGACGCGACCTCCGCTCGACCCCTGACCTTCGCCTCGTCGCGCATGGGCGCCTGCCCTCGGTACGGAAGCGCGACGCCGTTCGCCGCGCCGAGCCGCCCCGCGAGCTCGCCCGCGAGAATCATCATCTCGCTGACGACGAGCTTGACGAGGGTCGGGTCCGAGCGCTCGAGCGTCACGCGGAGTCGGCGCGCCTCGAGCGCCCGCAACCCCCGCGCCGCGCGCTCCCCCGGATTCGAACCGCCGACCAGGAACGCCGGCGGCGGCGTTTCTTCGTCCCTCGCGGGGGTAGAACCCCGCGTCGTCCTCTCGACCCTCACGTTGGTCTCGGGGAGGTCGACGCTCGTCGCGCCGTCATCCGCGCGCCGCGCGCGCCTCCTTCGCGCCGCCTCGGCGAGCGCGACGAGCCCCGGGTGCTTCTCCGGTTCGTCCTCGAGCGCGCGGAGCGCCTCCCGCTCGCACATCCGCCGCGTCACCTTCGCGACGCTCGGCCCGATCCAAAACTCTTCCACGTCGCCGGCGGCGTCGATCACCGCCGTCGCCGTCACCGCGCACCGCGCCTCCCCCTCCCGCAGCGACGCGACGGCGGCGCCGAACGCCCGCGGGAACATCGGCGTCTTGGCCGCGGGGTCGTACCCGCTGCTGCCGCGCGCGCGCGCGGACGCGTCCAGGGCGCTCCCCTCGCTCACCCAGCGGCTCGCGTCCGCGACGTGCACCCAACACCTGATCCGACGACCGAGCGTCGCGTCGTCGTCCGCCGCGGGCGGGACGAACTCGGCGCCGACGGCGTCGTCAATCTCCTCGGCGTCCTCCGCGTCGATCGCGTACGTCACGAGCCCGGTGAACGCCTTCCGCCGCGCCGCGTCCGGGTCCGGAACCGCGGCGTCGCCGAGTCGTACGATCCGCGACGCCTCCGCGACGGCCGAAGGCTCCGGTCGACGCGCCACCCCGAGCCTCCGCGCGTGGACGCTCTCGAACGCGCCCCACTTCCCGAGCGCCACCAGGGCGTCGCGCGCCGACGTCGAGCTCGCCTTCATCCCCAAGCGATCCAGAGCGTCCGCCGCGCCGCGGCGCTGCGCGTCGACGTGGTACCCATCGCCCGACGCGTACGCCTCGAGGCACTCCACGCGGGACGCGAGAATCGCCGACGAGGCGACGGAGTCCAAACAGTAGCGACGCCGAGGAGGGTCCCTCTCCGAGTCGTCCTTCTCGTCGTCGCGAGAAGCGTCAAAATCGCCGGCGGAAGAAGACGCCACGGGGGGACCCGCGACGTGCCGGGGGTCGCCGGAGCCGAGGGGGGGGGAGGACCGGTCCTCGCCGTCGCTCGACGCCGAATCATCCGCCGCCTTTTCCTTTTCGTCGAGGTACGCGCGCATCTCCGCCGCGTCGCGGACGTCTCCGCCTTCTTCCGCGCCGTCGCCGTCAAAGTCGCGCGACGCTCCCCCGATCGCCGCCCACCACTCGGGCCCGGGCCTCCGCACCTCCGGCGGCGCCCTGACGATCGCCCTGAGCGTCGCCCACGCGGTCGCGGTCTCGGCGTCCGACCGATTCTGGGTCGCGATCGCCGACGCGCGCGACGCCGCCTCCGCCGCGGACCGGAGCGCGAACGCGCCCTTACCCGCGAACCGGAAATACGAATCGTTCGAACTCAGCGCCCTGTGCGTCGCGTATGCGCGGTGGAAAGGGGACGCGCGCGGAGAAGCGAAGATCGACGACGAGGGGCGATCGACGGCGGCGGGAGCGGGAGCGCTCGCGGGAGCGCTCGCGCTCGGCGCTTCGTCGGCGCGTCCTTCCCGGCTGTCATTCGCGGGAAACATCGCGTCGGCGAGGTCGGCGGCGCGTCGGGGCGCCGTCGTAAACGTCGGGTCGGAAGACGCTCCGGCCGCCGCGCGCTCCCACGCCGCTCGAACCAGCGCTCCCGAGGCCTCGGCGTCCGCGCGAACAACCTCGTCCGCGAACGCGACGGCGTCGCGTAAGGCGGCGAACGCCGCGGGGGCGGTCCTCGGGAGGAGGTTCCCCTCGAACGCGGCGGGGTCGATCGCGGCGGCGTCGAACACCGCGTCGATCCACGCGAGCTCCACCTGGTCCTTCGCGCCGTCCTGGTCGAGGACGGGCACGAGCCTGCGCTTGGGCGCGCCTGTGACGACGCCGAGTTTCTGGCGCCCGCGCCTGGCGTACGCGACGACGTCGCCCTCGCGGACGTCGCGACGCGTGAACGCGTCGCGCGTCTCGGTCGTCAGCGCGCGACGCCATCCGCGCGAGCGACGCGGGCGGGGCGCGGCGAGCGCGCGGAGCGCCCGCGACGCGGACGCGAAGCCGCGAAGCGAGCGGGCGGGGCCTCGCGACGCGACCGCGCCGCCGCGCGCGTCGAGGAGCGCGAGCGGCGCGAGGACGCGCGACATCGCCGCCCGCGGGGGCGGCGCGTGGCGAGCGGGCGGCGGCGACGCCGACGAGCGAGCGCGCGCGAAAACCCGGACGAGGCCCAGAAACGTCTCGCTCGCGCCCCTCGCGCGCATTCCACCGCGTCGCGTGACGCCCACGAGCGCTCCGACCCGGACGGAGAAAAACCCGCGCAGCGACGACGCCTCGGACGACGCGACGACGCCGCCTCCGGAGTGAGTGGCCCTCGGAGCGGTCGAGCGCGGGGAGTTCGGACTATGATGTTTCGTCGCGTCGTTCGTGCGATTGCACCGACATCTACGAAAAACGCCGCCGATGATGATGAAATAAGAAATTATAAGTCGGCGAAACCGTCGCATCGCGTTCGGCTACCTCCTCGCGGGACGCTTCGCCCGCCGGACGCTCCGCCCCCCCGGCGCGCCCCCCGCGCCCGCGGTCATCCCCCGGCCCCCGGCGCCGAGCGCCATCCCGCCCGGCGACGAAGCCGCCCCCCCGAACGCGAACGCGGGCGCCGCCGCCCCGCCGCCCCCCCCGAACGTAAACGGCGCCGGCGCCGCGCCGCCTCCCGAGCCCCCTCCGCCGCCGCCGCTCGCGCCGCCGCCTCCGAACGTGAACGGAACGGGCGGAGGCGCGGAGGCGGGTCCGGATCCCCCGCTCGCCGCGCCGCCCTCACCCCCGCCGAACGTAAACAGCGCCGGGGCCGCCGCGCTCGACCCTAAACTCCCGACGCCGGCGCCGCCCGTCGTGCCGAAAGTGAACGCCGGCGCCGGCGGATTCTTCGACGCCTCGCCGGAGGCGTCCGCGGCCGCTTTCGCCTCCCCCCCAGCGCCTTTCCCCGTTCCTCCCTCGGCGCCCTCCTTCGAAGGCGCCGCCGCCGGTTCCGTCTTCGTCTCCGGCGGCGCGTGTTCGCTGAACTCTCTCAGCGCGGCGCCGAAGATGGAATCGTCCTCGTCGGCGCCGCCTCTCCCGCCCCTCCGCCTCGCCCGCCGCGACCCGCCAGAGGTCGCGCCGCCGCCTCCGCCCGAACCCGCGCCCGGTGGGTTCGCCGCGTCGCCGCCACCGCCGAGGGTGAACGAAAAACCCCCCGGAGCCGCGGCGGCGTTTGCGTTTGCGTTTGCGTTTGCGTTTGCGTTTGCGTCGGTCGACGCGTCTTTTTCGTCGGTTTTCGAAATCGGCGCGGCCGGGACGGGGTCCGCGGGGGGGTCGATGAACTCCGCGGGTTTTCGGTCGCGCGATCTCGGCGGCGCGAGCGGGTGCCACGCGTGGCGCCGCGCGACGCGCGGCGCGACGCGTCGGAACGCGCGCGGCCCCGACCCGACCCGGGCGAGCGCGAGCGGCGCGCGGCGCGAGAGAGGTTTTCCGTCTCGACGCGGCGCGGAAAAAGTCGAAAAACTCTCGACGTCTCGCGACCGTGCTTCGCCGTTCGTCGAGGGGACGAGCTCGGCGAGGACCGGGACGGCGTACGCGCCCGGCGCGGGGAGATGGCTCGCGCCGACGGTCGGGTTTCCGGAGAGGTCGCTCGCGTCGTTTAGGCGACGGCGAACGGGCGCGGGTTCGTCGTCGTCGTCGTCCGAGTCGTCGTCCGAGTCGGACCGCTCGAGGTGGCGATCGCGGGAGACGGCGCGGGGGGAGGCGGCGGCGGCGGCCTGAGCGGTGCCCGGCGAGACGCGCCGCGCGGGCGCGACCCCCGGTTCGGTCGTTCGACGCGCGGCGCCGCCGGCGGTCGCGCCGGGCGGGGCCTCGGGGGTCGGCGCGACCGGCGCTTCCGCCGCCGCGTCGTCGTCGTCGACGCGGAGGGGTCGCTCGTTCGTTGCACCCCCGGGGCTGGCGTTCGCCGCGGCGGACGCCTCCGAGGCGAACCTCGTGCGCTCGCCCACGCGCGCGGCGCCCTCCGCGGGCGCGCGGCGCGCGGTCGGGAGGGCGCGCGGGCTCGCGCCGGCGTCGCCGCCCGCGCCGAACGCGTCGCCTCGCGCGCGTTTCCCGAGCGCCTTGGCGGGCGAGAACGTCAGGCGCTTGATGGCACTCCCGGGGGCCTCGCCCGCGAACGCGGTCACCACCCCGCGGAAGTACCGCCGCGCGGCCCGCGCGGTCTGCTGCATCGCAGCCTCCATCGCGCCCGCGCGCGAGCGCGGAGCCAAACGCGCGAGGACGCGCGCGCGGTGTGCACTGAAGACGCGCGGGACGAACGACGACGCGACGAGCGAGCGCGCGACGAGGGAGAGCGGACGAGGAGCGCCGCGTGCTGTGTGTTTTTCAACAGTGCTGATGGCTGGCGGGGTGCGGGCTTTGACTCGAGGCGCAGCGATCGTCAGGTTTTGTCCTGGCCGCCTGCTCGGTGGTGCGACTACACTTGGGTACCACCCCGGGTACAGCTGTGTCTCACTCATCACTTCAAATTGAGCTCCAACTCCGCCCCCCCTCCCCCCCGCGCTCCCCGTCGCCC
>MDSW01151497.1_pt1 | contig 13594 bp, 12 predicted proteins | sample 811171 | NCBI WGS metagenome assembly MDSW01 (sample SAMN05326641, study PRJNA326480) | marine metagenome | isolation source: seawater | place: Atlantic Ocean: North West | collected 2012 | reverse complement strand
TAGGTCGGCGGTTCAAGTCCGTCTTGGGGCACCACTTACCTATAAATATTGTTTTATATCAGTATCTTAATAAAATATTCATTTTTTATCCACCTTTCTATCCACCTTTTTGTTGACGCTTAATCCAAATAATGGCACGTGCGCGCGTCCGTGCGCGTGCTTGTCTCTTCCGTGTGTGTATCGGGGTAAAACCGATTAAAAATGAATAGTTTTTAATCTCTAACTGAAAGCCTTCCCCGAACTACTGGTGACTTTACCTATGACAGAGCCGCTAAGGCTTCAGCTATTATTGGAAGATTGCGGCGAGACTTGAGACACACTGCGTGAATTTCGCCATAAATTTTGAAATCAGCTGCACGAATTTTTTCAACTTGAAGGTTATCTGGGATTTCATCAGTTGAGACTGGCGCAAGTCCCAACCCCTCTTGAGCTGCTTCTAAGGCACCTTCGCGACTGCCAAAAATAGCTGTTCTTCCAGGAATATATCCGTTTTGAGCTAGTGCAGTATCCATCAAATTGCGTGTCTCTGACCCTATTTCACGTTGAATAAGCGTCTGTTGTTTAAATTCATCGCGCGAAACTAAACCTTTAGCGCAAAGAGGGTGTTTCTTGGAAACAGCAAATACAATTTCTGGTGTGGAAATACTTCGCATTTCGCAATCTGTCTTGGGCAAATGAGCTCCTACATATGCCAAGTCTATTTCATAGGATAACACCAAGTCTAACAGGTTCTTGGAGTTATCAAGTGTAAGATTTACTTCGATATCTGGATAACGTTTCATCATTTGGGTCATCATTCCAGTTGCCCACCTTGGTGAAATTGCGCCTACTCGTAAAATCCCACCTCTATTTTGCCCAGCGTTCATAACCAGTGCTTCTGCGTCCTTTTCCAGGCTAAAAAGTTGTATTGTTGTTGCATGTAGTTTTTTGCCCAATGGTGTTAAAACAGCCGTGCGTCCTCTACCTCTGAAGAACAGCTCAACTCCATATCGCTGCTCAAGACTCAGTACTTGCGCAGTTAGGGTAGACTGTGAGCGCGAAATAAGTTCGCTGGCGCGTATAAACCCACCACTTTGAGCAACTGCATGAAAGGCACGTAATTCTGTAAAAAACATAATTAATAATAGATAAAATCAATTTACTATTGGTATATAAACTATTTTACCAATGTAATTGCAACCTTCTAGTTTAGAACCAACCGGGAGATGTTGCATGAATACTGTCACATTTAAACAAGCCAATAGTAAATTTGATGACTTGCGTGAAGCTGTGGGCCGATCTGATTGCATTAGTGAAAGTACTGAAGTTATTAAAGATCACAGCCATGATTGGTGGCCAATCAATTCAGCCTGGCGTCATCAGGGAAAGTCTCCATTTGAACCCAACGCCGTGGCAACTCCCAAAGACCCTGAAGAAGTTGGAAAGATTCTTTCATGGGCGCAAAAAGCAAAAGTTCCTGTAACGCCATGGGGTCTCGGATCTTCCGTAGTGGGCGGCCCATTGGCGGTGCAGGGGGGTATTTCTCTGGATACGACGAAGCTAGATCGTGTAATCGACATTGATACTGAAAACATGCACGTCACGGTGGAAGCTGGAATAAATGGTGGCATTCTTGAGGATCAACTTCAATCTCTTGGTTTGACACTAAACCACTCGCCGCAATCACTTTATCGATCGACCGTTGGGGGGTGGCTTGCAACCCGAGCGACAGGACAATTTTCTTCGCGCTATGGTGGAATCGAAGATCTTTGTGTTGGTTTCAAAGCAGTGCTTGCCGATGGTACAAAAGTTACCGTCGGAGGCTCTCCAAGGATGGCAGTTGGGCCAGATTTACGACATATTTTAATAGGATCTGAGGGTTGCTTGGGTGTGATAACGGAGGTTACACTGCGGCTCTTTCGAATAGCTGAATGCCGTAAATTTCAGACGGTAACTTTTCCTGACGTTACTTCTGGGGTAACAGCTATGCGGCAAATAATGGTGTCTGGTCTTAGTCCGTTCTTGTTGCGCTTTTACGATTTGGCCGAAGCACGTCACGCGATGAAAGATGCTGCATTTTCTTCGCCCGTAATGTTTCTTGGTTCAGAAGGTTCAAAGAATTTCTCTAATAGCGAGATGTCGGAACTTCTTGATGTTTGCAACAAAAATAGTGGCGTGGATATTGGATCAGATGGTGCGGAATCCTGGATGAAAAGGCGCTTTGATTTTTCTACCATAGAGAATGTTTTGAAGACCCCCGGAGGTGTAGCAGAGACGATAGAAGTAGCTAATAATTGGTCAGGAATTAGTGGAACTTATGATGCCTTAACGAAAGCATTGAAACCATTTGCGGATGAAGTCCTAGGCCACTTCTCTCATGCTTATACCGACGGTGTCTCGCTTTATGTCATCTTGCTTGGCCAAGCAGAATGCCCAAAAGACGCTGAATTACAATTTGAGCAAATCTGGAAGGTTGCTAACAGAGCAGTGTTAGACTCTGGAGCAGTTCTTTCACACCACCACGGAACTGGACTTGCTCGTACCCAACATGTGAATGAAGCCCTGGGATCTTCCTGGGGGCTTTATAGCCGGCTAAAAAAGGTGATTGATCCATCTGGCATCTTGAACCCTGGAAAGCTCGGCTTATAAACCGCGCTCGAGGAGGAGCGCCATTAATCTCGAAGGGAGGATTATTATGATTAAGACAACTCGAAGAAATATGTTTAAGGCGGCGGCGCTATTAGGCGTAATCGGTTTAGCGGCCGGCCCAGCTGTGGCACAAAAAAAGCTTGTTCTCGGAACGATTCAGGGCCCAACGGCACCCTTGACGCTAGCAGCTGAACATTTCGGTTCTGAACTGGAACGATTGACTGATGGGCGCTTCAAAGTCAATGTCGTAAGCGCTGCTCAGCTTGGACCGGCACTTGAACAGTATCAAAATGTACAGAGTGGAGCACAGGATCTGTTCGTAGATGATATCGGATGGAACGCTCAGTTTGTGAGGGACTACGGTGTTCTAGCAGTTCCCTTTGCAATCAACGGTCAAGAGGGTTTTCGAAAAGTTTTGGGAAGCGATTTCGCAGAAAGTTGGCGAGCAGAACTAAGGAGCCAACATGGTATTGAAACACTATCTGACACATTCATTCGCTCACCGCGAGTAGTTTTTACTACATCAGCTGTTTATAGTCCGGACGATCTATCAGGTGTGAAGTTTCGTGTTCCTGAGATAGATGTTTACTTTAATTCTTGGAAAGCCATCGGAGTGAATCCTACACCAGTGCCATGGGGTGAGCTCTATCTTGCACTTCGTCAGGGTGTCGTTGACGGTGGAGAAGGGCCTTTCACTACGTTAATTCCTACTAAATTTCCAGAGGTTGCAAAAAATGTATTACTTACCAATCACCTGTATTCGTCTAATACGATGATTATGAATGGTGCCAGTTACGACGCACTAAGTGATGCTGATAAAGCGCTTTTTGCTGAAGCAACCGAGTCTGCTGAAAAGTTCTTTTTGAAGGAAATCGCCAAACTTGAAGCAGAACATCAAGGTACAATGGAAACTGAATATGGCGTCACATTTGCTAAACCTTCAGACACACAACGTGCAGCTTTTGCTGCAAAGGTTTCAGAAGCGGTTCCAGGCTTTGTGGAAAGTGGTTTATTCAGCGAAGGCATCTACGAAAAGGTTATTGCTGCGCAATAATATCCTTTTAACTATCTCCCCCCCCGGCGTATGCTGTAGTGTACGCCGGAGTGCTCTTCTGATATGGAAAAGTTTATATGCTAGTTGGAATAATAGCCGATGATATGACCGGGTTGACCGCTGTAGCCAGTGAATTTGAGCGGTACGGATTTTCGGTAGGGATCGCTTTGAGTTCTGACCAGGTAGATTCAATTTCTGATAGTTACGATATTATTGGGGTGGATACTAATTCCCGAGAAAAAAACGCGCAGAATGCAGCTAAGGCAGCCGAGGAGGCAGCAGAGGTTCTCTCAAAATCTAAGCCCGTCTGGTTGTTTAAACAAGGTGACTCCGCACTTCACGGTAATATAGCCTCCGAGCTTTCGGCAGTTTCCCTTAAATTAAAAGCAAAAAATGTCCTAATGGCTCCTGCTTGCCCCTCTCTAAATAGGCTAACCATAGATGGAGTTCATCGTATAATTGCAGATGACCCTCATACTCATGTAAGCGTGGTGGACCTTTGGTCTAACGATCAAAAAGTAGCTGTTGTCGACTCAACCAAGCCTGCACCTGATGCGCTAAACTGCCCATTGATTACAGTTGTTGATGCGGAATGTGATGCGTCACTTGATGCAGCAGTTAGACGTGCTGATGCATTTGCTGAAAGACTTATATCAGGATCAGTGGGCCTTGCAAAAGCACTGGCTAGGCATTTGTGGGTAAAAATGACAGGGGATTGTGCCCCGGCCCTTATTATTCTGGGCAGTTTTCAGTCGAGATCAAGAAATCAAGCTGACAAATTACTAGCAACTAAAACTGCAAAGCAGATTAATTTGCCTATCAGTATTAACGGGGCATCTGATTTGCTTTTAACTGTAGAGAAAGTAAAGGAGGCCCTTTCTGAAGGGCTTCATGTTATTCTTACCGCCGATTCTAGTTTGTATGAAGTAAGTGACTCTGTACGCTACCCATTTCTAGATGGCGCTGTGCAAGAAAAAATAGAAAACGTATTACGTCTGACAACCCGAGCAATCTTTGATCAGGTAAGACATACAATATGTGGTTTAATAGTTGTTGGAGGTAAAACGGCTGGGATAGTCTCGCGTGACATTTTAAATATTAATATTATTCACAATATAGTTCACTTAAGTGATGGTGTTGCGGCAGGGCTATCCGAAGACTCAGAAGGTCAGCTTATGCCAATAGTAACCAAGGCAGGTAACTGGGGAGAGAAAGAGATTTTTTTCCTAGCAGTTCGCTGGTTGCAGAAATCAGAAACTATTAAACAAGTTAACAAGGAGCGATTTTAATGTCTATTAAACCATTAGTGATAGGCGTAACAATGGGCGATCCAGCTGGGATTGGTCCTGAAATCACTACAGCGCTTCTCGCTGAACGGGTTCATGAAAAAGAAGTTCGGGCGGTCCTCATTGGATGTGCAAAGACGGTTGAAGAAACCGCAAGACGAAAAGGTCTTAATGTTTCAATCAGACGGCATGAAGTCCTTAAACGTAATGAACTTAGATCAGGTGGCATAGATGTTTATGATCCTGACGTCTTTGATGGTACTTTGGTTCAGCCTGGAGATATTAGTAAAGAGGCTGGAGAGGCATCAATGCTTTATAATCGGCAGGGTGCTGAATTAGCTATGGCTGAAGAAATAGATGGTCTTGTAACTTCGCCGGTGACAAAAGCTAGTGCCAAGATGGCAGGCTATGATTACCCCGGACAAGCCGAGTATTTTGCTGAGCTGGCAGGCGGAGTCGAGTTTTCTACTATTATGATTTGGCAAAACTTCAAGGCGGCACTTTTTACTACTCATACTCCATTAATCGACGCTTGCAGGGCGGTAAAAAAAGACAATCTTTTGAAAAAAATTCGTTATCTTCACCAAAACCGTTTTGCGCTTGGTCTTCCCAATCTTCGCTTAGCTGTCGCAGCACTTAATCCCCATGCTGGAGAATTTGGAACTATGGGCCGGGAGGAAGAAGATGAAATAGAGCCAGCTATTTCAATAGCGCAAAGTGAGGGTATTTCAGTCGATGGACCTTTCCCAGTTAATGCACTGATTTCTCCACCTTACAACGGCAGAGATTATGATTTAACTTTGGCGCTTTATCATGATCAGGTGGTTTCCCGCATGAACATGAATGAGACGACTACGCTTACTTTTGGTCTCCCATTTATCCGTACGTCAGTGGGCCATGGGTCAGCATTAGATATTGCTGGAAATGATGTTGCTGATCATGGTGCGTTGGCCACGACTTATGATCATACTGTGAATCTTGCTCTATCACGCCAAAATACGAAGACTTTTTCTCAATGAGTGATCAAAAAAATAGCCGAATTTCCAAAGTGCGTCTTAAAATGATCAGATTGCAACAGCATATACTGATTTTGATAGCAATTTTCATGACTCTTGTCGTGGTTTATCAAATTGTAGCTCGTATTGGTGGTTTTTCGGTGAGGTGGACCGAAGAATTGGCTCGTTTCCTGAGTATATGGGCAACTTTTCTAGCTGTCCCAATTCTCATTGCATCTGGAAGATTGATAAATATAGATTTTTTCTACATTGCTATGCCTACTTGGCTTCGGCGGTTGATTTCCTATCTTCAAATTTTGATATCTTTAGCAGCATTTCTAACCCTTATTTGGATAGGTTTTGCGCAAGTACAGGCAACTTGGCATCAGACCAGCCCCGGTCTGCTTTGGCCCATGGGTCTTTTTACGTTGCCTGTAGTGGTCTGTTCAATTCTCAGCATTTTTGTAATTCCTGACTGGTTAACTTTCAATCAACGTTTTGCAAAAGATACGGACATGGAGAAATATCTATGACTGTTGGAATGATACTTATAGTTTTGGCGGCACTCACGGCGATAGGTCTACCCGTTTCTATTGCAATCCTTGTCCCATCATTACTTTACCTCTTAGTAAATGAAATTCCGCTTTCTTCAGCAATTGCAAGAATGTCTGGTTCAGTAAATTCGTTTACCGTGATGGCTGTTCCATTTTTCATTATGGCTGGTCAGGTCATGAATCATAGTGGGTTGACTGAAAAATTAGTGGCTTTCACTCGATGTCTTGTGGGGCATTTACGTGGAGGATTGGCCCAGGTTAACGTTGCCGCAAGCATAATCTTTGCAGGTATGTCAGGGTCTGCTGTTGCTGATGCAGGTGGGCTTGGATCGGTCTTAATTGGACCTATGAAGAAGGACGGCTATACCGCATCTTTCTCAGCTGCCATTACAGCAGCATCCTCTACCATAGGTCCCATTATACCCCCTTCAATTCCAATGGTAATTTTTGCTGTTATTGCTGAAGAGTCTGTTGGCCGACTGTTTCTTGCTGGTGCAGTGCCTGGTTTTTTATTGGGCTTATTAATGATGGTAATGCTGCGTTTTTTACCGCAAACTCGTGATATAAAAGTTTATCCCCGAGCTTCTCTAAACGAGTTCCGTGTTCATCTACCTGCTGGGATTTTGGCGATGCTTATGCCTGCAATAATTCTAATTGGCATTACTGCAGGAGTTTTTACTCCCACCGAGGCGGCAGCAGTGGCAGCAGTCTATGCAACAATTGTGGGCGCATTTATTCTTCGTGGTCTTACATTGCAGCGTTTTCGTGAGGCGCTTTTGCAAAGTATGCTCCTTTCAGGAAATGTGTTGTTCGTTGTTGCCGTAGCAGGTGTATTTGGATGGATTTTGGCGCGTGAAGGTGTTTCTGGCCAACTTGCAGAGTGGTTGATTACAATAGATTTGTCACCACTGATGTTGCTTATTGTGCTAAACATTTTACTCTTGCTTATTGGTTGTGTCCTTGAACCGATTTCTGTGTTGATAGTTCTCACCCCAGTTTTTGTTCCAGTAATTGGATATGCAGGAATCGATACAGTTCATTTTGGAGTAATAATGGTTTTCAATTTAATGATAGGTCTTGTAACGCCGCCTATGGGATTGGTTTTATACGTCGTTAGCGATGTTTCTGGCGAAAGGTTTGAAAAGGTTGTTAAGGATATTTTGCCTTTTTACCTACCTATGTTGTTTGTCTTATTCTTAATTACAATTTTTCCCAACATTGTGCTCTGGTTGCCAGATCTGGTGTTCAATTGAAGCATCCGCAAAAATAGTGAAACAAGTTAATTTTTCAGCCTAACGTTCGGCAACATTATAACACCCTATAAAGTGTGATAGGTAGGTAAAATGGCTAATTTAGAGGGTTCAAATCCTCCCCGGTGCGCCATTTTCCTTACTTTTTCTGAATAAATTCCATGATAACAGTGGTTTGGACCATTTATCGGGACCGCTTTTTTAAAATGACACCTAACTGAAGCAATCTATTGCTAGATAGCCTACTGTTATCCATTGATATCATTGTCTGGAGTTTAGGTTAAGCTCCTCAATCGTGCTTATGACTCTTTTCATCCGTTGAAAGAATACTGACACCCATTTCTCCTTCTCCATTATATCCAGGAAAGAAGCAGAAAGAGTTAGTCTCAACGAGTATCTCAAAAACTTTATCCCTTTCGGGCATTTGTGTCGGTGGAAGATGTGCCACAAGTATCTGATCTGGGGCATTAGTCGGCGCAAAACGAGCGCGGATATAGGTCCCAAAAAATGTGGCATCTTTTAGTGTTGCTTTACCCAAAGATTGTCCCTTACCGTCTATGCGCAATGCCTCTGGGCGAACGCAGAGTTTCCCTTCTCCGTCAGGTAGATCCCAGGTGTCGGTTAGGCCTAATAAAGTCTCAACCTTCGAATTGCTAATTCGAACGTCAATATGGTTCATTTCACCCATAAAATCTGCAGTGAAAAGAGTTGCTGGTTTGCGATATACTCTTGATGGAGTTCCAACATCTTCAATCCTACCGGCATTCATCACTACAATACGATCAGCGATTGCCATGGCTTCTTCTTGATCATGAGTAACATGGACAAATGTTGTCCCTACTTGCCTTTGGATATCTTTCAATTCATCCTGCATTGCTCGACGCAACTTTAAATCGAGTGCTCCAAGTGGTTCATCCAGAAGCAGTACTTGGGGATCTACTGCAAGTGCTCTAGCCAGTGCAACCCGCTGACGTTGCCCGCCAGAGAGCTCATGTGGTCGCTTACTACCGTCAGACTTCAACCCTACAAGATCCAACTTTTCATCAGCCAAACGATATCTTTGTCTGCGGGGTTTGCCTGCCATACGCAGCCCGAAGCTGACGTTATCGCGCAAGCTCATGTGGGGGAAAAGTGCATAGTCCTGGAACATCGTCGTGGTAGGACGTTTGGCAGGTAGCACGTTTGTCATATCCCTCGAACCAATCCAGACTTCTCCATGAGTTGGTTGGATAAACCCACCCAGGATCGACAAAAGTGTGGTTTTACCGCAACCTGAGGGACCAAGTAGCGCCACATATTCACCTGCCCCGATTTCAAGATTAATCCCGTTTAAGGCTTGGAAATCGTCAAACCAATGATTTAAACCACTCAGAGATACCGATGCGGTCATTGCTTTCGCCTCCTAAGAACAATGAATTCCAACATCAACAAAGCTGCAACTGAAATGAGGAAGACAAAACTGCCGATTGCGTTTAGGCTAGGTGAAAGGCCCGATCGCAGCATTGACCAAATTTCAACAGGTAAAGTAATATCAAAACGGGTAAGAAGAAACGCGATTATAAATTCATCCCAAGACAAAGTAACCGAAAGAAAAAAGGCAGCAGCTATAGCTGGGCTCAGCATTGGTGCCGTTACCAACAAAAGCACCCAAGCTTCAGTTGCGCCGAGATCACGTGCAGCGCGCTCAGCATTTTCTTGCTGCGCACCCATTGAGGCGTAGATGATCGCGAAAGCTAATGGTAAGTTGATCACTACATGGCCAATTCCTACTGTGAGTAAAGATAGCCCTATTCCCATTCTTGTAAGCACTATCAAAAGGCCCAGACCTACGATTAGGTAACTAACTGTCAATGGAGCAATTAGAAGAGCGCGAATAAAGACTGACCCCGGCAGGACGTATCGTGCCAGTCCATAGGCCGCAAAAAAACCAAGCATAACGGCAATTGCAGATGACCCTAAAGCAACGAGTAGCGAATTAAATAGTGCAGAAGTCACATTCCGGTCTGATAATACATCGCCGTACCACTTTAGAGAGGGTCCATTAAAAGGTGGTACCGGTAAACCTCCGTCTTGAAAAGAGAACAACACCAATGTCCCAACAGGCAAATAGATGAATCCCAATGCTATAGCGAGATATAGCCAAGAAAAAGTACGCGTCATACCCGATCAATCCTTAGCCAGCGAGCTGACGCCAAGTAGACGAGTGTCACGATCCCCATCATCACTATAGCGAGCGCAGACGCCAGCGGGAAATCGGCACGGCGTCCGAGCTGTACCATGATCACCTGCGGCATCGTCAACTCATTGTTACCGCCAAGAATATGCGGGGTAACATAATCTCCGATACACAGAACAAAGGTTAGGAAAGCGCCAGTCACAATTCCTGGCAGGGTAAGAGGCATTATAACATGCCGAAAGGCCTGAAAGGAATTAGCGCCCAAATCCATAGCTGCTAGTCTATAATTCGGAGACAATTGCTTTAAATTAGCATAGATGGTGAGTGTCAGCAGCATGACAAAGAAATGCACAAAACCTGTCACAGTCGCAAACCGGGTGTTTGCTAGCGTGAGAGGCTCGGTGATAATCCCCAACTCTATCAACGTCTGATTAATCACCCCCTCCCGCGCTAGCACTAGAAGCCAAGCATATGACCGCACTACGTAAGACGTCCAGAAAGGAAGAATGGCGAGAAGAAGTACTAACCTTTGCCAACGCAAGGGCACGCGGAAGGCAATAATTGCAGCTAGTGGGTAGGCTAGAAAGATCGATACCAAAGTGACTGTTAGAGTTATCTCCAAAGAAGCCAGAACTGCACGCTGCATATATGCTCGGGTCGCTAATTCCTTGTAATTGTCGAGATGAAAGCCCCATGTCAGACTGCGGCTTTCCAAACTTGCAAAACTCATTGCAGCCATTACTACGAAAGGCACAACAAAAAAGGTGACCGTCCAAATAAGGGCTGGGGTAACAAAACCCCACCCCCATTTCAAATTATCTGACTTCACTGACTAAGTTTGTCGAGCCAGAGGTCTTGCATTGCGATGTCAAGCTCGGTGCTGGGTGCCGGATAAAGTTGAGTTCGGCTAAGAAACTCACCTTGTTCATCCCAACGCAAAACTGCCTTTTGATCCTTTGACAAGATATCTCCCGCATTTGCATTTGCAGGCATCCCCCAAAAGCATGATGACGTTGACAGTCTGGCTTGTCCTTCAGGGCTTACAATGTATTTGATAAACTCTAATGCAAGGTCTTTTTTCTCGCTGTCTGCTAGCATACCGATGGACTGAGTCCAACGTACTGCTCCTTGATCTGGAATGGTCCAAGTCATTTCGGGTTGTTCTTCAGCTAACACCGCAGTTAGCCATTCACCGCCACCAACCACAATATCAACCTCGCCAGTAGCTAGAGCTGTTTGGGCAGCAACAACTCCAGCTACAGAAGCTGCACTTGCCCGCATTTGGGTAAGTACTGGGCTTATCTCATCCAGAGAATTTTCGTTGATCTTTGAGGTCTCGATCCCCTCTGAAATTGCTGCAAGACCCATCACGGGTAGATAATAATCATAAATCGAGATGCGCCCAGAATACTTGTCGGACCATACAGTAGCCAGGTTTTGCATATCGGACACGTCAACTTTTTCTGAATTATAAGAAATAGTATTATAACCAAACTTCTCAGTTACGGCATACCAGACTCCATCTTTACTATTATTTTCTTCCATTACCACTTCAGGAAACATGTCACCTATTGGCAGCTCATCCTTAGGCAAAGGTGCGAGAAGGCCTGTTTCAACAGTTCTAAATACATCAATGCCGTCAATCACCAACACATCCCAATCGCCAGGTCGGGATTGTTCCAATAGCGCTAATGCTGCACCAGTCCCTTCATATTCGCGCAGGTTTACTTTTACATCATGCTGCTCTTCAAAAGGTTTGATCAACGCTTCGTCGGCATGATCGCACCAGACCAATGCATTTAGTTCTTGTGCTGCAGTAGCACTTGCAAAAAGCCATATAGCAGAACTGCCCAACAGGGCTTTTCTTAAAGTTATCATAGGTAAAACTCCATCGTTTTTGGTCGAATAAGAGTAAACATTACACTTAAATCGAGCGAACGCAAATTCTCTCTGATAGAACCGTTACGCCCGAGCGCGACCTTTTGTCTTTTCGTCTGAAAGGGACTTGTGGCTTTGGGTGATAGCTCCGTGACTTGTCTTAGTATTACTCACTCATTCAAAAATTTTTTCAGCCTAACGCTTGGCGACATTACAACACCCTATAAAGGGTGTGTTTGTCGTGTCGCCTATATAAGCAGTGCGTTCCGACGACAAATCAACGTTTGTCGCCAAATGTCGTCTTGTCGCCTAAGCTGTAATAATCATCCGCAACTTGCAGAATCCCTTTGCCTACAAGGTCACTTCTTGCACGGGTAAAGGCAGTATTTTTAGATTTTTTATTGTCGCCAGTATGTCGCCTATTAAAAACGGGTCGCCACTCATCCAAGTGGAGGCAACATTCCGATTTGCCCTCAGATGTCGCCTGTTTCGCTTCTAAAGCTTCTTCAAATGCGTCTAGGGCAATCCGATCATTTTTGCCTAGTTTAGCTTCAGCAGGCCTTTGCTCTAGGTCGGTTTCCTCAAGCACAATGCTATTTCTTGTTGATACTTTCATGAACTGCATTGGCGTAAACTCAGGCGCGTCCTTTTGTTTACCGCAAGTCACTTTAATATCGTGCTGTCTATGTTTGGCGGTCCGGATTTCAGTATCTAAAGCAGCATAAAAACTGGAGTGCCCTCTCGCCCCAGCGGATTGATCCTTGCCAACGTGATGCAATACAACGACTGAACAACCGCATTCATGTATAATGGAACTACAACCCTCAATAAATTCCCCCATATCGCCGGGTGAGTTTTCATTGCCCCCACCAAAATTCCGATTAAGGGTATCAATAACCACAACGCTTACTTCATTGATGCTTGTGATTTCTTTTTTGACCCGATTAATGAGTTGGTCATCACGCAGGTTAATTGGCATAGTTGATAAATAGAAATCCAGCTCCTTATAATTTACACCATGTACGCCACACCAAGCATCAATGCGTTGCATGATGCCGTTTTTACCTTCTCCCAAAATGTATAGGACCTTACCTTTCTTTGTTTTGCGACCATGAAACTCTAGTCCAGCTGTTAGAGATAAAAACATATCAAGTGCGAAAAAGGTTTTGCCGGAGTAACTTCCTCCAGTGATCGCAGCGTAAGTCTGTTCAAAAAGAATAGTATCGATGATCGGAGAGGGAGGAGTTAAATCGATCTCGGATATCTTAACAAAGAGTTTTGTCGGAAGTTCGGGTTGTTTACCAGCTTGTGGGGTCTCTTGTTTTGAATAATGATCTTTAAGCTTAGCAATGGCGTCCTTTAAGTCACCGCCACATTCATAATGTAAAAATAAATCAAAAGAGTTCGCGAGCCATGCTCCGTTTTTACTTTCCTTACCAATACCTTCATCTCCGCCATTACCTTATATTTAATATTATAAAAACAATAGGTTAAGAAATAAGGGAAAATTTGGCCCCCCAATCGGCCCCTCAATAAGAACTTAAAATGTCATATTTTGGCGGTTAATTGGTAGGATGTAACCTTTTGTGGGAAACACAGGGAAAACATTTTACTGATAACTTTGTGATAAAAAGGGTGGGGGTCAAAACCTAGACTGCTTTAGTTGCTAGTTATGTTGCTCTCACATTTTCGTTTTTTACAGCTAAATTATTGAATTAGGAAAGCTCGAGTTTTTCATTATTCTGGGAAATCCAAGGGAAGTATACAACCTTC
>MDSW01004502.1_pt1 | contig 13596 bp, 20 predicted proteins | sample 811171 | NCBI WGS metagenome assembly MDSW01 (sample SAMN05326641, study PRJNA326480) | marine metagenome | isolation source: seawater | place: Atlantic Ocean: North West | collected 2012 | reverse complement strand
CCTTAGAAATGTTTTCAGTAAAGGTGTCGATATAACAGGAAGTCTTACTACAACCGCCACGTTTGGTAATAGGTCAACGAATCAAGGAATTAATTTTGAAACTCCTACCACCGCCCTGCAAACAGCGAGGGTAGACTCTGATGCGTTCAGGTTCTACTTCGGAGGAACAGGGGGAGGTCAAGAAGTCTTTAGACTTGAGGAGAATGGTGATCTAGATGTATCTGGTCAGATAGATTCTAAGAATCGAAAACACAAAAAATACACAAGTTTAACAGGTTCATCTGGGGATTGGTTTCCATTGTTCCAAGTGGGAGATCATCATGGAGGACAAGTTCTATTCAACATTAACACTTACGCACATAGTTCATGTACATTTATTGTTAGTGAGGGTTATGGCCCATCAGGACAGTCAGGCAATCCAGCTCACATCAGTGTATTAAATTATTTGCACAATCCTAATGGGGGTTATGCGAATATTACTGGCATAAGAGTTAAGCAAGATGGATTTGTTGAAATTAGATTAACTTGGGGCAGTGGGCCTACTGTAGATATTGATGTCACAGCAGAGACAAGTGAGTTAGTTCAGTATGGTTTTGTGTCATCACTAGCTACTAGCACTAATACAGAAGCCGTTGTTGACACAGCACTTCTAGAAAACCAAAGAGCAAGATTTAAAAAGCTTACAGTAAATGATACATTATTTCTTCCTAATGGAAGTGCATCGTCTCCTGCTATTTGTTTCACCGATGATCCCAACACAGGTATCTATGGAGCTGCCAATGATCATTTATATATAACTACAGGTTCAGCCCATAGAGCAACTTTTAATAGTTCAGGTATTACAAGTGCTACAAATGTTTACAGTGGTACATCAGGACAGTTCCGAAATTATGGAGGGACTTGGCAAGCTACTACAGGCACAGGCACTAATGGATTTACGTTTAGAAATACAAATGAGGCTCAAACAGCAGCTACGATAACTTCAAAAGGAACCTTAACTCTTAATGGTGGGACAACATCAACAAAACTTTATTTATATGAAACATATACTGATGCCTCTAATTATGAGAGAACAACCTTTGAGTACAGTAGTGGTTATCTAAATATAGATGCTAATAGCTCAGGTACAGGAACAACTAGTGGTCTTAAGTTAGGTGCGAATGGTTACACGTTCTTACAGCTTGAGCCAGAAGGTAATGTCCTAATAAATGGAGCTGATGATAATGGTAATAAGGCAGACTTTGCAGTAGGGGTAGGTACTAATCCAAGAGTTTCATGGCACAATCAACAAGTTCAGATAGGTGGCAATGACATGAACTATAATGGGGCTATTACCCATGATGTTAGTGTTTTCAGAATGCAGTCTTGGTCTAGTGACATACAGATTTCATGCCATAGTAGTTCTGGGTCATCTACTAGAGACATTTATTTCCTTCCTTTTGACGGCACTACCATCACAGAAGCCATGCGTCTCAAGGGCGATGGAAAAGTGGGGATAGGCACTTCGAGTCCTGCACGAAGGTTTCATGTCAGCACAGGAGACACGAGCGTAGCAGCTAGGTTTGAAAACACTTCAAGTAATGGAACGGTTTTAGAATTGCGTACCACTGGGGATAATAAATATTTATACCTGCAAACTGATCATATTTATACAAGTAGTGGAGCTTTGCATATCGGCAATGATTCCGACAATGTTTATCTTAGAGCAGGTTCTGTAGGCATTGGAACTACAAACCCATCAGAAAAACTACATGTTGTAGGATCAAGAGTAAGATTAGACACGAATGCAGGAGGATATTATGGGTATAATGCTTCAGGGGACTTCAGATATGCCTTGTATGACAATAATTCAGTTACAAGGTTATATGGAGATGGAAATGGGAACGCTGCTTCGTTAGAGATCGATTCTAATAAAGTTGGTCTTGGTTGTTCAGCAACAGCAAACTCAAAGGCATCTGTATTTATTAAAGGTGAAGATACTACACCAACACTGAATGGAACTGCGGTTGATGATGCCACATTGATTCTTACCAACTCTTACACCACAGATCCTTATGGTTTATGTTTCGGTGTAAATACTAGTGGAACGTCATTGGTTCAGTCTAGGAGATTAGGGTCAGAGACTTACTTCAAGTTGGCACTGAACCCATACGGAGGGAATGTAGGTATAGGCACAGACTCTCCAAATCAGGAGTTAGAGGTCGATGGAGTTATAAAACAAAAGGTTTACACGGTTAGCAACCTACCAACCGCAGGTAGTTCAACAATAGGAGCCAGAGCCTTTGTGAGTGATTCATATTACGCATTTAGCTCTAGCTATCTAGGATCTCAAGTTTCAGGGGGAGGAAGTAATTTCAGCCCTGTATACTCTGATGGGAGTTATTGGTATATGGGGTGATAAAGTTGTTGCAATGACATAAATATGTAATTAATGTCCGTATTATGGACAAAAACGAAGAATCTCAGGAATTAGAAACTAAGAGTTTTGAATTTAATATTCAGGAATTTGACCTGATCAGAAGAGCCGTCAACACTTTGACCAATCTCGATAGTTGTGGAGGCAACAGACAGCTTCTAGCAGCATTTAACATCATAGGATCAAGCCTTGAAAAGCAGGGTCTTGATTGTGGTTTCTTGCAAAAGGCTGACGAGGCACAAGAAGAGGAACCTAAACAGGAATCCAATGAGCCAGTAGAAGCTGAGGTGGTACAGTAATGAGATTTTATGTCGACATAGAAAATGCAGACCATATAGCTGGTATTGCTAAAGCTAGGGAAGCGTATAATGCCTCCCTTCCTAAGATAAGCAACCCTGACTATGTGGAACCTGATCTCAGGGAAAAGATAGAAAACCCTGATTATGAGCCACCACAAGGTGACCCACTAATCGAGAACCCTGACTACGTACCTGCTCAAGAAGCAGTAGGAGAACCTCAGATAGTTAACCCTGATTATGTAGAGGGACATCCTGCTATAGGTGATCCACAGATAGCTAACCCTGATTATGATGAAGAGGACGAAACGTCTGAGGAGTTTATAGACAACCCTGACTACGTTCCAGCCGTCGAGGAATCAGGAACCCCAATGATTGACAACCCTGATTATGTACCAGCTACTGAGGCTGTCGGGGAGCCGATGATTGAGAATCCTGACTATGTAGCACCTGTTGGAGAGGCTCTTATTGATAATCCAGATTACACGGAAGGCACTCCAGATCTTCCCATGATGATTGATGATGAAGGCTTTACAGAAGATAAAGACTACATGAAGTGGGTTATTGAAAAGGCTGCTGAGAGCTATGCCAAGGAATTTGGTTTAATTGACTAGCTGTGCTATATTTTAAAGCATCGCAAATTAATTTAACCAAAAATCCAAATGAACAAAGAATCAATATTAGGCATAGTTAGACACATTCTCACCTTTGGTGGAGGCTTCATGACTCAGAATGGCATAGCTTCACAAGATGACGTTACTACAGGAGTATCAGCAGCTGTGACACTCATAGGTGTTATCTGGTCTATACTAAATAAAAGAAATAAGTGAAGATATTTGGGATAATCGGGAAGGCGTTGGAGGCTTATATTTCTTATCAACGCTGGAAACAGATTACCTACATACACAAGATTGAAGATGAAATTGACTCTCTTGCTGCTGACGGTAGCCCTTCTGCCAAGTTGCGTATCGAAAGACTGGCGAAAAGACTCAAGCTTGAACAAAAGTGCATTATACGATCCACCGACAGTGACACTTAAAAAAGGTGAGTTTTACGAGTTTTTAGAGGGGACACTTGAGGGAAGGGGTCAAAAGTTTCATTCAGATTACAGCTATAGAAGGGCTATTATAATAGGAGGAAAGTAATGTCAGACGAGAAAGAGCAACAAAACAAGCTCAGTCCAATGGGCAAAGCACAGGCACTTTTTGATATTTTATTTAAAGTTGGCACTCCAGTCGCACTGCTATTAGTCGCATGGATGGGGTCAAAGTTCGCATCAAAGGCAGAGGTAGATGCACTAAGATCAGACGTAAATGAGATAGAGAAGGTGTTGGCAGTGATGGTAGAAACCAACAGAATCAACGAAAGACAGGATCAAACCATAGCGGATCACGAGGAAAGATTAAGAAAGTTAGAGCAGAAGTAAGATGTCCAACAGAATAGAAGAATACGAGGTGCTAATAAACTCGCACGATCCAACAACAGCTATCAAGATTAGCAATGACTCAGAAGCATCAAGGACTCTTTCATTCATAGATCAGACAAAGGTTACATATAGATTTAGATTTAATAGGATAGATCATGCTACTGGTGTTATAACTAAAGCAGTAGAACTTGCCACTGGAGAAGCTTTAGAAGTGGACTTGAAGTCTACAGACGGAGCTACAGACTATATTTCATTTACAAGTCCAACAAACACAACAGAATCAGCAGCTGTATCAGCAACCGCAAACACATTTGCCGTTGAAATTAAAAATGATGATGACACTAAAGTGGGAGGAAAGTATATTGTTTTGCCTGCTAGAAATTCAGATGGAACCGAGACGGAGCATTTGTTTTGGTGGAATGATGGTAACGATTTTCCTCCTACAGGACTAGATTACGTTTATCATGAGATTGATGTTTCCTCTGTTAGCAATACAGCAGCAGGAGACTTTGCAACAGTCGTAAATGCCATGAGTGAATTCGGAGCAAGTGCATCAGGTTCAACTGTCGTAATCACAGCTGCGGTAAATGGAGCAACTACCACTGAGCCAGAAGTTAGCGACTCTACAGTTTTAGGCGTAAGTTTCACGCAAAGAGGAGTTAACTCTTCTCCAGTTAAAAAGTATTATGATATAGTAGGTGATTTCGGTTCTACAGGCAGCGGTCTTACATACGCCAGCGGAACAACCACCAAAGAGGCTAAGTTCTCTGTAGGCATAACTCATGCATCTGGAGCCACCAGAAAGACTGTTGCAGTCATGGATGCCACTGTTTATAAGAACTTCATATAGTATGCTTAATCGCATTAGGATGCCTTATATGGGCTTGTATTAAGTATTTGCTATATTTTAGAGCAAATAAAGCATTGAGCTAAATAAGGCAATTTCAAAAGAAATCCTAATAGTCAATTTCATATATTAGGTTTTTTATGCTAGACGGAAAATAAAGGAGAATCGATATTATTATAATATAGCACTTATAATAACCTCCAAAAAGAAAGGAAACCTCATGATTAGCGATCAAGCAATTGCTTTTATTATAGTGATAATGATATTGTTTTTGGTTTTGTACTTTAGAGCTTACACTCTTTTGGGTTTCTGAAGTTTCATCAATTTAATTCAAATTTCTACCCTTTAAGTGTATTACACATAAACAATAAATTAAAATATGAGAAAACTTATCAAAAAAGTTCTTTCTGACGAAGAATGCGCAACTTTATGCAATTTGGCAAAGACTGAAAAGAAGAAAAACCCTGCCTTGCCTCATGATATTTTTGCAAAAATCCAAGAATTAATTAACTCTCAAATACAAGTCTCGTGGGAGCATCCTTCTTACTATAGGCTAGAAAACATAGGAAGATCACATGGGTGGCACGTTGATACAGGTGATACGAATCAAATGCCTTGGTGTAATTATGGGTGTTCTATTTTGTTAAACTCTGCAAAAGATGCAGGATTTTTAGAATACAGAGATGGAGCGAAGTTGTCCTTCAAAGAGCATTATGGGAACTTGGCAATTCATAGTAGTGACGTTGAGCATAGAACCATTCATCAGCCTTTTGCTAGAGTGACATTTTTAGCTTTTTTGAAAGCTAAATAACTATATTAATAAAATACTAGCAAACGATGACATTTAAAATAAGTTAACAAATGGACACAAAATTTATCATATCATTGGGAGTAGGTCTCGTGATTCAGGCGGCTGGAATAGTTTGGTGGGCATCAAACTTACAGTCATCTGTCCAGCACAATGATTTTCAAATACAGATGTTAGCAAAAGATGTCAACGAGAACTCACAATTTGTTAAGTTGTGGCCTGCTGGCAAGTGGGGGTCTGGATCTTTACCGTCAGATGTACGTCAGGATCTAAAGATAGGTATGCTAGAAATGGATATGGATAAAGTAATGTCAAAGCTTTATAACGGGGTAGCGAAAGAGCATTAATGAGCAAGCTAGGGCTAATTTCTGTTATTTGTCTAATCTTCACGGCAAAAGCAGATGATCATTGGGGGCAAATCCCTCCAGCGCCAAAGTTAAATTTAGAGCATGATCAATATAACGGAGAGATCAAAGTTGGATGGGTGTCTGATTCGACGTTTGATAGACCGATTTGGTATATAGTCGAAGTAAAGCAAGTAGATGAAAACAACGTGATTGATCCAAATTTCTTTTGGATTAGACCGCTTGCTCCTATCCAAAGCAATTTCAATGAATATATAACAATAAGGCTAAAATATAAGGAACCCAATGGTAGAATCTACGATTGGGTTCGCTCAGAAATGTTTAGGATTAAAGTGATGTGGGGAGCCTAGCCCTCAACTTCACTCACATTTAGTCCTACACAAATTTTAGGTGGTAATGGTGTTACTTGAGTATCAAGCTCAACCTTTACAGGTGGTTTTGTAAAAGGAATAGGAAGCCCTACTTTTGCATTAGTGGTGTTGCAAGAAATGCACCCAAGTCCAAGAGATAAAACGCCAGCGATTAAAAATAATTTTCTTTTCATAATGTAAAACATGGCACTTCCTTAACAAACATCAAGTTTCATGTTAGGCAAACGTCTTGACATCAGTGTTTTAGTCGGGTAGCGGTAGTTATGGGAAAAATGGCTGTTAAAAAATCAAATGCTGGCAGAAAACCTCTACCAGAAAGTGATAAGAGAAAAATGTATTCAACAAGGCTACATCCAAAAGTTATCGAAAAGTTAAAAGATTTGAAAAAACAAAAAGGCAAGCCGATTTCTAGGATATTAGAGGATTTGGTAAACCTAGAGTATAAAAAATAAAAAAAGTACAATTATCGTATTGACATTTATTATCTACTGATTTATAAGTTATGCATGCTTACAAAATCACATCCCTCAAAACAAGCCTTAGAAGTCACTCCACATGTTTTTGTTTATGGAACCTTACAGAAAGACTTCGGAAACCACAGAGTAATGCAAATGGCAAAAGGTCATTTCTTAGGCGCAGCAGTAACCGTTGATAAATATCCACTTCTTGTTTCTGGGTTACCTTATTTACACAATCATAAAGGTGTAGGGAAAAGCGTTTACGGAGAAGTTTATCATGTAGAGGATATAAAGCCTTTAGATGGCTTAGAAGGTCATCCTCACTTTTATAAAAGAGAAGTCATAGAAATAGCTTTGGCAACTTACAGATTACCGTGTTGGACATATTTTATTAACAACACTAGAGAAAATCCATCTGATTTCACAGATGATGAAATGTTTAGCTCATTCAAAGAAGCAAGACAAGAAACATCATACCCAAGATATTAACCCCTTAATTAACGTAAACATGCCGACAATAAAAAAATACGACGTAGGTGCTTCTATTCAAAGCACATCAAAATCTAGCGATGTCAGATTAATGAAAGCCATTTGGAAAGGCGAAATCTGCAAAGTAATGAAGAATGGATACATGACTTTAGGAAAATTTTATCCAATGAAAGACAAGAAAGGAAAGCACATGCATTCTTTTTGGGATGACTACAACGGAGACATCAGCGAGCCAACTTTAAGGCAGTTACCTTTTTCAGAAATCGAATCAATATAAACAACTAAAACTAAGAAAAATGATAGTATCAACTCCAAAGGATCTTATTCAAATGTCAGCAGGCGCTGTTCCAGAAGCAGTGACTGGCGTGTTAACAAACCTTCAAGAAAACCCTGTTTCGGGTGGTGAAGGAGACAAGGCTTACAAATTCCAGAATGCTACTTTAACGCAGGACGGGGCAAGTATTAGGGTGGTATTTTCCAATAGACCAGATGTACCACAAGCGTTGGCAGGACAGAAAATCATTGCCAAGTGCAGAAAGAACGACAAGGGGCTTTTTGGATTGAAGCGCAAACAAGGTAGAGAATACCAAGGAAAGAGGCCAGATGAGATTTGGATCTACGCAGGCGCAGACGTATCAAGCGCAGGCGAGACGCAGGCTGAAACATCACAGCAAGCACAGTCAAATGTTTCTAACGAGGCTAGAGCCAACGTTGATGACTTAACTGCGGTTAAGAAAAAACTTGTACAGATGGGTAACGCTATGAGCATGTGCTATGACACAGCGTTATGGGTAGCTAAAACGCAGGAGGAAAGAAATGACTACGTAATGACTGAAGCGCAGGTGCAGGCTATGGCATCAAGTTTCTTTATAAAGTCAGACAGAGATGGTGTAGTTGCATCTATACCGAGTACACCTACCTATTAAATAAACAGTTGCTCGCAGATGATAAGCATAGATGAAATATATACAGAAAACATCAAGGGTTTAAACCAACACATAAAAATAACACCCACGACTGTATTTTATGGCGGTAACGCCAAAGGTAAATCTTCTCTTCTCGATAGCATCAAGTTAGGATTACTTGGTGAGCATGATGAATACGGGAAACAAGGGAAAAAGCTCATTGCATTGAGCGGTGGCAGAAGTTCAGCATACGTAAAGCTCGGTCTTAGCGATGGTAGTAACACAGAATGGAGCATAGAACCGTATGGTGAATCAGCAAAGGTGGTAAGCAGAAATGCTAAAGGGGAGCCATCTTTGCGACTTAACCTTTGTCCTGATGAATTTTGGGGCAAAGGTGACACTGCTCGCATGATGACTTTACTTGAAATGTGTGGTGACAGTTCAGTCATAAGCAAGGATTACATGAGGGATTCGATTGCAAGAGTCAGGGTCAAGGGGATGAAAAGTCTGGATAGGGATGTTTTAAAAAAATATGCTGATTCGTGCGCCAAAATCATCAAAGATGGTGATATTTCTAGTCTAATGAAGCTGGAAAGCGTGATCAAAAAGGATAAAACTGAAAAGTTTCGTGATGTGAGGCAATGGAAGTCTGTTATTGATGCTCAAAAGCATTCAAATGAGCAAGAAACCCAGCCTATAGATGATTTTGAGGCAAAAATGTCAGAATTGGTTGAGCGAAGCAAGGATTTGGGCAAGGAGATGGCTTTGGTTGAAGCGGATGAGAAGAGAAAGATTAATATTTTAGAGAAATTAGCCAATGACCCATCGGAAGAGAATACAAAGAGGGTTGAGAAATTAAATGCAGAGCTAAAACAAATCGGAACCAAGCTAAAAGAGCAAAACGAGATTCTGAGGCAGTATAAGTTTTCAAAAGTAACAGATAACAACCATCCAGAACGTTTAGACGAGTGTTTTGTGAAGGGAAGCGCTGTATGGAATGGTAAGCATTTTGTCCTTATCGACAGAACAGTAGAGTGGTGCAGGGTTGATGAGAAGAAGCATAATCAGATAATTAAGTCTATATCACAGCTTACAGACGATGCAGATAGCATAAATATATTGATATCGGAGATCGAGTCACAGCCAACTACGGAATTGAGTAAGGAAGATAAGAAATTCATCAAGTTAGCAAACAAAATCAACTACGAGCAGGTAATCGCGGAAATAAACTCAAGGGCAAGCAAGGTAAGCAAGGAATTACAGGAACTACAGAACTTAAAGGACGAAAGTTCTATGGTGAAGGCAAGAGAGAAAGTCCATCAGGAGAACGCGGAGAAATACAAAGAAGCGTCTACATCGCATGACATTATTAAGAAAGTTTATGATGTGGTAAAGGAAGTGCAGGAAACAATCGTGAACACGGCAGTTGAGAACGCTTTAGGGATTGTAAATAAAGCGACGAAGGGGATCATTGCAGAAGAGATTATGTGGAATGGATCTGAGCTTGGCAGGTACAACAAGGAAGGAGATTGGATATCTGTAAACACTTTCAGTGGCGCGGAAAAAGCAGTTACTCAGATGGCTCTAGGGGTAGCGTTGGCAAATAAGTCGGAGATGAAGCTAGCTGTACTAGATGAAACAAGCAGGCTAGATAAGAAGAACACTCGGCAACTACTGGAAAACTTAACGGATTTAGTGGAGGAAGGGACTGTTTCTCAGTTCATAGCATTTTGCTTAGAGAAACCACAGGGGTTTGATGCAATCAAAATAGAAGACACATATAAAAAATAACAAAACGAACTAACATGGAAACGAAAACTGAAAAAAAGACATTAACATTAAAAACAAAAGAATTTGGTGCTTTATTTGGCAAATCAGATGAATGGGCAAGAGAGCAAATCAGAAAAAGGCGCATACGAGCAGTCACTGGATTTGGCACTCACTTAATTCCAGTCGGTGAAGTGAATAGGGTACTTAACAATAACGATGTGTCAGGCGACTTTGATAAAGAGACGCAAGTTGCTTACACAGCCAACCAGTTTGGAAAGATCTTTAGTAAGAACGCAGCTTGGGTTAGACGCATGGTTAACAGTGGGAAGTTGAAAGCGATCAAAGGATGGGGAGAGATGATGATACCATCCTCAGAGATGCACAGAATGCTGGATTCAGCGCGTTAATAAATCAAGGTTCAAGCATAATGACGATAGTAGCAGGAGTAATAGTATGGATCATCTTAATAGTTTTGATACTGCGATTCTTCGCAGTATGCAGTGAGGAGAGGCGAAGACTCCCGAACAGCGACCTCGAATCGCGGAACCCAAAGCTACACACAGGGGGAGACACAGAGAAGATAGCCCTACTGTTCTATACAACACTCCTAAAGATAAACGAGGCGACCCAGTCTACCGATAACATTCAGGACAACGTGTGGAGGGAAATAGACTCAGCAAAGGATAGGCTAACACAACTCCTAAACGACACACCCCACAACAAGGTGATAGCAAACCTAAAGAACCAAGATGTATAAAAAACTAAGAATGCTACCGCGACGCGCTATAAGAAAGCAACAAAAGGGGGGTGTTGTCGCAAAAGGATGCTTACTGGAATCAAATATGCACCTAGAAATCAGATGAAAGAATGGAAAAACACCGTAAAGTAGGAGTTTATATGCCAAGTAATCACATAAGCAATAAACCGTACCACGACTGGTTAGCTGAAAAGTACAAGGGGGCGGTATGCCCGAAGGATTTGTGCGTATTATGCGGAGTGGAAACGAAATGGCCAGCAGGTTTCACAATAGAGCTACGAAGTCATTACGTAGAAGGTGTAGGGCAGTTGTGTGATAAGTGTTCTGAGGAGACTGGAGGGGATATACATGTGCATCCTGACTGAGTAGCGACCCCTAGTTAGGGTGGAGGTTAAGGTGTTGAGCGCCAGCTTGGAGCGGTTGGGAGAAATGGAGTTTGAAAAAAAATGCCAATGTTTTTCGCAAAAATCTCTAGAAACTGGAATTTGGGGTCTGGTCGAGGCTGGGAATCCAAATCTGAAAAAAAGTCCTTATTGTTTTCGCAATAATTCTCTAAACGATTTTTTCGTCGAAAATGTCGAGTTTGTCTAAAAAACGCAAATCCTTCTATGATTAATCAACGCTGATTATCAACATATCTTAACCATTAGAATTATCGCGTTTAAGGTTAATTATCAATATATCTTAACAAATATAGACGGTATACATGTGTTCAAATGAACAGTGTTTTTTTGCTGTTGTTGCCTATATAGAACAAAAAGAACGGCCAACAGATCAGAGAAAACTTTTTTCTTTTTTAAGCTTTTAACGTATTGACAATAATTATTAATGCTTTTATAATGGCGCTATGAATTCACTTAGACCAATATTAGACGGAGTTAAAACCTTAGTTTTATTTAACCTTGTAACAATCATATTTCTTTCATTAATAGCCTTTATACTGGAAACAGTTAAACCGTTCTTTTTTATTTATTGGGATGCTAATAACTGGATTAATCTCGGTTTTTTAAATCTGTTTATTTATATCCTAGTTCTAGCCTTATTTATAGCGTTTGAAGATACAAAAAGAAAATAATTCATTTATTCACTTTACAGACGGTCAACAATCATTATGATTAAATCACTTACTTAATTATTAACCTAAAAAACAAATATTATTATTATGTCAAATATTAGCACTACACCAACAACAGAAAAAGATATTGCCTATAATCTGCGCGACACTATGCCGAAAATCTCACAAATGACGTTCGGAGTGGAGATTGAGTGTTTTATGCCTCAAACCCTTATAGATTCCAGCGGTGTAAATGTTGGCGGATATCACCGCGGAATTGATGCGCCATCTAATTTTCCCACTTATAATGGCGAAGTCATTACAACAAATAAATGGAATCTTCAACGCGATGCCTCAATCTATACAAGGGCGGCCAATAAGCGCGGTGTTGAAGTAGTTTCTCCACCAATGAAAGGAGATTCAGGCCTTAAAGCTGTTTATGATATGATGAAATTTTTATCAGATAACGGTTGCAGTGTAAACAGATCAACAGGTTTACACATTCACGTTGGCTTACAATCTGTAACGAAAAAAGCAAAAGCCGACGATGTGGTGGCATTCTTAGCGCAGTTAAATAAATATGTTTTTAATATGCAATATGGTTTATACGCGCAAACTGGAACAAACAGAGACGCGGGCCGCTGGTGCGCACCAATTAGAAGAAGTGACTCCTCTATTGCTAGCTTGATTAATGCCGACAATAAGCCAAAGGGCCAAAAGACCTTGGCCGACTTCGCCAATGTTACAGGGAATGCAACGCGCTACAAGGGTATCAATATCACAAATTTAAATCGCGGAATGGACGCGCCAACTTCAACAATAGAATTCAGATTTCCAGCTGGAACGCTAAACTTTGATAAAGTAATGTGTCACATTCTAAGCATTGGGTTTTTAATTCGCTTAGCTTGGAAGAATCGCCACGTTAAAAGGGACGCTATGACTTGGCAATTAAATAAGCCTTATCATAGGGATGAAAACAATAAAGGTGTGAAAACATATAAGGCGCTAATCAGCAAGATAACAAAATCAAAAGCTGGCCGATTAATGTTTGTTGATTCTGCAATGTGTAAAGCTTTTGCAGATCAGGCAATCGCCAAGGGCGCAGAGATGGCCGTCAAATATGACAACAGATAACCGATTAATAGGAGCGCTTACAATGGTGTAGGCGCTCCAATTTAGTTTATTATCCGAGATTAAAAAACTTACTATATTATTATTATGACTATACCAGCCAGCGCAGAGATTGAACTAAGACCATACGCCAACACATTAAACGAGTTTTATAAATATTGTTTAGATTTCTACAATAACAGAGACGGCCTTTATAAATTGGGCGCAAGTGATAACGCTATTTATTGGGCCTGTATTGAATGCGCATATTATGGAATTAAAGATAATTCATTCGATGGTGATTCATTCGACCGAGAAAAAGTAAGGAACATAATAGAACGCAATTCAACAAACTAAATTTACTTATTAACTACTAACATATTAAAAAAATGAAATTATCTTATATTGAAAATTATATTGTTAACGCAATCGCAACACATAAAGCCGAACAATTAGACTGGCATTCAATTGAAGCGGTTCGCGAAGTTTACGGAATAAAGGAGCTTTTACAGTATTACAACAAT
>MDSW01070525.1_pt1 | contig 13597 bp, 10 predicted proteins | sample 811171 | NCBI WGS metagenome assembly MDSW01 (sample SAMN05326641, study PRJNA326480) | marine metagenome | isolation source: seawater | place: Atlantic Ocean: North West | collected 2012 | reverse complement strand
TCCAAATCATGAACATTCAAGAATTAAAATTAAAATCTTCCGAGCAACTTATTTCTCAAGCCGAAGAATTAGGTATTGAAAATGCGAGTACATTAAGAAAACAAGAAATATTGTTTGCAATCTTAAAAAAAGTTGCTGAAAAAGAGGAAATAACAGGTGCGGGTGTTTTGCAATTACTCCAGGATGGCTTTGGTTTTTTGAGAGCAATGGAGTCAAATTATTTGCCTGGCCCCGATGATATTTATGTAAGTCCAAGCCAAATAAGAAAATTTGGTTTGAGAACAGGGGATACTGTTGAAGGACCTGTTCGAGCCCCAAAAGATGGAGAAAGATATTTTGCTTTACTACAAGTGAGTAAGATTAATTTTGAAGAACCAGAAAAGTCTCGTCATAAAATAGCATTTGATAACTTGACTCCTCTTTATCCAGATAAACAATTAGTAATGGAGGTAGAAATTTCAAAACCAGACAAAAAGCAAGACTTAACACCTAGATTAATTGATCTTGTCAGTCCCATTGGAAAAGGTCAAAGATCTATAATTATTTCTCCACCGAAAGCTGGAAAAACAATGATTTTACAAAGTATAGCAAACTCGATTGCAAAAAATTATCCCGAGTGCTACCTGATAGTTCTTTTAATTGATGAAAGACCTGAAGAAGTAACTGACATGCAAAGAACCGTAAAAGGTGAAGTTATTAGTTCAACATTTGATGAACCTGCACAAAGACACGTTGCAGTTGCTGAAATAGTTATTGAAAAAGCTAAAAGATTAACAGAGCACAAAAAAGATGTTGTTATACTCTTAGATTCTATAACAAGACTAGGTAGAGCTTACAATGCAGTGATACCAAGCTCAGGAAAAGTTTTAACCGGTGGTGTTGACGCAAATGCACTACAAAGACCTAAAAGATTCTTTGGAGCAGCTAGAAATATTGAAGAAGGTGGATCTTTGACGATTATCTCTACTGCTTTGATTGATACTGGTAGTAGAATGGACGAAGTGATTTTTGAAGAATTTAAAGGAACAGGTAATAGCGAAACTGTTCTTGATAGGAAAATTGCAGATAAAAGAATTTATCCAGCAATCGATATCACTAAATCTGGAACTAGAAGAGAAGAGTTACTTTTTGATAAAAATGACCTTCAAAAAATGAATGTATTAAGAAGAATAATTGCTCCAATGGGAACAATGGATGCTATAGAATTTATTAGTTCTAAATTAAAAGATACAAAGAATAATGCTGAGTTTTTCAACTCAATGAACAAACCTTCTTAATTATTTTATTATATTTTTAAGTTCACCAAGTTCGTTTGAAAATTTTTCCCATTTTTTTATTGATGATTTATAAACAGGGGATCTTACTTGAGCCAGACTAGCTGTAGAAACTGTTTTTGTGTTTTTATGAGGGCTTAAGCAGTTAGGGTCCCACTCTAAATTACAGAAATTCAGCAATTTTTTGGTAGTTTCTTCTTGATTGGATATAAGTTCTTCATAGGAGAGATCAAATATCTCATCCTTAAATATTTCCTTCCAAAACATCATTAGATCAGAGTATAAATTAAAATACTGACCAAGCTTTTGAAGATTAAATGAAAACCCTATGGTTTTTGATGAAAAATTATTTTTAAAGTTTGAAAAACAAACATCCATCGCATCTCTTTTACAATGCACAATCTTTGCTTCTGGAAAAATTAGCTTTATTATTCCAATCCATTTAAAATTAAGTGGTGCTTTATCAATAATATACTGTTCTTCATGATTAAATGAGGAAATTCCTTGTAAATATTCATTCTGAATATTAGACAAATTTTTAAAATTTAAATCCTCATTTTCTATAGTTAAAAACTTTTTATCACGCATTAAGTTATCCTTAACTGCAAACTCTAGAAATGATAACTCTCCTGCACCATAAACTTTTTTATGTGATGATAGTATCTGTTCAGCTAATGTCGTCCCTGATCGAGGCATACCTACTATAAATATAATTTTTTGACTAGATTGTAGTATTTTTGACATATCCAAATTTTGGAAAAGTTTCTTAATATTGTTAAATAATTCATTTTGCTCATTAATATCGAAGCTAAATTTTTTATCAGCGATTTCATTTGCTTTGTTTAAATATTCAAAAGATTTTTTGTATTCGTTCAAATCTTCATACGCCTTACCTAGGGCAAAAAATAAATGCTGTAAATTCTCTTTATCATTAATCTTATTCAGTTTCCCTTCCATTAATTTAAGATGTTCATCATCTTTATTTTTATATTTATGAATAAGACTGATGCCTTTATCAGCTATTACATTTTCAGGATTTAATTTATTTACAATGTTAAAACAATTTATAGCTTCTTTGAAGTTTCCTATATGCTGATAATATTGACCTAGAGCAGAATAAATTATTATATCTGTCTCTGGAATTTTGCTTGTCTTAGCTGCTTTATCTAAACACTCTTTTGCTTCTTGAATTCTATTCTCTTTCAAGTTCAAATTAGCTAAATTCACTAGAGTATCTATAAAATTTTCATTTATTAATAAAGCTTTATCAAAATACTCTCTAGCTATTTTATTTTTGTTGAGATTGCCATTTATCAATCCTAAATTATTTAAAACATGAATATTATTATTTTGTTGACTTAAAGCTTGTGCTAAAATTTTTAATGCCTCTTCATCTTTCCCGATAGCAGATAGAGATAAAGATGTAGCATTATAAAATAATAGTTGGTTTGGAAATTTCTTTATTAATATTTTTCCTTTTGAAACAACATCTTCAAATCGTTTAGCATTATAAAGATTAATCAAAATAGAGGTTTGTTTCTTGAGATATTCTACATTTTCCATATTTTGCCTGTTTTTATACTAAGACTTAAATTATAATATATTATTATTATTGCTATATTAACTTTGAATGACTATTTTTGCTTTATCATCTGGGCCCGGCTTATCAGGAGTGGCTATAATAAGAATATCAGGACCTGAGTCAGCTTTAGTATTAAAAAATATTACAGGAAAAGAATTACCAAAGCCAAGAGTCGCAACCCTTCGAAAAATAAACAATATCAACACTTCTGGACTAATTGATGAGGGGATTATATTATGGTTTCCTGGGCCTGAGAGCTACACAGGTGAAGATATGGCTGAGATACATGTCCATGGAGGGAAAGCAGTCATTTTAGCTGTCCAGAAAGAGATATCTAAAATTGAAAATTGTAGATTAGCTGAACCAGGAGAATTTACAAAACTCGCTTTTCAAAATGGGAAAATAAATTTATTAAAAGCCGAAAGTATAGCTGATTTAATCTCAGCAGAAACAGAAATTCAAAGATTACAAGCAACAAAAGTGATGCAAGGTAAATCTTCTAATAAATTTAATGAGTTAAGAGAAAAATTATTAAAACTATTATCGTTCGTTGAAGCTAAAATAGACTTTCCTGATGAGGATCTTCCTGAGGAAAATCTAAAAAAATTAAAAATTGAGTCCTCAGATGTTTTGAAGGAAATTAACAAAATTCTAAGCGACCAAAGAGTTGGAGAAATAATACGTGAAGGTTTTAAAATTGCAATCATAGGACCAACTAATGCTGGTAAATCGAGTCTGATAAATAATCTCTCAAACAGAGAAGTTGCAATAGTATCTGAGATTGCTGGTACAACAAGAGATGTCGTAGAAACACATTTGAATATTGATGGTTATCCAGTTATTATTTCGGACACAGCCGGGATAAGAGACTCGAAAGATGAAATTGAGAAAAAAGGTATTAAATTATCACTTAAAAAGGCTGAAAATGCAGATCTAAAGCTAGTAGTAGTTGATGCTAAAAGTGTTGATTTAAGGGGTTTTCTGACTGATCTTTTAAAAAATGATGCATTATTAGTAATCAATAAATCAGATCTTATTAAAAAAAAATTAGATCCAGAAATAATTAAATTTAATCATGTTTTGATTTCATTAAAAGAGAATTTAAATTTAGATGTGTTAATTTCAAAAATAAAAGAAAAATTAAAAAATAAATTTATTTCTGAAGACGATATTCTCATTACTAGAGAAAGACACAGACAACATTTAGTTCAGTGCTCAAATCATTTAAAGAATTTCCTAGATAAAAATGATAAAAAGGATTTTGATAAAGCAGCTGAGGATTTAAGGTTAGCGACTAGACATTTGGGCATGATTGTTGGAAAAGTTGATGTGGAGGAGATATTAGGCAGTATTTTCAACGATTTTTGTATAGGAAAATAATTTAATCTTATTTGTTAATAACGTTTTTTCTCACTTTTCTTACTAATTAAGGCTTATTTTAAAATAAAAACTCAAATCTTGTAAATATTAAAATCAAATATAAATTTATACTATGAAAAAAAATTTATCATTCGATGTGGTAGTAATTGGTGGAGGCCATGCAGGTTGTGAGGCAGCAGCTGCATCAGCAAGACTTGGAATAAATACTGCATTGTTTACTCATAATAAAAATACCATAGGAGAAATGTCATGTAATCCTGCTATTGGTGGTTTAGGAAAAGGACATTTGGTTAGAGAAATAGATGCTCTGGGTGGGGTTATGGGTGAGGTTGCAGATAAGTCTGGTATACAATTTAGATTATTAAATAGAAGTAGAGGACCTGCTGTCAGAGGTCCTAGAACTCAATCAGATAGATCATTATATAAGAAATTTATGCAAGAAAAACTCGTAAACTATTGTAATTTAAGCATTTTTTCAGATCCTGTAATAAATTTTATTTTCTCTAATAATGAGATAAGTGGCTTTACAACTTTAAAAGGTAATAAAATAGACTGCAACAAATTAATTCTCACGACTGGTACTTTTTTAAATGGAATGATTCACATTGGTAAAGAAAGAACTCCTGCTGGTAGATTTAATGAAAAACCAAGCACAGGTTTGAGTGAACAGTTAGAGAAATATAATTTTAAGATAGGAAGATTAAAAACAGGAACCCCTCCGAGGTTAGATTCTAGAACTATAAATTTTGAAAACTTGGAAAAACAGTTTGCTGATAATGACCCGTATTTTTTCTCTTTCTTAACTAAAAAAAATTTAAATAAACAAGTATCGTGTTCTATGACCTATACTAACGAAAAAGTTCATAAGATAATTCAAAAAAATTTATCTAAAAGCGCAATGTACTCGGGTAGCATAAAAGGTGTAGGCCCTAGATATTGTCCTTCAATAGAGGATAAAATAGTAAAATTTGCCGATAAGGCAAGGCATCAAATTTTTTTAGAGCCAGAAGGTCTTAATGATCATACAGTATATCCAAATGGTATCTCTACATCACTACCTGAGGTTGTACAATCAGAAATACTCAATAATATCAATGGTTTAGAAAATGTAAAAATAATAAGACCAGGTTATGCTATAGAATATGATTATATTGATCCTAGAGAATTATTTTTGACCCTTGAAACCAAAAAAATTAAAAATTTATTCCTTGCTGGACAAATTAACGGAACGACTGGGTATGAAGAGGCAGCAGCTCAAGGTCTAATTGCTGGGATTAATGCAGCTCTATCATTAAAAAAAAAGGAACCTTTTATACTTGATAGATCAGATGCCTACATTGGTGTTATGATAGATGATTTGGTTACAAAAGGAGTTGCTGAACCATATAGAATGTTTACTTCACGTGCTGAGTACAGATTGAGTCTCAGATCTGATAACGCAGACCTAAGGTTGACTCAAAAAGGAATTAATATTGGATTGATACCTGATGATAGAAAAGAGATATTTGAGGATAAATTTAATAAACTAAGCAAAATTTCTCTACAAATGTCAAATTTGAATATTTCTCCTTCAAGGGCAGATAAATTTGATATAAAAATAGCTAAAGATGGCGTATTCAGAACTGCTGAGGAGATATTAACTCAAAAAGGAGTTGATATGACTAAAATTCGAGATATTTGGCCAGAAATCTCAAATTATGGGCCTATTATTGATGAACAGATAGAAATTAATTCTCATTATAGAGGTTATTTAAAAAAGCAAAAGGCAGATATTTTAGCTTTTAAACGAGATGAAAATTTATCAATTCCAGATAATCTTGATTATGACCAATTTTCAGGGCTTTCAAACGAAGTTAAGGCTAAATTTAAGGAAATAAGACCAAAAACTATGGGCCAAGCATTAAGAATCGATGGTATTACGCCAGCTGCTGTATATATTTTGTTGTCACACGTCAAAAGAAAGTCTATTAAGCATATAGCTTAATGGATAACGTAATTTATAATTCTTATTCTAAAATATTTAAATTAAATGTTTCACGTGAAACTTGTAATGAGTTTGAGAGCCTAATTTCAATGATTCAGCAAAAAAATAAGGAAATTAACTTAATTAGCAAAAAAATAGAGAAAAAACAGGAGATAAGAGAAAGACATATAATTGATTCGGCACAAATAGTTGATTTTGTTGATTTAAATTGCAATACAACCTCAGATTTAGGAACTGGAGGAGGTATGCCTGGCCTAATAGTTGCAATCGTGATGAAAAATTTAAAAAAAAAAATGAAAATTAATCTTTTTGAAAAAAGCTACCATAAATGTGTTTTTTTAAAGGAGGTTTCAAAAAAATTAAAATTGAACACAGAAATTATTCAAAAAGATATTTTTCAAATAAAAAATATTGAAACAGGTACAGTCATGTCTAGAGCATTTAAACCAATGCCAATAATCTTAAATTTAGTAAATGAAAATTTTCAAAAGTATAAGAATTTAATTTTTTTTATGGGTAAAAGTGGAAAAAAAATTTTAAATGAAACATTAAAAGAATGGGATTTAGATTACGAGGAAAAGAAAAGTATAACTAATGAAGAATCATTTATATTGAATATAAAAAAAATAAAAAAAAAAATCTCATGAAAATTATTTCAATAATAAATCAAAAAGGTGGGGTCGGTAAAACAACAACAGTAATTAATTTAGCGTCTGCTTTATCGCAGCAAGATAAAAAAATTTTGGTCATTGATCTTGATCCACAGGGAAATGCTACAACAGGATTAGGATTATCTAATGTAGAACAGTCAGATCAAACTATTTATGGAATTTTGAATGGAACAACTTCAATTTCTAATGTTATCAAGGAAACTAAATTCAAAGGATTAGATTTGATTACTTCAAATGTAGATTTATCGGGTTTAGAGGTTGAAACAGCTGGTGACAGTGATCGAGCCTTTTTACTTAAGACTAAATTAACCGCGTATTTAAATGATTCTAGAGCATTATATGATTATATCCTTATAGATTGCCCACCTTCTTTAAGCTTATTGACTGTAATGGCATTGGTAAGCTCTAATTCGCTCTTGGTACCGCTTCAAACAGAATTTTTTGCATTAGAGGGCCTAACTCAATTAATGAAAACCATTGAAAGAATAAAAGTTAATTTAAATCCTGATCTTAAGATACAAGGAATTTTATTGACTATGTATGATAGAAGAAACAAATTATCCTCTCAAGTAGAGCAAGAAGCAAGAGATTATTTTAAAGATAAAGTTTACCAAACTGTTATACCACGAAACGTGAGATTGTCCGAGGCACCTTCACATGGTGTCCCAGTCTTAATCTATGATAAAAATTGTCCTGGGAGTAAATCGTATTATAGCTTTACAGATGAATTTATCGCTCAAGAAAACAATTTAGGAAGTGCAGCTTAATGAATTCGAAAATAAAAAAAGGACTAGGCAGAGGTTTATCATCTTTAATTGGCGAGACTAAAATTGAAAATAAAAACAATAAACTTTCATTGAGCGATATAATACCTAACAAGTATCAGCCAAGAAAGAACTTTGACGAAGAAAACTTACATGATTTAACTAATTCAATTAAAGAACGAGGCATTATCCAACCGATAATAGTTAGAAGATCAAATACCGATAATTCCAAATATGAGATCATTGCTGGTGAAAGACGATGGTTAGCAGCAAGAAAAGCAGGCATGCACGATATCCCCGCAGTAATCACAGAAGCTGACGATTTAAAATCTTTGGAATTCGCAATAGTTGAAAATGTTCAAAGGCATGATTTAAATCCACTTGAAGAAGCTCAAGGATATAAGAGATTAATAGATGAATTTTCGTATGATCAACAAAAAGTATCTAAATTCATCGGAAAAAGTAGAAGCTATATTACTAATTCATTAAGATTATTAACTTTACCAGTTACTGTGCTTAAATATGTAGAAGAAAAAAAGATTAGCTCAGGACATGCTAAGATCTTAGTTGGTTTAGAGAATGCTGAATTTATTGCCAATAAAATCGTTGAAAAAAAACTTTCTGTTCGTCAAACAGAAAATTTTGTCAAAATATTCAAAAAGAGAAAAAGTACATTTGTAAAATCTTTTGACCCTAACATTCAACATCTCGAAAAATCAATTACTGATAAAATTGGATTGAATGTCTCTATAAAGAATAGTAAAAAAAATAAAGGTACGATTACATTTTCTTATCATGATATTGAGCAACTTAATAAAATTATCGAAATAATTAAGTCTAATTACTAATGGAATTTGTTTGTTTATAAATAAAATCTAGAAGAATTTTTAGAGAATTAGAGAAATTTTTTTTTATTAGATATTCAGTCCTGTTAGTCTCTATTAAAAGTAGTTTTATACTTTTTAGTGTCCAATTATTAATTTGTTTTTTCACTAAATCTTTATCTTTCCAGAAAATTGGTGGTTTGAAGCTATTTATAGCACTATCTATATTTACGTCATTAGTATTTTTTTTTATTTCATATAATCTTTTTGCTTTTGACAAAAAAACTCTTATAATTTTTATTACTTCATCGTTAGAAAGATTGTTTTCATTTAAAATTTTTGTAAGCTTAATTTTGTTTTTAGCTAGACAATTATCAACAAGTTCAGATACCTGGTAATTATCATTTAAATTTGACAGTGTCTTAACATCATTCAGGTTTATTGTTTTTTTGTTTAATGAATAATTTCTAATTTTCTCTAGTTCATTTTTTAAATGAAGCCTGCTCCCTTGAGATCTTTCGATTATTAAGTTTATGATTTCTCTTGAAATTTCAATTTTATTATTTCGCAAAAAATCATTTACTATAAAAATCAATGATTGGTAGTTATCAGGATAAAATGCTGAACAAAGGAGATTTTTGTCCTTTTCAAAATAATTTCTTAATTTAGATTTTTTTGTTAATTCATCAGCAACCAAAATTATCTTTACATCTTCAAGTTCCTTTTTAAAAAGGCTCTCTATTAATGTTAAAATTTTATCTGTTGCTTTCTTGACTACTATCAATTTTTTATTTTCAAAAAAAGATTTTGTTACGAGAGTTTCTGTAAACTGATCTACATTATTAAAAATTTCATTTTCATAATAGTAACTAACAACTTCATCTTTTTTTACTATCAGTTTGATTGACTCTTCCTTATATCCTTGGTTCTCACCATAGAACAAAAAAAATTTAAAATTATCTACTTTTTTTTTACTAATTTCATATGACTTAATAATCATTTATAAACTTCTCAATTTAATTATTAATTTTTCAAAAATTTTATTAATTAAATCATCTTCTATTGTTTTCTTATATTGTTCTAATTCAAATTTATTTGTTTGATTATTGTAAACAAACTTTTCTTGAAAATTTATATCCAAATCATCAGAATCTTTTAAAGTAATTTTTATATTTGAATTAATTACCATCTCAAAAGTCGTGTCATCACCTTTGGAATTTTTTGCTATAGATCTTGATATTTTCGAGGAGTTTATTCTAAGGTTAATCTCTTTCTTGCTATTTTCAGATAACTCATATGGCTTAAATTTTTTCTTTAGTTTTTGAGAAATTTTATCTCCATCCTTTATTGAAATTTCATTAACATAAAAATTAGACCCTTTTGATGAAAATACTGGTTGGTATCCATTACAATTATTTACTAAAATAAAAATTAAAATAAAAATTATTTTTTTCATTTAGTTATGAAATTTATTATTTTATTTTTAACATAAATATTTTTTATTATCTCTGAATTCTCTAAATATTTTTTAAATTCTGTTTTATTTTTAATTGAATCAACTAATTTTTCCTCAGAAATATCTTGTTTACAATCTATAATACCTCTTTTTTTACCATTTATCTGAACAACAATGACAACCGTCTCTTTATTAAGATATTTTTTCTCAGTATCAGGCCACTTAATAATAGGTTTTTCATTTAAATCCGCTAAACATTCTGACATCAGGTGCGGAAGTATTGGATGCATTACTGTTAATATTTTTAAGTAATTTTTTTTAAGATCTTCAAAGTCAAAATTTTCATTGCTTTTAATTTTATAATAAAAATTATAAATTTCGTGTAAGTTTGCCACTATGACATTATAATTAAAATTTTCTAAGTTAGAGGTAATCTTCTTGATTGTTTGATTAGTAAAAATATTGATTTCCTCTGTTATTTTTTTATCTAAATTTTTTTTTGCTTGTTTTTTTTCTGAAAAAAATTTTTCTTTAATTTCGTAATGTAAATTCCAGAATTTTTGAATGTATTTATAAGCTGCTTGCATTCCTTGATCTGACCATTGGATATCTTTTTCAGGTGGACTATCTGATAAAATAAAGAATCTAACTGCATCAGCACCGTAATTTTGAATCATAATTGCAGGATCGATTGTATTTTTTTTTGACTTAGACATAGACTCAGACGGTCCAACAATTACTTTTTTTTCAGGCTTGTTTTTTAAATAAAAATCTTTACCATTTGTACTTTCTACTTCATCTGGACTTTTCCATTCATTATCTATTCTATAAGTTTCATGACAGACCATTCCTTGTGTAAAAAGGCCTTTAAATGGTTCTGAGATTTTAAAGGTTTTATTTTTATAACCCAAAGCTTTTGTAAAAAATCTAGAGTAAAGTAGATGTAATATAGCATGCTCGACTCCACCTATATATTGGTCCACTGGCATCCAATAATTTATATCTGCAATATCGAAACCTTTACTTTTTTCTTGCGGTGAACAAAATCTTAAGAAATACCATGAGGAGTCAACAAAAGTATCTAATGTGTCAGTTTCTAATTCACATTCTTCACCATCTATAATTATTTTTTTCCATTTAGATTGATGATCAAGTGGATTTCCTGGTACGTTTAAATCTATTTTTTCTGGTAATTTAATTGGAAGTTGTTTGAATGGAACTTTAACAATTTCCTGTTTTGCATTGTAGGCTATGGGTATAGGACAACCCCAATATCTTTGTCGTGAAATTCCCCAGTCTTTTAATCGAAAATTAATTTTTTTTTTCCCAATACTTTTTTTTTCAATTATTTCTATCGATTTTAAAATCGATTCGTCAGGAACTTTTAGGTTATCTAAAAATTTCGAATTAAAAATTACACCTGGACCTGTATAAGCTTGATCTTTGATTTCAAAAGAATCATTTTCATCTTTTGGTTTTACTACAGGTTTAACTTTTAATTTATATTTAAGTGCGAAATCCAGATCTCTTTGATCGTGTGCTGGGCATCCAAATACTGCACCAAAACCATAATCCATAAGGACAAAGTTGGCAAAATATACTGGTACTTCAGTTGTGTCATCGAAAGGATTTATTGCTGTTAAATTAGTTTTAAACCCTAATTTTTCAGCTTGCGCAATTGACTCTTCAGTTGTGCCTGTTTTAGAGCATTCTTCTTTAAATTTTTTAAATTCATTATCATTTTCATAAAATTTAGATATTGGGTGATCTACAGACACTGCTAAAAAAGACATTCCAAATAAAGTGTCAGGCCTTGTCGTAAAACATTTGATTTTTTTTATGTTAGGGTTTCCTTTTATTGAAAAATTTAACTCACAACCAAAAGATTTTCCGATCCAATTTTTTTGCATTGTTTTCACTTTTTCAGGCCATTCATTTAAATCTTCTAAATCTTCGAGTAATTCATTTGAGAATTTAGTTATATTAAAAAACCACTGATTTAATTTTTTCCTTTCAACCGTGGCACCGGATCTCCATCCTTTTCCATTTATTACTTGTTCATTAGCTAAAACTGTTTGGTCAATTGGATCCCAATTAACGTAATTTTCTTTTCTATAAACGAGACCTTTATCAAATAATTCTAGAAAAAAATTTTGCTGATGCTTGTAATAATCTGGTGAACATGTTGATATTTCCCTATCCCAATCAATTGACAGTCCTAACTCTTTAAGTTGAGACTTCATATTTTCTATGTTCTTATTAGTCCAATCTTTAGGATCTAACTTGTTTTGTCTTGCAGCATTTTCTGCTGGCATCCCGAACGAATCCCATCCCATTGGATGTAAAACATTATAACCTTTTGCAGTTTTGTATCTAGAAAGAACATCGCCAATAGTATAATTTCTTACATGACCCATATGAATGTTTCCTGAAGGATAAGGAAACATTTCTAAACAATAAAACTTTTTTTTTTTTAAATCTCTTTTCGTTTTAAAAAGTTTATTTTTATGCCAATAAGACTGCCATTTTTTTTCAACTTCTTTAAAGTTATATCTATTCACTTAATTATTCTATTCAGATGTTGGACCACCGTCTCCTGGATAGACTTTCTTCGGTCTGCTTTTAACACGTCTTGTTTTAAGATCTTTTGCGTACACGGCTGCCTTTTTTAAAATTTTGTCTCTTATTTCAAAATTCAATTTCGTATCTATTTTACTTATTTTACAATTATTCATTTCATTACAGACTTTTTTATGAATATCTATTATCATTGCATCAACTCTAACTTCAGTATCTAGAAATTTAATTGTAATTTTTATAGATTCTCTTGATGAGCCATCACTATACCAGTCCGTAATTATTAATCCTCCTGCATAGTCGACTGTTAAAAGAGGCATAAAGTCAATAGTTTCAAGCGAAGCTCTCCACATTGGATTAGAGGATGCAAAAAGAAAATTTCCTCCCTGTTCTTTGTTAGGTCTAATTTGAATTCCTTTTCCCTCTCTAACGTTTTTCCTAGCTAATTCTTTTCCATCAATTGCTGGTTCAGACCAATCAGGTTTTTTAAAAAAACCAGAGTCACCACATCCAGTGATTAAAATCATCGAAAAAATAAGGAAAATTGTAGTATTTTTATTTAAAGAAAGCATATTTTCGAAGAATAAATAAACTAAATAATCCTTATATTCAAATAATCTATAATGTTGCATATATATCACACTCATCAAAAAAATACTAAAAACAACAGAAATAGTAACACTTTCAAGTTTTCTGATGGTAAATATCAACCATTCATATGAATAACAAAAAAGGAGTATTATGAATAAATTAAAAACAATCGGACTTTCAGCTTTAGCTGGGTCATTAGCGGTTGCCACTGCATCAAATGCTGTAGAGTATTCTCTTACAGGTGATGCTTATGTTGTTTACTCTACTGAGGATTCAGTAGCGTCAGAGAACGCAAGTGGTAAACACTTTGCTGCTGATATGGATTTGTATGCAAATGCCTCTACAGAGTTAGATAACGGTTTTACTGTTTCTTTCTTCCAAGGTATTAATACAAACTCTACAATGGCGGTTACAACTGCACAAGTAACGTTAGGAATGGGTTCATTAGGAACTTTACAACTTAACGAAGACGGTGGTTCAAAAGCAAATGCAAT
>MDSW01059888.1_pt1 | contig 13597 bp, 8 predicted proteins | sample 811171 | NCBI WGS metagenome assembly MDSW01 (sample SAMN05326641, study PRJNA326480) | marine metagenome | isolation source: seawater | place: Atlantic Ocean: North West | collected 2012 | reverse complement strand
GCGCGCCTCCGTGAGGCGTCCCAGTCGGCGTGGACGGCGCGTTCGCGCCGAATCCGAATCCGCCGCGTTCGTCCGCGAACGCGCGGCCGACCGCGGACGCGGACGCGGACGCGGACGCGGACGTCGGCGTCGGCGTCGCACCCGCGCGTCGCTCGAGCGCGCGTTCAAACGACGGGCTCGCCGTCGACGCGCCCGCCGCGGAAACCGCCGCCGCCGCCGCGCTCGTCGCGGATACGAGCGCCTCGATCGCGCACAGCGCGGTCGCGCGCAGGCCCTCGTCCGCGTCCGCGTCCACGACGTCCCTGGCGAGGAGCTCAACGAGCGGCCCGGCGTCGCGGCGGATCAGCGCGGACGTCCCGGCTTCGATCTCGTCCTGAGCTTTGGCCGCCTCGTTCGCCGCCTCCGCGGGAGAGAGGAAACCTCCCCCGGAGAGATGCCTTAACGACTCCTGCGACGCTTCGCGGCCGTTCCTAGCGTCGCCTCCTCCCGAGCGCGCGATCGCGAGCACGCTCGCGGGCAGCTGCGCCGCTCGGTTCGGTCGGACGTACTGCAAGAAGGCGAGGAGCGCGGCGTAGAGGTTCCCGCGCGCGTCCGGCGCGTTGGCGGATCCGCCGCCGCCAATTCCGCCGCCGCCGCCCGGCGCGATCGACCGACCCACCGCGCTCGCGGGCGGGCGCAGCAGCGCGCCGAGGAGCGACCGCAGCAGAGCCTTGCACCGCGACGGCGGCAGCGGAGGGATCTCCCCGAGCGTTGGCCCGTAGAACCGCGTGTTGGCGTCCATCCCGACTCGCGACGTCGCCGCGGCGACGCCGGCGGCGGGGTCGCCGCCGCCGACGCCGTCCGCCTCCGCGGTGGGCGGCCCGCCGTACGCGCCGCCTCTGGAGACCAGACGGAGGCGCTCGAGGAGCGTGCGCGCGAGCCTCGCGAGCGGGGCCTCGCGCGCGTCCCACCACTCCGGCCCGCCGCCGCCGCCCTCGAAGAGGGACCCGTCGAGCGCGTCGAACCCGCCGCCGTTCTCGCCCGACCCGCTGGACCCGCGCGATTTCGCCGCCGCCGCCGCCGCCGCGGAAGACGGCGGCGACGAGAGGTGGCCCAACACGCCGTCGGACAACGCGAACAGCGCGTCCTGCGGGTCCTCCTCCGGGCTCGTCGACGGGCCGCCGCAGGGGAGGCACCGCGACGCGACGATCGCCATGAGGTCCGCCCACGCGCTGACGACGTGGACGTGCGCGGACTGCTCCTCCACCGCGTGGTTGAACGCCCTTGCCATCTTCACCGCGGTCTGCACGGCTTCCTTGTGCGCGTCTCTCAGCGCGCCCGCGCCGCCCGCGCCGACGTCGCCGGGGCTCGAACCGCCGACCGCGCCTCCGAAGTTTGGCCCGCCGCTGAAGCCAGAGTCGCTCTCGCCGTGCCCGAACCCGCCGCCAAAGTTCCCGCCGCCGAGAACGCCGCCGCGCGACGCCAACACGCGGCGAGACTCCGCCGCGAGCTTCGCGCCGAGCGTCTCGAGATGCACGATCGCGTCGCCGCGCGACGTCACCGTCAGCACGCCGCCGCTCTCGATCGGCCGTCGATCCGACAGGAGCTCGCTCACGCGCATGTCGCGCTGCAACCGGCGCGACTCCGCGGACTGCGTCGCCGCGGCGAGCGTCGCCGCGGCGAGCGGCGGCGTCGGCGGCGGCGGCAGCGTCGCGAGGAGCTCCAGCGCGGCGATCCGCGGCCGCTCGATCGTCGTCGCGTCGCCGTCGAGTCCATTCATTCGACTCGCGCCGCCTGAACCCTCCTCCGCGCCCTCTCGGTACAGCGCATTCGCCGCGATCGCGCCCGCGAGCGGCGGCAGATCCGCGATCGCCGCCGCGGGGAACGATCCGTTCGGCGGCGACGTCGCGTCCAGCACCGCGGCGGAAATTCGCGCGATCCACGCGCGGTGGTGCGCGGTGGCGGCGCGGCGTTCCCTCGACTTCGGCGGCGACGCGCGCAGCGCGTCCGCGAGCAACAGCGGCAGCCGCTGCTGGTCGCGCGGCGCGCCCGGCGGCCAGTTCGTCAGCAACGCGACGGCGGCGTCGCGCGTGTTGGCGTTCGCGACGAGCTCGTACACGAGCCGCGCGGCCGCCTCCGCAGCCTCCGCCACCTTCCTCGCGCCAGCCTCGTGCTCCGCGTCCGCGTCGCCGACGTCTCTCGCGGCGTAGGACGGCGCGCACGCCTCGAGGAGCTCGAGCAGCACGGTGAGGCAGTTGAACTCCCCGAACGGGTCCAGACGGCACCTCTCCGTCTCTCGCGCGACGTCGAAGCCGAGGAGGAGGTGCGCGAGGTTCGGCGCCGGTCGCGGGAGGTTATCCAGGAGCACGTCGAGGACGAGCGAGCCGTTCTGCGCGGCGACGGCTTCGCGATCCGTGTCCGCGTCGCCCGCGCCGTCGCTAACGCCGGCGCTCGGGAGGACCGCGAGCTCGAGGCACGACGCCGCGCCTTCCACGAGCGCCGCGGCCGCGCGGCGAGGGAGGAGGTCCACGAGCCTCTCCACGCGGTCGCTCAGGACGCTCAGGATGCGAAGCGACGCGGAAGGGAGCTCGGGGTTGAAGCGATACTGCGCGTAGCCGAGCACCGCGGCGACTTGGTCGAGGTCGTTCGCGCGGTCGTCGTCGACGGCGCGCGACGACCGATTATCGCGATCGCGATCGAATCGCGCCGCGCGCGCGGCGTCCGCGGAGAGTCGCATCATCGCGACGTCGATCGTGTCGTGGAACACGTGCGCGGTGTCTCCGGTCGGGGCGGCGATGACGCCGCCGGCGATTCCCGAATGATTATTCCCGCTGGTCGCGCCGGAGACGCCGTGACCGGCGCCGTCTCTGAGCGAGGCGACGACGTCGACGTCCATCGCGAGCGCGTCGCGCAGGCACCGAAGCGCGGCGAGCACCGCGGACTCGAGCGCTTCGCCGTGCGCGCTCGCGCGCTCGACGGCCAAGCGCTCCGTGCCGATGGACAACACCGCGAGGAGGAGCTTCAGGATCGGACCGCCGGAGAGGAAGTCGACCATGAGCTCGAACCCGGGCGGGTGCGTCACGTCGGGCCCCGCGGAGCTCGACGCGCCGTGAACGCGGTGACGCTTCGCGCCGTGAATCGTCGCGTCGAAAGCGTCGACGACGGCGTGCGCGCGAACCTTATCCGCGTCGTCCGCGTCGCGGTACACGCGGAGTTGAATCCGGAAGTGCTCGATCGCGTCTCGCGCCATCTCCCATCGCTCCGTCGCGTCGCGGTGCGCGCGTCGCTTGAGCCCGGCGAAGACGTCGTCGCGCGCGAACCGAAACGCCGCCGCCGACGCGCGCCCCGCGCCCGCCGCGGGGCCCACCCTCGAGCCCGCGCACCGCTCCAGGAGCTGGTTCGCGAGCTTCAGGTACGCGCGCGCGTGCGGGTACGACTGCGCCTGCGCCTCGCGGATCGCGCTCGGGTCGTGAAACGCGTCGATCCCGGGAATCTGAAGCGCGCATCGAGACGCCAGCGAATCGCGCGCGGCGCGGTGCCCGCGCGACGCGTACGATTGCACCTGCCTCGCGGCGGCGGCGGCGCCGTAGCCGCCGCCGTGAATCGACGCCCCCGACCGCGGATCCACGCCGTGCGCGGCGCCCACGCCAGAGAAGCCACCGTACGGCGACGACGACGGACCGCCGAAGCCGCCCACAGAGTGAACCCCGCCGACGCGATCGCGACGGTCGACGTCTCGATCGTCGCCGTCGACGCCGAACCCGCCGAACCCGTCGCCGCCGTCGAACCCGCCGTCCTCCAGCGCGCGCCACAGCTCCACGCTCGCAGCCTCGGAGCTCCCCGCGAGCGCGCCGAGCGCGTCGAGCAGCGCCGCTTTCAGCGTCGGCGGCGCGAGCGGGCACGCGCGCAGACGCGAGAGCTGATCGAGCAACGACACGCCGTACCGGCTCTCGATCCACGCGACGCGGCGCCGCGACTCCGCGGGGGACGCGCCCGCGAGCAGCGCGGAGAGGAGGCCGAGGTACGCGCGCAAGCCTTGGACGTCCGCGTCGGGCATCTCGCCGTCGAGCGCGTTGCCGCCGAGCGCGTCGTCGTCGTCGTCGTCGTCGTCGAGACCGTCGAGCGCGCGCGCGCCGCCGCTCACGCCATTCACGCCCGCCGCCGCGTCGGCGAATCGTCGGTTGTACCCGACGAGCGCGCTGAGAAAGTGGTCCCAGGTCACCGCCGCGCCCTGCGCCGGGGACTCCATGCGGCTCCACACGGACGCGCCCGCGCTGCCGCCCGCGCTGGCGATCGCGGCGAGGAGCCCGACGACGCCGACGAGGGACTCGACGCCGTGCTCCCACTCGACGACGGCGTCTAAAAACCCGGGGAGAACGTCCGACGCCGACGTCACCAAGTCCGGGGCTTGCGCGTAGCACTCCGCGAGGAGCGCGCAAAGAGACGTCAACGGCGCTTCGCGTCGCGCGTCCTCTTCCTCTTTCAACCGGCGCAGGCGCGCCTCTTCTTCCGCGCGCGCGAAGTCGCCGTAGTCGCCGTCGAAGTCGCCGTCGAAGTCGCCGCCGCCGCCGTCGCCGCCGCCGTAATAGTCGTCGCCGTCGCCGCCGCCGTCCCCTCCATCGCCGCCGCCCACGCCCGCGGCGCCCTCGCGCGCGGTCTGCGCCGCCGTCGGCGCGGGCATCACCGCCGCGAGCGCTTCCCCCACGACCGGATTCTTCAACATCGTCTCGATCGCGCGTCGCAGCGTCCCGTGCGTCGACTCCAAATTCTGCCGCCGGCTCGCGTCGACGTCGTCCTGGAACGACCCCGTCTGCGCGATCGCCCTCCACGCGACGAGCGCGCCGGCGTTCGCGGCGTCGGCGACGACGTCCTCCGCGCCGGCGCGCCCGAGATCGAGCGCGGTGAGCCCCCACGTGAAGCGCGCGCACTCGACGACGGCGACCAGGGACGCGGCGTAGACGTCGTCGCGCGTCGCCGGCGCGCGGGTCGCCTCCTCCTCGCCGCCGCCGCCGCGCCGCGACCGCGAGGCGAAGAGATTGCCGCTCGCGCCGCCGCCGTATCCGCCGTATCCGTATCCGTCCATCGCGCCGCCGTATCCGTATCCGTCCATCGCGTCGTCGTCGTAGCCCGGAGCGCCGCCGACGTCGCCGTATCTGCGCAAGATGCCCGCGATGCCCAGGTCGCCGACGTCCGGAAGGTGCTTCGCCGCGGCTTCCACCGCCTCCTTCAACCTCGGCCCGGTCGCGTCGACGATCGCCGCGTGCGATCGCGCGCCGTTCGCGCCCGGGGTGGACGGCGTCAGCGCGGCGTGCATCGCGAAAAAGATGGTGTACGCGCACGGGAGATCTCTTTCGTTCTCCTCATCCGACGGCGGCGGCGGCGGCGGCGGCGGCGCGTCGCCGTACGCCCCCGATCTCGCCGCGTCCTCGTCGAGCTCGCGGACTTTCGCGTCCGCGGCGAACAGCGCGAGCGTCGGCGCGGCGACGCCGACGAACAGATCCACGATCGCGAGCGCGTCCGCGGACGAGACGGCGCCGCCGCCGTCGCCGTCGCCGTCGTCGCCGCCGAATCCGCCGCTCGCCAACGCGGCGTGGAAGAGGCACTCCGCCACGAGCCGCCGCTCGTGCGCGAACCACTCGTTCCTATCGCACGGTCGCCCTCGTTCGTCGTGGACGTGCGCGAGCGCCGCGGACGCCGCGAACGGGTCCAGTTGCTGTTGCGCCGGGACGATGGCGCCGCCGCCGCCGCCGCCGCCGAACGCGGACCCCCCCGGCGTCGACGTCGCGCCGCCCGGCGTCTGCACCACGTACGGCGCCGCGGTCGCGCCGCTCGCGGCCGCGGTCGGGAACGTCCCCGGCGCGGGTTTCTTCAAGATCTCAACGAGCCTGCCGACGAGCGTGGCGCCGCCGCCGCCGTCGCCTCTCAGGAGATCGCGCACGAAGGTCTCAACGAACGACGCGAGCGCGGGTTCGCGCGGCGCCGCGAGCTCCGGGGTGGAGACCGCGCGGAGGAGCCGCAGCAGCGACTCCACCGCGCGCTGTCGCTCGCGGAGGTAGATCCCCGCGGCCGCGCGCGCGCAGTCGTCCGGGGGATGCCCGCGCTCGACCGCGGCGACGAGCAGCTCGACGCACGCCACCTCGTTCAGATCCAGCGCGTCGCTGCGGGGGACGCGGGGTGGATTGGATGTTTGAGGACGGGTTCGCGCGGCGCGCGGCGGGGGCGGGGGACGATCGTCCGTCAGTCGCGACGTCGCGAGGGTTGGCGCGGGGGGAGGGATCGCGCGCGGGGGAGGGAGGGGCGCGGGCGCGCGGATCGTCGAGTCGCGCGCGGCGGCCGCGAGGGCGGCGGCGACGGGACGGCGGATGTTTTCAAAAAAAGCGCGCCGAGGGAGTTGGCACGCCGCCGCCGCCGCCGCCGCGCGGACGAGATCGACGGGATCGACGGGATCGACGCGCACCTGAGCGTGAGCGCGTTCTCGATGTCTGTCCCGTCCAATCGGATGCTCTTCCCGCCTCGCAACTCCACCGTCGTCGTTCTCACCGCCGCGCGATCTTCCGCGCGGCGAGGCGGGTACGCGAGCGCGTTCGCGAGGATGCCTCGCGCGGCTTTGAACGCGACGCGGCACTCCTCGACGTCGACGTCGCTCGGCGGCGTCTCGGCGTCCAAGAGACGGACCGCGCGGTGCAGCGCGACGGACTCCGCGGTCGCGGCCATCGTGCGCGCGGGTGCGGGGGAGGTGACGCCGCCCGACCCCGTGCGCGCGGAGCACTGTGCGCGCACCCGGGGGCTGCTGGGAGCTGGACGCGCTGCTGGGAGAGAAGAAGGTGGCGGGCGTCTTATTTCGGTTCGAGCGTCGGTGAAACTCGTTTTTTCAAAGCACAAAAACATTTTCTTTGACCCCGTCTTTGCTTTCGAAGATCGAAATCGAGCTCCTTTCAAGCGTCGGCTCGATTTCAGCCTCCCTGCCGCTAAAAACATTTCTCCCGCAAGCGCAGAAAGAGCCTTTCCCCGGCGACTCGTTCGCCCTCTTCAACGCGCGCCGTAGCACGCACGCGGTAAGCAACGCGAGATGGTGAAATACGCTCGCGAGCCCGAGGGCGACGCCACGAAGTCGTGCAAAGCGCGCGGCTCCGACCTGCGCACGCACTTCAAGAACATGCGCGAGACCGCCATGGCCATCAAGAAGATGGATTTGACGTCCGCGAAGACGTACCTCGAGGAGGTCATCGCGATGCGCCGGTGCGTCGTCTTCCGCCGCTTCTGCGGCGGCGTCGGCCGCACCGCGCAGGCGAAGAACGAGGGGTCCACGAACGGGCAGGGTCGGTGGCCGAAGAAGTCCGCCGAGATGCTCCTCGGCATCCTTAAGAACGCGGAGTCGAACGCGGAGGTGCGTCTCGCGGCGTATTTTTCCTCGCGACGTGGTTTTTCCTCTCAACGGCGCTCGCGGCCGCGCGGATGCGCGCCGCGCCGCGCCGCGTCGACCGTCGCCTCCGCGCCGCGCCCCGTCGTGCCTCGTCATCACGGCGTCCTCGACGCGCCCCGCGCGTCGACGACGGCAGATCCGCGACGCTCGCGCCGCCGCGCCGCGTCGCGCGCGCCGTGATCGACGCGAGGGTTTCCTAGGGTTTCGCCGTCGCGAGCTCCCGTCCGCGGTCTCTTTTTTCTCTCCCTCGTCGGCCCAGCCCTGACGACCTCCCTCCTCCTCTCCCTCGTCGCTCAGGTGAAGGGACTGGACCCCGAGGCGCTCGCGATCACGCACATCCAGGTCAACCGCGCGATCCAGCAGCGCCGCCGCACGTACCGCGCGCACGGTCGTATCAACCCGTACATGAGCTCGCCGTGCCACGTCGAGGTGATCCTATCGGAGAAGACGGAGCCGGTGAAGCGCGAGGAGGACGTGCGCGGGCCGAGGGTCACGTCGAAGCAGGCCGCGCGCCTTCGCATCCGCAACGGCTCCACGAACGCGTGAGCAGCGCTGAAGCGGGTCAAAAGCGAAGAGGGTGTGGGGGGTTGGTCGACGAGACGGCGAGAGAGGGTGGAGGCTCGCGCGACGGCGTCGTTTAGGACGCGTCGGCGACGCGGCGGCGACGACTGTTAGAGTCGCGCGCCGCCGCGGAAGATGCGAATGATGTAACGACACGCGAGCCGCTATCGTTATCGTTTTCGTCTTCGTCTCTTTTCGCGACGCCTCGTTGCACTACGCGTACCCGCTCACTATGATACACGTACGCGTCTATAAAAATAAACTGGGGCAAAACACGATGTCGCGCTTCACCATCTCGCGGCAGCTCTCAAACTTTTCTCGCAGCTCCGCGTCTCCGACGTTCTGACACGCCGTCGCCAGCTGCCGCATCACCTCCTCCATCCTCCGAATCGCGCGCACCACGCTCCCCTCGTGCAAGCTCGTCATCTTCATCAGGTCCACGAACGACGTCCCCGTGCTCCACGCGCGCGTCAGATCCATCAGATCCGGCCGGAACGAATCCGCGTACGCGGCGACGTCCATCTCAAGCTTGCACTCCGCGACGTGCCTCCCGACCGCGCGCGCCACCTCTCGTATCCTCGCGTGCGCGTCCTTGCACGCGGGCGAGAGCTTGATTTCCTGGATATCCGGCCCAGCCTCGCGCCAGACGAGCGCGCTGATCGCGGCGCAGCAGAGCTCCGCGGGGAGCTCTTTGAACGCGCCGTCGAAGACGAGTTCGGTCGTCACCAGAGCGTCCGCGGTGGTCATCTCGCACGCGACGCGGCCTTTCGTGAGGACGACGCCGTCGTCGTCGACGTGCCCGAGGCGTTTCAGCACGCGTAAGCGCTGCTTGAGCTCGTCGCGGAAGCACAGGCCCGCCGCGGCTTTCGCCTCCTTCTTCGCGATCTTGTGCCGCAACGACAGGTCGCGTCGCTTCGCGTGCGACGCCACCTTTTCGGTCAAGTCCGGGTCGTCGCGCAGCGCGTGCGCGCTCAGCATTCCCTCCAGCGCGGTGATCCGCCGCGTCAGCTTCTTGAACGACTCGTGCGTGATCTTCATGTCGCTCTCCGGGTCGAGAAAAGGAACGCCGTCTTTGGGTCGTTCCATACAAAGCGATGTCGGGGTGGAGTTCAAAGGCGTCAGATGGAGTTGAAAGGCATCGAGGTCGGGGATTGAAACCGAGGGATGGGCGGAGAGATGCGCCGGCAAAAGTCTCTAAGGATCGGCGTTCACCACGCGAACGCGGTCGTATGGGGACCAGTGTATAGAACGCACCTTTAAACGCGTCCCGCTTGAACATCTCGACGACGCTCTTTTGCACCCTCGCGCGCGCGTCGCTCGGTCGCATGTCCTTCGGGAGGTACACCCTGACGCTCGACAGGCGGTCGATCTGCGACACGCGCAGTGGCACGACTCTCGGCTCTCGCGTCGGGGTTATCGTCGACCGGATATCCACGATCTTCCACCGTCTCTTCGCTCCTGCGGCGCTTCCCATCTCGTCGTCTCGTCGCGACTCCGACGCAACAGAGCGATCCTCTTCCTCGACGACGCAGAGGACGTCGACGACGTACTCGCCGCCGTCGCGCTCGTGCTTCACGACGACCCCCCACTCCGTCTGAACCCCCGCCGCGGCCAAGCTCGCGGCGCCGCCGTCCTCGCCCGCTCTCGTCGCCGCGCTCGCGACGCGCTTCGGGTCTCTCGCGCACACGCGGACGAGTCGTCCCGGCTGAAGAAACGGCACGCAGTGCGCGGGGAGGTTCAGAACGTCCCTCCGCTCGGCACGCAACACGGACAGCGTGTCCGCGAGGTTGACGTACTCCGCGACGGCGTCGCCGTCCTCGATCGCGACCGCGTCGCGCTCGACCGCGAGCGCGGCGGCTTTCGCCTCGAGCTCCGGCACCTTCCGGTCGTTCTGAGGCGCGCCGTGCGAAGAAAGTTCGTTCATCGGTCAGTCGAAAGGGGACGCGATCGAGCGTTGAAACCGAGCCGCGGGTGAAGCAAACGCGCGCGATGACACACCTGAAACTGCGCGAACGACTTGGAGATCAAATTCTCCACGTTCTCCGCGCCCTCCATCCGCATCATGTTGATCATCGAGCCGTACGTCACGTGAAACGCGCTGTTCAGCGGGTCAGACCGACCGTGCAGCATATCCTTCGCGACCGCGGGGTCCATCCGCTCGTCCATCATGAGCACGACGAGCCCGCGGTCGTCGAGGCCGCGGCGCCCCGCGCGTCCGCTCATCTGCGGGGCCGTTCCATACAAAAAAAGTTCACCCATCGGTCAGTTGAAAGGAGACGCGATCAAGTGTTGAAACCGAGCGATGGGTGAAAAACGTTTGTATAGAACGCACCTGCACGTACTCCCCGCTGGTGATCCACCGATATCCCGCGCCGTCGTACTTCCGCGGGGACGTGAACACGACGCACCGCGCGGGCATGTTCAGCCCCGTGCTCATCGTCTCCGTGGCGATCAACACCTTGAGAAAGCCTTCTTGGAATAGCAACTCGACGGTCTCTTTCAGGATGGGTAACATCCCGCTGTGATGCACGCCGATGCCTCGCTTCAGCAGAGGAAGCAAGTTCTGCACCTGCGGCAGGCGCTTGTCCTCGTCCTTCAGCGCGTCCAGACCGGACCAGTACACCGTGTCGATGACGTCCTTCTCGTTCTCGTCGCACAGGTCTAACTTGTGCAGCGACTCGGCCATGCTCTGGCACTCTCGTTTGCTGAACGAGAACACGATGCACGGGTCGTAGTTCTTCTCGACGACCATCCGGATGATCTTGTGGATGTCCCTGTTCGCGGCGGTGTCCTCGCCGCCAGCCTTACCGTTGTTCCCGCCGCCGCCGCCGCCGCCGCCGCTACCGTCGCCGGCGTTCGCCTTGTTATGCGCGGTCCTCCCCGCGGCGTACCCGTCCTCCTTGGGCGCGACCGCGTTGATCGCCTTCACGAAGTTATCCGCGCGGAACTTGTTATCGCGGTCGTAGCACAGGTAAACGCCGTCCCCGCCGGACGGGTGCACGTAATGCTCCAACGGCGTCGGTCGAAAGTCCGTGTACACCAGGTGACACGGGTGCGCGTGCGTCTTCACGATCCACTCCGCGAACTCCCGCGCGTTCGGGATCGTCGCGGACAGGAACGCGTATCGCACCGCGGACGGCAGCATCGCGATGGTTTCTTCCCAGACGACTCCTCGCTCTGGATCGCGCATGTAATGAATCTCGTCGAAGATCACCCACCCCACCTCGCGCATGACCTCGCCGCCCTTGTACAGCATCGACCGCAGAACCTCGGTCGTCATCACGAGGCAAGACGCGTCCGTGTTGATCGTCGTGTCCCCGGTCATCAGCCCCACGTCCGCGAACTCGTCGCGGAGTTCTCGAAATTTCTGATTCGACAGCGCCTTGAGCGGGGACGTGTACACGACCCTCTGGCGATCCCGCAGCGCCATCGCGATCGCGTACTCCGCGACGACGGTCTTCCCCGCGGACGTGTGCGCGGCGACCATCACGCTCTCGCCCATCTCCATCACCTCCACGGACTTTCTCTGGAACGTGTCGAGCTCGAACTTGTAATGCTTCGCGGGGTTCGACGGGTCGTACGCGCGCGCCTTCGGGTTCGGGCGCCAGTCCGGCGGGTACACGACGTCGTGCAGGCACCCGTGGCCGGCGCCACTCGCGGGGATGCGCGTCCCGCCCGCGGCGAGGACGTCGTCGACGTCCGTGCGGACGTGCGCGAGCGAGTCGTCCGCGGCGGCGGCGTCGACGTCGAGATGGCCGAGATCGTCGTCTGGCCTTCGCTTCTTCGCGGCGTCGTCGCCCGCGTTCGCGTTCGCGTCGCTCGCGGGCGGGCGCTTGCCCCCTGGCGCCGCGGGGGGTGGCGCGGATGACATCCCGGCGCCCGCGGGAGGAGAGCGTCGACCGCGCGCGCGGGAGAGTGACGGCTTCCGGCGGCGGGGAAAAGACGGCACATTCTCGGGACGAACAGAACGAGAAACCGAAACGTACATGCACTTTTCGTGGTCGTATGCGCAGACACCCTGAAACCGTGCTCGCACGTACACGTACACGTGTACCCATCGCAGTGCGAAAGCTGGGTACAGACATCGACGGCGCGCGTTTTTCAAACAGAATCCAACCGCGCGAGAACGACGCGATGGCGTCGGACGACGACGACTCCCCGTCCACCCTCGGGATGATGTCCGAGGCGGACCTCGAGGGCATGGACCTCCCGTCGCACTTAAAGCGCGACATCATGCGACGGTGGCGCGTCGCCGGCGACGTCGCGCGCGTCGGCGTCGGCATGGACGCGGACGAGGACCTGGACTTCGACGAGCAGACGGAGTGGAGGAAAGCCGGCGCGGCCGCGTGGATCGCCGCGGGTCTGCCGCGCCGCGACGACGAAGACGGCGGAAAGAAAGCCGTCGCGCGGTCGCTGTCGCTGTCGCCCGCGCCGTCGCCGGTGAAGAAGATGACGGGCGCGGCGCTCCGCGGGCTCGACCGCGGCGCCGTCGCCGCGTCCGAGGATCTGGGCACGCCCTCGAAGCGCAACGCCGCGCGCAGAGAGGCGAGGGCCGACGACGCGATCGTCCTCGCCGCGCTGAAGGCGGCGGAGGACGAGCGGAGGAAGAGAGCCGAGGCGACGGACGCGGTCGTCCTCGCCGCGCGCGTGCGCGAGGACTCCGTGATGCGGCGCGAGCGCGAGCTGAAGAAGGCGGAAACCGACGCCGCCGCCGCCGCCGCCGCGCGCGCCGTCGCGGAAGCCGCCGCGGACGCCGAGCGACGCGTGCGCGAGATCGAGGACGATACGCGCCGCGACGCGGAGCGCGCGCGCGCCGCGGCGCGCGACCGCGAGGCGCGAGAGCGCGCGGAGGCGGCGAAGAGGGAGGAGAAGCGGCGTGAGGATGCCGTTCGCGCCGAGCGAGAGACTCAGGTGCGTTCTATACACTGGTCCCCATACGACCGCGTTCGCGTGGTGAACGCCGTTTCTTAAGGACTTTTCCCGCCGTGTCTCTCCGCCCACCCCCCGCTTTCAATCCCCGCCATCGATGCCTTTCAACTCCATCTGACGCCTTTGAACTCCACCCCGACGTTCGCTCGTATGGAGCGAACCCTCAGAGAGACCGCGCGGCGGAGATGGCGAGGAAAGAGACCGAGGTGACGCGCCGGGAGGAGGAGACGCGGAAGCTCCTCGCGGAGGTGGCCGCGAAGGACCGAAGCGCGCGAGATCTCGAGGCGAGAGCCGCGGCGGAGAGGCACGACGCGGAGGCGAGCGCGCGGCGGGCGCGGCGAGAGCTCGACGACGCCGAGGCGACGCGGCGAAAGAACGAAGAGAAGGAAAACGCGTTGCGATCGGAAGAAGAGCGGCTGAAGCGGATGGAGGCGGACGCGCGCGACGCCGAGGAGGAGGCGACGAAAACGCGCGCGGAGGCGAAAGCCGCGCGGGAGTTCGCGAGAGAAGAAGCGCGCCTGATCAAGGAGGAGGCGGAGCGGCGAGCGGCGGAGGCGGAGGCTGAGCTGACGCGGAGAGAGAAGGCGAGACTGCTTCCCATACGAACCCGTTCGCGTGGTGAACGCCGATCCTTAAGGACTTTCCCCGTCGTCACTCTTCACCCGCGCTTCCCTTTCAACGTTTGACCGGTAAGACGTTCGACTG
>MDSW01092236.1_pt1 | contig 13598 bp, 13 predicted proteins | sample 811171 | NCBI WGS metagenome assembly MDSW01 (sample SAMN05326641, study PRJNA326480) | marine metagenome | isolation source: seawater | place: Atlantic Ocean: North West | collected 2012 | reverse complement strand
GTTTAGAATATCTTTCATATCAGCCTGACGAGGATCAGCTAAGATACTTCTATTTCCCAATGCTCTAGGTCCCCACTCCATTTTTCCTTGGAACCACCCAACAACATTTTTTTCTGAAATTAATTTTGCAATTGTCTCTAAAAGATTTTTTGATTCAAGATATGTATAATCAATATTCTGTGAATCAAGAAATGATTTAATTTCTTGACTTTCATACGATGGTCCTAAATACACATTATCTTTTACAGCCTGACTGATATTTTTTTCAATTACACGTTGATTATTAAAATATGAATAATATGCATATTGAGCAGCACCAATAGCACTTCCTGCATCACCAGGCGATGGAGGAATGTGTAATTTTTCAAATGGCCCTTCTTTTAAAATTCTATAATTAGCAACACCGTTTAATGCAACACCACCACCTAAACACAAGTTAACACTGTTTGTTTTTTTGTAAATATGATTAACCATTTTTAGTAGGATTTCTTCTAATACTAACTGTGCACTAGATGCAATATCAAAATGGATTTGTTCGGTCTTAGTATCTTCTTCTCGTCTTGGAATTCCAAAAAGTTCAGCAAATTTACTGTTCGTCATCACTCTATCAAAAGTAAATGCAAAATATTTCATGTTTAGATGTAAACTACCATCATTTTTTACATCCACAAGCTCATTCATTATCAAATCATAGTATTTTGGTTTTCCATAAGCAGATAATCCCATTAGTTTGTATTCTCCCTCATTAACCTGAAAACCCAAAAAATACGTAAATGCACTATAAAACATTCCTAGAGAGTGAGGCCATCTAATATCATTCATTAATTTTATTTTAGAACCATTACCAAATCCCAGAGATGTAGTTGTCCATTCACCAACTCCATCAACAGTCAAAATGGCCGATTCAGCAAAGGGTGATGTAAAAAATGCATGAGCAGCATGTGAAAGATGATGTTCGGGAAATAGTATTTTCCCAGAAAATCCTTTTAGGTGTTTTTTTATTTCATCTTTTACCCAGAGACGTTTATGGATCCATCTTGGTATAATATCTAAGAAACTAAACAGACCTCTTGGAGCAACTGCTATGTAATTATCTAATAATCTTTCAAATTTTAGAATGGATTTATCATAAAATACGACAGAATCAATTTGTTTGGGTGATATTTTTGCCTGTTTTAAACACCAATCAATTGCATTTTTTGGGAAATCATCATCAAATTTTTTTCGTGTAATTCTTTCTTCTTCTATAGCAGCAATAACTTTACCATCGTTTAGTATAGCTGCAGCTGAATCATGATAATAACAAGAAATTCCTAAGGTAAACATTCTAGTATTGCTTCAAAATTTTTGAAGTTCCTTCATCCTCCATTTCTAACCAATAACTTTTTTCTTGAGATTTTGTTCTTAAGAGATCTATTCGTAAAATCTTAAAGAATATTCCATATAACGAAATTACAGTAACAAAAAGAATACCTAGAAAGAGTTTTGTATTAAATATTGCAAATACATCCAATGCTTTAGAAACTTTAATGGATAGAATTTGCATGATAGTAAAAATTGAGATAGTAAAAATTAGAAAATATTCTAACATGAAAAAGTTAAAACTAAATGATATTACTAAAAACCAAAAAGTCAGTCCAGCAGATACTGCTAGTGCTTTGAATCTAGGTGATGAAACTTGCATTTTAAATTGGATATATGAAAGCGATTAGTCCGCTTTGAGCAAGTGTAGTTACTCCAATTAGAGCAATTAATAATATCAGAATCGGAAACATGTGAAATTTTCTTTTATAGATAAAAAATTCAAATATTTCTTTGATTATACCAAACTTTGTCATAATTATGCTGAATTTGTACACAGATAAATTTCTTTAAATGCAAATTTCATGATTAATGCAAGATAAATTCGTGTTTTTTATTATTACATCCTCAAGATTTGCGTTGGAGAGATTTGTATTAAATAAAATAGATGATGATAAATCAGAATTATTCAGATTTGCGTTGGAGAGATTTGCGCCTGAGAGGTCTGCGCCAGTAAATTCAACCTCACTTAGATTAGAAAATTCTAGATTAGAATATGTAAGATCAGAGTATGAGAGATTTGCGCCTGAAAGTTCTGCGCCAGCTAGATCACCCGAACGGAATATGGTAAATGATAGATCAGCGTTGGAGAGATCAGCACCATCAAGAAATATTTCAGAGATATGATGACTTTGAAGATTTGCATTGGAGAGATTTGAGTTTCGTGCATCAGCGCCTGCAATTCTTGAACTACTTAGATCGACAAAGGATAGGTTTGAAAATTTCAGGTTAGTGTTTCTTAAATCAGCATCTTGTAGTTTTGCGTTAGAAAGATTAGCGTTGGAGAGATCAGCACCTACTAAAATTGATCCAGTTAAATCAGCGTTGGAGAGATCAGCGTTGGAGAGATCAGCGTTGGATAAATTACTATAAGATAAATCAGCGTTGGAGAGATTTTTTTTAGAAAGATCAATTTTAGAAAGATATGATTTTGAGAAATTCTTTTCACTAAGATTTTGTTGAGTAAAATCAAAATTATCAGATGTAATTAATTGAGAAGGTTTTATTGACCATTCTCCAGATGTTAGAAATATCTGTTTGATGGCCATTGGTGTTTTATAATGAGAAAGTATGTTCTTTTTAGATAGGTATACAATATCATCAATTAAAATATTTCTTGTTTCTTCAGTAGCGGTTTGTTGAAAAATTTCATCATCAGTATTGTTTTCAACGGAATCAGGTAATTCAGGAAGAAGAATTTGGAATAAATTTTTAGCAAGTATAGAATTTCCTTTATTTCCAACATGAACTGAATCCCAGAATATTGTTTCGTCATGATAATCATCAAAAGTATTTCTTAGATCTGCTGTTTTTGAACAATGATTTTCAAGTGCAACCAACTGTTGGTTATATGATTCATATAATTTTAATAATCTGGAGTGATCATTTTTTAGAAACCAAGAAAATTCTTCTTCAGACAAGCTTTTGTTTCCAGTTCCAACAAATGGTTGTAATGTTATTATTGTCTGAAAATTTTGTTCGTTTCCAATTTGACAAATCTCCGTCCATCGTTCCTTCCATGTATTTGTCCAAGAAGTAATATCAGAATCGTTAGTAGAGAAATTTGAAAATCTTCCTAAATCATTCCATCCTTCAAATATTACTAACATATCAGGTTGTAAATTTAGTATTTTATTTTTAATTAATTGAATTTCACTGAAAGACCAACCACCAGATATTCCTGCATTTATTATTTCAACATTATATTCAGTGTTATGATTATCAAATTCCATTTGTAAGAATCCTGGAATTGTAGTAATATCAGATTCAGCACCAGTTCCATAAACAGTAGAACCACCAATAACAAAAACACGGAATGTATCATCAGGTTTCAAAGGAGAAATATCTTTTCCTCTAAACCCTTCAGTGTTTATATTGATTGTACTAAAATGCTGATTTGGATCAATGTTTGAAACGCTATATTGAACTTCATATGTTTGAATACACATTTGTCGTTTCTTTTCTGGAGGAAGATCAGCATAGACATCACTTTGTTCAAAAGCACATGTTTCTATATTATACCACCAAGCACGCGAGATACCTTCTACTGCAACTAGAATAACTAATAATAATAACAACCCAAGTGTAAATTGTTTTTTATATGAAATTTGAACCGACATATTTTTTGCTATTTTTATCTATAAAAGAAAGTTTTCCTTATCAGATTAATACTGCATAAATTATTGTAACAATTTTAAATACAAAATTTTAATTATAATCAAAATGGCTGAATTTGATTATCAATGGAAATATACTCTTGAAAAAGAAGATTTAGAAAATGAAGAAGACAAATTTGAGTGTAATGAAAAAAGAATTGATGAGTTTTTGGGGCAATTTAAGAATAAGAAATGGTTTTCAAAAAAACCATCATTTAAGGGAAAAATGTGTCTTGATGCAGGATGTGGACCTGGTAGATGGACATGTGCACTTCAAAAATTAAATGCTTCAAAAGTAGATAGTTTTGATTTAAGTGAGGAAGCAATTGCCAGATGCAAGAAAATCAATCCTGACGCTTATGTTTTCAACATTATGAAATTAAAAGAAAATAAAATTTATGATTTTGTTTTATCGTGGGGAGTCATACATCATACAGATGATCCTCGTAAAGCATTTTCAAAACTTGTATCTCAAGTAAAAAAAGGCGGTATGCTACATGTCATGGTTTATGAAAAGAAAAATGATTGGTTTTATGAAGGATATAGAGGAGAACCTACAGAAAAAAGAAAACAATGGAAATCACTAACGATGGAAAAGAAATTGGAATTATGCAAAGAGTTTGCAGATGAAAAAGGAGGTAATATTCACGGATGGTTTGATGCATTAAATCCTGAATTTAATTGGAGTTATACTAAAGAAGAAATAAAGCAGTGGTTTGTAGAAGAAGGATTCTCAAATATCAAAGAGGGAGATATGAAATTTAATATTAATATGAATGGGATATTAAAATAATTTCTATTTAGAAAACATTTTGGAAAAACGACCATTCTTTTTTTCAGGTAATTTTTCTTTCAAAAAGTAAACTGGAACTGCGAACATAGCTAGTCTGCCAATTTTTTTGTCATCATATGGGATAATTTTTTCAACACCATGTTTGTATATGCCATCATAAAAGATAATACTTCCAGGTTTCATAATTTTATCTACATCAATCTTTTTTTCATTTTTATCAAAAATTACTAATCCTCCATCTTGGTAATCTTGATCTTTGAAAGTTATAGGAAGCATGAAATGTAATAATTGGAATTTTTTCTTACCTTTTGGATAACCATCTGCATGAGGAGTCATCATTCCATTTGGCGGATAATAACTGGTAGAAACATAGAATCCATAATTTTCAGGATTATAGTTGAGACCGTAATCTCCTGGTAAATTCAATGCTTTATTTCGTATTTTGTGCAACTCAATTGCAATATCAGTAGTCATTTGATGAGTAGGTTCATTCCATAAAAAGTCAAAGTGTCGATATAATGACCAAAAGTCAGTGTTTGTGTAAGAATTGAAATTTTCTTCTCCTAATAATAGATCACCTCTAGCAACTTCACGTTGTGGGTGATCTTTTGAAAAATAATCTAACCAAAATGATCTAATTTGATCATATACATCAGTTGCAATTGCATTATGATATATTTTGAAAGGAGATTCTTGAAGATCTGTGTGGATTTGTTCTGGAGTAGGGAATTCACTTGTGAAGAATTTTGTTACTTGCAATTTCCTTATGTTATGATAATTTATCCCCTTTATTTACTACACCATCATAATCAGTAACAAGAAGTATTCCATCATTACACTTTACAATAAAATCTCCAGTCGAGAATTTTTCTATGATTTCACCTAAAACTGCCTCTGAAAAAGTAATTTTCGTATCAAATGGTTGAGCCTTCCAAATGAAAATTTTTTCAGTATTAATTAATGAAAATGCTCCAGGATATGGTTTTGTTAAAGCCTTAATGAGATTATGAATTTCTTTTAGAGACTTCTTCCAGTTAATTAATCCATCTTCTGGAGTTCTTTTTGGGTAAAAAGTTGCAGTTCCTGTTTGTGGTGTTCTAGAAAAATTATTAGAGAGAATATTTGGAATTAATGTAAGTAAAGATTGCTTCATTACCAATGAAATTTTATAATATATTGTTTGACAAGTGTCCCATTCATTGATATCAAAAGTTTGATAATCTAGTATATCACCATCATCAATTCCAGGGGTTAATAAGAATAATTGAGATATAAATCGAGATTTACCTTCAATGATAGACCAGTTAACTGGTGAACGTCCTCTTCCTTTAGGCAGTAATTCAGAACTTCCGTGTGAACCAATGCCTCCAATTTTTAATGTTTCTAAGATATTTTCAGGAATTAAGCGCTGCCATCCACACACAAGTAGTAAATCAAATTTTTCATTTTCAAAAAATGATAAATCAGATCCATTTTTCATAGAATATTCGTTTGGATAAAAAATTTTAAGATCAAATTTTTGTGATAAAGATTCAAAAGATTTGTAACCAGAAACTTTGGAGGTTTTAGCTTGTTCAGGAGTTAAAGATACAATGTGGCTAATTTTTATTCCATTAATTAACAAATGGTTTACTACATCATATCCAAATTCAGTACAACCACAAATAACAATTTTTTTTTCCATTTAGATCAAATAAGCTAAGTGTATAATCGATGAATATGAAATGCTTCTGCATATTCTAATCCAATTTCATTTCCACGAATTCGTGCTAATGAAAATAAGTTTTCACCACCCCTCTGTCCTTCTCTCATTTGTGTTGAATACATATTCAAGGATTCAGCTTTTTGAGTAAGATCATTTTTTGTTAAATTTAGATAAAAATTTGGTTGAAATCTTCCAAATTCAGAATATGCAGACCAGAAATAATATTCAGGAGATTCATAAGATAAAACAAGCTGTGGCATATGAGTAGCTTTTTGTGGGTGTGGCCTTAGCGCAGCAATTGCAACTTTGTATGCATATGTATGATCCTGATGAGTGGAAAAGATCGTGGGGATTGCAACTATAGAAGGTTTAACTTTTGAAATAGAAATTTTACTTTTTGTTTCAATATACTCAATTAATTCTTGCTGAGGTTTTGTATCTATGTGTTGTATTTCATCATCGGTAAATGCAACATCATAATCATCAACTTTTAATATTTTTGAAACTTTAGATAATTCTTCTAACCAATCCTCTTTTGTTATTTTATTCCCTTCTATTTTTTTATATCCACCTAGAGATAAAATTTGGACAAAAACTTCACCACCATTATCTTTAATTTTTTTAATCAAACCATAGCAGCCCAATATCTCATCATCTGCATGAGGAGCAATTATCAATAATCGCTCTTTTTCTAATTTCATTGTTAAATAACTAAGACTGAAATAATAAAAGCATAGTGTATAACAGAATAGTATCTTAAGCCTTAAAATGTCCAAAAAATTTGAAAGAGCATGACACTGAAAGTTTTAGCAATTGGAGATTTATCGAATAATATTGTAATGTTCAAAAAATTTGTTAAATCAGATATACATTTAATAAATTTCCCATGGGATGGCCCAAGTAAAGTAATTGATATCAAAAAAGATGTGGAATTCTTCAAAAGTGCAAAAGTTAAAGAGAACTTGAAAAGAATTAATGAGATTAAAGATCAATTTGATATCTGCATAGCAATGTCATCTACAGGATTATTGATGTCTTATCTTGCTGATCTAAATTATATTGCATATTTTTGTGGTCATGATATTAGATCACCACCATTTGTGAAAGATATGCATGACCCATTATCAACAAATAAACCGATTTATGAATTCAATTCATGGGAAAGAAGTTACTATAAAAAAGCATATGATAATGCAATTGCAGCAGTAGTCACTGACGACGAGTTACTAGAACATTTAAAAAAATACAGAGATGATCATGTTAGAATTTCAGGATATATTGTTGATACAACAATATTTAATCCAGACATAAAGCCTATTGAAAGAAAGAAAGAAAAATTTACATTTCTCAGTCCTGCAAGAATGGGATTACAAAAAGGAACAGAAAAAATTTGGGAAGCACTTAAACTTTGTAAATCTGATTTTGAGATGATTCAAATAAAGTGGTATGATAACAGAAACTCAGAAGAAGAAGAAATTGCACAAAAATGGATTAACAATCCACCTAAACAAGTAAAATTTGTTCCTATAATGCCTAGAGAAGAACTGGGAAGATACATGGTGTTTGCAGATGCCATACTTGGACAAGTAAGTGGTATACAAGCTGATGTTGATCGGTCGGGTGCATTATGCAAAAAAGCAGTAGTACATTACGCAGATCCAAAAAGAATGTATATTGTTAATGATAAAATAATTCCATCTCCATTTTTACCACATTCAAATGATCCAAAGATAATTGCAGAGACAATTGATAAAGTAGTAACTGATGAAACATTTAGGAAGAAATTAGCTGAAGAAGAATATGAATTTGTTATGAATCTATCAGAACCAAACATGATTGCGAAACAATGGGATGAATTATTTGAAAAGATGCATAGAGAATATAATGGCGCAGTGAAAGGTACTTCAAAAATTAAAATGAGATTAAGAGTTATCGGGTATCTAATTGCGAATAGATTACATAAGAAAAAATTTAAAAGAGTTTTTACAAATTAATTGTCTGTTTTTTCTTTAGATGTGAATTTTGTATTAATTTTTTTCCTTGGTTCACCTACCATTTCACCACGAAGTAATTTTTGAATTTTATCTTGTAAATTTTTTAATTTTTCAATATCTTCATTGTTAAGTTTTTCATCTTTTGACCATTTAATCATCATTTCACTGAGAGTGAGATATAGTGGAAAAACAACTTCAGTATTCCATCCAGGCAATATTCTAAAATTGTATGGATGAGCTTCTGTCACGATATCAGCTTCAGCCGAATATGCCAAACTTCTTTTAAAATGTGCATAACCCACACCGACTAAAATTGGAACACCTATAGCTGATACAATAACTACATAATGAACAAATGATGGAAATAATTCATTTAAAAATGGATAATTTTCAATTGCAAGGAAGTATGTTACTGTAAGAGTATTAATCGCGGCAAAAATAAATGCAAAGTACGTTCCCCAGCCATTTCTAAAATAAAACCAGATTCTAAACAAGAAATTTTCTTTCATGAATCATTTTTCTAAGTCATATATATCAATAATTCTATCAAAAAAAGTCAAAAAGTCACATTATGATAAGTAAAACAGATAAACAATTTTTTAGAAACAAGTGTGTGAAGTTGTTAATAGGTGGATCCCCATCAAAAATTTTTCATCTTGAAGAATTTGCTAATAATCTAGGAAAAAAAGAAATTGAGTGTAAAGTAGTAATTGATACTTCAATATACTCTGGTTTTCCTAGTAGGAAAATTTCAAATTGGTTTGAAACGAAAAAAAAATTTAATAATTTAATAAATGAATTCAAACCTGACGCAGTTTTTGTTGATAGACAAACAAATTTTGGTGTAGCTGCTTCAAAATTAGGAATCCCATTATTAGTACATGTAAGAGGTGATTATTGGGCTGAACAAATTATGGCCAGAGAAACACTATACAAATCTCCTCAAATGCGGACAGTACTTTGGTATAAAGATAGAATTGCCCAAAAATGTTTCAAAGATTCTACAATAATTTTACCCATATGCAAATATTTAGAAAAACGTGTTCAGGAATATTTACCTGAACACAATACACAAGTGCTCTATCAAGGTATTGAACCATCAAATTGGTATGAAGATCCAGGGATGGAATTAAAACATCCATGTGTAGGATTGGTTCAAAGTGCAAACATTTGGGAAAAAGTAAAACAATTAATGATTCTTCCAAAAATTTTAGAAAAATTTCCAGATGTAATGTTTTATTGGGCTGGGGATGGACCGTATGCAAAAAATGTTTTGCCAATACTTGAAAAATATAAAAATTTCAAATGGTTAGGAAAATTAGAATATCCAAACAAAGTAAGACAATTTTTATCAGAAATAGATATCTATGTTTTACTTACTGGAATAGATATGTCCCCATTAACTTTACAAGAAGCACAACTAATGCAAAAACCAGTAATAGCAACAAGTGTAGGAGGGATTCCAGAGTTGATTAAAGATAAAGAGACAGGATTCTTAGTTAACAAAAATAATCCAGATGAAGTAATAGAGAAGATCTCATTGCTATTAGATAATCCAGGAAAGAGACAAGATATGGGAAAAGCTGGTAGACAATTTGTAGAATCTAATTTTAGTTGGGAAGAAATAACAAAAAAATTCATCCAAGTTATGAAGGATTTAATTTAAGTAATTAAATTATTAATTTTTCATCATTACGCATTTCTTTTGTTACAAAAAGTCTGTACCATATCTCAAAAGCTAATAATCCATAAAATTTGTTAATGTATCTAATTTCTAGATCATGTTTATCAATATATTTTGAAACCCAATCAGGATTTATCCAACCATCATTCACAATTCTAGATTTATCAAGAAAATATTTACAGATCTTTTGGCCATAATTTTTCCAGAGATTTGTAGTGTTTACAGAAAACCCCTGTTTTTGTTTTAAGATTAGATCATTAATTTTATGTTTTTCAAGAAGTTTTCTTAGTAAAATTTTTCCTATTTTTTCATTTTGATTATATTTTAATGATGAAGGTAATTTCGAACTAAATGAAATTACATTGTCAGATAACAATGGTGCAATATATTTTAGTTTGAAATGTGTATGAAGTTTTTCATATAGCGGAATCATATTAAAAATCAGTTTGCCATTAAAATCAGCTAAATATACTTGTTCAATTAATGATAAATTGTTATCAAATTTTGATCTTAAAAAATCATAAATTTCATTCCATGAAAATTTTATTTTTTCACCGAATATGTCAGCTTGATCAGGAACCCAATCACGCTCATGACAACTAAGATACATTTTAATTTTTTCATCTATACTATTTTTTTCAGTTATTTTTGAAAGATATTTTTCATATCGAAAAGTATACCCACCAAATAATTCATCACCACCATCACCAGATATTAGATTATTTGAAATTGTTTGTGCTTTTTTTGCCACATTAAACCAATGTAAATCCCAAAATGGAGCATTAACAATTCCAATTTGCTGTGGTAAATTTTCAAAAAAGTTTTCAACATATGTTACATGATGATCTATATCTAACCTATTTGCAATTAATTTTGCAGCTTCTGTTTCATCGGTACTATCAGAAAATTTTACAGAAATTGCATGAATTTGCCTTTCTGGGAAGTTTTTTTTAAGTATTGTTGCAATTAGAGTAGAATCAATACCAGAGCTTAAGGTAACACAAATATTTTTTTCATTTTGAAGTGTTTGATTTAGATTATTGACTAGTAATTCTTCAAGAATGTTTTCAGAATTTTCGATAGAATTTTGATCTTTGGTTAAAAATTCTAATTTTTTTGGGTTTATGTTTGAATTCGGATCATATCGTAATGTTAGAATGCATTTTAAACTAAAATCATCAAGATTCAAATTAATTAGAATTCACCATACCCAATTCCGTTGAAAGTGAATCCAGATATTTAGCATGATTAATTTGTCGTTGAGAATTGTTTCTGAATTCTCTAGTTTTTGTGAATAGATATTGTTTGTTTCTAACATTTTTTCCAGCTTTTTGTGTATATGTGATTCAGATTTTACTTCTTTTTGAATTTTTTTATTCAAACATACTCTTCTGCCTAAGACTTAAAGACGTCAAAAATCCAGCAAGCCCAATGAAATTTGCAATTACAGGTGGAGCAGGATTTGTTGGCAGTAATATCGCTAAAAAACTGGTTGATGAAGGAAAACATCAGATCTTAATTATCGATAATCTTAATTCAGGAAAATTAGAAAATCTTGAATCAATTAAAGGAAAATTTGAATTTTTTCATGTAGACATAAGAGATTATGATAAAATGAGGGACATTTTACGAGATGTAGATGGTGTATTTCATCAAGCTGCATTAACAGTAGTTCAAGATTCATTCACACATAAGAAAGAATATGAAGAAGTTAATGTTATTGCTACAGAAAATATTTTTCAATTAGCCAAAGAATTTAATTTCAAGGTTGTGTTTGCTAGTTCCTCAAGTGTTTATGGAAATACAATTAAAATACCAATTAATGAAAATTTTGAATTAAATCCAATCAATCCATATGGTCAGACAAAATTAGATGGAGAAAATATAGCCCGTAAATACTGGGAACAAAATGTAAGTATTATCGGATTAAGATATTTCAATATTTTTGGAGAACGGCAAAATATCAATTATGCTGGAGTAATAACAAAATTTATCGAAAGATTGTCAAAAAAAGAATCACCAATAATATTTGGAAATGGAGAACAAATTAGAGATTTTATTTTCGTGGAAGATATTGCGGATGTAAATATTAAATTAATGAAAAGCCAAGTTGCAAATGGATTTTTTAATGTAGGGAGTGGAAGTTTTATCTCCATACTAGATTTAGCAAATCTTATGATCTCTTATTCAAATTCAAATTTAAAACCAATTTTTAAGAACGCTTTAGAAGGAGATGTAGAAAAAAGCTTATCAGATAATAGTTTAATAGAAAATAAAATTAATTGGAAACCAAAAATGGAACTAAAAATCTGGTTAAAATTGATCATAAAAAAATTAGAGGAAGATATTGAATAATGCATCTAAAGTATTAGTAATTTTACTAATAATTTCAATTACCATTAATCTTGTAGTTTTTTCATATTATACAGAAAAAGGATATACAGTAGAAACAATCCTTGAGAAATTCACCGAAAATGAGGATAGTTTGAATTTACCTAAATTTCCTGAAATATATCTCGAGAATAAATTACAACTAAGTTATGAAAAAAATGTAAATAATTTAAGCGAATTTACTAGTTGGAAAGAAGATATTCAAAGAAAATTTATGGATATATACGAATTGCCTGAATTAAATGAATTAACTTTACACATACCAAATGAAATTGAAGATTCTGAAAAAGATCAATATTCAATAAAAAAATTTATAGTTCCAGCACAAGATAGTGATGAAATAATTTTTTATGAATTATTGCCTACAGAGCCAAGATATACAACATGTGAAAATGAAATTTGCATACCTGCAGTTTTTATTATTCCTGCAAGTGGAAATCAAGGCAGTGCAGATGTAATTAATCTAGAAAGTGATTATTCAGAATATTATTTTCAAGATGGAATAGGTGAAAAAATTGTAGAGGAAGGTTATCTTGTTTATGTTATTGAAAATAGAGGATGGGGTGAAAGAAAAATTGATGGGGGTCTAAATTGTAAAATTCCAGACATTTATTGTTCAGGAAATGTGCTAGATCGACAGTTGAATAATTTAGGTTATAATCTAAAAAGTTTACAAACAATAGATGCATTACAAATTTTACAATATATTAAAAATATCAATTACGTAGATCAAAAAAATATTTCAATTGTAGGTTTGTCACTTGGAGGTGCAATTGTCCAAAATATTTCAGTTTTAGATGATGATGTAAATAGTGTAGTTATAGCAAGCGGCATGCATAGTACATATCTTACATCCGGTACTGCAATAACTCCAAATATACTAGAATATTATGACGATCCAGATCTGATTTCAACTATTGCGCCAAAACCACTTTATCTATCTTGGGGTATTCATGAAAAATCAATGTATGGGCACGAAGCTAATACTCTTTATTCAGCATCAAAAATTGAGGATGCTTATAGAATTCATGATAAAGAAGAAAATTTGACGGTGGTAATACACTCACATGAAAAGAATGGAGGCCACGTCTACGATATTCCATCAATATTGGAGTTTTTAGAAAATTCAATTAAGAAATAAGTAAGATGAAATCTACAAATCAATATTAAATATAATATACCTAGTTAATTGATTAAAAATGTGAAAATACCATTTTTTGTTCAAGAATTTACAGATGAAATGGAAGAAGCTGCAATTCATGCTTTAAGAAATGAATCATTTGTAGGTGGTGAG
>MDSW01099533.1_pt1 | contig 13599 bp, 16 predicted proteins | sample 811171 | NCBI WGS metagenome assembly MDSW01 (sample SAMN05326641, study PRJNA326480) | marine metagenome | isolation source: seawater | place: Atlantic Ocean: North West | collected 2012 | reverse complement strand
TGATCCGGACCCGGGGATTAGCGCGCAGAAACGCGATCATCTCCGAGAAGCTGGTCCGGCCGGTCTGCTTCGCTGTCTCCACGTCGACGTATTCCTGGACGGCGGACAACCCTTCGCGAGCGGCATAGTCCTTCAGCAGCTTGAGCTGCGCCGGGATCGAGAATCCTTCCTTCTCCTGTTCCTTGGAGGAAACACGGGCATAGACGACTGCTTGTCGCACGATCGGTTCAATTTTGTCGGTAGTGACGTTTCGCTTTTTCATATTGTTTAGTGTAACCTAAACACTAATGCTTGGCAAGTGGTTGGATTATGCCATCCGGCTTTCAAGGGTTCAGCATAACCGTGTCGTGTAACATTTTGAAGGAGATAGAGAATGTTTAACCACAGCCATTCAGCTACGAATGAACGCCGTCCATGGAACAAGGGAAAAATCATTGGCCCAAAAGCTCCACTACAGCCGAAACATGTTTGGGCAATTCGAACCCGGCTTCACCTGGACCATAAGATTCGGGATCTTGCCCTTTTTAATCTTGCCATCGACAGCAAACTACGAGGGTGTGATTTGGTTAGTCTTCGGGTCGAGGACGTGGCCCCCCATGGGTATGCGCTTAGTCGAGCGACCGTGCGTCAGCACAAAACGGGGAATCCCGTAAAGTTTGAAATCACAGAGCACACGCGTCAGGCCGTAGACGATTACCTGGTTGCAAAACAAAAATCCCCCGGCGAATTTCTGTTCACGGGCTATCGCGGGCCAGATAAATGCCTTACGACCCGTCAATATGCGCGTTTGGTATCTGAATGGGTATCCAGCATTGGGCTCGATGCATCTATGTTTGGCACACATTCCTTGCGCCGAACGAAGGCGACCTTGATTTACCGTCGAACCGGCAATCTCAGAGCCGTTCAGCTCCTATTGGGGCATACCAAGGTCGAAAGCACTGTCCGGTATTTGGGCGTTGAGGTGGATGATGCCTTGGACATTGCTGAGCAAATTGACATATAATATGTCCGTTGCGGGGGGCGGAACGGCTGTTTTCCGTCCCTTCGTAACACGGTGAGAATGTGCCATGAGCAGAAGTCGAGTGGTTTAGCGTAGATCGTACAAACATCGAGTGGCTTGAAGAATACGAGTTTGCGGATGGGTTCATCGTGCCTTGTGCCCGGCAGTCACAAGAAGGACGCGTTGCGGCTCGATCGAAATCGACAATGGGAGTGTCGCCATCAGGTCACCGTCCATCTGCACCGGGTCGAACGACGGGCCTTCAATTTCGACGCTATCCGTTTCCACGACTCGAACGTCCGCTAGACAGTGCAATCGGCCGCTGACCAAGGCTGCGCCGTACCGCAGAGCGGACCACCACCCGTATCCCTGCATTATCACCACATGCAGGGCGGGGCTGGCGAGATTGGCATTCAGGACCAACCGGAAAGGTCCGCCATAACAGCTGGCACGCGTCACGATCACCGTTCGCGCATCATATTCCTGTCCCGCTACGGCGACTTTGTAGGAGGGCCGCGGTTCGCCTAGCGCTTTCAGCGCGGCGGAAACATAGGCGGCGCCGCCAATAACCCGTTTCACTGAGGTCTTAACGGCGGCCACGGCCCGGGCATCGAGGCCGGCACTGGCCATGAGCAAGAACCGCCGCCCGTTGGCGATACCGGGCTGGATGGCGAGGGTGTGCCCCTGCTCCATGAGATCGGCGACAGCAGCAGGGCTGCGCGGCAGCCTCAACTCCCAGGCGAGGACGTTAGCTGTGCCCAGCGGCAGGAATGCGATCGCGGGCAATGGCTCATCTGCGGGCTTGGAACACAATCCGTTAACGACTTCGTTGACGGTGCCGTCCCCGCCGGCAGCAACGATAATGTCCAACCCCACCGTATCGCGGGCGGCCTCATGCGCGTCACCGGCCTGCGTGGTCAACTTGGCTCGGACATGGTGGCCGCGCGCATCAAGAATCTTCAGCAGTTCGCGAACACGCCGCCGACGGCGGCGACCGGCAATCGGGTTGTGGATGACGAGTATCTTTAAGGCCATGACACTTCTTGTTTTATTGTAATTTCATTTTTGTTTCAGAAATATTTAAATATTGTTATATTACTGAATGTAGTAAATATTTCATTATTAATAATATATATTGTAGGTTATTAGAGATGAACACGTTGATATTTAGTCTCGAAAGAGTTCGGCCATGAAAATCGATCCCGTGACATCTCGCTACAGAACCATCTGGATATCCGACATCCATCTCGGAACCAAAGGCTGTAAAGCGGACAAGCTGCTCGATTTCCTGAAGAAGACGGAAAGCGATCAACTATACCTTGTCGGCGACATCATTGACGGCTGGCGCCTCAAGCGATCTTGGTACTGGCCGCAAGCCCACAACGACGTGGTGCAGAAGATTTTGCGCAAGGCGCGCAAGGGGACCCATGTCGTCTTCGTTCCAGGCAATCACGATGAGTTCGCCCGCGACTTAGCCGACTACAATTTCGGCGGCGTCGAGGTCGTGAACAAGGTGATCCACGAAACCGCCAATGGCAAACGCCTGTTAGTCATCCATGGCGATGAGTTCGATGTCGTCGTCCGCTACGCCAAGTGGCTCGCCGTATTGGGAGATGGCGCTTACACCGCGTTATTGGCGTTCAATAACTGGTTCAACAAGGTGCGGACACATTTCAACCGGCCATACTGGTCCCTGTCGGCCTATCTCAAGCTGAAGGTCAAGAATGCAGTCAAGTATATCGCCGAGTACGAAGAGGCTATTGCCAGGGCGGCGCGGATGGAAGGTGTGGACGGCGTCGTCTGCGGCCATATCCATCATGCCGAAATGCGCCAGATCGACGGCATTCTTTACTGCAACGACGGCGACTGGGTGGAGAGTTGTACCGCGCTGGTCGAACACAGTGACGGCCGATTGGAACTGATTTCCTGGGCGCAGCCGCAGGCCGTTACAGAGCAACAATTAACACCGGAAGTCGCCGTTACCTACTGACGGAAAGCAATCTACATGGGCTGGCTGCTGACAATCTGGCTGAACCTACCGCTCGTCGATACGGACCTTGAGGTCCGCATGTGGTTCTCGCGCGAGCGTTACTGCAATTTCGCGCGCGAGAAATTCCTCGAAAACCCAATGCTGCATCGATTGCCCAGCGGTGAAATGAAGACCGCTCGGGTCAACAACTCTGAATGCCGGGAGTTGCGTGAAAACGAGACCGCGCTCATCCCCCCGCACATGAGGGACTGAACTTTGGACGCGGCAGGCCCGGCCATGCTCGATTCCGAGCCAGAGACGCCCGCGCCGGGAGACATCGCCATCGTCAGCGATGCGTGGCGCCCCCAGATCAATGGCGTGGTGCGGGTGTTGGAGACCTTGCACGCGAAGCTATCCGAACGCGGACACGACGTCGAAGTGATCGGGTCGGATCGTTTCCGAACCATTCCCTGCCCAACCTACCCGGAGATTTCTCTGGCTGTATTTCCGGGCCGCAGAATGGCGAAGCTCCTGGAGCGATTTTCTCCTGACGCGATCCACATCGCCACCGAGGGACCGCTGGGACAGGCTGCCCGGTCCTGGTGCCGCCGCCACGGTCTACCATTCACCACCGCTTACCACACGAAATTCCCGGAATATGTCCACGCCCGAACCCGGCTGCCGTTGGCCTGGCTGTACGGCGGCATGAAGTGGTTTCACGGCCCCTCCGCGGGCGTCTTGGCACCTTCAGCTTCCGTCTATCGCGAACTGGCGGCCAGGGGATTCAGTAACGCCCGGCAGTGGTCGCACGGGGTGGCGGCCGATGTATTCCAGCCGGTCGGCAAGGAGTTCCTCGATCTGCCACGCCCCATTCACCTATTTGTCGGTCGGGTGGCGGTGGAGAAGGACCTGCCGGCGTTTCTCGATCTTGACTTGCCTGGCAGCAAGGTCGTGGTGGGTGGCGGGCCGCAACGCGATGAATTGATCCGCGCCTATCCAGATGTCCATTTCCTTATCGCCCAAGGCGATGCTGAACTGGTGCGCTGTTTCTCCTCCGCTGACGTCTTCGTGTTCCCGAGCCGGACCGACACCTTCGGGTTAACGATGCTCGAATCCCTCGCATGCGGAGTGCCGGTAGCGGCATTTCCCGTCACTGGACCACTTGATGTCCTGGGATTGAAGGGGGCCGGTGAGACCGAGTTCGGATGCCTGCACGACGATCTGCAATGCGCCATTGATCGTGCACTTGCAAAATCCCCGAGCGCCTGCCGACAACACGCGATGGCATTCTCCTGGGACCGGGTCGTCGATGAGTTCCTGGCCAATCTCGCCCCTATTCAACGGACCGGAGCATAGCGCCATGCGGATTCTGATCGTCACCGACGCCTGGTACCCGCAAATCAATGGTGTCGTTCGCACACTGACGGCCATGCGCGATCAATTGACCGACATGGGTGACGAGGTGCATATGTTGACGCCGCAATCATTCCGCTCGGTGCCGTGCCCGACCTATCCGGAAATCCGTTTGGCTCTCGCGGGACCAAAAGCTATTGAGAGGGTCGCGGCGGCGTTTCTGCCGTGTGCCATCCACATTGCCACGGAGGGACCGCTCGGGCTCGCGGCGCGGCGGTTTTGCGTCAAACACGAGCTCAGGTTCACCACAGCCTTCCACACCCGCTTTCCCGAATACATCGAGGCGCGCTCTCCGATACCGGCATCGTGGGTTTATCCGTTGATGCGCTGGTTCCACGGCCGCGCCGAGAGGGTGATGGCGCCGACGCCGACAGTGGTGAAGGCGCTGGAAAGCAATGGCTTCGGGAATGTCCGGCTGTGGGGACGCGGCGTCGACACCAACTTATTCAAACCCGGACCGAAAGCCGATATCCCGGGCGGCGGACCGGTGCTTCTGTATGTCGGACGGATCGCGGTGGAAAAGAGCATATCCGCCTTCCTCGAACTCTCCGTCCCCGGCCGCAAGGTGGTGGTCGGCGATGGGCCGATGATCGCCAGTTTGCGTAAGCGCTATCCCGACACTTTGTTCGTCGGCGCCAAACACGGCGAAGAACTGGCGTCTTACTACAATTCGGCGGATGTTTTCGTGTTTCCCAGCCGCACGGATACCTTCGGACTGGTGATGCTGGAGGCTTTGGCCTGTGGGGTTCCCGTGGCGGCCTATCCAGTCATGGGCCCGTTGGACGTGATTACCGATGAGCGGGTCGGCTGTCTCAATGATGATCTGGCGATCGCCGTGCAGCGGGCGTTGGCCTTGCAACGCGAAGACTGCATCTCCTTCGCGGGGCGTCGGTCATGGACGTCATGTGCCGAAACGTTCCGATCTTACCTGCACGAGTTCGATCCATCGATTGTGTTGGAAGCACTTCCCGAAACCGTCAAGGCGACACCGTAACGGAAGATAAATCGTCAGCTTCCGATTTTTGTGGCGCCCGTGCGCTGAGGGCATCCTTCAGACCCGACGAGACCGTGGCTTCGGCCCAGGCCGCCAGGGCGCGGCGATCGGCGAACTCGCTCGACAACCTAGCCGGATGAAACCGGACATGCACCGCTGAACGATTGTGAAATCCGAACAATCGCCAAAGATGCGGCACCAACTCCATGTCTCCGTACCATGCGTAACCGTCCCGCTCGTCCGGGCTCAAGGCTGGGCCATAGGCTAGGCTGACCGGCTGCACCGCGACCGGAAATTCGTCATCCAGGTGGACGGCCGACAACAAGGCTGTCCGGAACGGCAACACCTTTGTTCCGTCGCTGCTCGTCCCTTCGGGGAACAGAAACACCGATTCGCCGCTGGCCAAATGATTGGCGATCTCGAGCCGCTCGCGCACCAGCCGCGATGCGCGGCGGCTGACAAAGATGGTGCGGCCAATACGCGCCAGGAACCCGAACAACGGCCAGGTCTTCACATCTGCCTTGGCGACGAACACCCCGTCGTGCAGCGTCGCTAAAACCGGGATATCCAGATAGGACACGTGATTGGCGACGAACAGTGTCCCTGGGCCTTTGATCTCCGCTGCATTTGAACTGAGGGCCAATCCCGTTAGCGACACACAGGCGCGATAGAATGGAAAGGCAAACATCCGCCTGGGCCGACGGCCGAACGGAAACGCGATCAGGTACAAGGGCAGCAATCCGCCGGTCACGAAAAGGAACAAGACCCCACGGATTGCTGACTTTACGGGCGAGCTGTTCACCCGTTCACAACCTCGCCCACCACCGGAAAGGCCGCGACCTTGTCCTTGGCGAAATGGCGGATGTATTTGCCGGTCACCTTTTCCGTCTCGACGATGACGCAAACATCGATGGTGTTGAACTGATGGTCGACGACGGCGCCATCGCCGACGAAACCCCCAAGGCGCAGATAGCCTTTCAACAGCGGCGGCATCTCCGCTTGCGCCAGCTTGGTGTCGATGTGCTTTTTCTTCATGGTGTTCATGGCCACGTAGCGTCGGTCCAGCGCTCGGGCACGGAGTTGTTTCGGTGCGCGGTGGAAATGGTGCAGGTAGGCCAGCACGCGTTTGGCTTCTTCCGGGTCGGTGCCATGAATGGAGCCGCAACCGAACATCACCTGTACGTCGTGGCGGAAGATGTAGTCCGCGATTCCGCGCCACAGCAACTGCATGGCGCCGCGGCGCCGATACTCAGCGTTGATACACGAACGGCCGAGTTCCATAACCTCTCCTGGATAGGTCAGCAGTCTGGAGAGATCGAACTCGTCTTCCGAATAGAAGCCAGCCGAATTCATGGCGACCGATCCACGAAGCAAGCGGTAGGTGCCGATCGCGCAGGGCGCGCCCGGACGGCTATGCTCAAGATCGACAACCAACAGGTGGTCGCAAATCTCGTCGTAGGGATCCATATCGCGCGCGAGGTCGCGGCATCGCGGCGTCGGCTTGGCACCCATCTCTTCGTAAAAGACCTGGTAGCGGAGCGCCTGAGCCGCATCGACATCAACCGTGCTTTCCGCCAAGCGCACTTCGAGGGAATTGAACCGCATCGGTTCCATGGGGTGCATACCTTTCTCTATGAAAAAGACTTGCCCCCTTGTGGCATTGCCGCGCTGCAGAATTGCGGCACTTCGGTCACATCGTGATTACGGTTTAGTGACAGAACCAAGACAGATGGCGGACTAAAGTCTCACCATTTCCTCTCGGAAAATCTCATGCTCTGCTCAGTCAACTAGACGAGATTGCATCAAAATTGTGGTTAGGGATAACGGACAAGGCATGTCTGAGGATGAGGTGGAGAAGGTTTTCAATGCATTTGAGCGATCCGGTGACCCGATGACATCAAGGGAAGTTGGAACGGGACTAGGCTTAACGCTTGCAAAGAAGCTAACTGAATTGAACGAAGGCCAAATAAGCATCCAAAGTGTCGTTGGCCAAGGTACAAGTGTCTCATTAGAGTTCCCGGCAACATAGTCCCTGATCCACATTCTTCGGCATTGGGTCACTTTTCACCGTTTGTCACTGCATTTCAGCACTTCCGCAATCCGCTGTGGACCGGAATTGAGATCATGTTTTGCGAAACTCAGCCTAAAAAGTCCGGTGTGGATCCGATACCAGAATAGAAAATATCGCGTTCAACACGGTGAAATTTGACCCAAAGCAGAAGTTCCACACCCGACGATTCAAGAGCCCAGGTTTCAATCCAGAAGCGATCCATCCGCTGCATAGAATGGGAACGGCCCATCAAAATTGCCTATAAAACTGAGATGAGAGACGACCGAGCCAACTGGCGTAACAAAGAACAGCCGAACCGACGGGGGATCCATTGAAAATGAAGCGGCACCATTTTTAGAGAGGTCAAGAGTGACCGAGTGTGCACCATTGGGTGCAATACTCACCGCAACACCGTCTATCGTCGTTTCACAAGCACGATGGACATGGCCGCACGCGACATGGCGAACCTGAGGATGGCGTGAGAGGAGAGATATCTCGTCTTTGCCGTTCAGGAGGCTTTGTCGATCCATGTGCTCAATCCCGGTATCAAACGGGGGGTGGTGCTGAAAGACGAGGGTCGGCGTGTCAGGCGCAATCGACAGTGTGCTGTCCAACCACTCAAGCCTCCTTTCGCACAGGAAGCCATGTGGTTTCATTGGTTCTGTCGTGTCGACCCCAACAAGCCGGATTGGAAAGTCATCAATCGAATAGTGAAGAAATCCGTCGATCGATTTCAAGTAAGACTGTGATGCAAATACTCTTCGCATCGCGTCGCGATCGTCGTGGTTGCCCGGGATAGCAAACCAGGGCGCATTCAGACGATCCAAGTTGTGGCCGGCAATTTCGTAGGCATTGTCTTCACCTGAGTCGGCGATATCGCCGGTAACGATTACCGCATCAACAGCAGGCGTCATCGCATTAATATGCGCCACGGTTTCCTCCATGAAGGCAACCGTATCAACGCGACCATAAGCTTTGCGGCCCGCGCCTTTTATATGAGTGTCTGTGATTTGGGCGATGATCACGGCATGGCCTCCGTGCTTTCCCGGGGGAAAGACATCTTTCCGTCCGGCCGGATGCGAAGGTGAATGATGTCGCCAATCGCGATCTCCTGTCTCTGATGAGTATCCACGGTGAGGGGTGCGGAGCTGTCGGGCTGCACCACAAGCCGCGTTTTATCGCCTAGAAAAAAGGCGCTCGTTACGGTTCCCGAAACGGAGGCCGAACCGGGATCAACAATCTCGAGATCCTCTGGCCGAACGAACAGAGTATCCGTCGGACCCGTTGGGTGTTGATCGTCGGGAATCTTGATCTTGTTCAAAGTGCCGATGAAGTTTGCGACAAACTCCGAGGCAGGAGCGCGATATATCTCTTTTGGCGTCCCCATCTGTTCGATGCGCCCTCGGCCCATCACGACGACCCGGTCACCTAGTGCCATCGCCTCTGCCTGATCGTGGGTCACGTAAACCGCTGTTGTGCCAAGATTGCGAAGCAGGGTATCGATTTCGACACGCAGATGTTCTCTCAGAAGTGCGTCCAGCGCCGTCAGCGGCTCATCAAGAAGCAGCACTCTGGGGCGCGTCGCAATGGCCCGGGCGAGTGCGACCCGCTGACGCTGCCCACCAGATAGCTGGTTGATTCGGCGATCCGCCAACTCGGAAATCTGCATCATCGAGAGCATTTCATCGACGCGTTGAGTGAGATCTGACCGCGAAGCCTTTCGAACCCTCATTCCGTATCCGACGTTCTCGCGGACGCTCATGTTGGGGAAGAGAGCGTATGACTGAAAAACCATCCCGACGTTACGGCGTTCGATTGGAAGATGGGTCACATCTTCGCTGTTGAAAACCACTCGCCCACCACGATCCGGCTGCTCAAGACCAGCAATGATTCGAAGCAGGGTCGTCTTGCCGCACCCTGAAGGACCAAGGAAGACAACCGTCTCGCCGGCTTCAATTCTGAGATCAATTGGCTCCAGCGCCCGGGTTCCATCCGGAAAGGTCTTCGCGCACTGCTCAAGCGTTACAACCGTATCTTCTGATGGTGTCATGTTGCGGTGATCCGTCATTTGCTCACGTACTTTTGTTTCTTGGTTTTCTGTTCCTTAGAAAGGATTTGCATGACCACGAGAAGGGGCACGATCATGATGAAGAAAACCAGGGTGTATGCACTTGCGACCTCTAGACGCATTGAGGCGTAAGAGTCCGCCAATCCCACCGGCAGCGTTTTGGTGATGGGGGTATGTAGCATCCAGGTAAGATTGAACTCGCCGACCGACAGAGTCGTAACCATCAGCGATCCCGCTAGAATACCGGGCTTGGCATTTGGAATGACCACGGTTCGCAGCCGAGTCCAGAAGCCCGCACCAAGGCTCGCCGCGCCTTCTTCCAAGACACGAAAATCGATTGATGTCAGGACAGCTAGGACCGAGCGAACCATAAATGGCAGCGTGTAAAGCACATGGCCAACGAGAATGAAGCTCCAGCTTGTTCGGAAATCACGAAAATCGCCGTAGGAAAGAATTAGCGCCAACGCGATTGCCAGACCGGGAATTGCAACGGGCAGCACAATTGTCTCTTCAATAAACCGGGCGATACGTCCGCCTTGACGGGCAAGGACGTATGCCGCTGGCACGCCGATCAACAATGTCACGATCAGACAGGCAATCGCGATGATCAACGAGAGCCAAATGGTGTCGAGGTACAAATCGAACACTTCAACAATCCATCTGAGTGTCAGGCCGCTTTCCAGTCCGATAAAGAAGTTCGCGGTAACGCCTGCCAAAACGGACAAACCAACGGGAACGATCATGAACGCACAGACCGACAGCGTGAAACCGAGTTGAAGACAAAAAGCGAAGCGTGATTGCATGATTAACCTAACCCGACGCTGCGACACCTGACCCGGAAAGGCCGCGTGCAATAAACAATGCAACCCAGGTAACAAGACCAAGAACGATCGACATGCTGGCTGCACCGGCAATGTTCGCGTTGAGCGTGAACTCCGTATAGATGGTCATGGGAAGGACATCGATATTCGTAGCGAGCGTAAAGGCTGTGCCAAATGCGCCCATGCTCGTCGCAAAACAGATTGCGCCTGAAGCGATCAGGCCGGGCTTCAGCGCCGGAACCACAACATCGAGGATAACCCGCCAGGGTGGTGCGCCAAGCGAACGGGCGGCCTCCTCAAGGGCTGGGTCGAGTTTTTCGGCCGTCGCCATGACTGTGAGGATCACTCGAGGGATAGAGAAGTACAGGTAGCCAATGAACAGCCCCCCAATCGAATAGGCAAAAACGACTTTCTCGCCAATCGCCAAATCAGTCACCGTCCCAATCAAGCCTTGTCGACCGGCCAGCAGGATGACCATAAATCCGATGACGACACCCGGAAAAGCGAGGGGAAACGTCAGCATCGAAATCAACGCTTCCTGTCCCGGGAACCTGTTGCGGACCAGGAACACGCCAACGAAACTGGAGATGATCATGGCAACAAGTGTCACTGAGATAGATAGCAGAATCGTCGCAATCATGCTCTCGGCATGACGCGGCTTGGTCAGTAGTGAGAGGTAGGCAGCCAGTCCATCCTCGCCTTGGGCACCAACGACCGCGAGTTTTGCCATTGGCAACAGGAAAAATGCCAAAAACATGATGCCCGCGGGCATCATCAAGACGACTAGTCTTGTGCGATCTCTCGACACCATGAAACTTCAAGCCACAAAGAAAGAAACGACGTCCGGCGGGAGAATGCAGAGAACCGGACGCCGTTTCTGTTGGTTGCAGGTTAGCGCACTTCGCTCAGATAACGCTCTTTGAAGGCGTCCTGAACGGCCGCCATCTTTGAATAGTCAACTGGAGTAGAGCGCGCATAATCCGCAGCAGGGAGAAACTTCGACGCCGCTTCTGCGGACATCGCCGATGCACGAACTGGTCGGAGGAATGCATTGGCCCACACGGCCTGTCCCTTGTCCGACATGATGAAGTCGAGGATCTTCTTGCCCTTGTCCGGGTTCGGCCCGTTTTTGACGAGGCTCATGACATACGGCACCACAACTGTGCCTTCGGCCGGGATCACGAACTCCACGTTCGCATTGTCTTTGTACTTTGCGCGGTAGGCATTGAAATCGTAATCCAGCAGAATGGGGATTTCGCCCGACAGAACGCGGGCATAAGACGTCTGCTTGGGAACGATCGGATCGTTCTTTGCCAGATACTTGAAGTACTGAATGCCCGGACCAAAGTTGTCGAGTGATCCGCCCATTGCACGGTTGACCGCAACCGCACCCGCATAGCCGACGAATGCGGATGACGGATCAAGATAACCAACCATGCCTTTGTAGTCGGGTTTTAGCAGGTCTTTCCAGGAGGTCGGAACGGGTTTGCCACCGAGAGCGTCCACGTTGACAAAGAAACCGAGGGTCCCGGAATGGATCGTGAACCATTTCCCCTCCGGATCCTTCAGACCCTCCGGGATTTCACTGAAGTGTGTTGGCTTGTAGGCCTCTACGACGCCTTTCTGGCCAGCTTGGATCCCGAAGGAAACACCGTAGTATGCGACATCCGCGACAGGGCTTCCCTGCTCCGCCAAAAGCTGAGACAGTGTTTGGCCTGAGTTCTTGTTGTCGTGCGGAATGTCATAGCCGAGCTCTTCCTTGATCGTTTCGAGCTGGGTCGCCCAATCGGCCCACTGCGGCGGGCAATTGTAGCAAATGGCGTCGGCAGCTTGTGCCTGTCCAAACGCCATAGTAATCATGAACCCTGACGCGAGTGCCAGGGACTTCAGAACCTTGCCGGTCATTTTGAAATACTCCTATTTCGGTGCTGGTGGGTGATGGGGGAAGGCGGGGCTTTGCTTGCAGGCGGTCCCGCCGACTCCCCAATTCGCAGGTGATGCGGGAGGATGATTGGCCCGGGGGCGGCTTCTCCCGCAATCTGGGCCAGCAACTGATGCGTTGCGACCCGCCCCATCTCACGAGATGGCTGTACAACCGTCGCGAGGGTGGGATGGAGTTGGGCACCGACTCCGATGCCATCAAATCCAACAATAGAAACGTCATCGGGGACGCGGATACCAATTCGCCCACAGGCCCCGATAACGGTCATTGCCAGTAAGTCATTTGTACAGAAAAGTCCGGTGGGAATGTCTGGCGTGCTTTGGAACAAATCCGCCAATGCACCATCAACATCCATACTCGCATAGTCGACTTCGACCGTCTGAGGCTGAGGCAGACCTTGTTCCATGATCCTGGCTTCGAATCCCTGACGTCTGGCATCTGCACGGTCTGATGATCGGGTCGTCCCGGAGACAACCGCGAGTTTTCTGGGGCCATGCGCGATCAACGCGCTAGCGACGTCTCGCCCGGCTTGCACATTATCAACCGTCACTGTCGGACGTCTTGCATCATTGGGTTGGTTGTAGACCAGCACGTAAGGCACATCGAAACGATCGAGCATGTCCAATGCCCTGCTGTCTGCCGGATCCGCTACGGTCAGGATCAAGCCGTCGGCGCGATAATCCAATACTTTGCCAACGGAGATTTCTTCCTCTTCACGGTCGTAGTTCGTTGACATAAACATTAACGTGTACCCGTGTTCGCGCGCGACCTCCGTGATCCCGTCAACTGCATCGGCAAAGACGGGGTTTGCCAGAGAGGGAATCAAAACCCCGAGGGTGTGCGTTCGCGATGTCGATAGATTACGGCCCAATGCGTTCGGTCGAAATCCGAGCTCGGCGATGGCATTTCGGACGCGGAGCGCCGTATCGTCCGCGACCCGACCGGTAACGTTTACCAAGCGAGAGACCGTGGCTATGGATACGTTTGCACGTTTTGCAACATCGCGGATCGTAACGGCCATGGTCCCTCCAACAAGCACGACAATAAGCTCGCTCTTGTTTCAGCGGTATGGCATGTAACTGGTTACATCAAGTGACTCATTTGTGACAATTTCTGGGAGCGGGTTTCCTTGGGTCTTCAAAGAGGAGTTCTGCTCCTGGCACTACAGTGAACTTGGGGCTCATTATCTCCCAGAGTTGAAGCTTCTGGTTTCGCTAGAGCAAGAAACTCCCAGGATACTCGTGGATAGGGCGAATGTGACCGGGTGATGAGTATGCTCGACTATTTCTGGAAGAGCATTACTGACGCCACCGCCAGTTTAGTGGCACGGACTTATTCAGCC
>MDSW01093682.1_pt1 | contig 13600 bp, 13 predicted proteins | sample 811171 | NCBI WGS metagenome assembly MDSW01 (sample SAMN05326641, study PRJNA326480) | marine metagenome | isolation source: seawater | place: Atlantic Ocean: North West | collected 2012 | reverse complement strand
GGGGGGGGGAGGGGGGGAGAGCGGAGTCGGCGAGCGCGGCGAGGCGCTTGAAAAAGAAACCGCGGGAGCGCGTCACCGCGCGAAAAAGAAAGAGACGCGGTTCTCGCTTTCTCGACAGCTGGCGGGCGCGAGGCGCGCGCGGGGGTTGACGCGCGCGACGCGCGGTCGGGGCGCGCACGTTTCGACGCGATGCGGCCTTTCTCCTTGCACGTCGCGTATATCTGCCGGAGCCCGGCGCTGTTTCGATGAATGCCGCGGGGGGAGGGGAGGGAGGGGGCGTCAGGACGCGCGCGCGCGATGGCGCGACGTCCGCGTCGTCGTCGCACGTGCCGGGAAAGAAAAATGTAACGTTCGAGCGACGACGACTCGACCCGGGCGCGAGTTCGAGGCACGGACCGCTTATTCGGCTGCGACGCGAGGGCGTAATGAACGAGGTCGTGCACGCTCGTGAACGCCTGCGCTTCCGCGCTTCCGCCGCCGCCTGCGCCTCGGCGAGGAAGGGCGAGGGGGGATGAGGCGATGTTAGTCTAGCTAGATAAGACGGTGCCGCGGGGGATACGAGCGTGACGCGGCAGGCGCGCGCGCGAGTGTAGGCGCGTGAACCCCGCGGAAACCGCGCCGAGCTGGGATGACGCGACGACGAACATCGCGAGCGACGTCTTCACGAAAAAAACGCGAGGACACCGCGTCGAAATCGCGGCGGCGTCGCCGCGAAGCGGCGTCGTCGCGGTCGTGCGCACCTCCGTCGTTCGTCTCGTCCTGACTCATCGCATGGAATGCCTCGTCCGCGTTCGCGCGATGGCGACGCCGTCGAATTCCTCCGCGGCGGTCGTGAACCTCGGACGCGTTCGAAATGCGCGCGAGAAGAGGACGCGGGCGGGCTCGCGCGCGTCCGCCCCGTCTCGCTCGCCGTGCTCGCGCGCGGGCGAGTGCGCGGAAGCGGGATATTTTTTATCTGACAGAGATCTCGGTGCGGTGCGGATCTGATGCGGTGCGGTGTTCGGGCGACTTTTCGCGGCTTCGAGTCGAGCGAGGCGCGCGACGCGCGCGAGGGTTTCGATGCGACTAGTGTCTCACAACGCGCCGGCGCGCGCGTTCTAATCGTTCCTAAGTAGCCCCGTTGTCGTCGTCGTCGCGCGGCGTGTCTCGCCGCCGCCGCGACCCGACGTCCCCGACGACGACGCGTCCGCGGTTCGATCGATCGAACGATCGAACGATCGATCCGTCGCGTCGTTCACGTCGTTCACGTCGTCGTCGTCGTCCACCGAACGTACGCGTCTTGCACGCGCGTCCTCGCGCCCGCGCCGACGATGTCTATGCTCGTCCCGATCGCGCTCTCGCCGATCTTTTCAAAGTACGGGATCAGCCTCAGGAAGCTCGGGATGTCCGCCGCGATCTGGACGTCCAAGTCAGCGCACACCGCCGCGGCGTCGCCGCCGCCGCCGCCGCCGCCGTCTCTGTCGACGTACAACGTCGCGTCTATCCTCGTCCACAAATCCATGTCCTTAAACCCCGGGGGCAGCCTCTCCGCGCTGTTCGCGTCCGCGAACCGCAGCGCGTCGCTCTGCATTCGCACGCCGCCCGGGATCGTCGACGCCTCCGGGGGCAAGACTCGGAGATCGAACTCCGGCGAGAGCTCCCACTGCAGCAGCGGCATCCGCGTGACTTGGACGCGCCACGTCCCCTCTCGCAGCTCCGCGATGTCGTCCGCGGTGAAGACGACGCCCATGACGTTCCGCGGCGTCCGCGTCCATCGCTCCAACGACTTCGGCGAGTTCCCTCGCGCGGACGCGATGTCGCGCGGCTCGAAGACGGGCACGCGCAGCGTCTTCGCCACGCGAAAGGTCAGAAAGCGCGACGGCGGGGCGTCCGACGACGAGAGCGACGGCGACGGCGACGGCGACGCCGCCGCGCGCGTCGACGTCGACGTCGACGTCGACGCGCGGCATCGCGGACGATGCCCCGCGCTCGACGTCGACGCGCCGCCCCCGCGCGAGGCGGGCGGCGCGCCGTATCGGGCCGCGGTGGAGCACGCGAGCGCGCGCATCTCTGCGCGCGGGCACGTCATCGTCCGAGAGAGAAAAGGAACCGACGGCGGAGAACGAACGACTTTTGGCGCGATCGCGTCGGCTGAGGTGCGTTCGATGCAAACGTTTTTCACCCACCACTCGGTTTCAACATTTGATCGCGTCCCCTTTCAAGTTGACCGATGCACTTTTTCGTTGCAAAAATGCTTTCATTATTTATTGTCATCGATCGATCGACTCCCTCTACGCCGGGAGGTCGTTCCCGACGTTGTACGCCTTGAACGCGTTGAACCCGTCCAGCGCGGTCGTGCATATCATCCCCGGGATCTGATGATGCCACCGCAGCTCCTTCGGATCCCTCATCCCCTGGTGCACGAACATGAGCTGCGGCGGGAGATCCTCGGGCGCCACCGCGTTGTCCCCGGCGGCCATCGCCGCGGCTTCCTCCTCGGCGTCGCGCTCCACGGCGAGGTCCCACACGCACACGGTGTGGTCCGCGCTCGCGGTCGCGAGCATCGCGCCATCGAACCGCGCCCACTCCACGCTCGTGACCGGTCCGCGGTGGAAGGAAAAGTCGGCGACGCATCCCTCCCCCGTCTTTCCCGACGCGTTCGCGTCGCCGCCGCCGCCGTTTCCGAATCGCCGCAAATCCCAAATACGCAGCGAGCCGTCATCCGCGCCCGTCGCGAGCATGCAGTTCGCGACGCGGTTCCACGACATCACGTTCACGTCCGCGTCGTGCGTCTTCACCCGCAGCGCGGGCTTTCCTCGCGTCCGCGCGTCCCAGATGCACACCGTCTGATCCGCGGACGCCGTCGCGAAGACGTCCTTCTCCGCGGGTGACCACTGCGCGTCCTCGACGCTCGACGCGTGCCCCGCGAACGGCGCGTTCTTATCCACGATCCACCGTCCGCCCTCGCGCGGCTCCCACAGGTGCACCGCGCCGTCGTTATCTCCGGTGATCAACCGACCGGGGGTCACGGGGGACCAGTCCACGGCGTAGCCCTCGGAGGCGTGGCCGGTGAACGCGTGCCGCGGCGCGACGCGTTGCGACGTCGCCTTGGTCGAATCCGCGTTCGCGTTGGACCCCGCCTCCGGCTCCCCGACGCTTCGCATCAGCGTCGTGAGCTGCGGCGTGAGGTCCCACACCTGCACGACGCCGGTGGACCCCATCGTCGCCACGACCGCGGGCTTCTGCGGCATGCACCGGCATCGGTTCACCGCGCCGTGATGCGTGATCTTTTGCACGCTCAGACGCGGACCCACCTTCGCGCCCGCGGCGTTGACGTCGTCGTCGTCTGAGGGTAATTGTCCATACGAAGCGAAGTCGGGGTGGAGTTGAAAGGCGTCAGAAGCGGAGTTGAAAGGCAACGCGGGCGGGGATTGAACGCGAGGGACCCTGGGCGGAGAGGCACGCCGGGAAAAGTCCTTAAGGATCGGCGTTCACCACGGCGACGGGGTCGTATGGGAACCAGTGTATAGAACAGAACGCACCTGAGTCGCTCTCCGACTCGCTCGCATCGCTGTCTTCGTCGACCTCCTCCGTCGTCTTCTCTTTCTCTTTCCGCCTCGTCTTCCGCAGCTGCGTCACGCGCATCAGCGTCAGATTGTTCTGATGCGCTTTCGACGCTTGCGTGCCCGCGACGGCGAACAGCGCGTGCGGGAAGTGCCGCCTGTCGTCGCCCAGATCGTCGGGCATGACGTCGAACGAGAGGCACGGCCACTCGAGCTGCCACGCGTGGAGGCAGTCGTACGCGGTGGGATCGTACTCGAGCTCCTCGTCCGCGTCCATGCCGTCGACGCCGGGACGCCACACCTCCGGGCGCTTCGGGAGGTCTTCCGTCCTGGGGGAGGAGAGGGGGTGGGAGGGAGGGTCAGCGGAGGAGGGCGGAGGGAGTCGCGATCGATCGAGCGAGGCGAGGCGAGGCGGCGCGAATTCGTTCGTCGACGCGACGCGCGCGCGGGGCGCGGGAGGGAAGAGAGGGTGGGTCTCGACGTGCCCGTCCGCGCCGGCGGCGCCTTCGTCGTCCTCGTCCATCATGTCGTCGTCGTCTTCCTCGCCCGTGATCGTCGTGATGCCCTCCTCCCACTCGTCGTCGGAGTTGGATCTCTTCGCGGCGGCGGCGGATCCGCCGCCGGATGCCTTCTTTTTCTTCGAGCTCTTCTTGATGCGTCCCATGGCGTCCTCCGCGCGTTCGACGACGACGTTCGCTTCGACGCGCTCGTGGCGAGAGAGAACGCGCGCGGCGAGGTCGCGGTGCGGGCGCGCGTGCCTTGCTGCCGTGCGTGCCGCGAGGCGACGAATGCCGCGAGGGTCGAATTCAATTCGCGCTCCGGACGAGACGAACTGAGTGCTCGCGCGGAAAATCCGCCGCCCTTCTCCGCGCGAGACGACATCAGTGTTCCCGCGCGTCGTCCGTCGCTCATCACTGCGCGTCGCGCCGCTCGCTTCTTCATCGACCGCGCGCGCCAGGGCGGGCGGCCGCGCGTCACCGAACGACGATGCGCCGGTAGCGCGTCGAACGACGTCGCGAGCGCGGTCGGCATCGACGCGGCGACGCGCGTCTGGTCGCGGCGCGCGCGAGGTCGGCACCGCGTCGCGATCTCGTCTCTCGTCTTCTTCGCGGCCATAGGGGGCGCGGCGCCTCTCTCGCCTCTCTCGCCTCGCCGTCGCTCCGCCGACCGCCGATCCGCGCGATGCCGTCGACGCGGCCGCCGTCGCTGTACGAGCTCCTCGGCGTCGAAAAGGACGCCACGCAGGAGGAGCTCAGGGCGGCGTACCGAGCCGCGGCGAAGGCGCATCACCCGGACGTCAACCCGAACGCGGAGGCTGGCAAGTTTGGGAAGATAGCCGAGGCGTACGACGTGTTACGGGACCCGGATAAGCGCCGTCTGTACGACTCCGTGGAGGACGGCGGCGGCGGCGGCGGCGGCGGTAGTGGGTTTCCCGGGTCCACCGCGCGAGGCGGCGGCGGCGAGCCGTTCGAGAGGCGGTGGGAGGACTTCTACGGAAAGTTCAGGCGCGTTCTACACACTGGTCCCCGTACGGCCGTGTCGGCGTGGTGAACGCCGATCCTTAAGGACTTTTGCCGTCGTATCTCTCCGCCCAGGGTCCCTCGCTTTCAATCCCGACACACCTCCCTCGACGCCTTTCAAGTCCGCTTCTGACGCCTTTCAACTCCACCCCGACGTTCGCTCGCGTGGACCCTCAACCCTCAGCGAGGAACACCTGCGCCGGCGGAAGAAAGTCGCGCGCGACCTAGAGAGAGAAGCGGAGGAGGAGGCCGCGTGGTGGGCGCACGAGAAAGCGCACGCGATCAAGATGCAGCGCGAGTATCGCGTGCGCGTCGCGCGCAACGAAGGCTCGAGAGCGGTGCGTCGTCCGCTCGTCGCCGGCCGCGCCGCCCCGTCGTCAGCGCGGGGGACCCTCTGGTTTTTTTTTTTGGTTTTTTTTTGGTTTTTTTTTTCTTTCGCCGCCGCCGCCGCCGCCGCCGCCGCCGCCGACCGACCGACGCCCTTCTCGCCGTTCGCCCCGCCCACAGGACCGCGTCGCGGTGAAACTCGAAGGCATGTGGCAGACGAAGCGAGGGATAGGACGCGTCGACGTCGCCGTCGTCCTCGCCGCCGCGGGTTTCGTGGTGCTCTCGGGGGCGTACCATCGCGCGTCGACGCCGACGCCGACGCCGACGCCGGGGACGGGGACGGGGACGGACGCGACTCCCGCCGCCGCTGACGCCGCGGAGCGCCGATAGAATAGCGGACGCGAGGCGCGTTCTTTTCTTTGTAATCTATCTTTCGAATTATGTACGCGGCTCGTGATACCGCGCGGCGGCTGCGTCGCCCCCCCGCCGAGCGAGAGAACAGAACGCTGCCTCGGCCGGCTGAAAAAAATTGTAATTTCGCGAGCGGTCCGGACGTACGCGTACGTCGAGATCACGAGATCTGACTGCGCGCCATACAATTCTATCCGAGTACGACGAGCGTCGCACGTTTGCCAGTTGTCGCTTCGTGCGTTCTCGTCCTCTGTTGTTCGCTCGCAACTGCACGTGACGTTCGTTTTTTTTCGCTCGCGAAATCACTCCTTCGCCGCACACGCACGAACTCCCGTAAACACACGACACGATGGCTGCTTTCGCCGCCGCCGCCCCGGCCCTCACCTCCCGCGCGTTCTTCGCCAAGTCCTCCGTGACCAAGGCGCGCGCGTCCGCGAAGATGCCCCGCGCGGCGTTCAAGGTCGAGGCCGCGAAGAAGTCCGTCGGCGACCTCAAGGAGGCGGACCTCAAGGGCAAGACCGTCTTCATCCGCTGCGACCTCAACGTGCCGCTCGACGGCGCGAAGATCACGGACGACACGCGCATCCGCGCGGCGATCCCGACGCTCGAGTACCTCGTCAAGAACGGCGCGAAGGTCCTCGTCACCTCCCACCTGGTGCGCGTCTCCGGCCTTCCCTAGCTGTCGCGGAAATATCGCCGCGGTCTTTATCCTCCGCGAATTTTCTTTTTCCCCGTCCGTCCGGACGCGCGCGCCCGTCGCGCGTCGACGGCGACGTCGATCGCGCGCGTGCTTTCGAATCAAACCGACGGGACGCTCGCGGAGGGTCTCATCTCGCGCGATTCGAGCGCGCGCGCGATCGACGCGCGCGCTCGCCGCGATCGCCGCGTTTTCGGAAACTCCGATCGCGCCACTCTGGCGACCCTATCCAAGCGCGATAGAGGCGCTCGGGCGTCGGTTCGCGCGTGCGGTTTGCCGCGTTTTTTTTCCGATGCTTAAACGTTTTCGATTCCGCCGCCGCGCCGCGCCGCGCCGACGGTCGCTCCATCGCGACTCGACTGACGTTTCATCTCCCCCCACCCGTCGTCGCGTCGCGCCGCTTCGCATCCTCCCTCCCTCTCTATTGACGTATCAGGGCCGCCCGAAGGACGGCCCCGAGGACAAGTTCCGCCTCACCCCCGTGGGCGACCGCCTCGCCGAGCTCCTCGACTGCTCCGTCACGAAGATCGACGACTGCGTCGGCGACGTCGTCAAGGACGCCATCGCCGGCATGGAGAACGGCTCCGTCTGCCTCCTCGAGAACGTCCGCTTCTACAAGGATGAGGAGAAGAACGGCGCCGACTTCGCCAAGCAGCTCGCGGAGCACGCCGACCTCTACGTCAACGACGCGTTCGGCACGGCGCACCGCGCGCACGCCTCCACGGCGGGCGTCACCGAGTTCCTCTCGCCCTCCGTCGCCGGGTTCCTCCTCCAGAAGGAGCTCGACTACCTCGACGGCGCGGTCTCCAAACCGGAGCGCCCGTTCTGCGCCATCGTCGGCGGCAGCAAGGTGTCCTCCAAGATTGGCGTGATCGAGTCCCTCCTCGAGAAGACGGACAAGATCATCCTCGGCGGCGGCATGATCTTCACCTTCTACAAGGCGCTCGGCAAGTCCGTCGGGTCCTCCCTCGTCGAGGACGACAAGATTGACCTCGCGAAGGAGCTCATGGCCAAGGCGGAGAAGAAGGGCGTCAAGATCCTCCTCCCCACCGACGTCGTCGTCGCCGACGCCTTCGCCGCCGACGCCAAGACGCAGACGGTGTCCGTCGACGACATCCCCGAGGGCTGGATGGGCCTCGACATCGGCCCGGATTCCGTGAAGTCGTTCCAGGATGAGCTCAACGAGTGCAAGTCCGTCATCTGGAACGGCCCCATGGGTGTCTTCGAGATGGATGCGTTCGCAAAGGGCACGTTTGCGATCGCCGACACGCTCGCGAACCTCGACGGGATCACGATCATCGGCGGCGGCGACTCCGTCGCCGCGGTCGAGAAGGCTGGCCTCGCGGACAAGATGTCGCACATCTCCACCGGCGGCGGCGCCTCCCTCGAGCTCCTCGAGGGCAAGGTGCTCCCCGGCGTCGCCGCGCTCGACGAGGCGTAAGCGTCTGTCGATGAAGCGTCGATCGGTTCATTCGGAACGCGGTCGACGATTCTTTAGACGAAGGCGTCGAACGGCGCGCGACGTAGAGCGTCGACCGACGCGTCGTCTGCTTGTCGGTGTGTGTGGTGGTCTATAGAGTTGCGCAGCGGGTTCGCGGAGATCCGTCGAGATGGTTCGTTTAATAACACGACGAACGCGAACCGTACATTTACGCCGTAGACTCGCTCCCGCGTCTTCTTTCCTCCGCGCACCGTCGACCGACCGACCGCGCTCGTCACGTCACAACGCCGCTCTGATCTGATACTCCGCCGGCGCGTCCCGAAGCGACTCCGCGGCCGCGAGCCGCTGAATCCCGATGTAGTGCGTCACGACGCCCTTCGCGTCTCTCAGCGGCGACATCACGAGCGAGTTCACGAGCGTCGTCCCGTTCTTGTGGTAGTTTAGAACCATCCCGACGAACTCCTCGCCGCTCGCGAGTTTTTTCCGCATCTCACGCACCGTCTCCGCGGAGGTGCCGTCGCCCTGCAAAAACCTGCAGTTCCTCCCGATCACCTCCGCGGGGCCGTACCCCGTCTGCGTGAAGAAGTTATCGTTGGCGTACACGATCGGCGCGTCCGCCTCTTTCATGTCGCAGACGCACAACGCGTGCGGCGACCACGCGATGAGCCTCGAGGTCGTTCCATACGAGCGATGATATCGGGGTGAAGTTGAAAGGCGTCAGTAGGAGTTGAAAGGCGTCGATGGCGGGGATTGAAATCGAGGGATGGGCGGAGAGATGCGACGGCAAAAGTCCTCAAGGAACGGCGTTCACCACGCGGACGCGGTCGTATGGGGACCAGTGTGAGACAGAACGCACCTCGAGAGCGCCAGTCGCACGCCCCCGTCCACGCTCTCGAGCGTGCCGTTCTCGCTCGCGGGCGCGACGGACGCGCCGGTGTACCAGCTCTCGCTCGGCGCCGGCGCGTTCCGCAGCGCCTCCACCGCGGGCTTTAAGATTTGAAACCACGCGTGCATGCCCTCTGCCGTCGGGTGCAGCACGTCTCGCATGCGCTCGGGGCGGATCGACGCGCCGTCGTCGGAGAGGAACGCGGAGGCGCAGTCGACGAACGCGACGACGCCGCCGCTGCCGCGCGCGAGCGCTTTCAAGCGCGCGTTGACTTCCTCGATCGCGGCGGTGTGCGCGCCTGGCTGCGCGTACTTGGACGACGGGGACGAGTTTTTTCTTCTCTCTCCGTCGAGACGGACTCCTCGCGGCTCGTCCGCGTACGACGCCGCCTCGCCCGCGGCCGGCGGCATCGAGCTCCGTCCCTTCGCGGGCCCTCTCGGCAAGATCCCCGTCAGCAGCACGCGCGTCCCCGGGAGCGTCTGCAGAATCTCGAGAACGACCGCGCGTATCCCCAGGAACGTGTCCGCGGGGCCGTCGTTGTCGCGACCCAGGTTGTTCGTCCCCACGCACAGGACGACGACGCCCGGGGGATGCCGGAAGCTCAGCTCGCCGTCGCGTATCCTTCGCAGCACGTTCTGCGTCCGGTCGCCGCTGATCCCGAACGCCCTGGCTTCGTTCAGCGGGAACCACTTCTCGAACACCGCGCGCCTTCCCGCGAGCTCGTCGTAGAACTCGCCGAACTGCGTCCCTCGCATCGCTTCGGTGATGCTGTCGCCGAGGAAGAGCGTTCGGCATCGCGACCGCCCCGCGGTGCCGGACTCGCGCGCCTCCCGCACGAACGTGGCGTGGAGCGTCTGCCACATGTCCGCGCGCGGTTCCGGGATGGACGCGTGCGTTCGCGAGGTCTCGGCCGCGCGCGAGACGAGCCCGCCGCTGCCTTCGCCGCGACCCGCGAGGAGGGCGCGCCTCGGCGCCTCCCGCGCGTACATCTATCTTTCCCGCCTCGCGCTTTCGGTTTTCGGGTTCGCGCGCGCGCGCGGGATCTCGCGCGCGAGCTCGCGTTCGACGCGCGCGCGAGGGCGTCGCGCCCGCGCGTTCGCGTCTCGAGAGCGACGCGCGACGTCGACGCGGGGCGAGATGCGGCGGGAGCGCGCGTCGCGCGCGCGTCCCAATGCGGAAAACGCGCGGGAAGACGAGAGGTCCAGTCGTGCGCGTGCTAAAAATCCAGGTCGACACTCTCCGCTCATCACCCGCCTCTGTCCTTAAGGATCGGCGTTCACCACGCGAACGCGGTCGTATGGGGACCAGTGTAACCAGAACCCGCGTCCTCCTCCTCCTCCTCCTCCGCCTTCATGAACCGACAAAACCCCAACCGCGCGCACGCCCCCCCGTTCACGGGATCGAACCCGACCTTGTGCCACTCCCCGGCGTCGGTCACGACGATCAGCGTGCGCGGCTCCCGTCCGAACGCCACCGCGGCGACGACGCCCTCGCCGACTTTATACTGCGCCAGGCTCCACGACGAGCTGAAGTACTTCGGCAGGAAGCCCTTCACGAACGACAGCGGGCTCTTCGCGTTCTTCGACGAATGAGAAGCGCTCGGGGAGAGCGGCGGCGAGCTCGAGCTCGCGCTCGCGCTCGTCGCGTCCGTTCGCATCCCGTCGCGACGGTTCACATCTCCGTCGGTAGAGTCGTCACCCCCGGTGCCCGCGCCGTCGCCATTGGCACTTTCTCGACTCATCAACGCGTACACGTGCGCGGTGCCCTTGTCGCTCGCGACCGCGAGGTAATCGCCCTTCGGCGCGAACGCGATGGAGTGAATCGCCGCGCGGTCCGCGCCCCTTCGGAGTTCGCGCAGAGGCGCGCCCGTCGCGGTGTCGAACACGCGCACGAGCGTCCCTTTGTCCGACGCCGTCGCCAGCGTCGCGCCGTCGCGCGAGAGCTGCAGGGCCGTTCCATACAAAGCGATGGCGGGGTGGAGTTCATAGGCGTCAGTTGGAGTTGAAAGGCGTCGACGTCGGGGATTGAACGCGAGGGGTGGGCGAAGAGACGCGCCGGGAAAAGTCCTTAAGGATCGGCGTTCACCACGCCAACGCGGTCGTATGGGGACCAGTGTATAGAACGCACCTGCAGATTCCGAATCTCGCCCTCGTGCGCGGGGATGAATTTCGTGACGCCGCGGTCGAACAACTCCACGCGGACTTGCCCCCGGTTTAACCCCGGGCACGCCATCACGCACGCGCCCTCGCCCGGGGACAGCGCGCACGCGCCGTGCAAATTCGAACACGTGTCCACCTGCTTCGTCACGGCGAGATCGGAGAAGTTGTACACGTACACCTTGCGCTCGAGGACGACCACGATCTTGTCGCGCCGCAGCCGAACGCCGCGGACGTCCACTCGAAACGACAGCTCGCCGATGCAGCGGCCTTGGTGGTCGTCCCAGATCATGACCTTGTTCGGCGGGTACTTCGGTCGCTTCCCTCCGCCCACGAGCGCGAGGATGTTGCATCGGAAGAGCATCTGGACGCAAGCGACGCCGGCGTTCGCGCCCTCGAAGGTTCGCCGGTGCGTCTCCTCGAACGGGTCCGCGTTGTGGATCCTGAACCCGCGCGACGTGCTCACGGCGAAGCAGCCGTTGTCTTGGTTGAACGCCAGGCTCAGGAGCTCCTCTTTGGGCGGCGCCATCGCGTCCCCGCCTCGCCTCGCCTCGCCGCGCCCTCGGAAACTGTTGAACGATCGAGTTAAAAAGCGAACACGAGTCCCTTTTTTCTCTCAGCTGCAAAAAATTGAAACCGACCGACCGACCGCGCGAGTACGCGACCGCGTAGTACACTACGCGAACCATTTATCACTGTTTACGCGTGCGCTACCCTCACGCGTGACGTGGCGTCTCCGCGTGCGGCGTCCGTGCGCCAGTCGTTTCTCGCCCCGTCGTCGTCGTCGCCGCGGCGACGGACGCGCCACTCACGTCGTCGCGCCCCACGCACGAAATGCTCGCCACCGCGAACGTCAACGCCGTCGCGGCCTCCGCGACGCGCCCCGCGTCCCTCTCCGCGCGCCGCGGGTGCGCGCGCGCGTCCTCCCCCCGCCCCCTCTCGCGCCGCTTCGTTCGCTGCCGCCCGCATCCGCCGTCGTCGAGGAGTGGATAAACGCTCCTCCCTCCGCGTCGTCGTCGTCGTCGTCCCCGTCGTCGCCGCTGACGACCGCCTCTCTCTCCCCCCCAACCCATCAGGCTCGTCGCCGCGTCGCCGCTGCGCGTCGCGAAGACCGCGCCCAGGGCGCGCGTCGTTCGCATGTCCGCGCGCGCGGAGGAGGGCGTCTTCGACAAGATCAAGCGCCTCATCGCGGAGAACGACGAGAAGGAGAGAAAGAAGAAGATCGTCGCGTCGCCGACGGGGGTGCCGCCGCCGCCGGTCGTGCCCGTGCTCGAGCCGGGGAAGATCGGCTTCGTCGCGAACGCGGAGATGTGGAACTCGCGCGCGAGCATGGTCGGGTGGTGGAGCCTCCTTCTCGTGGAGGCGGTCGCGGGGAAGGGGCTCCTGGAGATAATGGGATTCTCCGTCGGCAAAGGGATCAACTTTACGTTTTAGAGAAAAGTCCTTAAGGAATGAAGTTCACAACGCGAACGCGGTCGTATGAGGGCCAGTGTGAGGAGAACGAACGGGGCACGACGCGAGAGCGGGTGTCGCCGCGCGCGCGCGCGCTGCGATAGGATCGATTGCGATGCGAAGATAGGAGGAAAGGCGTATTCGTCTCGTCGTCGATCGTCCGCGTTCTCGCGGTCCGCGCGCGCGTCTCGTCTCGTCTCGTCTCGTCTCGTCTCGTCTCGTCTAGCTAGTCTTCTACGAGGAGGACCGCCGTCGACCGCGCGTCAGCGGCTCGCCGTCTCGCGCGTCGTCGCGCCGGCGGCGGCGGCGCCGTCGTTCGCCGCTCGTAACGCCTCCCTCGCCTCCGTTATATTTTGGTGCAGCATCGTCTTCGCGCACGCGACTTGGGAGGACGTGCCGGTGATTTCTACCGTGCGCACGGTCGCGTTCGGGGACGCGTCGTGCAGCTTCACCTGTCGAGGCGCGGCGCGAAAACGTTACTGTAGTACGAAGGTACTGTATGTTTTTTGGCACGGCGTCAGCGCGCGGCGAAATCGAAAAGAAACGGCGCGGCGGCGGGAGAAAACCAACCCCGAACGCGCACGCCGAACGACCACACCTTCGCTCGCGACGTGTTCCTCACGCGCGTCAAGTGCTCGCCCTTCTTCCCGATGACCCCGGTCGCGACGAGCTCGACCGCGACGCGCAGGTGGTCCGTGACGGCGCGCTCGGCGGGACCCCGCGGCGGGGTCGGCGGAACCGGACGGAACCCTGGCGGAACCCCCCGCGGCGGCGCGAACTCGAACCCGAACTCGAACCGTCGCGGAACACGAACCGCCGCGGCGTCGACGTCGCGCTCTTCTTCGCGCATCGTCAACAGCCCGGTCGTGACCGCGCGTAACGCCGCGCCGAGCGCGAGCGGCGGCCACGCGCCAATCTCCAGAACCTCGTCCTCCGCCGCCGCCGCCGCCGCCGCCGCGGCGTACGCGCGCACGGCTGCGCCCGCGACGTCCCGCGCCCACGCGACGACGCCTCTCTCGCGCAGCCACGCGCCCTCGCGGCGCGTCAGCCGCAGCCGCAGCGGCGGCGGCGGCGCGCGCGGGGCGAGCGCGAGCGCGCGCGCGGACGCGAGCTGGTGCAACGCGAGCAGCGCGCGCTGCGCGGGCGTCGGTTCCTCGCGCTCGACGCC
>MDSW01169494.1_pt1 | contig 13601 bp, 7 predicted proteins | sample 811171 | NCBI WGS metagenome assembly MDSW01 (sample SAMN05326641, study PRJNA326480) | marine metagenome | isolation source: seawater | place: Atlantic Ocean: North West | collected 2012 | reverse complement strand
CCCCCCGGTCGCGTTCGCCTGACCGTCCCCCGCGCCGCGTCCTCCCTCGATCCAGATCCGGACGCGCTCGCAACACGCGCGCTTCGTCGCGTTTGCCTCCCTCGCGCTCCCCCCCGCCGCGTCGCGCGCGGTCGCGACCTCCACGTGGACATCCTCCTCCGGCAGTCTTCGCGCCGGGGCCACGCCTGACCCGTGAGATCGGGTCGCCCTCGAACGCAACCCTAGTCCTCCCGCTCGTCGCGCCCCTCGCGCGCGCTCGGAGCGCACTCGGCGGTCCCGAACGTCCGCGACGATGAGCTTGCTCACGGCGGAACAGCGCGCGATCTTCGACGAGACGGTCCGGCTCCGCCAGCTGGACGCCCTGAACGGCGGCGAGGCGGGGGTGGACGCGCGTGACGCGAAGCACCACGGGCATCTCAACAAGCACCACGCGTCGCTGTTACCCGGGAATCGCGTCAAGAAGGGCGAGAACAACAGGATCCAGGTGGACCTGAGCGACGCGGCGCACCCCATCTACGTCCTCGACCACGGCGACCCCAACTACGACAGCGGCGAGGAGCCGTACAAGCTCAAGGCCGGGCGCCTCCGCGCCCCCCCGAGGGCGGATGTCATCGTCGCCTACAAATCCGCCGTCGCAACGATGGTGCGCGAGTACTTCTCGTCGGGCGACGTCGACGAGACGGCGCGGACCCTGGACCAGATGGAGCAACCCCTCTACCAGCACTACTTCGTCAAGCGCCTCGTGACGATGTCCATGGACCGGGGCAACCGCGAGAAGGAGGCCGCGGCGGTCCTGCTCTCCCGCCTCTACCCCGTCCACCTCGACGGCGAGCAGATCGCGAGAGGGTTCGAGCGCCTCCTCGAGTCGGTGGACGACCTCGCGCTCGACGTCCCCGACGCCGCCGCCGACCTCGCCATGTTCGTCTCGAGAGCCACCGTCGACGATATCCTCCCGCCGAAGTTCGTGCACAAAAACCTGGAGGGCCTGCTCCCGGGCCTGCGCCAGGGCGAGAAGGCGGCGGAGTGCATCGACCTCGCGCACGGCCACCTGAGCGACGGGCACTGCGCCGAGCGCGTGTTGCGCGCGTGGGGGGATCCGGAGAAGTCCCCCATCGACGCGGCCAAGCGCGCCATCCAGGATTGCCTGCGCGAGTACCTCGCCTCGGGCGACGTCGCCGAGGCGCGGCGGTGCCTGCGAGCGCTGAACGCGAGGTACTTCCACCACGAGCTCGTCAAGCGCGCGCTGGTGCTGTGCATCGAGGCGAAGGTCGGCGCGGAGACGGCGCCCAGGCTGCTGGGCCTGCTCAAGGTGCTCGGCGACGAGGGGGAGGTGAGCGCCAACCAGATGGCGATCGGGTTCGGGCGCATGGACGACGTCGTCGCCGACCTCAAGCTCGACGTGCCCAACGCGGAGGAGAGGATGAAGGGGCTCAGGCTCATGGCCAAGGAGGAGGGGATCTTCCCGTGAAGAGACGGAAAAAACCGACGCGAAGAGGGACCCGACGCGAAGAGGCGGGCGGGATCCGCTCGGAGGGGTGAAACGAAACGTTCGAGACCCGCCCGTCGCCGACGCGGAAGGGGGGGGCTCGGGGGGCTCGGCCGGGTCGGGAAAGATGCGCGACCCGCGGTCCATTCAGTTCGAACGCCACGTCACGCGTCGTCGCTTCACCTCGCGCGTCCCGAACGGAACCACTCCCGAGACGCGACGCCGGCGGCGATGGGACCACGCGATACGTATACTTCTCTCTCCTCGTCGCTCTCAGTCGTACGGCGTCTCGACGGCTTCCATCCTCGCGAGGATCTCCTCCGCGGCGGCGTCTCCCCCGAACGCGTCCGCGAGCGTCGCCCACCCGTCGCCCTGCCTGTCCCTGTAGTCCATGAACTCTACCACCGCGCCGAACGCCGGATCCTCCGCGAAGTATTCCCTCGCGCGCCGCGGGTCGAGGTCGAAGACGCGCTCGAAGAGCCGCGCGAGGCTCGCCGCGTCCGTCCCCGCGCCCGCCGCCTCCCCGCCGATTTTCCCGCCTCCGCCCAACCGAAGCGCCGAGAAGATCGTCTCCGCCGCCGCCGCCGCCGCCGCCCGAACGTCGCGCCGCCTCGCGTCCTCGTCGAGCGGGGACGCGAACCCGAAGTTCATGAGCCGGACCTCGAGGTCATCCGCCTCCGCGTCCGCCGTCGTGTTCACCTGAAACGCGCTCGCGTCGACGGCGCCGTGCGCGACGCCGCGCGCGTGAATCGCCGCGACGGCGGCGAAGATTCCCCGCGCGGCGGCGCGAACGAACCGATGCCGCGGGCCCAAACCCACGTCGCGGACGCGCTGCACGGGGGGCCACCACGCGGCGGCGGGCTCCGGCGCGGGCTGCCTCCGGGTCGGGTACTCCGCGAGCCGCGTCAGCCCGCCGGGGCCCCACGCCTGCACCGTCCACAGCGACCCCGCCGAGTCGAGCGACCCGCCCAGGGGCTTGGACGCGAAGAACGCCACCAGGGGCACCACCGGGAGGGACGCGGGGTCGAACGCCTCGCCGATCGGGATCCCGTCCCGGCGCTGGGCGATCGTGCTGTCGCTCGGGTCGGAGTAGAGGGCCATGTACGCCTCCACCTCCGCGTCCGCCATCTTGGCCGCGGCGGCGTTGACGTACTCCTTCAGGAGCACGTCCGGGACGGCGTTGGATCGGCGGCGTTCTCCGGGGCGGGAGTCTAGGTCCCAGCCGATCACCTTCCCGGCGTACAGCTTCATGACCGCGTCCGAGCTCGAGCGATCGGAGGCGCCTGAGACGGAGAAGGCGTCCGGGGCGGCGCCGTCGTCCCCGCCGCTCCACGTCAGCGTGCGCTCGCTCTCGCTCGCCGTCGCGTACGAGACCTGCCCGAGCACGCGGAGGAGCTCGAAGTCGGACGCCTCCGCGCGCATCAGCGCCCGAGGCGCGGACGAGACGCGGCGCGGACGCGGCGGGCGTGCGACGCGCGGGCGAGCGGCGGGGCGAAGAGCGCGCGAGGAGGAGGCGCGACCGCCGAACTGGGGGCGCGCCCGCGCGGGGGGCGGCGCGACGGGCGCCGACATCGACCGCGCGCGCGGAGGACAACGAGCGACCGCGCCGCGAGATGGATAGTGCGACGAAGGGCACGTGGCGGACGCACGCCGAGTCGTCGTCGTCGTGGAGCAGCGGCGGGGCGATTGAGCGGCGGTCTCTGAGATCGGCGCGCGCGCTGGACAACTTGGTCGCCCCGCGACTTGTGACACGGCGGCGGTCGCGTCGAGCCACGACGCTCGTCACTCCCGGCGGCGCGCGTCCCCCGCGGGCGCCGCCTCGATGTCCGGACGGTACGCCACCCTCGAGACGCTCCTGACGGGCCGCGGGGGCGTCCACGAGGTGCGCCCCGAGCGCCTCGTCGAGACGCCGAGCGCGGTCCGGTGGCACCGCCGCGCGAGCGACGACGACGCCGTCGCGAGCGCGTCGTCGTCCGACGACGCGGCGGACGACCCGGACGACGACGACGCCCCGTTCGCGCGGCGCGGCGTGACCGCGGAGCACCTCTTCGCGTCGCACGCGGAGCACCTCCTCCCCGCCCCCGCGCCGCCGTCGTCCGCCGGGTCGTCCGCCGCGTCGTCGGACGACCGAGCGCTCCACGTCTTCCGGCTCCGCCCGCGCCTCGAGCGCCGCGTGATGCGCGATCTCCTCCCCCGCGCGCGCGCCAGGGCGAGGCGCGGGTTCGAGGCCCTCGAGCGTCTCGTCGTCGGCCCCGACGGAGGCGTCGTCGTGAGCAACGTCGGCGGGTTCCAGAGCGCGCACGACCTCCTCGAGCCGAGCACCTGGTGCTACACCTCCGACGAAGAAGAGGACGAGGACGAGGACGAGGCGGCGAAAGAGACGACGACGGAGGCGCTGTCGGAGCCCGCGCGGGGGAGCTCTGCTTCTCGAGCGCTCCCGCCGCCTCCGGACGATCCTCCTCCGCTTCACAAGGGTTGGGGGCTTCTGTCGCGCGTCGTCTGCGCGGCGCACGAGGCGGTTCGCGACGTCGACCGCGGCGAGCGCCGGATCGAGCCCGGCGACCTCTACGGCTGGCTCAACGCCAACGAGGCGGGCGACTTCAACAAGCTCCACGAGCACGGCGGCGCCGACAGCTGGTCGGGCGTCTTCTACCTCCACTGCCCCGAGCCGAGGAGGAGGAGGACGGGGGGCCGAGGAGAAGACGTCCGAGGCGAGTCCGAGTCGGACGGATCCGATGGATCCGAGTCGGAGTCGGAGTCCGAGTCCGAGTCCACCGGGGTCGGGTGCTTGGGTTTGCGGTGCCACGCCCCGCCGGAGGAGGAGGGCGGGACGGACCGGCGCGCAGCGGCGGTGCCTTTTCTGCGGCACCGGCCTCGCGCGGGGGAGCTCGTGTTGTTCCGCGGGGACGTCCTTCACGCGGTGGAGAGCGTCGGGAGGGCGCCGAGGGGGCGCGCGACGCGGGAGGCGAGGGATATCGACATGGAGGACGTGCGGCTGTCCGTCGCGTTCAACGAGGATAGTCGAGCGAACGACGCGAAGGAGAGGGAGGAGAGGAGCGAGCGCGAGCGAGAGGCTCGGTAGAATTACTGTATACGCGTGACGTCGTCCAGCAAGTGCTTGATGAGCAGCGCTGATGCGTGAGAAAGTATTCCAACTTCCCGACGGTGGCGTCGCTCATCCGCGGCGAGATCTCGCGGCGCGCGTCGTTCGCGCTCGTCGTCGCCGCGCCGATCGCGGCGGCTTCGATGTTCGGGGCGTGCTTGCGGGCGATGAAGAGGCTCCTGCTGGCCCCGTTCTTGTCCGCGCCCCCGAACCCTCCGACGGGGCTTCGCGTCACGCCTCGTTCGCACGCGCTGGAGGTGGCGTGGGACCCCGCGCCGCGGACGTCCGCGTACAACGCGGACCACTTCGAGGTGGAGATGACGCCGAACGCCCCGGCGCTCCGCGAGCTCCTTGGCTCCGCGTTCGGGGCGTACGTGCAGTTCTACAGCGGCGCGGACCCGCGGTGCGTCGTCGACGCGCTCCGCCCCGAGCAGTCCTTCGCGATTCGCGTGCGGTGCGTCAATCGCGCCGGCGCCAGCGCGTGGGTCGCCGCCGACGCGTCCACGTGCCAGGTCCCGCGCCGGTGCGGCGGCGTCGGCCCGGACTGGTCCTACGTCTGGGACCAGACCCCCACGCACGTCGAGATCCGCGTGCCGTGCCCGGACGCGCTCCGCGTCCGCCCCAAGGACGTCCGCGTCCGCGTCAAGCCCCGGCGCGTCGCGATCGCGTTCGGCCCGCCCGGCGCGGCGGAGGTCGACGTCCTCGCCGGCGCGCTGGCGGGGGAGGTCCTGTGCCAGGACGACGGCGACTTCGAGTGGGAGCTGAGGGACGTGCCCGCCGACGACCGCCCCGGCGAGGAGTCGTCCGCGGGCGTCGCGGCGAAGGGCTGGGACGCGGCTTCGGTCGCTCGGGAGCTTTTCGTGACGCTCGAGAAGCGTCCGCCGGCGGACGGCGTCGTCCGGTACGATCCCGCGGAGCAGTGGGACCGCCTGTTGGACGAGGACGGACACGCGCGGATCGACAGGACGAATCTGCGTTGGTTCCGCGACGAGCAGTGGCGCCCGCCGGTGGACGCGACGTGCAGGGAGGAGGTCGAGAAGGCGCTCCCGGGGATGAACTTCTCGAACGCGAACCAAACGCTCGCGCCGGGGCGGGACGGGGAACTGGACGGGTGGGGAGACAAGTGGGCCAAAAACAAAAAGGCGAAGAAGAAGACCTAGCTCTAGAGCTAGCTCGTCTACTAGCTAGAGCGCGCCCGCGACGGCGGTCCGACGAACGAACGGCGCATAGAGCGCGGCGGTTAATAGTATGTAGTCAGTTGTCTCCGTGAGATACGATATCACGCCGCACCGGGGGAGACGAGCGCACGTCACCCCCCCTCCCTGTTTGGTTCTCCTACGATGGGGTCTACTGAATAGAGTCACCGCCCGAGGCTGGTTCCCGTGGTGAACTTCCCGACGAAGAGCTCGTCCCAGAGCGCGTCGGCGGCGCTCTCGTACCCGGCGCACCGCTTGCGGAACCGCCGCATCTCGCCCCTCTGCTCCTTCGTCGCCGCGAACGCCTTATCCTCCGCGAGGCAGTCCGCGAGGTACCGCAGCCACAGCGCGTTCGTCTTCGGGCAGTGCCGCTCCCACCTCCCCCCCGTCGCGTCGCGCATCTTCCTGTACGTGTCGCTCTGGCAGTGCCCCTCGGGCCCGGCGAAGAGCTCGGGGTCCGCGTTCAAGTCGCAAAACACCGCCGCGGATTCGTCCTCGTCCTCGTCCCCGCCGCCGTCCCCCCCGTCCAGGCGCGAGAGCGTGAAGTCGATGATGCTCACCTCCAGCCCCGCGGTGTCGACCGTCACGTCCACGCCGTTGAGCCTCGCGGTTCGCGTCTCGTCCGCGCCGCACCGCCGGAGCAACACGTTCCCCCAGTGCAAATCGCGGTGTTCGAACCGACACGCCTCCTCGGCAACCGCCAGCGCCGTCGTCACCTGGAGCAGCACCGCGCACGCCTCCGCGAACGTCCTGAGCTCGACGTGCTCCAGATCCGCGCCGCCGTCCGCGCAAGCGAACACGACGTACGTCTGGTCCGCGGCGAAGTGCGCCGGGTTCTCGTTCTCGCTGCGCGCGACGGCGTCCGACGCCGCCCACGCGCGTAACAGCGCCAGCGCGTACGGACCGCGGCACACGCGAACCGCCCTCGTGTCGATGAACCCGGCGGTGGCGTTCAGAGGGGCCGAGGAGGACGCGTCGTTCGAAGGCGCGCACGAAGACGCGCACGAGGACGCGCACGACGCCTCCGTCCCGCGGAGCTTCGCGAGGCGCTTCGCGACCGCCGCCTCGGCGCGGATCTGCGCGGGGCCCATCTGCGGCTCGCCGTTGATCAACGCGTCGCCGCCGGCGGGGACAATCTTCAACACCGTCCCGCCGATCTTGAACGCCTCGCCGTACGTCCCCTCGCCGATCTTGCGCACGAGTGCATCGTCGGACGCGGGGTCGGCCGCCGGCGCGGTGAGCGCGCGGATGGTGTCCGCCATGGACTCGACGTCCGCGGGCTCGCGCTGGCCGCACTCGGACAGAAGCTCGCGCCACGCGGGGCGCGAGAAGAGGTCGGCGGCGAGGTCGGCGGGGACGGCGGCGGCGGCGGGGGGGGCGGGTGAAGGGTCCTCCAGGGTCGCGCGCGCCAGCGCGTCGGTGACGGTCGCCGCGGCGTCCTCCTCGTCTTGGATCGAGTCCGCCACCGCGCTCCTCGACGAGGAGGCCGGCGCGGAGGGCGACGCGCCCGCCGCCTCCTCGCCCGCCGCCTCCTCGCCCGCCGCCTCCTCGTCGCTGTCCACAAACTCCTCCTCGACGTCCACGGAGGAGACGTCGTCTTCGTCCTTCTCTTCCTCCTTCTCATCCTCGCCCGTCGGCGTCGCGCCGCGGATGGGCGCGAGCGACGGCCCGCGCGAGCGCCGGGCGTGCGCTTCGAGGTCGACGGCCCTCGCGGCGGGGTCCGCCTCGGTCGTCGCCTCCGGCGTCGCGGCGGCGGGTGAGAACGCCTCGGGGATGGCGTCGAGCCACTCGCTCGTCAGCGCTCGCTTCGTCCCGGGGGTGGGCCCCGGCGCGGGGTTCGCCGGCGCGGCGGCGTGAGAGGGGGCGGCGTCCGCGGCGTTCGCGGCGTTCGGCGGGAGGGCGTTCGCCGGGGACGGGGCGGAGTGTTCCGATTCGGAGGCGAGGGAGAAGCCGTCCACCTCGGCGAAGAACTCGCGCTGCGCCGCGAGCTTGGCCCGCACCGCGGCGTCGTCCTCGCGGGGCTTCGCCGCGGCGCCGCGGGCGAGCCGCCCCGCGCGTCCTTGGCGCCGACTCTGCGCCCTCTTGAGCGCGGTGCCGGGACCGCCGCAGTCGCTGTCGGAGTCGTCGTACGGGCCGTCGTACGCGCCGTCGTCGGGGAGGTCGGGCGAGGCGGGGCCCCCGGCGGGGGTGCGGGCGTCCGCCGCCTCGGGGTCGTTGGACGCCTCCGCGCGGGTGGGGGTGGCGACCGCGAGCGCGCCGAGGTCCGCCGCGAGCTCGGAGGCGGCGTCGCGGGAGCGCGCCTTCGCCGCCGCCGCTTTGTTCCGCCTCCGGGAGTACGTGATCACCTTCGCGTCGCTCGCGCGCTTGGGCGGGTGCGCGCGCGGCGCCGCCGCGGGCATCGCGAAGCTCGCGTCGCGGTTCGCGTCTCGAGACGCGAGCGCGGGTCGAGACGACATCGCGAAAGGAAACGAGGCGCGCGCGTCGGCGGAGGGCGAACCCCGGCGTATCGGGCGGTGGCGGACCCTCGCGAGCGATGAGGCGGTCGAGCGAGCGCGCGAACGTCCGAGCGGCGCGCGCGCGTGTGCCGCGGCGTCCGCGTCGCGCGCGATTCCGCCGCGAACGTTTTTTCTTTCCCCTCCGACGACGAGGAGCGACGAGTAGGCCGTTTCTTGCCACTGTGTTCGCCCCAGCGAATCGATTTTGCTCATCATCCGGGGGGGGGCAGGTCCGGTTTGATCGGAAACGCGATCGGTTTCCAGGGTCGGCCTCCCGTTTCAAAACCCCCGCGCTCGCGATCGGGCGCGTCGATCGAGGCCGATCGCTTCCCGCACGTGTGCGACGGATGTTGCCTTCGAAAAAGCGCAATTGGGCGGGAAGCGTGGGCTGTGAAAACCAACTCGCGCGTCGGCGCGTTTTCACGGGTCACGAACCCAGACGCCCTCGCGTCGCGCGTTCACGTTTTTCAACGACCCTCCTCTCCGCCGCCGATCCGACTGGGATATTATGCAGTTCGTTGGAAAAATAGGGTTGATGATGAGGGGGCGGTGCGATCGCGCCGCCGCGCACTTTTCACCCGGCACGCACGGCGCCCGGTTCGAGCGCTTCGGCTCGAGACGCGCACCGGTCCGCGACCATGTCCGACTCCCTCGCCTCCCCGGCCGCGACCGATGCGTTCATCATCGTCAGCGGCATCATCGGCATCCTCTTCGCGATCTTCCAGTTCAAGCTCGTGTCTCGGATTTCCCTCACCGACGGCGCCCCCGGCGGCGGGAACCAGGCCCCCCTGGTGACCACCCTGGGCGTGGACACCTCGAAGCTCGTGGGCATCTACGACGCGATCCGGGAGGGCGCGGACTCGTTCCTCCGCGCCGAGTACACGATCTGCGCGTACTTCCTCCTCGCCTTCGGCCTCGTGGTTCTGTTCCTCGTCTCGTACACGGGCGGGGAGTTCCACATCGACGAGGGCGGGCTCACCGCCATCGCCTTCGTCGCGGGCGGCGTCACGTCCATCGTCTCCGGCCTGATCGGCATGAAGGTCGCGGTGTTCTCCAACGCGCGCACGACCATCATGGCCGCGGGCTCCAACGCCTGGACCGACGCCTTCAACACCGCGTTCCGCGCGGGCTCCGTCATGGGGTTCTCCCTCTGCGGCCTCTCCATGCTCATCCTTTACATCCTCGCGCACGCGTTCAAGCTCCACTTCGACAAGTGGGACTCCGTGGACGGCGAAGCCCTGAAGTTGTTCGAGTGCCTCGCCGGGTACGGCCTCGGCGGCTCCTCCGTCGCGCTCTTCGGCCGCGTCGGCGGCGGCATCTACACCAAGGCGGCGGACGTCGGCGCCGACCTCGCGGGCAAGGTCGTGGAGGACATCCCCGAGGACGACCCGAGGAACCCCGCGACCATCGCCGATAACGTCGGCGACAACGTCGGCGACGTCGCCGGCATGGGCTCCGACCTCTTCGGCTCGTTCGCGGAGGCGACGTGCGCGGCGCTCGTGGTCGCGTCCAACTCCAACACGCTGATCGTCTCCGGCGGTTGGTCCGGGCTCATGTTCCCGGTCACCATCTCCGCCGGCGGCATCCTTGTCTGCCTCGTCTGCTCCTTCGTCGCCACGCACGTGCAGCCCGTGCGCAAGGAGGCGGACATCGAGAAGGTGCTCAAGGTCCAGCTCGGGCTCACGACGCTCATCCTCACCCCCGTGATCTACGCCCTCGCGGAGATCTTCCTCCCCTCCGAGTTCACCCTCGAGCGAATCTCGGGCACCAACGCCATCAACTTCACCCCCGTGAAGGCGTGGGCGTGCGTCATCTGCGGCTTGTGGTGCGGCTGCGCCATCGGCTTCATCACCGAGTACTACACCTCTCACTCGTACAAGCCCGTGCGCGAGGTGGCGCAGGCGTGCGAGACGGGCGCGGCGACGAACATCATCTACGGCCTGGCCCTCGGGTACAAGTCCGCCATCCTTCCCGTCGCGCTCCTGTCCGTCGTGGTGTACGTGTCCTTCTACCTCGGCGACATGTACGGCGTCGCGCTGGCGGCGCTGGGCATGCTCGCCAACCTCTCCACGTGCCTCGCCATCGACGTCTACGGCCCCATCTGCGATAACGCGGGCGGGATCGCGGAGATGTCCGAGCTCCCCGAGAACGTCCGCGACGTCACCGACGCCCTGGACGCGGCGGGGAACACGACGGCGGCGATCGGCAAGGGCTTCGCCATCGGCTCGGCGTGTCTCGTCGGGCTCGCCCTCTTCGGCGCCTTCGTCACCCGCGCCGAGCTCGACGTCGCGGGCGTGAGCCTCGTCAGTCCGCTCATCTTCGCGTCCCTCATCTTCGGCGCGATGATCCCGTACTGGTTCAGCGCGATGACGATGAAGTCCGTCGGCCAGGCGGCGAACGAGATGGTCAAGGAGGTGGCGCGCCAGTTCCGCGAGATCCCGGGTCTGCTCGAGGGGACCCCGGGCCACGCGCCCCCGGACCACGCCAAGTGCATCGCCATCTCCACCGACGCGTCCCTGCGCGAGATGGTGCCCCCCGCGGTCCTCGTCATGCTCTGCCCGCTCCTGTTCGGCATCTTCCTCGGCGTCGACGCCGTCGCGGGGTTCCTCGCCGGCGCCATCGTCAGCTCCATCCAGATGGCCATCTCCTCCTCCAACACCGGAGGCGCGTGGGATAACGCAAAGAAGTACGTCGAAAAGGGACAGGTGGTCATCGACGGCGTGCCCCAGCGCAAGGGATCCGAGCTCCACAAAGCCGCCGTCGTCGGAGATACCGTGGGCGACCCGCTCAAGGATACCTCCGGGCCCGCGCTCAACATCGTCATGAAGCTCATGGCCATCCTCTCCCTCGTCTTCGCCGACTTCTTCAAGTCCATCAACAGCGGAAAGGGGCTCCTCGACCTCCCGGGACGCTAAAAGAAGTCTACTTTCGTACCTTCGAAAGGACTTTCGTATATAAGACCACCGCTCGCACGCGCCGAGGACGCCGAGAGAAAACAAACCAAGAGAAGAAACGAGACGAACGCGTCGCGAGTCCAAGAACGAACGAACGTTCGAGAGTGAATACATCGAGGCGGGGCGGGGCGTCGACGACGACGTGTAATATCTCCCGGGACCAGCCTTCATCACGGAAACCGAACACGCGAGACCCCAAGAATCCTGACTGATTTGTTCCCCGCCTCGAGTCACCAGTCACTTGTCAGCACTTCGCCCTCACATAATCGTCCTCCGCCCTCGGACGTGACACATCACTCCGCGCGTCGCCGCCGGAGGGTGTCGGCATGGGATGCCGACACCGGCGCGTCAAGAAGGCGGTCGCGGCGATAAAGAGCGCGAGGCAGAGCGGGAACGGCGCGGCGGTGCGACGCGCGGTGGACACCGCGAAGCGGCTCACCGGAACCGGCGCGGCGCTGAGAGACTCGGAGCGTGAGCTCCGGCGCTTGGTCGGGCAGGCGGGCCCGTCGCGCCGAGCCGCGCCCCGCGCCTCCTCCTCCGCCCCGGCGCGCGCGGAGGACGCGAAGGCGGCGGCGTGGGAGGAGAGCCAGCGACTGAGCGCGGCTCGCGGCGAAGCGTCGGGGTCCAGCGCCGCGTCCTCCGACGCGGACGACGACGCGCCGCGCGCGGCCCCGGCGAGGGCCGCGTCGGCGCGATGCCCGCCGCCCCCGAGCGGCGCGCCGCCGGTCCACGTCATCATGCCCGACGGATCGTCCTCCCTCGCGAGGCTCTCGGGTCGCGCGTCGCGAGGCTGAATCGTGCGCGGGTGAGGTGAGAGACCGCCTCCGTGCCGCGCCGCGTGTATTCATATACTCTACATCGACGATCGACGATCGCTCCCCGTCTCCGTCGCGCGCTTCCCGGTGTATTTCTCTCTCCTCCCATCCTCCGTGGTGGGGCCGGGCCGCGTCGCCGCCGCGTATCTCTCGCCGCCCCCGTCGCATCTCCGCGCTCTTTTCGTCCTCGCGCCTTCGCGCGCCTTCGGTCACCCTTCCGCGCCTCTCAGATGTACCCCTCGTCGTCCGAGGAGTTGGAGTTGTCGTCGCTGTCCACGTCGCTCGCCACCTCGAACTCCGCCGGGTTGACTTGGTACCTCAGGATCCCTCCGATGCCTCCGAACCCCTGGACGAACTGCGACCCCTCCTCCGATCGGTCGGTGACGAACTCGAGGTTGCACCCGAACTTCTTGTACTCGTTCGCCAGCCACTCCAGCATCGAGCCGCTCTCCGTGCTCTCGAGCTCCGCGCCCGTCTCCTTGTCCTTGAAGTTGGCGTCGTCCCGCTCCTGCTCGGGGGTGAGGTACGCAATCTGCTCATCCCCCGTCTGGTTGTTCACGAGGACGTGCCGGTTCACCTCCAAATTCTCCCAGACCACGAGCATCTCGACCGCGCCCATCTCCAGGCACATCAGCGTGTCCTTCACCCCGAAGCAGTACCGCCCGCTGTCCTGAGAGATCTCGTCGAAGTATTTCCCGATGAGCTTCTTCTCCTTGACGAACTTGACGTTGCCCAAGGTATCCGCGCTCAGCTCGATCGCCTGGTTGAACCCGTTCTCGCCGCCGTACGACACGTCCACGATCATGAGGATGATCGGCTGCAGGCGAATGTCGAACAGGTCGGACTGCGTGAGCTGGTTCTTGAAGTCCGCGGAACCCGCGAGGACCAAACCGTTGACGTTGGGCTTGTCGTTGGTGATGAAGTGCTGCGTCGTGAGCTCGGCAATCTTGCGGACGTAGTTCTGGCGCTTCTCCAGCCGAAGGCGCGCGAAGCGAAGCGCCGACTGACCACCGCGGCCGTGCTTCTTGGGCAGGTCGACCGACACCTTGTGGATGACCTCGCGGTGGTTACCGGCTAAGGTCCCGAACAGCGTGCCGTGGCCGTCCATGACGATGAAGCCGTACTTGTTGTCCGACTGCAACAGCTCGGAGAGCGCCTCGGTGTGAAACTTGTTGTCGCACAGGTACAGGGACGTGTTGATGGGCTTGAAGGGCTCGAAGTCGATGTTCAGCTTCTTCTCCTTGCCCTCGTCCGTCAGGATCGTCCCGCAGAAGATCACGAGGCCGTTCGGGGGCACGCTGGAGTACCGCTTCAGGCGCGTCTGCGTCGAGCCGATGGCGTCCAAGACGGACTGGCGGTTCACGCGGGACTTGATGTTGGACGCCGTCCCGGCCTCGTCCGTGAGCATCTTGTTCACCAGGTTCACCTGCCCCTTAGGGGGGATCACGAGACTGATCATCGACGTGCCGTTGCCGCGAGCCTCCGTCAGGCCTTTGACGAGCTGTGCGAGGAGGCGGGGGAGCGGCGAGGCGTGGGGGAGCGGGCCGGGGGG
>MDSW01088762.1_pt1 | contig 13601 bp, 19 predicted proteins | sample 811171 | NCBI WGS metagenome assembly MDSW01 (sample SAMN05326641, study PRJNA326480) | marine metagenome | isolation source: seawater | place: Atlantic Ocean: North West | collected 2012 | reverse complement strand
CGCGCCGGGATAGCTCAGTTGGTAGAGCAGGCGACTGAAAATCGCCGTGTCCCCAGTTCAAATCTGGGTCCTGGCATCACTTGATGCCGAATCTGTCGTGACTTTCCCGACGCCGGATTCCAATACGGATCGTGTCTTCAACAACGCTGATAGTTTTGCCATGGTCTTCGACCACACGTGGCAAAAACTTGGTCGTGATCAACCAAATGACCGTAACCAGGATCAACGGCTTGAGGAGGTTTTCAAGGTTATGGCCGACCATCCCTTCGTGATCAACTCACCGGACATGGCCCGTCAAGTCGCAGCGTTTCGAATCAGACTGCTCGATCTGAGTTAATCAAGCCGCTAATCGATCGATCTGGTTGTCGAGATCGTCAGAACTTTCATCCCCAAGCGCTTCACAATCAGACTGAATTTTGACTGCAGATATACCTGGCTCGGCATCTTGAACTGGTGTCGAATGGGCTGAAAGAACATCGGCTGAGACCAGTCGAGTTCTTAGCAGCGTCACCTTTTTTTCACTAGCCGAGATCAACTCGGCTGTTTCTTGAGCGACAGTTGTCAGGTCCTGCTGCGCTTCTGACTGCTGCGCTTCCATGGCTTCAAATCGTGCTTCCAGCGTGAGCACTCGCTCAGCCAGTGTTTCGATCACTTCGCTCAGAACATTGAGCTGACTGCAGATCTGCCGTTCAAACTCGGACCGCTTGGAATGAAGGGCCACAGAAGCTCTGGTCAGGGGGATTTTTCTGATCCTATCGATGCTGCACCTGCTGTCCACAGGCCATGGGTGAACCAGGCAGGATTGCCTGCATGACAAAGCCAAGCGCCCGTCTACATCCGTTCCAATTAGCCCGCCTGAGCTTGTTTCAAGCATGCCTGGGCTGCCTGGCAGTGATCTTTGCCGGCATGCTCAACCGGGTCATGATCACTGAGCTGGCCATGCCGGCATTCCTGGTTGGGAACGCTCTGGCTTTCGAACAGTGGATGGCGCCTGCACGAGTGATGTTTGGCCAAATTTCGGACCGCTGGCCATTGATCGGTCGTCACCGCACTCCTTACATCTGGCTTGGCACAGCCCTGTTCTGCACCCTGGCGACTCTTTCGATTCCAACCATCTTTTCCACAGCTGCGGCGGTTGAAAGCGGACAGGGTGGATTGATCACCGCTTGGACGCTGGCGCTCTGTGGTCTCTTTGCCCTGTATGGGCTTGCTGTCTCATCCGCATCCACCCCTTATCTCGCCCTGGTGATTGACATCACCAATGAAGACGAAAGACCCAGGGCCGTGGGAATTATCTGGTGCATGCTCACGATCGGCATCATCACTGGTGCGATTGCGATGTCGATCACCCTCAAGGGCCTGGATGGTGTCGACAACCCAGCCATTCTTCAATCGACACTTCAACGGTTCATGAACCATGTGGCCTTGATCATCGGCAGCATTGTTGTGATTGCCACCGCTGGGATCGAGCCCGCTCGGGGCGATCAGCGTCAAAGGACCAAATCCGCCGAACAAGCCATCACCCTGAAACAGTCTTGGAGTTTGATTCGATCCAGCCGCCAAATCCTGATCTTCTTCGGATTCCTGCTGTGCTTCACCTTGGGGCTTTTCTTACAAGATCCAATTTTGGAGAGCTATGGCGCTGAAGTGTTTGGGCTGCCGATCTCCAAATCAGCGATCCTTAATGCCTATTGGGGGGTCGGCACACTGATCGGTCTTCTTGTTGCTGGCTTCTGGTTCACCCCACGGTTTGGCAAACTCCGCGCCGCGCGAACAGGCTGCTGGATGATTGTGGCGTCGCTTTTGCTCCTGGTGACCGCTGGGCTCAATGGCAGCCAAGCCACACTGACTGTTGTGATGGTGCTGTTTGGTCTCTCCGCCGGGATTGGCACCAACAGTGCGTTGTCGCTGATGCTTGATCTCACACTGCCTCAGCTAGCTGGAACGTTTGTAGGGATCTGGGGGCTGGCCCAGGCGATCTCACGAGCACTCGGCAAAGTGATTGGAGGTGGCTTACTCGATCTCGGCAGATCACTCACCAACATTGATCAGCCTCTTCAGGCCTTCGCCTTCGTGTTTGTTTTAGAAGCAGCTGTCGTCCTGCTGGGTATTGGGATCCTGAGCCAACTCAATACTGCCGAATTCAGGCATGACACTGAAACGAAGCTGGACACACTGCTCATCGCCGGTCTTGATGATTAATTCCTGCTTACATGGATCAGTCGATCGATGGGCCGATGGATCTCCTTTCAGATCCTGACCTGATTCCTCTCTTGGATCAGGCTGTCGATGGCGAACTGGACATTCCTGTTGGAGATGGCAGGCTTCGCGTTGATTTAAAGACCGACAACATTCGGCTATGGCGGGAGACGCTGGACCGCATCCACCCAGCGGGCAATCTGTTGCTGGCCTGCGAAAACAGTGAAGGCAGCCTGAATGCCACACAGCTGACTTGGGTCGTGGGGGCAGCGATTCGCTCAGCTCAGGTCTCAGGGGTTTTAGAAGCAGAATCCCTGTTAGCCAGCCTTGGGGTGGAATCCTTGCTCACCCATGCAGCGAGAAGCCACTGTCCTGGGCTTGGAGGTCGCATTGTCTGGGCCTTCTACCTTGAACGTCATGGCTGGCTCAAAGCAACTCCCGTGGACTGCCAAATCGTCTCGGAATGACAACCCCTCCGGTCCAGCTTCAGCAGCTGATCCAGCGAGCCAAAGTCTTAGGCCTCAGCACAGACTGTGTTCTCACGGACAAAACCCGCCACAGCCTCGCCATTGCGGATCAAGAACGTCGGCAACTCAGTGAGCAGGAGCTCGCCCAAATTTGTTCGGAATCCGGCACGGATCAAACGCTGCCAGAACGACTGCAAGACAAGGCCGATGCACTGGTCAAAACAGCTCGGCATCATTTGATCAAATAACAGCCTGCACTCATTGCCGAGGGGGGCGCGCTGTACCCGCAAGAGAGAGCCGAAGCCTGTTGGAGGGACTGCTGGAATTTCCTACGGGTGATCATTTACGCCATCGCTGCAGGCCGAAGCGAATTCACCGACCCCGAAGGGATGGCAGCCCTTCGCGAGCTTTATGCCCTGATGAACGTGCCAATGGAAGGCATGACGATCGCACTGGATCAGTTGAAACAACTGACCCTGCATGAAACAGACAATCCGACTGAGACAGCCCTGATTCACGCCTGCTTCGTACATCTGCAGAGCAGCCTCAGCGACACTGCAGTTAAGAGCTGATACGCAACCGCAGCATGACGTCGAGGACACGAGATCATTTGATCAAGTATTTCTACTCATCGCTTCGAGATGGCGATCCCTCTAAAGGTCTATCCCCTGACCAGCCAGAACAGTCGAGTCAGCAACATCGCCGGTGATGTCGACTGCATTCGCAATCAATTAACCGGATCAATAGGGGCTGGTGACTCCACCTACCGCTCCAACCTCGACACGCTGATCGAACAGGCCTACCGGCAGGTTTTCTTTCACGCCATGCAAGTTGACCGGGACCCGTTTCTGGAATCCCAGCTCCGTAGTGGCAACATCACCATGCGGGATTTCATCCGCGGCCTGCTGCTATCCGAGCGATTCCAACAGGGCTACTACCAGTGCAGTTCCAACTACCGAATCGTGGATCAAGTGGTGGGCCGCATCTTGGGACGGCCAGTCCACGGCGATGCAGAGCGCAGAGCCTGGTCGATCGTGATTGGAGAGCAAGGCTTCACCGCTTTCATCGATGCCTTGCTCGACAGTGAGGACTACATGGCGGCGTTTGGTTACGACCAGCCGCCTCAACAACTTGGACGTGTCATTCCTGGCCGCAACATCGGGGAACGTCCGATCTACCAGCGCTTTCCCCGCTACGGAGAGGACTGGCGCAATGCCCTGGTTCAGAGGGGTTGCGTGACGGCCATGACGCAAACCAAGGTTCCGCAAGCATCGACTGCATGGTCGAGCGAACAGCCTCCTCGTTGGGCCATCAAGCTTTGGCTTGGTCTCTTTGCGATCGGCGGTTTTGAGATCGTCCGCGTCATCCTTACGATCGCTGTATTGATGTTGCGCACTTAAATCGTTAATGGCGAGCTCCGGATCCTTGAATTTGGGCGATTGGTCTGCCCCGGAAGCCCTCCTGCCAAGCCAGATCTCTGAAGCTGCACCTATCGATGCCCGAGGTGCTAACTGGAGTGGTCAGGTTCTTGGAAGCCTCGATCTACGTCAAGCCAAACTCTGTCGGGTTGATCTACGCGGAACTGATCTGAGCCAATGCCAGCTCGAAGACGCTGATCTTCGTCTAGCGATTTACGACACCGACACAAAAGCTCCTGATGACTTTGATTTGCGGACCAGTGGCGCCATCGGACCAGGTGCCAAGCTCAATGGCGCTTTTTTAAACAACGCCGACCTACGCGGAATTGATCTACGTGGCGGTGTCCTGATGGGCGCCTATCTCAGCGGTACAGATTTAAGTGGGGCACAACTGGATGGGGTGTCTCTTGCTGGCTCAGACATGCGATCAGCTGTCTTACGCGGCGCCATGTGTCGCGGGGCTCGCTTCGGGACAAGTGAACTCGACATGGCTGATCTAAGAGGGGCAGATCTCCACGACGCAGCCCTCGATGCGGTGCAATCGATCAAGGGAGCTGATTTCTCGCATTGCCTCGGGTTGGAGGATCAACTGTCGACGTTGCTGACTCGACCAATCACAGAATTGGATTGCTGGAACCCACTTACCCGCTGCACCACCCGTGACAGCTTGGAATCGCTGAAGGCAAAAGCTCACAGTTCATAGAGGCCAATGCCCCCATGGCTTTCAGCGACGTTCTGGCCCCCCCAGAAATCGCCATTCCACGCAACATTTGGACATATTGATTGAGGTTTATAAAGAACCCGCTCCTCAACAGCCTTTCTGACTGACTATTGCATGGCGAAAACGCGAGAACATTCATGCCCTTCGGTCCTGCCTCGCTTCTCGGGGTCGAACGCTTCGCAGAGGAGAGTGAAGCACCGCTCGAACTCATCCCTGGTGACGACGACGCCAAAAAGGAACAGATGATTCGCGCTGTGTACAAGCAGGTGCTTGGCAATGCGTACGTCATGGACAGCGAGCGCCAAGTCATTGCTGAATCCCAGTTCAAACTTGGTGAGATCAGCGTGCGCGAGCTGGTTCGAAGAATTGCCAAGAGCGACCTTTACCGCAGTCGCTTCTTCGAGAACTGTGCTCGCTACCGCTTCATCGAACTCGCTTTCCGGCACCTTCTGGGTCGTGCACCGGTCGATTTCAACGAGATGCGTGATCACGCCGAGCGGCTTGACAGCAAGGGATACAACGCCGATATCGACAGCTTTTTAGATTCCGAGGATTATCAAAACGCCTTTGGCGAGTGGACGGTTCCTTACCAACGGGGTTGGAAGACCGAAAGCTGCGCCACCATGCAGGAATTCACCTGGAGCTTCCAACTGCTGAGAGGCAATAGCAGCAGCAGCCTGAAAGGTGATTTGGCTGGAAACAGCAGCAAGCTTGGAGGTGCGGCTTATCAGAACCGACCCATTGCGGTGGTTCCGCCCTCCTCTCTTGAGGCAACAGGCTGGAGTTTCCGTCCTGCTCCCAATCTTCAGAACGCACCAACAAGGCTTGGTGTCGGTGCCGGCGAACAAGGGATGACCTACCGCGTAGAGGTCACCGCCTACAGCGCCAACAATCTTCGCCGGATCTCTCGTTACACACGCAGTAACCGTGTGTATTACGTTCCGTTCGACAAGCTCTCTGAGCAGTTCAAGCGGATTCACCGCGAAGGAGGGAAGATCGCCAGCATCACGCCGGTGACCTGAATTCATTCAGGACAAGCAATCGAATTTGAAGCCTTAAACCTCCAACCTCTCCCACTCGAACAGACCAATGGCCAGCACATCTTCTTCACTCGGTTTCGGCGCAACATCTAAGTGGAGCGATCCCGTCGGTTTCCAGCGCAAAGGTCAATCAAGCCCAAAAGCAGCACTCACGATTGGTGAATTCCTCAAGCAATCCTGCGATCAGATGGCCATTGGGGTGGGACCCCGCAGTCATGAAGATTGCCCCCATCGCGTCACCACCGAGTGCTATAGCCCAGACGATGCGGCTGCTCTTGATGAGGTAATCGCAGCGGCATATCGCCAAGTTTTTGGCAATGCTCATGTGATGGATTTCGAGCGTTGTACCGAATTAGAAGTACAACTCAAAGATGGACGCCTGTCTGTTCGTGACTTCATTCGAGGACTAGCTAAATCCAGCTTTTATAAAAGTCGCTTCTTCAATGCTGTCGGCCCCCAGCGTGGCATTGAACTGAACATCAAGCACCTTCTAGGTCGTGCTCCTCACTCCCAGGGAGAGATCTCAGCAATGGTCGCCATGCTGGCTGAGCATGGTCAAGATGCCTTGATCGACAGCATTGTCGATTCAGCTGAGTATCTGGAAGTTTTTGGCAGCGACAACGTTCCATACGCTCGTTCCTGGAGTTCACCTGCAGACCTCTCAACCGCTGCCTTCCCCTTGTTGGCAGCGCTCCAAAAGAGCTTCGCTGGTAGCGACAGTGCCCGCGGCGGCAGCGCTGCTCTAACCCGCAGCCTGGCTACTGGAATTGCTCCACGGATCAGCGTTCCAAGTCAAGCCGTTGGTGTTCGACCAAGCGCCAGTTTCACCACGGGTCGTTTCAGCAGCCGCGAACCAGGGGTCACCAGTGGCCAAGATTCAGCGCCAATGCGTGGCGATGCTTACGTGACCTTTGGACTGGGTCAGCGGGAGCAAGAGACCTACCAACGTTGCCCCGGCGATACCGCGGACCAACTCAATGCTCTCATCCGCGCAACGTATAAGCAGGTGATGGGCAACCCCCACATGATGGAATTTGAACGTGCTCTTTCAGCTGAAAGCAAGTTCATTGATGGTTACCTGAGCACCCGTGAATTCGTCCGTGCTGTTGGTTTATCAGCCGAATACAAGCGCCGGTTCTTTGAAACCAATGCCCCTTACCGGTTCATTGAACTCAATTTCAAGCACTTCCTCGGTCGTGCCCCTCAATCCCAGGCTGAAATCAGTGCACACACCAAAATCCTTGCTGAGGGCGGCTACGAAGCAGAAATTTGCAGTTACGTCGATAGTGAGGAGTATCAAACAACCTTTGGCGAAGACACGGTTCCCTTCGCTCGCATCCTCACCGAAAACGGACGTTCACAAGTCGCTTTTAACCGCCATCTGAGCCTGGCCGAAGGTTTCGCAGCTAGTGACACCGTTCTCAGTAGTTCCTCCCTGGTGACTTCCGTTGCCACTGGCATGGTTCCAAGTGGCTGGAGCGCAACGACCACCCGCATCAACCGCACTGGTACCCAGTCAGGTGCACCCGATCCCACCAAGAAGCGCTTCCGCATCGTGGTGGCCGCACAAACAGCTCGTTCACGCCAACGCACCGCTGGAAGCACCTATTTGGTCTCAGGCAAAGACATGTCCAGCCAAATGAAGTACATCCACGCCCGTGGAGGAAAAATCGTTTCCATCACTGAGGTGATGTAACGGCAGTCATCTGACTGTGAACCAAAGCCTCCTGATCGACTGTCGTTCAGGAGGCTAAGCATGCCTTGCATCCAACAAAACACTCCAAGCACCATGCCTGAGACCACGACTCTTTCAGCACAAGCCAACGTTGATACCAGTCACGCTGCAGTCGTGATCAAGCAGACTTACCGCCAAGTCTTCGGCAATCGCCATTTGATGGAGTTGGATGTCAACACTTCACTTGAAGCATTGTTCATGAACGGGGATCTAACTGTTCAAGGCCTCGTCACTGCATTAGCCCAATCTGACACCTACAAAAAGCTCTTTTTTGATTGCAACAGTGCTTATCGTTTTGTCGAACTAAATTTCAAACATTTACTCGGCAGACCGCCACATGATCAGAATGAGTTGTTATCACACGTGCGCCTTCTTCATGACGAAGGCTACGAAGCTGAAATCGCCAGCTATACATATAGCGAAGAATATTTATCCGCCTTTGGTGTAGACCAGGTTCCCCATAATCGCGCCCTTGAGAGCACAACCGGAGGTCGTACAATTAATTACACTAGAGCCAATGCAATCGAGACTGGTTATGCAAGTTTTGACGGTGCCGAGCGCAATTCAAAACTTCTTGACAGCCTCACCTCTGGAAGTGCTCCAAATGTTTTAGAAAGAAAGAGTGTTGGCAATGCGTCCGCACTAACCATCAGCTGGACGTCACGACGTCAGGTTGGCGCCAACAGAAGGGCGGTCCAAAAATCTGTTGTTGATCAACGTTCGATGTCAGCAACCATCCAAAGCATCCAGGCTCAAGGAGGAAAAATCCTCTCTATTGCAAAGGCTTAATCATTCTGTCGTTCACGGCTTGCAACCAACGATCTCAGGCATGATTGATTTGTGGGAAACCAAGGATCAATCATGCGTAGATTTTTTCTTAGACACCACGTCTGAACAAAACTAGCGATCATGCCGATTCTTCGCCCAACGTCCAGCAACCAAAACCAGTCGAATAACGCCTTCCAGCAATCTGTGGCTTCAACGCCTATGGCCATGTCGATGATGATCGATTCCATGGTTAATATGATGCAAAGCAATCGCCCCAAATTGGACGATCAGCAACTAGACTCTTCGTTCTATTCTGATCAGCAATGAATATTGAGCAATTTGTTGCTCAAAGTGAAGGTGAGTGGCGTTCAATGCGATCTGGCCATTCTCTCGCCTTCCAGCAATTTGAAGATGTCCTAAGCGAGATCACGATAGAACAAATTGACAAAGATCATCCAGACATCAATCAAATCATTACCTCTTCAGAAACTGATAAGTCCAAAATAGTTTCACCTTTTAGGATGGAGTGGACTGCAGAAAGTGACTGGGAACCAGATGATCCAAACGAAGTTTCCAGTGGTTCTTGCATTATTATTCCAATCAAAACAACCGATAGTTCTGGGAAACTATTCCGAAGCGTAGGTTACGCAGAATCTGAATCTGCAGAGTCGACTTATCAATTCCTCAGCGATGGGACATTTACATTAACAACTTGCTACGAGCAATCAATTGCAGAAGAGAGAATATGGTTTGTTTCTGAAAATGTACGCTGTAGATCTTCTGTGCTTAGGACATCAGCCGGCTCTGGAATCTTACAGACATCCTTCGCTTCAGAAGTGCGCCGTATCAGCACATAACACAGCAACTATCATGCACACTCAAGAAGATCTCATTCTCTTCGCCAATACACTTGCAGGTGTCTATGATAATTATGACCAATCTCAAGAGAACCCCAAAGATTTTGCACGCATCAATATTTTTTTTAGGCCGTTACCATGGAATATATTTGAAGGCCCAGGCTTCTATTCAGAACAGTGTTATGATTACGCACCTTGGGAGCCTTATCGTCAAGGGCTCCATCGATTAAAGAAAAAAGACGATCTTTTCATTATGGAAAACTATGGATTTAGCAATAGTTCAAGATTAGCTGGAGCAGGGAAAAACCCAGAATTACTGGAGGCAATCGATGTCAATAAAATCCAACCAAGATGCGGTTGCGCAATGCATTTCAAAACAAAAAAGCCAGGTCACTACATAGGATGCGTAGAACCTGGCAAAAATTGTCTTGTACCACGAGATGGAAAATTGACATATCTAGTGAGCGAAGTAGAAGTAGATGAAAAAAAATGGATTAGTCGTGACAGGGGTTTTGATCCTGAAACAGATCAACAACTGTGGGGATCAGAACATGGTCAACTCAGATTTAAAAGAGTGAGTTATCTATCTGATCTTATTAACTCAGAGTGGATCCAACAACTCAACTGAAGAATGCTTGATAGTGAAAAACAAATGAAAGCATGGATTCGCTCGCAACACCTCATCTGTGAAGGGAGTGATTTTATTTTTGAAACAGTTGATCAAACTCAGCTCGATAAATTCGACTCTTGCATCCAATCAATTGGAGGCAGGATAAGGTCTGTTAAAGCTGTAGGCAATTGGCCTATGGGCCCACGGCGCTCATTCAAAATATTGCAAGCAATCGCTTCTGTACCAAGACCTGGAGGGGAGAGACTTGTCACTTACTGGGCTAAAAAAGGAGGGAAAGAGACAAGATACGCGGAAATCAATACCTAATCAAATTTAGTCAGAAAACCAACCCATCCATGTATCTTGCGAAAAATCATTATGCTTACTCCACCTTCTCAAAATTGTTAGAGAATCAAAGATATAACCACGGGTCGCAGCGATAGCAATGACTTGATCTTGATTCAAAGCAGCTTTAATCTCATTCTTAAGCGTTTCATCCTGACGTGCTAATGAGATAAAAGATTCAAGGATAGAATCTTGTTCTGCATCAGCAGCTGAATTGGACATGGCCACACTAAATATTGATCAAACGATTATAGCGACACGACCGCATCGTGGAGAACACTGAGCTTAAGCCCCTTCCATAAGCATCGCTCGCCAAGACGAAGTCTGCCTAAAAGCCCAAGACCAATGCTGTGGATCGAAAGTTTGTATTGACTCTTGCTGAGCTGGTGTCAAAGTAGAAAAATCGTTTTCAAAATAGTCTTGCCATTCCGAATCTGTGAAGACATAACCAATTGACGCAGCGAACTCAAGTATTTCAGCATGATTTGTACATTTCTTCAATCCTGTTGCAGTCGTGTGATCGTAAACAACTGCTTGGACAAATTGAGCGAGGGGAGATTCAGCCATCATTAACAACTTTCAATCCAGAGAGCAAAGTTAACTTCCTTGCAAATCATCTGCAAAACAAGAGGTCCCCCTGGGCAACGCAGCAATCTCCACGGTATATTTTCTGAAAGAATGCCTGAATCAATCGTAATCTTTGGTGGACTCGTAGCTTGCTCATAAGGAATTAAAGCAGATCCCGTTAATACTGGATCAATCCCGTGAACAATTCCCTTGAGTTGATCAATTTCAGTCACAGCATTCAACTGATGCTGAACCTCTGTGCTTGCTTTGACGAATTCAACAAATCGGGGAAGAGCTTGCTCGAGCTCAGGCGAAACAGGCATCACGCCAGGGTTGAACTCGAAAAAGTCTATCAGGCTCGAAGACGCTTAATATTGTTACAAAGAATCCTAGGATCTTGCCGTTAGGAATGGCAGCTCTATCGCTTCTTACTCATCAGCGATCATTCAAGGCAAGGTTGAACAAACAGCAACGCAGCTGAGAGGTTACAACGTCAAGGGTTTAGCCTAACAAGGCAAGGGCAAACAAAATTCTAAATACATCGTGCCACGCAGAAGATCTCAAACCCATCGCAATCTTTTGCCAGCCTGTAGTTTGGAATGCGAGAATGCCTCAACACGCTGATCGACAAATCAACCATGGCCGAACGATTTGACAATCTGGTCGAAGGTTTATCGGAAGAGCATGCCATGGCAGTGATTCTTGCTGACCCAGACACGCTTGAGCGTCCTGTTGACAAATATATGGCCGCGACACGCCTCGGTGTAAGTAACTCAGATGAAAGCCTAAATATTCTCATCCAAGCCGCAGAATTAAACCCTGAAAATTTATTTGATCGCATCACTCGCCGCAAAGCGATTGATGCTCTAGGACGCCGCAAAAGTTCAAAAGCTCTTCCAGCACTCTTTCGTTCTCTCAGCTGTTCTGATCAACCGGCCGTCATCAATGCCATTGATGCGATTACAAGAATTGGCAGTCCACTCAGTCGCTCTGATCAAGAACAACTTCTAGGAGTACTTGAAGGGGAGGATATTCAAAAGCGGGCTGTGATTCAAGCTCATACCAGATTAGCGATCGAAACAGCCAAGCCTGAGATCAGTCTCTTACAAAACGACAGCAACCCCCTTGTAGCTGGAGCAGCAAGAGCCTACTTAGCCCGTGTACACAATCAGAATGAAGGACTTGACCTGCTTATTCCTCAATTGGCAGACCCGATTGCAGGTCGCAGACAATCAGCGGTGATTGATCTTGGCGACGCAGGGGATGTCTCACGACTAGAGGCACTTGTCACTGCACCTGCCTCCATGTCCCTCAGAGCGAGAAGCGCCTTCCAACTGGTCGACCCCGACAAGACATGCTGTGTCCCTCAAGAACACGAAAGATTAGTCAGACAACTCCTGCAAGATAATCCTCAAAATCTGAAACTTAGACCTGAATGGATTTGCCCTAGCGAAGCTGATCATGTCGAAAACAACCTTCAACATCGCGATGAAGCACGTCAATACGGTGGGGCAGTAGCCCTAATGGCGATGGAAGTACAGGAAAAACTGGATCTCATCGATCAAATTAAACAAAAGTTATGGAGTGACTACGTCATCCACTACTACCTCACTGTTGTCGTGAGTCTTCAACAATTAGACGCACGAAGTGATCTGATTCGTCTGGCTCTGGCAGAAACCATTCCGCAATACACCAAGTCAAGGATCGCAGCGGCATGGGGCTGTGTTGGTCTTGGCCTAAATGATCAAATCCCCTTACTAAAAGAGCTTTCTGAAAACGCTCAATGGATACCATTGAAATGGACATGCCAACAGGTCCTTAAACAGTTGTCATGAAAAGGCTCGTTTGCGCTTGCGAAAAACGAACTAAATCGGATAGTGCCTATCCATTTGTCAACTTGTGTGTCTTGACGGGCGGCTTGCCGATTTGATCTGAGCAAGCAGGGTTATGTTCCTTCTTGATGCGGAATGCATCCCCCCCAACCAACGTATTCCACAACCCATGCTCGACGCATTCTCCAGGAAGGCAGTCTCGGCTGATTCCAGCGGCGCTTTTATTGGCGGTGGTGAGCTTGCTTCTCTGAAGTCTTTCATCGCTGATGGCAACAAGCGTCTTGACGCTGTGAACGCCATCTCTTCCAACGCTAGCTGCATCGTTTCCGACGCCGTTGCCGGCATCTGCTGCGAGAACACTGGTCTGACTGCTCCTAACGGTGGTGTGTACACCAACCGCAAGATGGCTGCTTGCCTGCGCGATGGTGAAATCGTTCTTCGCTATGTCAGCTATGCACTGCTGGCTGGTGATGCTTCTGTGCTTCAGGATCGTTGCCTGAATGGTCTCCGCGAGACCTATGCAGCTCTGGGTGTTCCCACCGGTTCTGCTTCCCGCGCCGTTGCCATCATGAAGTCTGCTGCTGGTGGTCTGATCACCAACACCAACAGCCAAGCCAAGAAAATGGCTCTGACTTCCGGCGATTGCTCCAACCTGGCCGGTGAAGCTGCTAGCTACTTCGACATGGTGATCAGCGCAATCAGCTGAACCAGCGATTTATTTTTCGGCACACCTGAACACCCTTCTTCTTAATCATGAAGTCCGTCATCACCACCGTCGTCGGCGCTGCCGATAGCGCATCACGCTTCCCCTCCGCCTCCGATATGGAGTCCGTGCAGGGTTCCATCCAACGTGCTGCTGCACGTTTGGAAGCTGCTGAGAAGCTTGCTAGCAACTACGACGCCGTCGCTCAAGAAGCAGTTGACGCTGTCTATTCCCAGTACCCCAATGGCGCTACAGGCCGTCAGCCCCGTAAGTGCGCTACTGAAGGTAAGGACAAGTGCAAGCGTGACTTCGTTCACTACCTGCGTCTGATCAACTACT
>MDSW01145945.1_pt1 | contig 13605 bp, 11 predicted proteins | sample 811171 | NCBI WGS metagenome assembly MDSW01 (sample SAMN05326641, study PRJNA326480) | marine metagenome | isolation source: seawater | place: Atlantic Ocean: North West | collected 2012 | reverse complement strand
TTTTTCAATTGTATCAGCCTCATCTATGAAAGGGTCACTAAAAATTTTAAATTCATATTTTCCAGATAATTTTTTTAAATCCACAAATTCTTGTGAAACGTTCTGATAGTCATCTAAAATCGCAACTTTAAGCATTTAATTTTTTTTATTCGAAAGAGTTATACCTGCAATAATAAATATTGCTCCTAAAATATGATAAAACATAAATTTTTCATCAAAAATTAACATTGCCATTACTGCCCCCATAATTGGCATTAAATGTAAAAAAATTCCTGCTCTGTTTGCTCCAATAATTGATATACCTTTTATCCAAAAGAAGAATGCGGCTAGTCCAGGAAAAATAACAACATATGCCAAAATTAAATAAAATGGTTTACCTAATATAATTAAATTACCTATTTTCATCTCAATAAAATATATGGGTATTAAAAAAATTAACCCACAAATAATTACAACTTCTAATAAAGTGACTTGAGATATCTGATATTTTTTACTTTTTAAAAGTGCAGAATAAATTGCCCAGGATAACATTGCTACAACCATAGATAAATCTCCTTTATTAAAATCTAAGTTTTTTATTAAATTTAAATCAGCCTTTGTAATAATAAAGATAACTCCAGTTAATGACAAAATAACACCTATAATTTGAAAGATATTTGTTTTTTCAATATTTAAAATTGAAGAAATAAAAATTATCCAGACTGGAATAGTTGAAATCATTAAAATTCCACTAATGACCTGTGTATAATATAATGAATAATAAACAATAGAATTAAATATAGTGATACTTGTAATGCCTAAGATTATAAAAAAGCCCAAGTTATTTAAAATATATTTTTTTTTATTTATTATTTCTTTGTAAGTAAAAGGAAGTAAAATTAAACCTGCAAAAAACCATCTATAAAAGTTTAAAGAAAATGGTGGAACTTGATACATACTTGCAGCTTTTCCAACTATAAAATTTCCTGACCAAAAAATAGTTGTTAATATTAATATAAAATACGCTATTTTATTTTTATTTTTCAATTAATTAAATCTTAAAGAACTATAAGGTTTTAAATCTAGATTTGAATTTTCGTTTACAATCATTTTGGATATTATTTTCCCTGATATTGCCCCTAAAGTCCATCCCAAATGATGATGACCAAATGAATAAAATACATTTTTATAATTCTTAGAAGGCCCTATAACTGGCAAAAAATCTGGTAATGACGGCCTAAATCCTAACCATTCATCCTCATGATCTGGAAGATTATCAAGCATATATTTTGCATTATTAACTAAATTTTTTATTCTTGATTTTGAAAGTGGATTATTAAGGCCTCCGAATTCAACAGTTCCAACCACTCTTAATCCTTGTTCCATCGGCGTTATACCAAAGCCACGATTAGAAAAAATTACTGGTCTATTCAATAAATGATCACAACCCTTAAAGTGAAGGTGGTAACCTCTTTCAGTATCTAGAGGGATTTTTTCATCTAGTTTATCAGTTAGTTTTTTTGAAAAGGCACCACATGCAATAACTAATTTATCAAAATTAAAAGATTGTGAATCTGATTTTAAAACTGGTTTTTCATTATGAAATTTAATGTCTTTAATTTCTAATTTTAAAAATTTACCACCTTTCTTTAAAAAAAGATCAAATAATTTTAAAAGTATTTTACCTGGATTTCTTGCATGTTTTGCATAAGAGTAAAATACACCTCCATGATAAAACGGTTTTATATGTGGTTCAAGATCATGAATTTCTTTTGGGGTTAAAATTTGTTGTTTAACACCTAATTCTTCCCTTACTTTTATTTCTAATTCTCTACTTTTTAAATTTTGATCATTCCAAATATACATTATTCCATTTTGTTCAACTAAATTTCCAAGGTCCAAATCATCAAATAATTCATCGTAAGCTGGTAATGCTAAATCTAAAATTTGATGCATATATTTTGCAGTATGCATCATTCTTTTCTTAGAGCAGTTTCTTATAAATTTTAAAAACCATGGTATCATTTTTGGAACATATCCCCATTTTAAGGCAAGAGGTCCGGAAGAACTTAATAGCATAGCTGGAATATCTGCTAAAATATCTGGACGATTTAAAGGTACCGATGCATATGGTGAAAAATGTCCGGCATTCCCATAGGATGCTGCAGGTGTTCCAGGTTCATTTTTATCAAAAATTGTTACTTGATAACCTTTTTTTTGTAAAAATAATGCATTACATACTCCTTGAATACCTGCTCCAACAATTGCAATTTTTAAATTATTAACCATATTCGAAACTTATAAATATTTATTATAGATTATAATTGTGACATATTATTCTAATAAAATATATTATGATTTATGAAATTAATTGTCGATGATATATTTTTGAACTCATTACAACACTGAAACCAATCATGGTAGCAAGCATTGATGAACCCCCATAAGACATTATTGGCAATGGGGAACCTACTATTGGTAAAAGACCTAAAACCATGCTCATATTAACTGAAACGTATATAAATATTGCAGATGCAAATCCAAAGCAAAAAAGTTTGGCAAAGAAACTTCTAGAAATTGCACCTATTCTTAAAATTCTAAAAATTATGATTGCATATACTAATAAAAGAAAAATAGATCCTATAAATCCAAATTCTTCAGAAAATAGAGTAAATATAAAATCAGTATGTTTTTCTGGAAGAAACTCTAGATAACTTTGTGTACCTTTTAAATAACCCTTTCCATATAAACCTCCTGATCCTACAGCTATTTTAGATTGAATTATTTGATAACCTGCCCCTAAAGGATCTTTACCAGGATCAAAAAAGGTTAATATTCTTAGTTTTTGATATGGTTTTAAAAAAGAAATTATAAATGGTGCAGATATAATTAAGACTAATGTGGAATAAATAAAATATTTTATATTTAAACCGGCCAACCACAATACAACTATTCCACTTAAGGCAATTAGAATAGATGTTCCCAAATCAGGTTGAGAAATTACCAACAAAATTGGAAGTATTAATATTATAATTGGAATTAATAAATTGGTAAAACTATTAACATCATTTATTTGACTTCGATGATAGTATTTTGCAAAACAAATAATTATAGCTATTTTCATCAATTCTGAAGGCTGTAAATTTATAAAATATAAACTTATCCATCTCTGTGATCCAGAAGCTGTTATTCCATAAAGTGACGCCCATATTAAAAATCCTAAAACAATAATATAAAATATATATCCGATAGAATGCCAAAACTTAATATTTAAAAAAGATAAAAAAATCATCATCAAAAAAAAAATTCCAAATCTGATTATATGACTCTTACTATGATATAGTAATTCACCTCCATCAGTAGAATACATTGAAAAACTACTAATCACACCAATTAGAAAAATACATATTAATAGCAAATAATCTAAAGATCTAATTTTTTGAAAAAAAGTTAATTGATCTGTATATGAAGATTGTGTAAACATTTATGTTGATATTAGATTTTTTTTTCTAGTTAATTCTCTTAATTCATGACGATCAATGATCATTTTAAATAATTTTTTTGCCATAGGTGCTGCTGTAACACTTCCTGATCCTCCATGTTCGACTATTATACTAAGTGCATAACGTGGATTTTCATATGGACCAAAAGCAATATAGAGAGCATGATCTCTATCTTCATAAGGTATTTGAGATGTTTCTAAATCTAGTTCTCTTTGTTTTGCTGTTATTCTTTTAACTTGAGCTGTGCCTGTTTTTCCAGCAAATTGATATTTAGGATCTTCTATTCTTGAACGATATGAAGTTCCTCTTATTTCATTAGTAGAACCAAACATTGCGTCCATAACTATTCTTATATTTTCCTGGTTCTTAAAAAGTTTAAAGTGTTTATTCTTATCTATATTAAAAAGCTCCTCACCTACTTTTAATAAAGACTGAGTTTTGTTGTCGTCTTCTAAAAATTCACTATTTTCCATTTTAATTTTTATATTTTCTATTGACTCTTCATTTTGCTTTATAGTTATTTTTGGATAAATTCTGTGACCACCATTTGCCAGTTGTGCAGTCATTAAACATAATTGAATTGGTGTAACCTGTATATAACCTTGACCAATTCCAGTAATTAGTGTTTCTCCTAAAACCCAGCCTTTTCCAATTTTATTTCTTTTCCATTTCGTATTTGGAACTAGTCCTTTCTTTTCATCTTCATACGTCTTTTCAAAAACTGTTTTTCCCAATCCAAATTTTAATGAAGTTTGACTAAGTCTATCAACACCTAATTTTCTAGCTACCTCATAAAAATAGGTGTCACATGATTGTTTAATTGCATTTCGCAAATTTACTACTCCGTGACCTTTTTCCTTCCAACAATGGTAGGTTTGTCCATACATCTCTATTTTACCTGTGCACCTAACTCTAAAATCAGTATTAATAATATTATTTTCTAAAGCAGATAGAGCAACAATTGGTTTTAAAGTTGATCCAGGCGAATATAAGCCTGAAACTGTTTTATTTATTAAGGGTTTTAGAGGATCCTTTATTATTGAATTCCAGTCTTTATGACTTATGCCATATAAAAATAAATTTGGATCAAATGAAGGAGATGAGTGCATTGCAACTATTTCACCACTGAAAATATCCATTACACTTATTGATCCTGACTTACCCATCATAAGTTTATTACATAATTTTTGAATCTCTGTATCTATTGTTAGTCTTATATTTTTTCCTTTAGTTCCCTCAATATAATCTAATTGATTAATTCTTTTGCCATATGCATTTACCTCATATCTTTGAACACCATTTGTACCAATTAAAAAATCCTCATAAGTTTTTTCTAAGCCTTTTTTTCCAACTCTTAATCCAGGAACATGATTTTTTTTAATTTTTTCATTATTTAATATGTCATTCTCACTAGCTTGAGAAACATATCCTAATACATGTGTATAATTATCATTAAATGGATAACTTCTTGCTACCGATAGAACAGGTTTGGCTCCTACTAATTCATGTAAATAGAAATTAACTTTAGAAAATTCATCCCAACTTAAATTTTCTGAAACAATTAAAGTTTCCCAGGTTTTTTGAGAATTCTTTTTTTTAATTATTTTTGAGAATTCTTTATTACTTAAGTTTAAAATATCTTTTAACCTAATCATAAGATATTTAAAGTTTTCAACTTGTTCTGGTATTACATGTAATTGATAAACTTTTATATTTCCAGCTACAGTATTTCCATAGTAGTCTAAAAACTCTCCTCTTACCGGCGGCAGTCTCCATTCTCTTAAACGATTTTTATCTGATAGTGTTAAATACTTTTTATTATCATTAATTTGTAATGAAAAGAGTCTTGTAATTATTCCTGTAAAGACAATTGCCTTAGCTGCAGAAATAATGAACATCCTTCTATTTATTGTTTTTAATTTGTTAAATCCTGAATCCCCTCTATTAATCATTTAACCTTCCAAAAACTAGTTTGTGATATAAATCAAAAATATATGCAAAAAATATGTAGAATATAAAAGTGAATAGTAAGTTTGATAACAGAGCGTAGTATTCTAAATCAAAAGAAAAAAATAAAACTAACAGAGAGTACTTTAATGAACTTGTTACTAAAATTGTAAATAAAAAAAATACCCAATCTTTCAACAAGCTTGGTCTTAAAGTAATATTTCTTAAATATGCTGCAAAACCACAGATTAATAAATAACAGAAACTACTCACTCCTAATGGAAAGCCTACCACAACATCATTAATCAAACCTGCTATAAAAATATATCCATACCCTAAAATTTCACTTTTTTTTAAACTCCAATAAAAAATTAAAATAAATGGAAAATTAAAGGAGAAATAATCCATTTCTAAATAATTAAAATCAAATTCATTTAAAACAGAGACCAAAAGTAATAAAATAGGGACATTGATTACTAATTTATTAAAAAATGTTATTTTTTTAAATTGTACCATTTAGTTAAAATCCTTTATGAAGGAAACAATTTTTACAAATCTCAATTGAGAAAAATCAGAAAAAAAAATAACATTTTCTGCACTATCTACTTCATTGTTATCCTTAATTTTTCCTATTGGTATTCCCTCTTTAAATAAACCACCAGATCCTGAAGTATAAATTATACTTTCAACCTCAATATCTGTATCCTTTTGAAAATATTGAATTGTTCCAGTGTCTTTACCTGTTCCAGATAAAATTGACTCGATACTTCCAGGTTCTATATTTACTGGAATTTTACTATTTAAATCTGATAATAATAAAGCCCTTGAAGTTAGATAATTTACCTCAACTATTTTACCTACTAAATAACTTTGATCTAAAACTGCCATACCCAACTTAATATTATCTTTGCTACCTTTATTTAAAATAATAGATCTTAAAAATGGACTTTTTTTGTCAATTAAAACTTTTGCTATTTTTTCTTCAGATCCAATTATATAATCATCTATAATTTTTTTTAATCTAACATTTTCTGATATAATAAAATCATCAATCAATTCTTTTTCTTTAAATTTTTGTAATTCTTTTTTATTATTAGAAAATTCTTTGTATAACTCAAAATGACTCTCAATATTTTTATAAGAATTTTTTACAAAATTTTCAGGACCAGAAACAATAAAAGAAGATCTATAAACTATTTCTTTTATAAAAATTTTTGTATAATTAATGACTGGAAAATTAAAATTACCTAAAACTAAAAATAAAATTGAAAAAAAAATTAATCCAATTAAAGAAAAACGTTGTTTATTACCTTTTTTTAAAAATGCTGAGCGAATTGCTATTACAAAATCGTCTCTGCTTGTTTCCATTATTTTTAATATTCAGATAATACAGTAGAAAATGTTTCCTCTTGGTCTAGTGCCTTACCAGTACCCATGGCTACACAAGCTAAGGGATCATCTGCGATATGAACTGGTAGACCTGTTTCTTTAGAAAATCTTTTATCTATATTTTTAAGTAGTGCTCCACCTCCTGTTAATGTTAAACCCATGTCAACTAAGTCGGCAGATAATTCCGGAGGTGTATTTTCTAAAGCGTCTTTTACTCCATTAACCATTTGTTTTAAAATATCATTTAAGGCTTCAGATGAATCTTCTTCAGTAATATTAACTTCTTTTGGTGTGCCTGACCTTAAGTCTCTACCCTTTACTGGATAAGTATTATTGTTTGACGGTATAGCAGTACCTATTTCTTTTTTAATTTTTTCAGCTGTGCTGTCACCTATCATTAAATTATATTCTTTTCTCATATAATCAATTAATGCGTGATCCATTGCATCTCCAGCTATTCTTAGTGATCTTGAGTAAACAACGCCTCCTAATGACATAACTGCTATTTCTGTAGTTCCACCTCCTATGTCTACAACCATTGAACCTGTTGCCTCAGATATTGGTAGTCCTGCTCCTATTGCAGCTGCAATTGGCTCTTCAATTAATTGAACTCTTCTAGCACCTGCTGCTAGTGCACTATCTTGAATTGCTTTTCTCTCTACTGGGGTTGAACCTGTTGGAACACAAATTAATATTCTTGGGTTTGCAAATGTGCTTCTCTTATGAACTTTCTTTATAAAGTGTTTAATCATTTCTTCAGTAACGATAAAATCAGCTATCACGCCGTCTCTTAAAGGTCTTATGGCACTTATATTTCCTGGCGTTCTTCCAAGCATTGTCTTCGCTTCATCACCAACTGCTAAAACAGATTTTTTACCTTTATTTTCTACTACTGCTACAACTGATGGTTCATTTAAAACAACTCCTTGCCCCTTTAAAACAACAAGAGTATTGGCTGTTCCTAGGTCAATTGCCATATCTTGGCTCCATATTTTAGTCAAATTATTTAAAAACTTCATCTATATACCTTTCACTTTTTGAGTTTCATACTCCAAAGGAGCTGTTTTATTTCTTTTAATAATCATTTTATTTAAAGCACTTAAATATGCATTTGCCGATGCAACTAACGTGTCAGTATCAGCAGCTTGTCCTACTGTAGTTTTTCCTTCTTCTTCAATACGTACACTCACAGTTGCTTGTGCATCCGTACCTTCTGTTACTGCATGAACTTGGTATAATTGTAAATTAACATCATGAGGATATAAAACTTTGATACATTTAAATATAGCATCTACTGGACCATCTCCTGTCTCAGAAGTTTTTTTTATATCTCCATATACATCTAGTGTCATATCAGCTCTTTGAGGTTCTCCAGTCCCAGCAAAAACTTTTAAAGATTTTAAGCTTATAGCGTTTACTTGATTATCTGTAATTAAGCTATCATCAACTAAAGCTGAAATATCATCATCATAAACGTGTTTTTTTTTATCTGCTAAAATTTTAAATTTGCCAAAAGCAGATTGAATAATATCATCTGTAACATCTACATATCCAAGATCATTTAATTTTTCTTTAAATGCATGTCTTCCAGAATGCTTACCCATTATCAAAGAAGTTTTTTTAACACCTACACTTTCAGGCGTCATAATTTCATATGTATTTCTATTTTTAAGCATACCATCTTGATGAATTCCTGCTTCATGAGCGAATGCATTTTTTCCAACTATTGCTTTATTAAATTGCACAGGAAAAGTTGCATTTGAAACAACTTTTGATGCCTTGCTTAGTAATTCTGTTTTAATACCAGTTGTATAAGGCATTAGATCATTTCTGGTTTTAATTGCCATAACGATTTCTTCTAGAGCAGCATTACCAGCTCTTTCTCCAATCCCATTAATAGTACATTCAACTTGTCTTGCTCCAGCCTGAACTCCTGCTAAAGAATTTGCAACTGCTAAACCTAAATCATTATGACAATGAACTGATAAAACTGCTTTATCAATATTTGGCACTTTATTTTTAAGTGTTGTAATAATTTTAGTAAATTCTGAAGGAACAGTATAGCCTACTGTATCTGGAATATTAATTGTTTTGGCGCCACAACTAATTGCTAATTCAACAGTTTTACACATATAATCCATATCAGTTCTAGTACCATCTTCACATGACCATTCTACATCATCAGTAAAATTCCTTGCATAGGTAACATGTTCTTTTATATTTTCATAAACTTGCTCTGGTGATTTGTTAAGTTTATGCTTCATATGTAATGGACTTGTAGAAATAAAAGTATGAATTCTAAATCTTGGTGCTGCTTTTAAGGCCTCGTGGCAAGCATCAATATCTTTTTTAGAATGTCTAGAAAGTCCAGCTGGTATTGAGTTTTTTAGGATTTTACTTATTGCTGTAACTGATTCAAAATCTCCTGGCGAAGCTATTGGGAATCCAGCTTCTATAATATCAATTCCCATTTCGTCAAATATTCTGGATATTTGTATTTTTTCCTCAAGACTCATTGAAGCACCTGGTGACTGTTCACCATCTCGCATTGTCGTGTCAAATAATAAAACTCTATTTTTATCGTTCATAATCAATAATTTTTTTGAAAAACTATATTACAATCTATGAGAGAGATTGCAAAATATTTTGTTAATTTTTATTTATTTTACGTTCGTTTTAGGTCTTCATTATAAATTAATTATAAATAGACTCAATTTTAGGCATTAATCTTAAAAGCTCTTTAGTATACTCGTGATTTGGATTTGTAAATAATTCCTCAGTAGGAGAGATTTCACATAATTCACCATTTCTCAAAACACCTATTCGATCACACATTTGTCTAACTACTGGTAGGTCATGGCTTATGAATAATATTGTTAAGTTAAGTTGTTCTTGTAGATCTTTTAACAAATTTAAAATTTGAGCTTGAATACTAACATCTAATGCAGAGGTTGGTTCATCGCATACTAGTAATCTAGGTTGAGTAGCTAGCGCTCTTGCTATAGATATTCTTTGTCTTTGACCTCCTGAAAATTCATGAGGATACCTATTAGCTGATTGTCGTGAGAGTTCGACTGACTCCAATAAATCATTAATGTAATTATCTAAATCCTGATTGGTTATAGAAGGATTATGAAGTTTAATTGGTTCTGCTACAATGTCTCTTACTTTTAATCTTCCATTAAGAGAAGAGTAAGGGTCTTGAAAAATCATTTGAATTTGTTTTCTAAAATTCATCATTTCTTTATTTTTTTTTATTTTGGTAATACATACATTGTCAAAAAATATTTCTCCTGAGGATGGTTTAAATAAATTAACAATCATTTTTGCTATTGTTGATTTTCCACTTCCACTTTCGCCTACTAGTCCAAAAGATTCTCCCTCCTTAATATCAAATGAAACATCATCTACAGCCATAACTGAATTTTTTGAAGACTCTGTAAAAATACCATCTTGAAAAGTTTTTTTTAGGTTTTTTACTTTAATTAAATCTTGAGAAATAATTTTTTTTTTATTCCACCTATTTAGAATCTTGATATTTACTTCTCCATCTTTATCTTTTTCTTTATCAATTATTTTAAACCTAGAAATTTTTTTATTTGTAGGTGGTACTGAACTAATTAAACTATTTGTATAAACTTTTTTTGGATTTGTAAGTATTTCTTTTGTTATTCCTATTTCGATTAAATCTCCATTCTTCATCACTGCAACCCTATCAGCTGTCTCAGAGATTACTCCCATATCATGTGTAATTAATATTACTGCTAAATTTCTCTCTTTAGTTAAAGTTTTAATTAATTCAAGAATTTGTGATTGTATTGAAACGTCTAAAGCAGTTGTTGGTTCATCGGCAATAAGTAATTCGGGCTCACAACATAATGCAAGAGAAATTACAACTCTTTGTCTCATGCCTCCAGAAAACTGATGAGGATAATTGTCAAACCTACTTTTTGCATCCTTAATACCAACTTCTTTTAACAATTTTATAGCTTTATTTTTAGACTCATCAAAATTTAAATTCAAATGCGTTTGAATAGTTTCAACAAGTTGTTCGCCTATAGTTAATAAAGGATTTAGGGACGTTTGAGGATCTTGGAAAATCAGTCCTATTTTTTTTCCTCTGTATTTTAATATGTCTTCTGGTTTTTCATTAAGATTTATACCATCTAAAATTATGGTTCCATTTGAAATTTTTCCTGGTTCATCAATAAGATTTATTATTGCATTACCTAAAGTGCTTTTGCCAGATCCGGACTCTCCTACAAGACCTAAAATTTCTCCCTTTTTAACATCAATATTTACATTTTTAACTGCATAAACAGTTTCTTTTCTCATTCCATAGTTAACACTTAAATTATCTATTTTTAAAAAACTCATTAATTTAATTTTGGATTTAGAGTGTCTCTCATCCAATCTCCTAAAAGGTTAATTGAAAAGGCTAAAATAACTAAAAATATTGCTGGAAAAAAAGTTATCCACCATTCTCCTGAAAATAAAAAATCATTTCCAATTCTTATTAATGTTCCTAAAGATGGAGTTGTAGGTGGAACTCCTACGCCTAAAAAACTTAATGTAGACTCAGCAATTATTGCAAGAGCAAGACCAATGGTTCCAATTACAAGAATAGGTCTTAAGATATTTGGCAAAATATGCTTAAACATTATAACAATATTTGATACTCCAATAATTGTTGAAGCAGAAATATAGTCTTTGTTTTTTTCTACTAATGTTGCGGCTCTAGATACCCTAGCGAATTGTGGCCATTCAGAAATTCCTATAGCAAAAATTAATACATATATTGCCATTTCATCATGTAATTCTTTTGAGATAAGTCCCCTTGCAATACCATCAACCAATAAAGCCATTAAAATACTTGGTACTGTTAATTGCACATCTGTTATTCTCATGACCATCATTTCATATTTACCGCCAAAATATCCTGCTGTTAATCCTAAAGCTACACCAAGTATCAAACTAAATATAATAGCAGAAAAACCAACTATTAGGGAAATTCGAGAACCATATAATATTGTAGACAACATATCTCTTCCCTGTCCATCAGTACCTAATAGAAATTTTGGAATCCCATCCTCTGACCAGGAAGGTGGAGTAAATGCATCCATCAAAGAAAGGCTTGATGGATCAAAGGGATTGAATGGAGCAACAAATTCTACAAAAAATGAACAAAAGAAAATAATTATTAATATTACAGATGAAATAATTGCAGTTGGTGATTTAATAAAACTAAAATATATATCACTATCTAAAATTTTATCTATCAATGATAAATTTTGACTATCCATTTGCATCTCCTGACTTAACTCTAATCCTTGGATCTATAAAATAATAAAGAATATCAACAATAAAATTTATCATTACAAATATGAAAGCAATAAAAACTAAATAAGCTGACATGATTGGTATATCTACAAACTTAACTGCTTGAATAAAAAGAAATCCCATACCTGGCCATTGAAAAACAGTTTCAGTTATAATTGAAAAAGCAACTAATGTTCCAATATTAATTCCCGCTATAGTAATTACTGGTATTAATCCATTTTTTAGAGCATGCTTATATTGGATACTTTTTTCACTTATACCTCTTGCTCTTGCAAATTTAATGTAATCAGTTTGTAGTATTTCCATCATCTCAGCTCTAACTAGTCTTATGATATATGTCATTTGAAAAAGACTTAGGGTGACCGAAGGTAAAATTATTGCCTTAAGACCAGAAATCGTTAATAGACCCGTTGTCCAAAAACCAAGGTCAATCACTTCTCCTCTACCAAAAGAAGGTAATAAACCCAAAATCACTGCAAAAAGATAGATGAATAAAATTCCAATAACAAATGTTGGAAGTGACACGCCAAGTAAGGAGATTGCTAAAATAATATCACTAAAAACACTTCTCCTATTTATTCCTGTATAGACACCTAATAATGTACCTGTTACTAATGCAATTAGCGCAGAAACAAGAACTAACTCCATAGTTGCTGGAAGTCTCTCTGCTATTAATTCAGATACTGGTCTTCTTAATTGATAAGATATTCCAAAGTTTCCTTTTGAAGCATTTCTCACAAATCTGGCAAATTGAACTGGAATAGGATCATTTAACCCTAATGCTTCTCTTATTTCTCCTCGTTCTTGGTCTGAAGTTTCTTCACCAACCATATTATGAACCGGATCACCAACAAAAGTAAAAAGTGAGAAAGAAACAAAGGCTACGACAAGCATAACCATTACAGATTGGAATAATCTTTTAAAAAAATACTTTATCAAAATATGAAATGTTAATTTGAGTATAAGCCCTTTTATAATTAAAAGGGCTTATATTTAATTTATTAATTTTTGCTCGAAAATCTGAACAAAGGTTCGTTATTAGGTCTGATTGGTACATTTACAGAATTTGCAGATGCCCAAGAAATTACCTGGTGATGTAAAGGAAGGTAAGAAATATCATCTTTTACAATTTTCCAAGCTTCCGCAATCGCAGCATTCCTTTTATCTAAATCAACCTCTCCTTCCATAACTTTAATAAGTTCATCTACTCTTGAATTACTAAAGTTAACTCTATTCCAGCTAGCTCCAGAATCATATAAATAATGGAACACATAATGACTATCTAGAGTAGGAACACCCCATCCAAGCATATAAAAATCACCTTTTTTATTTTTTAGCTCTTTAAAATGTTTACTCTTAGTTTGAGAATTTAGAGAGACGTTAACTCCAATTTTACCAAACATTCCAACAACTGCTGTGCAAATTGCTTCATCATTTACATATCTGT
>MDSW01125129.1_pt1 | contig 13605 bp, 5 predicted proteins | sample 811171 | NCBI WGS metagenome assembly MDSW01 (sample SAMN05326641, study PRJNA326480) | marine metagenome | isolation source: seawater | place: Atlantic Ocean: North West | collected 2012 | reverse complement strand
CAGGTTATTAGGCGTACCGGAAGAAGGAGTACTGGTAGGTACTTTCGAAAGTACTAGAAAGTACTAGCTAGCTAGCTAGCTACCGTACTGAAAGTAGTATACTTTCGAATATATGCATGTACGTGCAAATATATACTTTCGAAAGTATATGGCATCTTAATAACAGATAAATGATATCATATTAATACGACCTTTATTTGCTTGCTTCTTCGTTCGATTCATTCGTTCGTTCGCTTATAGACTAGTCTAATATGTATGATATTACTTCGTCTACGGTATAATATATAAATATATATATACATATACTTTCGAAAGTATTATAATAACAGCCTGCTATCTTTAATAATATATATCCATCCATCATTCGACAGTACGAAAGTAGGTCGTTGAGACAAAACGTGTGTCACCAGTGCTTGTGCCCGCTGTTGATATGCCCTCCGATTCCGCAGCACTAAGGCCATCGCGATAAGTGTCGAGGCGATGATGGGTGAGCTGGCGGCTACACTTGATGCCTTCGACCAGGAGTTCGAGAAGGCGTTGCATCCTTTGCGAGCAGATGACTCGGTGCGCATCCTTCCGCGCGCGACGCTCGAATTGGCGCTTGCCGAATCCAACCTTCCGTTGACAACTTCTTGTGGACTTCCTCACCTCTCAACAGCTCTCGGCCGAAGCGTGGCAGCCGCAGCAAAAGTTAAGCGAGCTCATCGATTGGATGTTCGGACGTGTACCGAACCATGTGGGTGCGGCGAAGCTCTTAGAGGCTGCCGAGCTATTACTGGCGAAGGGTCAACACGAGCTCGCTCTGCGCAAATGCTTCTCCCCAGTCGCGCATGCCGGCTTGCTCGTGCAGGGAGACGAGCGCTGGGAGAAGGCAGCGGCGGACAAGGTGCAAGGCCCGTGCCTCGAAGTTGATCGCACGCGCATGCATGTCCAGGCACTCTTTGGCGTCGCCCGATGCGATATCGCCCTTCTTCTCCAGCTCGACCCGACTGTTTGCCATCGGCAGACGCTTGCCGATCTTCTCGACGCACTCGAGCGCCTTCGTGAAGCCACTCAGATTGCACTACAGAGTGATGAGTCCTTGTATTGGCTCGTCTTAAACGGAACGATTCATATTCACCAGGCAAGCGTCCCGATTGCTGCCGCCGGTCATGCTGCGCGCGTGGTTGAGTTTCTTGTCTTCGCCACGCTGTGCACTGAGGCGCACGTCCTCCTCGCGACGCCCCAGCACCTTGGTTGGCGAGTCTCAATTGTCGAAGAGACGTGCCGATGCTATGATGACTGTGGGCTTATGGACGCTTCCGCTGATTTCATCTCGCGTGCTTTCGAACAAATCGAAGATCTTAAACGACTTGAGGCGCTCGATCCCTTACCACAGAATCCCGAGGTCGCCGCGATGTACGGGGAAGCTGAGAGGCGGCTGCGTGTCCTCGCGGCAACAAGGGACGAGGACGCCGCCACTGTGCTCTCGCGCTTTGACGACGAGGGTCACTTTGCCAGTGCGCCGGGGGACCGCGCGCGCTTCCTGCTGGAGATGCTCCGAGATCCGAAACGTCGAGATGTAAAGCATAGCCCGCCGGAAGGCCGCGCTGAGGTGGCGATGGCGAAGGTCAAGGAATGGGCCACGCCACTCTGTGAAGCGATGAGGACATTTTACCAACATGCCGCTGCGACGCGAGCGGCATCTACAGCAGCTAAAGCTTGTGCCGAGTCGATCATGAATGTGGATAGAGACGACACATATCGCAGGAATAGCAAAGAAGACGACGGGCTGCCCTTCAGCCGGAGAATATCACGGAAGGGCGACGCGGATACTGCAGCATTCGACGGTTCAATTGGAGAGCAGGCTGAGTACTTCTCGGGCAGTGCCGAGATACCTGAAGGTGAGGCGGTGCCTGCGATAGTCACCAATGCCGAAGTCGAAGGGTCCGATGACATTGAGTCAATTCCGACGGATCTAGCGATTCTGCCACCAGATCTCGACGCCCAGATGATTGCTGCCTATGCCGCCGCCGTCGCTGAGCTTCCTCTGGTACTCCATGCGGGTCTGCTCAAACGCGCGTTTGGCTATGAGGCATGGGATACCTTTTCGCTTCTGCAGGGCGTCGCATTGCTCAGGATTGCGGACATCGAAGCCACCAGTGAGCCCATAAGTGATGATGCGATTGAGTTGATGACAGCGTCGAGCGTGCTCGGCGCCCTTAACGACGTCGAGGGTCGGGGTGAGTCATCTACCTCCACGGGAGAAACTGCCGAGGGTAAGGCGATGCACACGGCAGCCACAGCGGAGACTGACCCAAGGGTGTCTCTTGGTGAAGTGTTGAGCGCACTTCAATCCGGATCCGAGCGAACGTGCGCGGACTTGATGACGGACGCCGCACTGTTCCTGCTGAATGTCTCGAATGCGTTGTCGACCGACACTGATGTAGATGCTAGAAATGAGGTCCTCATTGTTGCTGCACTCCAGGGTTCACACATGGCGTTTGAACGCGTGGACTTCCACGACGGTGAGCTTCGCGCGACTGTGGCATTGCGTCTTTGTTCATTGCTCGAGCACAGAGGGGAGGTGCAACGTGCGGCTGCCGTCGCGGCAGATGCAAAATTGGCCATCGAACGGGCAAGGACAGGGGCGATGCGTGCGAGTCGAGGGTTTTTGGACGAGCCCACTAGGCATATCACTGCTGAGTCGGTCTGGGCCCCTGCTTCGTCGGGAGACGGTGGAGGTGCTGCGTCGTCTGCAATCTTTTCGCATACGCCGTCGTCAATGTCAGAGTCCGAGCGTCGACTCGCGTGCGTGCATGTGGATGTACTATCGGCTTATTATCGCGCGGCTTTCGCCGTTGGTCGCGTGGAACTGCGCGAGCGCTCAGAACGCCGTGTTGCGCGCGTAGAAATGGTGACAAGAAAGCGTGACGATGAAACTATTATATTCGGCGTAAAGTCTGCATGGGATCACAAGCGCGAAGCGCGATGGATGACTAGCGCCGAAACAGTCCCTCATTATCCCGCTGAGACTGAGGAGAGACTCATGAGCGCGGCGGCAGACAACCCATGGGAACGAGCCGCGCTCTTCACGGAGATGGCTGCGAATCGATCAACGAGAGAGCAAAGTGCCGCCCTGTTGGAGCGCGCGGCGGCGTGTCTTCGACAAGGGGAAAAGGACGAGCGTGATATGCTCACTCAGGCGCCGGCTGCGCCGGAGGACTTCACGACCCGTCGAGCAGGCTCGCCAAGGTCTACTCTCGTGCCAGAGGCATCTGAAAGGACGAAAGAACTGCATTCGCTTGTGCCTGCTCCGCCGACGGTTTTGAGCCGCGATTCCACATCTGTAACAGTTGTCCCACCTGAGCTTTCATACTTTCGAAGCGCAGTTAAAGGACGACGGTGTCCAATGGCGGTGGCATATGCAGTTCTTTGCAAAGAGTTTGGAGTGGGCCTTTCCCCTGGGATGCACAACGTTGAGTATCCAAACTCGGGAGTGCGTTATCCCATTGGAACTCCCTTTGTGACCATCTCGGGTCTCACTCCAAATCGGGCGTATGCCTTTGCGGTTGTTGCATACGACGAATTTGGTGAAGTGATCGGCGGACCTGGTCTCGGCACTGGCGCTGTTGTCGCGATGCAGTCCCTTCCCACTACACCGCTGTGGTCAGCGATAGCTGTCTTGGCGTGGCGTCTGGGGTGTGCTGCCGTCGCACGACGCTCTGCAGGAACCGTATATCGTCGATTCGTCGAGATAATTCGCTGCGGAGAGTCGTGCAAGACACAACCGATGACCAATCTTCGCCTGCGCCGCTCTGTAGTGTCCAACTGTTCCCCGGCGGTGCTTCGCGCGGCGTCGCGCACAATTTTGGTGTATGCCGATGTGTCGCTCGCGTCTACGCAGGCAGAACGTCCGGTGGGAGATCCACCGATTGAATTGAGCGTGCCCGATACTCACAAACAAATGAACCGACTTCGCGTTGCGGAAAAGATTCTGCTTGCGATGGAGCTTGCAACGTATTTCGATGATGCGTCACTGATGCAGGAGGCGGCACTGCGGCTTGGGAACTGTCTCGCGCCTCTTCTCGATGCTGCGTTTAGGCCCCGCGCACTCTTCACCCCGATAGCGCAGTGCATCGCGCTCCTAGGGGTCTCTGGCGGCGCACGCTGGCCGTCCGTTGCTCGTCTGGTCGCTTCACTTGCTTTTGAGCTCATCGTCCTCTCCCACGCAGTCGGTGAGTGGGATGTCATCGCCGCTGTCGCTGCACTCGACCTTGACGTGCTTCGCCCACCACTTGGAGCACCGAGTCCGGAACTCGTGCGCCTTGAACAGTTCTTGATCTCACTTCCGGAGTGGCCAAGCCTCATGTCTGCAGCACTCGCTAGCAGAGCTGAGGCTGCTGGCACAGCGCAGGCGGACGATCCTGTCAGCGCTGTTGCGCCGAAACTCGCGTCAGAGGGTGCAAGCGCTGGCTATGACGCGCTAGTAGCGCTCGGCGATGAAGCACGGAAGAACCCTGATTTTCTTCGCGCTTTTGCGCGTATCGTGGAGATGGCTGTCACACGCGATGGCGGGGCACATCTCCCTGCCTGGTGCGAGATGGTGATCAACGGGTACAAGGCTGTGAGCACGATTGCACCTACAGCGTACCCGGAGCTAATGGAACAGGAGGCTGCAGTGGTGCTAGAGCCGGAGGATGAGGATCGCGTCGCTGCACTCGAGGCTGCTGCTACAGAAGCTCAGGACGTGACCAAACCCGAACCGCTCCCTGCTGACCCATCGAATGAAGATAGCGCGGCGTATGAGGAGACGATGCGAGCATGGACGGAGGCACAGCATGTAATGGAAGCAGCAGAAGGAGCAAGAGAGGCGGCGATGGAAAGAGCGGAACGGCGAGAACGCGCTGCACGAACTCTGACGCGATATCTTCCCCCATTATTTGCGCGTCGGAACGCCGTCATCGCAGCGCGACCAATTATTGACGCGGGGACTCAGTGGCACTCGGCGATTTGCGTATCAATGGGGCTCGCCGCACGCGCGGCAAAGGAAGCAGAAGGTCGTCCACTACAGCTAGATCCAGGGCAAGAACCCGTCGCGCTCGAACCAATGCGTCACTTCACGCGAGCTGTCGAGCTCGCAGCTCGAGTGAAAGCACACGGCCGTCTTGTAAACGCGACTAGTGCGCTATACAATCTGATGCGATCACCTATGATTGGGCTTCGTGCTGATAAGCGTCTTGCTCAGGACGGCGGAGCAAGATGTTTGCATGTTGCTGCAGCGCGTGCGCTAGAGCACCTCAAGCGTCTGCAAGTTCGTGGCGCCGATTATGGAGCTATAGTGTCAGTCGATGGCGGCGAGATGGAATCGCCCATGATCGTTACCGTGTCGCAAGACATGGCAAAGTCGCGAGTCCGGCATGAGGTTGGAAGTCTGCATGGGGTCACACCGTCAACGCCGCCGTGGTTTGCTGAAAAATCGGGGGCTTCAGTAGAACGCGTCGTGCGATTTGTTGCCGCCGCTGCAGATGCATGTGCATCTGCAGGATACCATCATCGCGCGTCTGAACTCATGATAGGGCTCGTCGATCTGATTGGTACCGATGATATTGTGCTTGATGTGTTTCCTCGAGCAATGACGTCCATACGGGAGGCGGAGACGACCTTTGCGCCTGCAGAGGCTGCGGCGGCGGAAGCACGTTTGATGCGCGCAATCACAGCGCGACCAGCACAGCTTCTCGCGCTCGATGCTGCACGCAATGCCGCTGCTGCAATGGTTTCTCCTCCAATTTGTACCAGTTCTATCGATACTGTTTTGCACGACATCTCAGAGAAATACCAACGTGCTGTTTCCCTCGGAAAGATAGCGGATGATGATGTGACCATAACGCAGGCTCTTCTCGAGCTCGGCGATGTCTGTGCGCGGGGGGGCGATTTCGCTGGGGCTATCTCGGGGTGGGCTGCGTGTCTCGATCACGTAACGGGGACTTTCGACATTGTCAAGACTTCCGGCGTCTGTAGCCTTCCATGCGGCGGCCCAGAGGCATGCCTTCGGGCGTACGGGTTCTGGGGCTGTGCACGAGGCGCTGCCGCCGCTGCAAGACTTCATGCACACGGCAATGTCGACGATTTGTCCCCGTCGCATCGAACGTCTGCAGCACTCATCGCGTCTGCATTGAGCGCGGCGCTCTTCGCATCGTCGCTCGTGCACGAGTCACGTGCGTTAGATTTCGACCCAAGGACATCGACACCGGCTGAGATTTGGGAGGGAGTTGAAACTGCCACCGGGTGGGACTTGTACCGATTCGATGCGGAGACGATGTGTCACTTGATGCTCCGAGTCGGGGAAGCAATTCAAGCCTCCGGCCGCCCGCTCGAGGCGTTCCCAGCACTCAAGATGACTGAGATGCTGGCCGTTCGTGAGACACGCGATGTCAAGGCGGCAGTGCGCGCTAGGATTGCACAGGCGGCAGCGCTGGCGGATGCTGGGTCCCTTGCTGCCTCCGCTGATATTCTCACCGCCCTCATTGCAGGCGATGCTATTCCTTCTGTCGCCGCTGCTGCAGATGGGAACCTCGTCTTGCACCGCCCTAAGTCTATCCCTGAGAGAGTCGATTTCCACTCGAACCTACCCCTCAACACACCGGAGAATCATGCCGCTGTAACGCGCATCGCGACGAGTGTGACGTCCGAAGCTGTCGCTACGATGTACGGCGCCGATGTGACTGCACGCTTGGCGTTGGCACGAGCGAGATGGCTTGTCGCCGCCGCATCGACGTCGGCGGAATGGAAAAGCGGTTTCGTGGATCCCATCACTGGCGCTGCGCTTGAGAAAGTCCCGGGCGAAAGCACGTATCCAATCGATTCGGACAAAGAAGGAGCTGGAAGGGATGACACCCGTGCATCTGCGCTGACCGCCGCTGAGATGATACTTCGCGATGTCTTGACCGCCGTCGAGAGTGACGTCATTGCACTTGCAGAAGCAGAACATGCAAGAATCGCGGAGGCAAACTCGAAACTTGAGGCCATGTTGGCCGAACATGACACGGCGGTGGCTGCTGCGACTGAGGCAAAGCTTGTGGCGGAAGAAGCTGCAGCGACAGCGGCAGCTACAGCGAAGTTCTCAGGAATTGATGATACTGACACAACAGAAGAAGGGGACTGCACGATAGAAGCTGGAGTTGATGCTGTGGAAGCTCACACTCGCGAGCCAGCGCCTAAAACCATCGATTATGTATTCGAGAGGGACGAAGAGGAAGAAGGGAAAGACGCCGTGAAAGAAGAGATGGAAGAAGACTGCTTGGGCGGGGATATCCCACGATGGCTCATGGCATCACCCGCACAGCTCTCCATTTTGGTCGACGCGACACGGTGCCTTTCTGAGACTCTTAGGCTGTCGCGTCGACCGAAAGAGGCGTTTGACGCGTCATCGGCCGCCGCCAAACAGCTGCAGGCACTCGCCCATGGTACCCCCCCCGGATGTGTCGCTGGCGGCTTGCGTGCGAGTGCCGCAGCGGAGAGCATCAGCAATGCAGGCGGTGTTTCACTCTGGGCTGCGCTCCACGTCGAGGCGGCGCTCTCGGCATTCGAACTCGGCGTGCCGACTCTGTGTCGCTCCATCGCAGCTACATCGCGACTCGAGATGGAGCGACTTGGAGATACCGATGCGGCGAGACGGCTTCGGCGCATTGAACTTGGCGCTGACCTTGCAGCGGGTGATTTTCAGACGGCAGTGCGAGGCTTCGATGCACTTCTCGATGAGTTAACGAGGAGCAAAAGCGGAGAATCTGCCAACGGATCCCCTCCCGCGCCTGCGAGGGATATCGTTGAAGCCGCTGGCGCGGCAGGTGAGCTCTCACTTCGGCGGCGAGCGCTCGATGAGGCCCAAGAATTTGCGGCATTCGCATCAGCATCGGCGCGTGCTGAGGCGAATGCGCTCGGGCTCATCGATGGGTTGAAGTACCCCGCACTCATGAACGTCCACATACCTATCGTCCCGCAGCTGGCAGATGCGCTGACACTTTTGGGCGAGACCGCCCTTGCGCGCGGCGGCATCGCTGAAGCTTCGGACGCGCTTGATGAGGCAGCGAAACTTTGCGGTTTTGCGACGGCCGGAACAAACGCGCGGCTTCATGCGCGTATTGCTTTGCTCCGCGGCCACATTGCGAATCACATTACTGCAGTTTCGACCGATGCAGATCGTCGCGCCGCTGCCGTCGTGCAAGCAGAGACGACGCTCGCCGCTGCCGCGCGATGGGCAGGAAGCCCGGAGGCCGGCCATGACCGAGATATGCTCCGCTCCATTTTCGCTGAACTCGCGGTGGCGGCAATTCCAGCCGCTGTCGCTGAGATCGAGTCGACAGGCTCTGCTGGCGCGAATTTTGCGCGTCTCCTCACGCGACTCGGCGCGGCTGCGTCAGCGGCGAATAAGCGTGACGTCCTCACGGCAGCGTTCGGGTGTTCAGCCCTCACGGAGTCTGTCGAAAGCCTTGAATGGCCTCGATTTGCGATCGACTCAGCGAACGAGGCTGAAGCTGCAAGGGATATGACGCGTCATGGTGGCAAAGTAGAGGGTGCGAATGCGTCCGAGGCGCGACGCGCGTTCGCGACACACGCCAAGCTTTCAGCGGAAATGGTGACGCGAAAATTTTTCGTCCTTGGCACAAAAGAGGTGCTCAGTCGCATCGCCGACATGCACACCGCCTTGATCGCCGGCTCAGAGGCGTACGCCACGGAGTACTGCGTCGAGTCACATTGCTTTACGCGAGACACCCTCGGTAGTCGCAGCGCCCCAAGCGAGGCGGAGACTCACGGCCCTGACCCTGCTCCCGGGACGGTGGCAGCGCATTGGCACTCACCCGCCTCGGTGCCGTCGGCATTTCGGACATCATGGCAGGAAGAGGACGCGATACCCGTGGTTTTGTCGTGGGCGATCATCGCAGAGGATGGACGGGCGTTCGCCGGGGAGGCCTGCATGAACCTCGCTGAGGTTCGCGCGGCAAAAACACTCGTCATGGCAGCTCGAGCGAAGGTCGAGGCAGCACAGGCTCGCACGAAGACGGAGGCGGAGGAATCGGACGCCAGCGCACCTATCTTGGACACGCTCGCGTCTGAGACTATTCTCATTGCAGCTCGTGCTGTCGCCGCGCTACTGGAGCCTCTGACACCTATTGATCGACGCACGGGGAAGCCGAGAGTGACGAATGCGGGCGCATTCAACCTGCCTTCGACACTTGACGTGTCGTTCCTCGTCGATTTGTGCATGTTTGTCTCGTCTGACGGTGGATTTGTCAGGGAAAATTGCGGTGCACTCGCGAACTTTCTCGCATATGTCATCGAGAGGCGCGCGTTGATGATGGAAGAAAGCCAACATACGATGCGCTGTGAGTGACATTTTTAGAGAATTCCTGAGATCATGATTACAAGTTTTAAAGCACACCAGATTACCTAGAAATGATTTAGTTTGACACTGCCTCGTTTCAGGTGCATCTGGGGTGCGGAATTGTAATACGCATGATCCTTTCCGCGATTTAGGGATTTTTGGATTTTTATGAAAAAGAAGTCCTCAGCTCGGGTACTTGTACTTTCGAAAGTATCATAATATTAATACTTTCGTAATACTTTCGTAGTATTAATAGACTACTTTCGTATGATATTTTCGAAAGTATTATTTAAGACAACGAACGATAATTTCGCCGCCACTACTACACTACTCCCCTTAATTAGTACGAAAGTACCTTCGAAGGTAGCTAGTCTACTTTCGAAAGTAGTCTACCTTCGTAACAAACGAGAACGACAAACCTCGAACTCGTATAATACAACGAAGCCTCGCGTCGTGTCGAAAGCGATGCAGGTCATGAAAATTGACACAGAGCATCCTCGCATGTGACACCACGTCATGGCGCGGTGATACCGGCGCATGCATCGCACGCATGACGGCGAGCTTTCCGCACGGTTTATTCATGGGTTTAAAAAGTCCACTGTTCGTGCACAAAATTTTGAGTTTCCAAGAACGCCTTGACTCAGAAAACCGGGTCTAAATTTTCCACTGTTATTCCGAAAATCTCAGTGTTCTCCTGGTAAGAACGGCATGCCTTCAGGCTTTGCCGAAGATATGACATGCATGCATATATGTAGACTATACATCTAACAATCCAGATATCATGTCTAGCTAGAATAGTCTATCTAGCTAGACTATTATAAACCTAGTATTTTATACGAAAGTACTTTGTCGAAATAAAGTGTCGATAAGTACCGTAATATGATAAATTTAGTATTAATATCATACTTTCGTATTTTAACACGAAAGTAACGTAGACTACTCTCTTCGGCGCCACTTTTCCACGGCGGCGGCTCAGACGCAGTCGCTGTTGCTGACCCCGCAACTACGTGAAGCGAAGCTAACATCGCGGGCCAATTATTTAGTGCATTTCGACATGCAGAGTGATGAGGTTGTTTGGCAGGCAGGTTGCTTCCGTCCGTTGTGCGCTAACCCGCGCCGCTGACCATTTTTTCTCCCCCTCCCCTCAAGCAGATAATCAATCACGGTCACTGCAGCTACAAAGTCAAGACGAGCGGTGAAACCTTTTGCAGGAACAAATACAGCGTCACGGGATTATGCAATCGAAGCTCATGTCCTCTCGCTAACAGCCGTTATGCGACGATCATTGAGGAAGGAGGTAAGAGCACAGACTGGCGCACAAACACGAATATCTCGTGCCTCTGGAGCAACAAAAATTCTCTGACTTCCTCGACCATATGATTCACAGGAACTGCATACTTGTGCATGAAGACAGTGGAGAGGGCGCATAAACCTGCGACCCTGTGGCATCGAGTTGCTCTTGACAAGAACTACGTCAAAGCACTCAAGCAGGTGGACGGAATATTGACACACTGGTCAGTTCACGCACTCTGAGTAAACTACTCGTATATTTCATCAGATCTAAAAGAACTTCTCGTACTATTATCGTCTCTCAGGTCACAGTTTCTTGTGCACAAGAGCAAGCAACGCCTCACAAAGATCACACAGTTTTTCATGAGGACACGCAAGCTTCTTCGTGAGAAAAGGTAAGAGCCACAGACAATTCATAGCATTTCGAGTGGGCGCTGTTTTTCAGAACTTCCGCTCTCAACGCTGTCTGCAACTGTTTCCAGGCCGAAAATTGTCACTCATCCTTCGCGCGAAGTGAAGAGAGAAGCACGGAGAGAGTCAAAGGTACGCAGACTCGACGATATACTGGCCTTTGTTTATTCTTACTCTCTTTGGTTTTTCTCCCCCAGGCACACATCGCCGCGCAACTTGAGAGTTCAATTGAGAAAGAACTTCTGGAACGGCTCAAATCAGGAACGTATGATAACCATCAGTCAAACAACTTAAATAAGTATCACGGTCTGATTGATCCGGGGAAGGTAAAATCCAATCTTTGGTCCATTCCAGTCTGCACTTTACTACTTTCATGCATGATCATCACTGACGACAGCGAGTATCCAAACAGGTAAAGAAAAACACTCGACGGCAGCATGTTGAGATTGAGTTCGAGGACGCACCGGTGTGTGTTTCGACGAGTTGATCAGAGACATTCGGGGTGTGAAAATGAAGAGGGGACGCTCCCAGTGGTGGATGGATGCAACACGTGAAGTTCGATAGGGGATTTTCGAATTTACATGTTCCGAAGTGCGCCACGCACGTGATCGTAAGCCCTGCTCGTTCGTGGTCGGCAGGCTGTCGTTTGACCCGAATACTCTTCATGTACTCTTCATGTTACTCTTGACCCATATGACACTATTCATGCAAGAAAAATTAGAATATGCAACACCTCGCTGCCCTACCGGAGGAAGTGGAGGTGCGGCGCGTAAGCCGCGGCAAAGTCGGAGGAGACGGGGAGTGAGGTCGAGGCGAGGTGAGGCCATGGATGATGGCGATCGAGGTCTCACGATGAGCGTGAGGCGGCGCGACGGTGCGAAAGGAAAGAAAGTGAAATAATAAGACCAAGCCAATGAGAGACAAGGTCGAAGGAGGCACCTGCAGTTGTGTGCACTAGTCTGTGGGTGGAGGCGCATTTGTTCCGCCACAAGCACGCGCAGTGTTGAGCGAGATGTCGGGACATCTCGCTCATTTCGACAGCCCTCAGCATTTACGCAGGGACGTTCGTTCGGAACCTTTAGCGACTGAGCGAGATGACGTTTGTGTTGGGTGTGAAGACGAAGGCTTCGCGACGATGTCTCAACTGCAGCACCAGCAACCCACCTTTCCGGCAGAGGAGGCGATGATGTTCAGAGGCACGCCTCCAGGGAAAATAATAAATGATCCCGTCCACGGTCATATGTACTTCCCAGGACCAGTTGTCAATGCCATTGATACGCCCCAAGTCCAGCGTCTGCGCGAGCTGAAACAGCTCGGCACGGCGTACTACGTCTTTCCAGGATCTTCACACAATCGGTTCGAACATTCGTTGGGAACTTGCCACCTGGCGACAAACATGTACGAGGCCCTCAGGCGCAGCAGCGGAAAAATGATCAGAAACAGCTTGAATCAAGTCGACAAATTATCGATTCAGCTCGCTGGACTTTGCCATGATTTGGGCCATGGTCCTTTCAGTCATGTCTTCGACAATGAATTCTTGCCACGGCGTCACCTCAACTGGGATCAAAAAAATGCCGCCTGGAATCACGAAGCTATGTCTGCAGATATGTTCGAATGGATGGTTGAAGATAACAACATTGAACTAGATGAGGAGGTGGTTCGACGCGTGCGAAATCTGATAACGAGTGAAGATAGGCATGCACCTGATGGAAAGCGGTTTCTGTGGGATATTGTTGCAAACAAACGAAACTCGGTGGACGTGGATAAGTTTGAATACATTATGCGAGACGCGTACAACACTGGCGTCAAAGGAAGTGTTGACATATCAAGACTTACTTCTTTCATGAAAGTAATCGATGACAAAATCTGTTTCAAGGTGAGTGAAGTATATAACGTGTACGAACTATTTCACACTCGTGCCAGCTTACATCAAAAGGTACGTTGAACCCCAGCCCTACAGTATCTCTCAGCACTTCTTTTCGTGTCATCGTTGGCATAGCATCTCTCAGCAGCTCTTGCTTTGATGTCGTCACTCGCCTGAAGAGGGATGTCGTTGGTTGTTCTGCTGCTTGTACTTAATTACGCAGTGATCGTTCAGTTAGCAGCATTCTGATCGAGAATCTCCAAATGTCAAGGCATCTGGTTGAAAATTTCTTCGAATACTTCCCCTCAAGGTGCTCTCTAAACTGACATACATCTTTCTCCAATCCACAAAATCCATTTCACTTATTACACTGCTGTAAGGTGTACACGCACAAGAAAGCAAAGGCCGTGGAATACATGGTCGTAGATGCACTGACAGAGGCTGACGTGGTGTGGAACAACGAAATTTCCAACGCTATCTGGGATGTAACTGAGTTTATTCGGCTGGATGATAGTATCCTCAAACGCATCGAGTGGTCGCGCGAGCCCGCTCTGCAAAAAGGGCGCGAAATTATTCGTCGACTCCGAAACAGGGAGCTATACTGCTACGGTGCGCCTCCACTACAAGTAGTCTCTCTTGTGTCACTTTTTTTGTGCTACCATCTTTTACAACGTCTCTT
>MDSW01119433.1_pt1 | contig 13605 bp, 16 predicted proteins | sample 811171 | NCBI WGS metagenome assembly MDSW01 (sample SAMN05326641, study PRJNA326480) | marine metagenome | isolation source: seawater | place: Atlantic Ocean: North West | collected 2012 | reverse complement strand
TAATTAATCAAGCAATTAAAAATGCTAAAGATAGTCTAAATAGAAAACTTTATGAAAGTCAAAATAATAAAGAACTATTTGAAGAGGTAGCTAGAAAATTTAAACTTGAGCATAACATTAATTTAATTGAAGTGTATGATAATAGTCATATCCAAGGAACAAATAGTGTTGGTGCCCTTATAGCATTTGGAGAAGAAGGATTCATAAAAAAAAGATACCGAAAATTTAACATCAAGATAAAAAAGAATGAGCAAGATGACTACGGAATGATGAGTGAAGTACTGAATAGAAGATTTAAAAAAGCTCTTCAGGAAAAAGAAAACTTCCTTACTTTACCTGACCTAGTAATAATTGATGGGGGTAAAGGACAATATTCTGTTGCAAGAGATAGCTTAAACGAACTGGGGCTTCACGATCTCCCTATTATTGCTATCGCAAAAGGTAAATTTAGAAATAGTGGAGATGAAAGCTTCTTTTACAATGGAAAAAAATTTAAATTTTCTAGAAATGATCCAACTTTATTCTTCTTACAAAGATTGAGAGATGAGTCTCATAGATTTGCTATTAGCGCACATAGAAATAAGAGAAAAAAAGGAATTAGCAAATCACTTTTAGATCAAATAGAAGGAATAGGATCTATTAGAAAAAGAGCATTATTGAACCATTTTGGATCAGCAAGAGCTGTGGAGTCCGCAAGTTTAGATGAAATCGAGTCAGTTGAAGGAGTTGAGGAAAAAGTGGCAAAAAAAATATATAATTACTTTCACGAATGAAATTTAAAATTCCAAATTATTTGACAATAGGAAGAATTATAATTGTCCCAATTTTTGTAGTGACATTTTATTTGCCTGGGTTGTATGGAGATCTTATTCCTTTTTTTTTATTTATTACTGCATCGTTTACAGATTTTCTAGATGGTCTTTTAGCAAGAATGTTTAAAGAGGAATCTAAACTTGGAGAATTACTTGATCCAATTGCAGATAAAATTATTGTGGCTACAGCTTTAATTCTTCTAGTGATGAATGGCACTATAAAAAATTATGAAGTAATTGCTGCAATAATTATTTTGACCAGAGAAATTTTAATTTCAGGTTTAAGAGAATTTCTTGCAAAAGGAAGGATTAAATTGCCAGTTTCAAATTTAGCTAAATTAAAAACATTTTTGCAAATGTTCTCGATAGCTATACTTTTAACAGGTAATACAGGTAACAAAATTTTAAATTTTCAAGATTACAATGCACAAACAATAGGTATTATTTTACTTTGGCTTTCTGCTTTTCTCACTTTATATACTGGATATGAATATTTAAGAAAAGGAATTGATCACGCAATTTCAGAAGATAGTAAAGACTAGGCAGCTTTCTTTTTACGAACAATTTTTTCGTAAGAATTTGAAAGATCTAAAATGATATTGCAGACACTAAAATTATAATTAGATATTTGCGACACAGGGGTAATCTCTGCTGCCGTTCCAGTTAAAAAACATCCTACAAAATTTGAAAGCTCCTCTAGTTTAATTTTTCTTTCATGAACTTTTATATTTTTGGATTTAGCAATTTCTATAACTGTCTTTCTCGTAATACCATCTAAAAAAGAGTCTGGTATTGGTGTATGTAAATCTCCGTTATTATCTTTAAAAAAGATATTTGCACCTGTAGCTTCAGCAACATATCCTTCATGATCTAACATAAGTGAGTCTGTGTAGCCTTGTTTTTCAGCTTCATGTTTTGACAAAGTACAAATCATATATAATCCTGCAGCCTTAGTATCCCAAGGAATAGTATTTGGTGCAGGTCTTCTCCAATTAGATACATTAAGTTTAATACCTTTTTCTTTTAATTTAGGATCAAAATATGCAGGCCATTCCCATGTTGCTATTGCAACATTAATTTTTGTTTTTTGTGCAGAAACTCCCATCATTTCGCTACCCCTCCAGGCAACTGGTCGAATATAACCATTGAGAATATTTTGCACAGAAACAATTTTTTTCGTGGCATTGTTAATTTCTTCTTTCGAGTATGGAATTTTCATATCCATTCTTTTGGCAGAATAAAAAAATCTATCTGTATGCTCTTCAAGTTTAAAGATTTCTCCATCATAAACTCTTTCTCCTTCAAATACTAAGCTTGCATAATGTAGTCCATGGCTAATAATGTGAGTTTTCGAGTCCTTCCAATCAACTAGCTCGTTGTTGTACCAGATTTTTCCTTCTCTTTTATCGAATGCTATCATTAAAATTTATATAGATTTTTTTTACAAAAAATATCTTTGTATATATAATATGTCAATATAACTTACCATTATGAAAGATTTATTATACCTCAAAGATGAACAAATAAAGGTTTTTATAGAAAAAATTTTCATCAGTTATAGAGAAACTTTTTCTGATGCAAAGAAAGTTCTCGATAATTATTCAATAGGGGTAGCCCATCAAAAAGTTATTTTAATGGTCTCTCTTCACAAAGGAATTACTATTTCACAGCTATTAAAAAAACTTAAAATTACAAAACAAAGTTTAAATCGTGTATTAAAAGAATTGATTATATTAGAAGCTGTCGAGTTTAAAAAAAATTTAAATGACTCCAGAGTTAAACATATATATTTAAATCACAAAGGTTCTAGAATATTTGATGAAATATTTTCAGTACAAAAAAAAAGAATATATAATGCATTACTTAAATCTAGTTCAAAGGAAGTACTTTATTTTAATAATGTATTAAAAAAAATAATAAATGAATAGTTTTGATACGCACATTTTAGTTGTAGATGATGATGAAAGAATCAGAGAGCTTGTAAAACAATATTTAAATGAAAATAATTATCTTGTTACTACGGCAAATAGCGCTGAAGATGCAGAGAATAAATTAAAATTTATTAAATTTGACCTAATTATATTAGATATTATGATGCCTGGAAAAAGTGGATTAGAATTTACTGAGTCAAATAAAAATAAAATAAATACCCCTATCATATTGTTAACCGCTAAAGGTCAATCATCTGAGAGAATTGAGGGTTTAGAAGTGGGTGCCGACGATTATTTACCAAAACCATTTGAGCCTAAGGAATTATTGTTGAGAGTGAGAAATATCTTAAAAAAAACAAAAATTAAAAATTTAAAAAACAAAATAGAATTTGGGAATATTTATATCGATTTAAATAAACTTTTTATTAAAAATAAAAATGATGAGTACAAAATTAACTTAACTGAAAAGACTATTCTTGAAAAAATGATAAATTCACCAGGGCAAATTTTCACCAGAGATGAAATTGGTAAGATTATAAATTTAGAAAAAGAAAGATCTATTGATGTAATAATTACCAGATTAAGAAAGAAAATTGAAGAAAACCCAAAAAATCCAAAATATTTACAAACAATAAGAGGGGAAGGTTATGTCCTTTGGATTGAGTAGTTTAATAAAAAATTTTTTACCTAAACAATTATTTTACAGAGGTTTACTAATTGTTGCTTTACCAATCATAATTATGCAAGTAACAATTTCTATTGTTTTTTTTGATAGTCTTTGGATTAAAACAAACAAAGGAATGACAAGAGCTCTAGTTGCTGAAATTAAAACATTCATTGATGCGTATGATAACGATGAAACAAATAAAGATTTTGTAATAATTTTGTTTAAGGAACATTTGGAGTTTAATATAAAATATGAAAAATATAAAAAGCTTCCAGTTAGACTCAAAGAGAGGTGGTTCAGCCCAATTGACAGGTCTTTAAGGCGAGAACTAAAATCAAAAAATTTAGATTACTGGTTTGATACTACCGCCATTAAACATGTTGTTGATCTTAAAATAAGATATAAAGAGGGGTATTTTCAATTTTTCATTCCAAGAAATAGACTTACAAGTAGTTCAGCAAGAATGTTCGCAATGTGGATCACTTTGCCAGCCTTATTAATAATTGCTATAGCAATAATATTTTTAAAAAATCAAACAAGACCTATAATTAAACTTGCGGAAGCTTCAGAAAGGTTTGGAAGAGGTGAGGAAATAGAGGAATTTAGACCATCTGGAGCTTTGGAAATAAGAAAAGCTGGTTTTGAATTTGAAAAAATGAGGCAAAGAATTATGAGACATTTAAATCAACGCTCTGAAATGCTTTCAGGAATTAGTCATGACTTAAGAACACCATTAACTAGAATTAAACTTCAGCTAGCATTTATTAAAGATAAAGAAATATCTAAAAAATTGTCAGAGGATGTTGATGAAATGGAAAAGATGTTAAATGAGTATTTGCAATTTTCAAAAAGTGGAGCAAATGAAAAAACTGAAAAATTTAATATTACCGAATTAATACAACTTATTGTCAAAAAATATAATAATAATATTTCGTTTAATTCAAATGAAAAAATCTTATTTGCAGGTAGAAAAAATTTAATACAAAGATGTTTAAATAATTTTTTGGACAATTCTTTGAAGTATGGAACAAAAGTGAATATTAAATTATCAAAAATAAAGGATGGATTAATTATTGAGATTGAGGATGATGGTCCAGGAATTCCTGCAAATGAAATGAATAATGTATTCAAACCATTTTATAAAATAGATAAAAGTAGAGCAGAGACAAAATCGAGTGTTGGCCTGGGTTTATCAATATCTTCGGACATAGTTAGATCACATGGTGGTAGAATTGAGTTAGAAAAATCAAAAATGGGGGGATTAAAAGCTAGTATTTTTTTGCCTTTTTAGTTTTATTTTTTTTTTCTAGAAACTCAATTTTTTTCTCTAATTTTTCTAATCTTTTATTGGTAATAAGCAGATCTTCTTTGCTCACGATTTTCATTTTAAGAATAAATTCTTCTCTTTTCGAATTTAGCAAAGAAAATATCTCTTTGCTCATATCCTTATAATTAATTATACCTTGCTCTAAAAGTTTAGCTAATTTATCTAATACAATTCTTGATTTTGACATAAATTTATATGTTACTATTATAATTTAATTTAATAAAATAAAAATGTTAATCAATAATTTTGACCCAGTTGCGCTATCTATTTTTTCATTTGAGATCCGATGGTACTCACTTTCATACATTTTTGGTATAATTTTTGGATGGTTATATTGCGTACGATTTCTTATTAAAGAAGAATATATTAAAAATATTTTTGAAAACTTCATATCAAGTTTAATAATAGGAATTATAGTGGGGGGTAGATTAGGATATGTTATTTTTTATAATTTGTCCTTTTACATAAATAATCCATTAGAAATTTTTAAAATCTGGAATGGAGGAATGTCATTTCATGGTGCTGTTATTGGAATAATAATAGCTTCTATTTATTTTAGTAATAAAGCTAAAATTAATAAATATATTTTATTAGATCTTATTTCGGTATCAGCTCCGATAGGAATTTTTCTTGGAAGGATATCTAATTACATCAACTCTGAACTTTATGGTAAGACGACTAATTTTATTTTTTCTGTAAAATTTTTAAAAATAGACAATCTCAATAGACATCCATCTCAATTATATGAAGCCTTTTTTGAAGGAATCGTATTATTAATAATTTTATCATTCACGTATAAGAAATTTAAAAAGCAACCTGGAAAATCATCATCAATTTTTTTGATGGGTTACTCTTTTTTTAGATTTTTTATAGAATTTATTAGGGAACCTGATGAACAATTAGGATATTTAGCGCTAAATCTAACTATGGGGCAAATACTTAGTGTTGCGTTTTTAATTTTTGGAGTATTTTTATTTTTTAGAAAAAATGAATCAGTTTAAAAATAATATTATCCCATTAGATAAATTTATTGATGCTTCTATGTATAATTCAAAAAATGGTTACTATATGAATAGTAATCCATTTGGAAACAAAGGAGATTTTATAACATCTCCTAATATTTCAATTTTATTTTCTGAAATGATTTTCGTATGGATATATTCTTTTTGGGAATACTTTGGAAAACCAAAAAAATTAAACATTGTAGATTTAGGTGGTGGCAATGGAGAGATGATTTATAGAATTTTGGTTACTGCTAGTAAATTTAAAACTTTTTTAGAGTCATGTAATTTTTATATTTTTGAAAAAAGTCCATATTTAAAAAAAATTCAACAAAAAAAAATTTCAAACAAAAATGTAGTATGGCTAGATAATTTTAATAGAATACCAAAAGTTCCAACTTTATTTATCGGAAATGAATTTTTTGACGCATTACCTATTAAACAATTCGAAAAAAAAAATGCGAAATGGTATGAAAAATATGTAAAAAAAAATACAAAAAATATAAACTTTGATTATCAAAAGATTGATATAAAAAAAATTGAAAAAAAAATTGGTTTTAAAATTTCAAAAGGACAAAAATTTATAGAGTTTTCTCCCTTAGGATTTGAATTATTAAAAAGTATGTGTGGTATGATTAATAAATTTAATGGTGGATTGCTTATTATTGATTATGGGTTTATGAAACATAAAATGAAAGACACTATTCAAGCAGTCAAAAAACACAAAAAAGTTGATTTTTTAAAAGAACATATAAACGTTGATATTTCATATTTAGTAAATTTTAATTTAATAAAAAGTATAATAGAAAAATTTAATTTAAATATGATAGGTTTCTCAAGTCAGAGAAAATTTTTAATTAATTTAGGTATTTTACATCGAGCTGAAATATTAAGTAAAAATTTATTGTTTTCTGAAAAAGCTAATATTTATTCTAGATTAACTAGACTTATTGATAAAAAACAAATGGGTGAATTATTTAAGGTCGCCTTTATATCAAAAAAAATAAATAATAAATTTAGATTAGGATTCAAGTGATTTTGTCTAAAAAATTAATCAAGTTTAAATTTTTAAAACATGGTTTTTTTTCAAGCAAGGGGGGAGTGTCATCGGGTGTATATAAAAGTTTAAATTGTGGAATAGGTTCAAAAGATCAAAAAGAAAACGTATTCAAAAATTTGAGAATTATAAGTAATAAAATTGGATGTAAATATAAAAGCTTAATAACTTTAAAACAAAGACATAGTGATAAATTCTATCTAATAAACAAAGTTCCAAAAAATAAAATTAAAGCTGATGGAGTTATCACCACAAAGAAAAATTTAGCGTTGTGTATATTAACCGCAGACTGTGCTCCAGTCTTAGTTTTAGACCCTCATAAAAAAATTATTGCTGCGGCTCACTTGGGTTGGAGAGGAGCATATAAAAAAATTATAATTAAAATTTTTAAAAAATTAATTTCCCTTGGTTCAAAAAAAAATGATTTGATAGTAATAATAGGCCCTTGTATTTCAAAGGAAAATTATGAGGTAAAAAGTGATTTTAAGAAAAAATTCCTAAAACAAAGACAAAAAAATAATATTTTTTTTATGAAAAAAAATAGCAAAATTTACTTTAGTCTAAGAGACTACATATTTTCTCAAATTTCTGGATTTGGTATAAAAAATATAGATATTATTCGTAAAGATACTTATAATAAAAAAAATAATTTTTTTAGTGCAAGAAGATCCCTTAAAAATGGCTACAATGATTATGGTAGAAATATTTCGATAATTATGATTAAATAAGCCTTTCTAAGAAATAATGAAACTTCTAACTGGCAACAGCAACAAATATCTTAGTCAAAAAATATCAAAATTTTTAAAAACAAAATTAGTGCATTCAAGTATTAAAAAATTCTCGGATGGAGAAATATATATTGAAATTAATGAAAATATTAGGGGTAATAGTATATTTTTGATTCAATCTGTAAGTTCGCCTGCTAATGATAATCTAATGGAATTATTGTTATGTATTGATGCATTAAAAAGATCTTCAGCAAAAAACATAACAGCTGTTATACCCTATTTTGGATATGCAAGACAAGATCGTAAAGTTGCACCGAGAACTTCTATTTCTGCTAAATTAGTTTCTAATTTAATTACAAAAGCAGGCGCTGATAGGATTGTTACAGTTGATTTACACGCCGGACAAATTCAAGGATTTTTTGATTTACCAGTAGATAACCTTTTTGCAACTCCGATTTTTGCTCGTCATGTAAAAAAGAAAGTTAAATCAAAAAATTTGATTTGTGTATCACCCGATGTTGGGGGTGTTGAAAGAACACGAGCCTTGGCTAGAAAACTCGATGTAGGTATAGCAATTATAGACAAAAGAAGACCAGCTCCAGGAAAGTCTCAAGTAATGAATGTAATTGGAAATGTAAAAAATAAAACATGCTTGATAGTTGACGATATAATTGACTCAGGAGGAACTATAGTAAATGCAGCTCAGGCTTTAATTAATAGAGGTGCTAAAGAAGTTCATGTTTATATTACGCATGGAGTTCTTAGTGGACAGGCAGTTGAAAAAATAAAAAGATCAAAAATTAAAAATCTTGTTATTACTGATACTATAGATAACTCTAATAAGGCAAAAAATGCTAAAAATATTGAAGTATTATCAATTTCTAATTTACTAGGTGAAGCAATAAAAAGGATATCAAATTCAACATCAGTATCTGATCTTTTCAAATAAAACTTGTAAATTTTTGATTCATAAGTTAAAACCCATTTCGTTTTATGAATACAATAGAAGCATTTAATAGGAACACTCAAACAAAAGGCCAGCTGAATTCTCTTAGAAAAAAAGGTGAGGTCCCGGGTATAATTTATGGCGGGGAAGATGAAAATAAAAAAATTTCTCTTTTAAAAAAAGAGGTAAAAAATTTAGTTGAGAAAGAAAATTTTCTTTCAAATGTTATTTTGCTTAAAATTGATGGAAAAGAGTTAAATGTTCTACCGCGTGATATAGTCTTTGATACTGTGAGTGATGAACCAATACATTTAGATTTTTTAAGAATTACTAAAGGATCCAAAATAGTTTTGGAGATACCAGTAAAATTTATAAATGAAGAGCTTAGTCCAGGCCTTAAAAGAGGAGGAGTACTTAATATTGTTAGAAGGAAAGTTGAACTTAGATGTCCAACAGACAATATACCTAAAGAACTAGTTGTAGATCTAAATGATCTTGATATTGGTGCTAGTATTAAGATTTCCTCAATAAATTTACCAGAGAATGTTACTCCTACAATTCAGGGAAGGGATTTCGTAGTTGCAACAGTTGCGGCACCAACAGTTGTTAAAGAGCCAGAAAAACCTGCAGAAGCTGATGCGGAGGGAGCTGCGGCTGAAGGAGCTGCGGCTGAAGGAGCTGCGGAAGGTTCTGAAACCTCTAAGGATGGAGCTGCAGAAAAATCTCCTGATGGAGAAAAGAAAGAAGACGAAAAAAAAGCAGCTGCCGATAAAAAATAATTAATTAGTGATTTCTTCAAATTTAAAATTTAATCTATGTTATTATTTGTAGGATTAGGAAATCCAACACCAAATAGTCTAAATAACCGACATAACGTTGGTTTTAAAATTATCGATGCCATCAATCAAAAGTTTAGTCTATCAAAACAAAAACCAAAATTTAAAGGATTATTAACAACTGGTAACATCGGAGATAAAAAAGTATATGCAATAAAACCATTAACTTTTATGAATAATTCAGGTTTATGTATTAGAGAGCTAATTGAATATTTTAAAATAGATGCAAAAAATGTAATTGTTTTTCATGATGATTTGGATGTTGATTTTGGAAAAATAAAAGCAAAATTTGGAGGTTCTAGCGCTGGACACAATGGTATTGAATCTATAGATAAATTTATTGGCAAAGATTATTTTAGAGTAAGAGTTGGTATAGGCAGACCAGATAATAAAATTAATGTATCAGATTATGTATTAAATGATTTTAATGATGATGAGGAAGGTGAAGTAACTAAAATCATAAATAATATATTGCTTTCTCTATCAATATTATTAGATAAAAAATTAGAATTGTTTTCAAGCACAGTAAATAACGTAAAATGAGTTTAAAGTGTGGAATTGTTGGATTACCAAATGTTGGTAAGTCTACACTATTTAATGCATTGACCAATTCTAATAAAGCATTGGCTGAAAATTTCCCATTTTGTACAATAGATCCTAATATAGGTATTGTTCCAGTTCCAGATGAACGATTAGATCATTTAATTAAAATTTCTCAGTCAAAAAAAAAAATTAGTACAAGTATTTCTTTTGTTGATATCGCTGGACTTGTTAAAGGAGCTTCAAAAGGTGAAGGTTTGGGTAATAAATTTTTATCTCATATTCGCGAAGTAGATGTAATAATTCATATGTTAAGATGCTTTGACTCTGAAAAAATTCAAAATGTTAATAAAAACGTTGATCCTATTAGAGATTTAGAAATAATTGAAACAGAGATGAAACTAGCAGACTTAGACTCGATCGAGAAAAGATTAGATAAGAAAAACAAAAAAAATGTTTCAAATGAGCAGAATATACTTTTGAGCGAAGCACAAAGGATAATTAATGGAGATGGAAATATTAAAGAATTAAATCACAGATTCTCAAGTAAAGAATTAAAAATATCAAATTTATTATCAGTTAAAGACAGACTGTTTGTTTGTAATGTAGATGAAAAAAGTATCCCGGATGGAAATCAATATACATCAAAGTTTAATGAAAAATTTGATGAAAAAGAAATAATTATAATCTCAGCTGATATCGAAAATCAAATTAACCAGTTAGATGAAATTGAAAAAAAAAATTATCTAAAAATGATAAACCAAAAAGATGCTGGTTTAAATATATTAATTAAAAAAGCATATGATAAATTAAATTTACAGACCTTTTTTACATCTGGCCCAGAAGAAACTAGAGCATGGACTATAAATAAAGAATGTACCGCTCCTGAAGCAGCTGGAGTAATACATACTGACTTTGAGAAAGGTTTTATAAGAGCAGAAACTATATCTTATAATGATTTCCTAGAATGTGCAGGATGGGTAAACGCTAGGTCTGAAGGTAAAATGCGTTTAGAAGGTAAAGATTATAATGTTCAAGATGGAGATGTATTAAATTTTCGTTTCAATACGTGACCATATTTTTTTCATGCTAAAATACACCAGAACAGATAAAATTATCAAATAAGCTATTACCCTGAATCCAGTTTTATGTCTTGTTTCAAGATGTGGCTCTGCAGCCCACATCAAAAAAGTTGTTACATCTTTAGCCATTTGCTCTGGAGTCGCTGGAGTTCCATCAACATAAGTTACCAAATCATCATAAAGTTGTTCGGGCATTTTTATTTTTTGGCCATACATATATTTGTTATAATACACGCCATCTTCCAGCTCCATTCCTTCTGGAGGTTCTTCATAACCTAATAAAACAGAGTAAATATAATCAGCTCCACCTGCCCTTGCCTTAACCAATACTGACATATCGGGTGGGTATGCTCCTCCATTAGAAATTTTCGCTTCTTCTATATTGGCATATGGCATAACAAACCTATCTGAGAGTTTTGCTTGCCTAGTAAACATCTCACCTTCGCTATTTGGCCCATCTGTAACTTCATAATTTGATGCTATAGCTTTAGCTTGCTCTTCAGAAAACTCTGGACCTCCCTTTTCAGATAAATTTCTATAAGAAAGATATTTCATTGAATGACAGGACGCGCAGACTTCTGCGTATACTTGATATCCTCTTTGTAAGGAAGCTCTATCAAATTTTCCGAAAAAACTTTTAAAAGACCATTCTTGTGTGAGTAAAATTTGTTTTTCTGCTGCAAAAGATTGGCTACTAAGAAAAAAACTTAATATAAAATATTTTGCTATTAATTTAATTCTTTTTTTCACAATTTGTTTTTTAAACCTGTGTTATTCTTTGCCATCGACATATTTGGGCTACCACCTAAAACTGGATCTGTAATACTTAAAGGAATATCGAGTGTTTTTTCTTTTCTTCCCAAAATTGGCAAAATTACTAAAAAATGTAGAAAATAATAAATTGTAGCTACTCTTGCTATTAATAAATAAGTTCCCTCTGCTGGCATCGCACCCATATACCCAAGAATTAAAACGTCAGCCACAAAAAACCAATAAAGTTGTTTATATATTGGTCTAAAAATTGCAGATCTTACTTTTGATGTGTCTAACCACGGCAAAATAACCAATACAAAAATAGATGCAAACATTGCTATAACACCTAAAAGCTTATCAGGCACAGATCTTAATATTGCATAAAAAGGTAAAAGGTACCACTCAGGCACTATATGAGCTGGGGTGACCAATGGATTTGCTTCTATGTAATTGTCAGAATGACCTAAAATGTTTGGTGAATAAAAAACAAAGAAAGCAAAAATAATTAAGAAAAGTAACAAAGCAAACAGGTCTTTTATTACTATATAAGGATGGAATGGAACAGTATCGTTTGATGGTTTTTTTATGTCAATTCCAATTGGATTATTATTTCCAGGTATATGCAGAGCCCAGATATGTAAAACAACTAAACCCAGAATCAAAAAAGGTATTAGATAGTGTAAGCTAAAAAAACGTGTCAAAGTAGGATTGTCAACCGAATAACCTCCCCAAAGCCAATTTGTAATACTTTCTCCTACCAAAGGTATTGCGCTAAATAAATTAGTAATTACAGTTGCACCCCAAAAACTCATTTGTCCCCAAGGTAATACGTATCCCATAAAAGCTGCAGCCATCATTAAGAAATAAATTAGCATACCTAATATCCAAATCATTTCTCTGGGAGCTTTATAGGAACCATAATACAAAGCTCTAAAAATATGTATATAGACTGCTAAAAAAAACATTGATGCACCATTTGCATGAACATATCTAATAAGCCATCCATAATTTACATCTCTCATTATATGTTCAACACTTCCAAATGCTAAATCAGCATGAGCAACATAATGCATTGCAAGAATTATTCCTGTAACAATTTGTGTAATTAAACAAAAAGTTAAAATTCCCCCAAATGTCCACCAATAATTTAAATTTTTAGGTGTAGGATATTCAGCTAAGTGATTTGATAAAGTTAAAAGTGGTAACCTATCGTTAAACCATTTGCCAAACTTTGATTTAGGAACATACTCGCTCATATTCTAACCTATCTTTATTGTATTGCTATTTACGAATTCGTATTTTGGAACTTCCATATTTGTTGGAGCTGGTCCTTTTCTAATTCTTCCAGAAGTATCATAATGTGAGCCGTGACAAGGACAAAACCAACCATTGTACTCGCCTTTGTCAGATAATGGCACACATCCAAGGTGTGTGCATATTCCCAACATAACAAGCCACTCAGGATTTTTTGCTCTTTCTTCATCAGTTTCCGGATGTTTTAAATCTTTTATATCTACTGCTTTTGCCTCTTGTATTTCTTCATTTGTTCTTCTTTTAATAAAAACTGGCTTACCTCTCCAAAGTACCGTGATTGATTGACCTGGTTCAATAGTACTTATGTCTACCTCCGTACTAGCCAAAGCTTTAACTGAGGCGTCAGGATTCATTTGATCAACAAGGGGCCATACTGCTGCTCCTACCCCTACTACACCAGCTGCTGTAGTTGCTGTAACTATAAAATCTCTTCTTTTTGTGGGTTTTTTTTTATCTTCTTCTGACATTTACAATATAAATATTATTTTAATTTTCTCTTAATATATGATTTCTTATAAGAAAAAAGATTTTTTTCCATGGCAACAATGACACACAAAAAATCAATTTCAGTCCCAAAAATTGCTCTTTATGAGCCAGATATTCCTCAAAAT
>MDSW01073360.1_pt1 | contig 13605 bp, 10 predicted proteins | sample 811171 | NCBI WGS metagenome assembly MDSW01 (sample SAMN05326641, study PRJNA326480) | marine metagenome | isolation source: seawater | place: Atlantic Ocean: North West | collected 2012 | reverse complement strand
TGATGCAGCTGATGCCCGGGACCGCAAAAGACATGAAGGTGGAGAACCCTTTTAATCCAAATGATAATATTCGGGGCGGCACGCGCTATCTTAAAATTCTTTGGAAACGGTACTCGGGCAACAAAGAGAAAGTAGCGGCCGCCTACAACTGGGGTATGGGACGTGTCCCAAAAAGAAAAAAGCTTGGCCGACTTCCCGGTGAAACAAGGCACTACGTCAAGCGAGTACTTAAACTCGAGCGGCAATACCGCCAGAGAGCGAGCAAATAATGGCAGAAGAGTTTGTGTTATCAAGTCACGGATACTGGGTGGGAACCAATTTCGACGATGAGCATATGTTCGATCCCAATTTAGCCACAGCCATCCAGAACTTTTTGCCCGCTGGCTCATCGGTCATCGATTTAGGCTGCGGCATGGGAAATTACGTCAAGCATCTGCGAGATGCAGGGTTTGATTGCCATGGTGTTGATGGTAACCCTAATACTCCAGAACTGACGGATAACTTGTGCACACAAGCAGATCTCGCGCGGCCCATAGAATCCAATCAAATCTTCGACTGGGTTATTTCTCTTGAGGTCGCCGAACATATTCCCGCGAAATACGAACGCATTTATCTAGAGAATCTGCACAAGCTCAATCGTCACGGAATAATTTTGAGTTGGGGACTGCCAGGCCAAACTGGCCTAGGCCATGTAAACTGCAGAGACAATGAGTACGTCAAACTTAGACTTGCCGCCATGGGCTACGAAGAACTCAACGAAGTATCCATGACCATGCGTGCGCAATCTACGCTCGAGTGGTTCAAACATACCGTCATGGTATTCAAACGCATACCGACCGACGACCTAGAGGCTTAACAATCAATCTTCAGATGGCTTCTTAACCGTCGCCTTTTTCTTGGTCGCTTTTTTCTTCGTGGTTTTCTTTTTGGTAACCTTCTTCTTGGTCGTCTTCTTCTTGGTTACCTTTTTCTTAGCGGCCTTCTTCTTGGTAGCCTTTTTCTTGGTCTTCTTTTTCGTTGCCTTGCTCTTTGGACCCCGAGGCTCTTTTCCATCGGCACGCATACGGTCCTCGCGAGCGGCTATCAATTCCAAAGCATCATCAAACGTAATCTTTAGAGGATCACGTGCACTTGGAATCGTCGCATTGACTTCACCATCCGTGACGTAAGGACCAAATCGGCCCGTTCGAACTTCGATGGGCTTTTTCGTGACAGGACTTTCAGCCAAAGTATTCAGAGGTCCTGCCGCTGCACGTCGCTTGCGAACCGGTGGCTCTGCGAAAAGCTCAATGGCTTTCTTCAGAGTCATGTTCTGCATAGCTTCATGATTCTCAAGACTCTGAGACTCTAACTTGCCCTCTTCATCTTTCGGCATAGAGATATAGGGACCAAAACGACCGTCCTGAACCGTAACTTCCTCTTTTGTCTCAGGGTGTGTTCCTAAAACTCTTGGATAAGAAAGAACCAGTTTGGCTTGCTCAAGTGTTAAGTCCTTTGGAACCATATCGGGCCAGAGACTTGCCATTTTTGGCTTCGTTCCCTTTTTGATATTTCCTTTGGCATCCAGCTCTGGCTCACCAAGCTGAATATAAGGTCCATAACGACCAGACTTTAAGAAAATCTTTTCGCCAGTTTCCTCATACAGACCCATTTCACGGTTCGCCAATGCTGCTTCTTCAAGCAATCTCAAAGCTTCCGTTACATCGAGTTCATCCAAAGCTAAATCATCTGGAATCGAAGCACGGCGGTCGGTATCACCTATTTGCAAGTAAGGACCGTAACGCCCAACCCGCGCCGCCACGAGTTCACCTTCTTCAAGATCGCCAAGGGGAACGGTTGAAATGGCACGGGCATCGATAGCCGCCTTACTGGCAGAAATCTTCACCTTCAAACCAACTTCACTCACACTCTTTTCAGCGGCTGCTTCAACTTCTTCTTCCGGCGTTGGCTCAAGTCCAAAGTAAAACTTGTGAAGCCATGGCACCGCCTGCTTTTCCCCGGTTGAGATATTATCAAGGTCACTTTCCATTCGGGCCGTAAACTCGTAATCCACCAACATGGTAAAATGGGCTTCTAAAAGCTGCGTCACCGCGAAAGCTGTTAATGTTGGTACCAAGGCGCCGCCTTTTTTCCATACATAACCGCGGTCTTGAATTGTCTGAATAATGGATGCGTAAGTTGATGGACGTCCAATACCCCGCTCTTCGAGCATTTTGACCAATGACGCTTCTGTATAGCGCGCCGGTGGCTTGGTATTGTGACCTGCTGGGCGAAGTTCTTTAGCGTCAAGCTGCTCGCCTTTGGCCATCGGTGGTAGAATCTTGTCTTCATTAGACTCAGATTCACCATCGTTTGCTTCGGTAAATCGGTACGCTTTCAAAAAGCCAGGAAAAGTAATGACCTTACCGGAAGCGGTAAACGTTGCAGTTCCGCTCACATCCTGGCCCGCCGCTTCACTCACGGCCGCGGCAATATCGACCTTCATGCGAACTTGCGTACGCTGGCCCTTGGCATCTTTCATTTGAGAAGCCACGGTGCGTCGCCAAATCAAATCGTAAAGCTTGAATGCATCGTCATCGAGTTCGCTCTTGAGACTATCGGGCGTTCTAAACTCTGCTCCCGATGGACGAATCGCTTCGTGAGCTTCCTGCGCGCCTTTCACCTTACCTTTATAGGTACGTGGCTCAGCTGGAACATAGTCATCACCAAAGAGGTCTTGAATTTGTGTGCGAGCGGCGTTGAGGGCTTCTTGGGAAAGCGTATTCGAATCGGTACGCATATAGGTAATGTAACCATTTTCGTACAAACGCTGTGCAACCCGCATGGTCCGCTTTGCTGTGAAGCGAAGTTTGCGGCTTCCTTCTTGCTGAAGCGTCGATGTAATAAACGGTGCTTGAGGCTTTTGCGTAAATGGCTTCTCAATAACATCGTCAACGGTGACCGACTTATCTGTCAGGTGCTCCGTTAAAGCCATGGCCGCTTTTTCGTCTAACAAAACAACATTGTCTCGTCGGGCGTTCTCCGTTAACTCACCTGTGAGTCCATCGAAATCTCGCGTCACAGCAATACGACGGCCTTCAATATCTGCCAATAAGCCGTCTACAATCAGGCCATCTCCGCCCTTTTCTAAATTGGCTCGCACGCTCCAATAGGCAGAGCTCTTAAAGCGCATACGCTCGCGTTCACGCTCAACAATAAGGCGCGTGGCAACAGACTGAACCCGACCAGCACTCAGGCGTGGCTTAATCTTCAGCCAAAGCAGCGGACTGACTTCGTAACCGTAAAGACGGTCTAAAATACGTCTGGCTTCTTGTGCTTCGACCAAGCGGTGATCAATTTCTCGTGGGTTTTCGATGGCAGCGTGAATGGCTCGCTCGGTAATTTCATGAAAAACCATTCGGCGGATGGGTACTTTAGGCTTGAGCACTTCTACCAAGTGCCACGCAATGGCTTCCCCCTCGCGATCCTCATCCGTCGCGAGAAAGAGTTGGTCAGCTTGAGCTAGGAGGTCTTTAAGCTTTTTAACCTGAGCCTTTTTTGCCGTCGGGACAATATAGAGAGGCTTGAAATCAGCATCGACGTTTACACCAATACGGGACCACGGCTTTTTCTTGTGAGCAGCCGGAATCTCGGCGGCTTTCGATGGGAGATCACGAATATGTCCAATCGATGACTCAACAATATAATCGTCTCCAAGAAACTTGGAGATGGTTCTCGCTTTGGCTGGTGATTCCACCACGATTAACGTCTTAGACACTTTGACCCTCACAGCCGAGAGTAATCGGGCCCAGGCTCGCTCAGCCTGCGCACGACCCAATTTTTCATCTTGGCCCCCGCCAAGAAAAACTGGGCACTTCTATACCCTCAAGTCAGCAAAATGGAGTAACGGCTCGCTAAACCAGCGTGTCCATTAGACAAGCGCCGCACCCTAGGTGGCATCCTTTAGCGCATGGTTGCAGAGACTTACAAGGGGAGATCATACTGACGCATCGCATCAACATGGGGACTTTCCCCAATCTGGGGAAGTGATATGGTGTCTGACCACAGGTTGGAGTAAACCGGTAAGTTATTGATGAAGTTGAAGTTTTTAATAATTATGGTGTGGGTGTGCAGCCACCTCGTATCGGGATCGGTTTTAGGGCAGGAAAAAGAGCCCGCTGAGTTCCAATTTGGCTTTATGCAGGTGCCCGGCGGACAAAATTCGCCTCGAGACAACGGATTCAGCCGTTTGGCGTGGGAAATTCGTAAACGGACCAGCATTGCTGCATCACTCGATATCGTCTCCGTGAATCCAAGCACTGACAGTATATTTAAGGTGCCATTTGTAGTCTGGCAGGGAGAGAGTGCTTTTCCGCCTTTAAGCCCCTTAGCGGTTGGGCAAATACGGCAATTTTTGAGCCGCGGCGGCACCTTACTCGTCGATTTGAGTGACGGAAATCTGGGAGGCCCATTTGACCAAAGCGTCAAACGTGAGCTGGCCAAAATTTTGCCTGGGCAATCCCTTAAACGGGTTACGCCTGAGCATGTTCTCTACAAGAGTTTCTTTTTACTCGAGCGCCATGGCGGACGCATCAAAAGCCGGGCGAACTTAGAAGCTATCACCCAGGATGGCCGCTTGTCGGTCATTCACTACGCAAACGACATGAGCGGAGCCATGGCCAGAGACGAGTTTGGCTCCTGGCGCTACAGCATGGGAAGCGGCGGTGACAGTGCTCGCGAAATGACCTATCGGCTGGGTATCAACCTGGTCATGTATGCACTTTGCCTCGACTACAAAGAAGACCAAGTGCATATCCCTTTTATTCTCCAGAGGCGACGGTGAACACAGAGAGCTACACAGATTGGACCCTCGTTTCACTTTCGGCGCTTCCCGAAGAGTGGATCTGGACTTTGTCCATTGCCGTCCTCATCGGAACCGCGGTTGTCATCCGCTCTTACGCGACCAGTCGGCGACGCTTTGCATTAAGCATACTGCGTTTTCTGGGCGCTCTCTTGGTCCTTGGTTTCTTGATTGAACCGGCCGTCCAAGAAAGACTCGTTCGTAAGGTTCGCGACCGCTTTGCAGTAGTCATCGACCGTTCCATGAGCATGACCCTGGGCAGCGATAAATCAAATAACCGCTACCAAGATGTTCTTGGCGTCTTTCAATCGAGCGAACAAGCTCTAAAAAAATTATCCCAAGACCACATTTTAGAGTTTTACGATCTGGATGGCCCCATCACGGACGACGTTTTGAGTCGCCCACCCAAAGGGGAAAGCACGGACTTACTTGCTGCACTTGAGAACCTTCAAAGCCATGGCGGTGGTCGACCCTTGGCTGGAGTGCTTCTGATCTCAGACGGCGCAGACAATGTTGAATTGGCCCTCGCTCAAAAACAAGAAGTAGAATCTCAGCTCAAAAACCGGCTTGCTTCCCTCGGGGTTCCCGTAAACACCAGCTGGCCGGCGCGGCAAGGTACCTTCAAGGATATCAGCATTCAAAAGGTGGTTGCCGATGAGTTTGCTTTTGTTCACAACACGATGGAAATCCAGGTAACCCTTGATTCTACAGGCTTTGACGGAGCCACAGTTCCAGTTTCGCTCAAGCGTGGCAACGAACTCTTGACCACCGAGCAGGTCGTTCTAGACGACTCCAATGCGCACGTCATCTCGTTTGAGACCAAGCCAGACGCCGTGGGTGAGTTTATCTACACTGTAGAAATACCGACGTTTGCCGGCGAAGCCGTTCCCGAGAACAATATCTATTCATTCGTGGTGAAAGTCATTCGGGATAAAATACGCGTGCTTCAAGTTGCCGGCCGACCAAGTTGGGATGAGCGCTTTCTCAGGCAGCACCTCAAAGAGAATCCAAACGTCGACCTGATTTCTTTTTTCATTTTGAGAACACCCAATGACAACCCGCAGGTCATGGATAAAGAACTTTCACTTATCCCATTTCCGACCAATAAAATTTTCGATACCGAACTGCACACCTTCGATGTCGTCATTTTTCAAAACTTTGATTACCGTCCCTTCAACATGGCGCACTTTCTGCCCAACATTCGCGAGGCGGTCCGAAAAGGCCTAGGTTTTATTATGGTGGGAGGGCCACAAAGCTTTGATGGTGGTGGATATGCAGGTACGGCCATCAACGATATTCTTCCGGTTCGGATGGGCTCGGGAACTTTTGAGAACGGCTCCTTCAAATCAGAGTTAACGGAAACAGGACTCTTCCACCCCATTACAGAACTCAGCCGCACCAACCGTGAATCTTTTTGGGGTGATTTACCCAATTTCACCAGCATCAACTCTACCTTTGGAGCCGCCGCGGACAGCACCGTTTTACTTCAAGGCCAAAGCGAGACAGGACAGTCTCTGCCCCTTCTCGCGGTCCGAGAAGTTCAAGATGGCCGAAGTATGGCGCTCATGACAGACTCACTCTGGCGTTGGAGATTCGAAAACAACCGCGATGGTGGTGCCGCATTGCGTGCTTACCACCGGTTTTGGTCAGGGGCTCTTCGCTGGCTCATGCGGGATCCAGAACATGCACGCATCCGTGTCTTGCCCGGCAAGTATCGGTATGAAAACGGCAACCCCGTAGAGGCCAGTATTAAAATCCTCAATCCAAACTACCAAGGTGCCGCCCAAACCGCTGTACGCGTCAATCTATTTAGGAGTAATGGCAGCACTGTCGACGTCGATGATCTGGTGACGGGCGACAACGGCAACACCAAAATAAGCTACGAGAATTTGGAGCCTGGTCCCTACCGAATCATCGCCGAAGCGACTCTTGAAGATGGTAAAAGTATGACCGGCCAAGGTGTTTTCGTTATTCAAGCTCAACATACCGAACTTGCTACAGCCAGACCTAGGCCAGATTTACTCAAGGCTATCGCCGACGCGACCGGTGGACAAAGTGGTCCGTTTAACGAGGACACCTGGGAATCGCTCAATACCGTGGCTCCTGAAGTCATTGAAATTGATAAGCGCAAAAATACCGAACTCTGGGACAATGTTTGGGCTTTGATACTCGCCACCGTGCTCTTTTCAGCGGAATGGGCACTTAGACGGCGCACCGGATACCTTTAAGTCATTAGAATCCTACTTTTGCGCTTGAAAGATCTGAGCCCGAGCGGTAGCTGAGGCCCATGACCGAATCAGTAAAAATCGTAGGAGCGGGCCTCGCGGGCAGCGAAGCTGCATGGCAACTCGCCCAAGCTGGGGTTCAAGTTCAGCTTAGTGAAATGAAACCCATCAAGCGAACCCCCGCTCAAAACTCGGACGAGCTTTGTGAACTTGTTTGCTCAAATTCATTACGGTCCAACAATCACATGAATGCCATTGGCCTGCTCAAAGAAGAGATGCGCCGACTCGATTCGTTGATCATTCGCGCGGCTTATGAAAACCGGGTGCCCGCGGGCGATGCCCTAGCGGTCGAGCGCATCGGCTTTAGCCAAACCATTACTCAGGCCCTGGACAACCATCCGAATATCACCCGAACCAGTGAAGTGGTCGAAAGCCTTCCGGAAGAAGGTCACACCATTATTTCAACAGGACCACTCACGGATGCCGCCCTGGCAAAGTCTATTCAAGAAGCCACCGGGCAGGACCGTCTTTACTTTTACGATGCCATTGCTCCGATTGTCAGTGGCGATAGCTTAAACAGAGACATTATTTTTGCAGCGAGCCGTTACGGAAAAGGCGGAGGCGACGACTACCTCAACTGCCCTCTTAATAAAGAGCAGTACGAGGCATTTATCGACGCTATTCTCGATGGCGAATGCATGCCTCTTCATAAATTTGAGGAGCCCAAATACTTTCAAGGGTGTCTTCCCATTGAAGTGGTTGCAGCAGGTGGTCGGGAAACATTGCGCTACGGAGCCATGAAACCCGTGGGGCTCGATGACCCTCGCACCGGACGATGGCCCTACGCTGTACTGCAACTTCGCAAAGAAGATCCTGATGGTCAGGCCTACAATATGGTCGGCTTTCAAACTAAGCTTAAGTACCCGGAACAAAAGCGCATTTTTAAAATGATACCGGGTATGGAGGATGTGGAATTTGTTCGCCTTGGAGCGATTCACCGCAACACCTATTTAGACAGCCCAGAGCTTCTCGATGCGCGCATGCGTCTCAAAACAAAACCCAATATTCGCTTTGCAGGACAAATCACCGGGGTTGAAGGTTACGTTGAAAGTGCCGCCCACGGTCTCATGACCGGCCGCCTTCTCGCTGCAGACATTTTAGGACAAACCCTCAATCCACCTCCTCGCGAAACAGCGCTCGGGTGCCTCTGGCAACACGTTCAAGGTGTGAATCGTCTGGACCACAGCAGCCACGAACCTCAAAATATCAACTGGGCTATGTTCACGCCTCCACCTGAGGGCACCAAGAAACACGAGAAAAAACGCATCCGTGTTTTACGAGCAGAAAAAGAACTCGACCTCTGGGCAGAGACAAACAGCATCGCCATAGCCACCTCAAATATTGTTCCCGAGGAATTGGTGAAAAAGAAAAAGCCCAAACGCGCCATGCCGCTTCCGCCGGTTCCGGAAGCAAGCTAACCCCATTTTTCTTGCCCTTCTGAATTGAGCGCGTATCCTAAGTTCATGGAACCTGCGCTCGACAGTTTTGAACAATTTCTACTTTTGGAACGACGATGTTCCCCCAATACTGCACGGGGCTACATGGCGGACCTTCGAGCCGCGGTTAATTTTGCGAAAGAGCGCGGTTATCAATCTTTCGATGAATGGACCACCGATTTCCTCAGAGCCCACTTGGCAAGATGCAAAAAAGCCAATGGTCAGCGATTGGCGGCCACCAGCATGAGTCGGAAGCAAAGCTCACTGCGGGCCTTTTTTGCCTGGTATCTTCGAGGCAAACCCACATCCATTGATCCCACAGCCCCACTCGATGCGCCCAAGCTCCCCCAACATCTTCCACGGGCACTGGATGCCGATGCGATGATGACCTTGGTACAACCGCCCAAAGGCGACGACCCCAAACACGCCAGAGCGCACGCGGCCATGCTTCTGCTCTATGGGCTGGGTATTCGTCTAAGCGAAGCGGCGACCCTTAAAGACTCCGACCTTGATCTCGAGGAAGCCACGGCCAAAGTTCTCGGTAAAGGTGGCAAAGAGCGCATCATCCCCATTCCCAAAGGATGCATTCCTGCCTTGGCACATTACCGTGAGAAAAGACCCGCAGGAGCGGAGGACGTTTACCTCATAGGTCGCGGAAAAAAAGGGATTTCCACCCGAACCATCGCCAGAATTGTCGACGACGCTGCCCTGCGAGCGCTCGGACAGCATGTATCACCGCACCAACTGCGGCATAGCTTTGCCACCCACTTGCTGGCCGGCGGGGCCAACTTACGAGAAATCCAGACACTTCTGGGACACAGCCATCTCTCCACCACCCAGCGTTACACCAAAGTCACCGCTGAGAGACTTTTCCAGGTCTACGATTCGGCCCACCCTCGGGCCGTCGATAAGTCTTAGACAGCTCTAAATCCGGTATTCCCTGACTTTTCACGAGCCAATTGACAGGCTTAGCTCACGGGCCTATGAAGCCGCGGATGTCTAAAACAAACGATAAAAAGCCAGCTCTCGTCTTACTCTCCGGCGGCCTCGACTCAGCCACAGTGTTGGCCATGGCCATCGACCAGGGCTTTGAACCCTACTGCATGAGTTTTCGCTACGGCCAAGGTCATGCCATTGAACTTGAAGCCTCCCAGCGCGTTGCCAAAGCTCACGGAGTCAAACATCACAAAGTCGTGGATATCGATCTTCGCGCCTTTGGCGGTTCAGCACTCACGGACGATATCGAAGTACCCAAAGGCCGCGATGCCCATGAGATGACCGACGGCATTCCTGTCACCTATGTCCCTGCTCGCAACACGATATTTCTCTCTTACGCTCTGGCCTGGTCTGAAGTTTTGGGAGCCTTTGATATATTCATTGGCGTCAATGCAGTGGATTACTCCGGATACCCCGATTGCCGCCCAGAATTCATTCAGGCGTTCGAAACCATGGCAAATCTTGCCACGGCAGTGGCAGTTGAAGGAAAAGGGCACTTTACAGTCCATGCTCCGCTCCTTAACTTGACCAAGGCAGAAATCATTGTGGAAGGAAATCGGTTGGGCGTCGACTACGGCCTCACCCACTCCTGCTACGACCCGGTTGGAGAACTGGCGTGCGGTGAATGCGATTCTTGTATTCTAAGAAGACAAGGTTTTGCAGACGCCGGAGTCAATGACCCAACCCAATACGCCTGAGACCAGGCATTAAGAAAGACTGATGGAACAATATCACGCGACTACCATTCTCGCCGTCAGGCGCGGCTCAGAAGTAACCATTGCCGCCGACGGTCAAGTCACCCTTGGCAATACAGTGATGAAGCACAGCGCCACCAAATTACGGCGCCTGCATAACGGCCAGGTACTGGCGGGCTTTGCTGGCTCAACAGCAGATGCCTTCACCCTCTTCGAGCGCTTCGAAAGCAAACTCAAAGACTACTCCGGCAACGTAACCCGCGCGGCCGTTGAGTTGACCAAGGAATGGCGCACCGATCGCATGCTTCGCAAACTCGAAGCCATGCTTATCGTCGCCGACCGAGAAAAGACCCTTATCCTTAGCGGCAATGGTGATGTACTCGAGCCAGAATGCGGCGCAGTGGCCATTGGATCCGGCGGTAACTATGCCCTATCAGCCGCTCGAGCACTGCTCGACCATTCGGAACTTGGCAGCGAAGACATTGCAAAATCAGCGATGAAGATTGCGGCCGACCTTTGCATCTACACCAACGACAACATTATTTTCGAAGCCCTCGGCGCGGAGTAATTTAAGCATGGCATCATCATTTACAGAACACACAAGCTTCACCCCACGCGAAACCGTGGGCGAACTCGATAAATACATCGTCGGTCAAAAAGACGCCAAACGTGCTGTGGCCATTGCACTTCGAAACCGTTGGCGTAGACGGCGGGTACCAGAAGATCTCCGCGACGAAATTGCTCCAAAGAATATCATCCTGATTGGTTCAACCGGAGTTGGCAAAACAGAAATCGCGCGGCGCCTCGCCAAGCTTGCCAATGCTCCGTTTATCAAAGTTGAAGCCAGTAAATTCACCGAAGTGGGTTATGTGGGCCGTGATGTTGATTCCATTGTTAGAGACTTGATGGAGCGCTCCATCCACATGGTCCGGGAAGAAGCTAAAACCCGCGTCATGGCCAAAGCCGAACAACACGCAGAAGACCGTGTTTTGGACATCCTTTTGCCAAGACCAGCATATGAGCAACAAGCCGATGCAGATACCCAGGCTGCAGATGACAGTCGGCAAACCATGCGAAAAATGCTTCGTGAAGACAAGCTCAACGACCGGGAAGTAGAGATTGACGCGCAAGATCGGTCGATGCCCATGATGCAAGTGTTTAGCAACAGCGGCATGGAAGAGATGGGCATGAATATCCAAGATATCATGGGCCAAGTGATGGGTGGTCGAAAAACCCGTAAGCGCCGAGTAAAGGTTCCCGAAGCACTTGAAATTTTTGCCCAAGAAGAAGCTGCAAAGCTCATCGACCAAGATGACGTGAATGCTGAAGCCATCAACCGTGCTGAAAACAGCGGTATCGTTTTCCTCGATGAAATCGATAAAATCGCAAAACGCGAAGGTGGTGGCGGAGTCGACGTTTCTCGTGAGGGCGTTCAGCGCGACATCCTTCCAATCGTTGAGGGTTCCACCGTCAATACGAAGTATGGTCCCGTAAAAACCGACCACATTTTGTTTATAGCAGCGGGTGCTTTCCACGTAAGCAAAGTCAGTGACTTGATTCCTGAGCTACAAGGGCGTTTCCCAATTCGGGTCGAGCTTCAGTCTTTAGGCGAGACCGAGCTCTTAAGAATCTTGGAAGAGCCTAAAAATGCCTTGCCCATTCAATACAAAGCCTTGATGGCGACCGAAAAAGTCGACCTCAAATTTGAGCAAGATGGCCTCAAGGAGCTCGCTCACATTGCGGCACAAGCCAACACACGAGCTGAAAACATCGGTGCCCGTCGCCTCCATACGGTGCTGGAAAAACTTCTAGAAGAGATCTCTTTTGAAGCTCCGGAATGCGCAGGAACCGAAGTAAAAGTGGATGCAGCATTTGTAAAAGCAACCTTGGAAGACTTCTACACCAAGGAAGATTTGAGCCAATACATCCTCTAATTCTGTTTTCAGGCACCTCCGACCAGAATTTTTGTCCATCTAAGTTCAAATCCGGTCTCTTTCTTCGAGACCGCTCTGTACCCGTCTATACACTTGTGGCTATAGAGCTAGTAAGAAGCGTAGATAAGATCTTTACGGCCCTATCCTGGAGGAAGTGCCATGTCGCAAACGCAAGAGCTTATTCATGTCGCTAAAAAGCACATGACCCAAAACTACAACCCTGCGCCCTTCGTGCTTGAACGCGGTGAAGGTGTTTGGGCCTGGGACCAAGACGGAACTAAATTCCTCGATTTTACCTCAGGGATTGCAGTGAACTCCCTTGGACACGCGCACCCGAAAGTAGTCGAAGCCATTCGTGAGCAAGCTTCCCGTCTCTCTCATGTATCCAATATGTTCCACCACAAAGGTTATATTGAGATGTGTCAGAAGCTTTGTGACAACAGCTTTGGCGACCACGTTTTTCTTTGCAATTCTGGTGCGGAAGCTGTGGAAGCGGCCATCAAAATGGCCCGTCTCTATTTTCACGCTCACGGCGAAAACCGGCCCAAGATGATAGCGACTCACGGCGGATTTCATGGCCGAACCATTGGGGCTCTCAGCCTGACGGCCAATCCAAAATACAAAGTAGGCTTTGAGCCGCTCATGCCAAACGTTGAGCATGTTCCCTTTAACGACTTAGCCGCGGCGGAAAAAGCCATCACCAAAGAGACAGCGGCATTTATTGTTGAGCCCATCCAAGGCAACTCAGGCGTCGCAGTGGCCGATGCTGGCTACCTAAAAGGTCTTCGAGAGCTCTGCGATAAAACAGGAACGCTGCTCATCGTTGACGAAATCCAAACCGCTGGCGGCCGCACTGGAAAATGGTTCGACCATCAACACGAGAATATCACGCCAGATATCATGCCTTTGGCCAAAGCTATTGGAGGCGGAATGCCTTTGGGTGCTCTTGTGATGACCCAAGCGGTGTCCGAGCCCTTAAAGATAGGCGGCCATGGCTCCACTTACGGCGGAAATCCCGTCGCATGTGCAGCGGGCCTGGCAACTTGGGAAGTGGTTCAAGAAGAAGGCTTGATGGAGCATTCTGTGAAACTTGGAAATCAATTCATGGAAATGCTCGAAGGGTTGAAAACAAAGACCGACCACGTTGAAAGTGTTCGAGGGCGAGGCCTTATGATTGGGCTGGTTCTCAACTGTGAAGCCCGTCCCGTATTCGAGCGAGCTCGCAGTGCGGGACTCTTGGTTACTTTAGCTGGTACCCATGTCTTGCGTATTCTGCCACCATTGATTGCCACTCAAGCTCACTGCGAAGAAGCCACCACAATCCTCGAACGGGCACTCACCGCTTAAGTCAGCCAAAGAGCTGATTGATATAATATGGGTAAACCTGTCGCTTATGCGTGAACGGGAGGGATGAAATGC
>MDSW01038635.1_pt1 | contig 13607 bp, 24 predicted proteins | sample 811171 | NCBI WGS metagenome assembly MDSW01 (sample SAMN05326641, study PRJNA326480) | marine metagenome | isolation source: seawater | place: Atlantic Ocean: North West | collected 2012 | reverse complement strand
TGCAGTTCCTCTTATAGAAGAAAGTAAAATTCTTCTTAGAGAATTTCCTAAAGTTAGTCCATAACCTTTTTCTAAAGGTTCAGCTATAATTTTTGCATAAGATTTATCATCACTTAACTGAACGTCAAGTTTTGCAGGTTTGATTAATGATTTCCAATTTTTAGTATTTACTTCTGATGTTTCCATTTAAACTCTCCTTTTTTTTGGTGGTCTGGTTCCATTATGTGGCATTGGTGTAGTATCTTTAATTGATATAATTTTAAATCCTCTAGATTGTAAGGCCCTTAATGCAGTCTCCCTACCTGAGCCAGGACCCTTAACTTCGACACTTAATATTTTCATTCCATATTCTAAAGCTTTTACGGCAGCAGAGTCAGCAGCTACCTGTGCAGCATAAGGTGTTGATTTTCTAGAACCTTTAAAACCTTTTTGGCCTGCTGATGCCCATGAAATAATGTTTCCTTCGGTGTCAGCAATTGAAACAATTGTATTATTAAATGTTGATTGGACATAAGCTATACCATTGGTTATATTTTTTTTAACTTTTTTCTTTTTTGAATAAGTACTTTTTTTTACTTTAGTTTTTTTTTCTTCGATTTGATCTTTTTTATCAATTTTTTCTTTACTCATTTATTATTTCTTTAGTGGAGTTAATTTTTTTCCTGCAATCGCTATTGCTTTGCCTTTTCTGGTTCTTGCATTACATCTTGTTCTTTGACCTCTGACAGGAAGTTTTTTTCTATGTCTAGATCCTCTATAGGAAGCTAAATCGATTAATCTTTTAATACTTAGTGAATTTTCTCTTCTTAAATCACCTTCAACTGTAAATTTTTGGTCAATATATTCTCTAATTTTTAAAATTTGATCATCAGTTAATTCATTAACTCTCTTAGATTTTGGAATTTCTAGAGCTTTGCATATTTCATTGGAAAACTTATCACCAATACCATAGATATAAGTTAGTCCAACTTGTACTAATTTGTTCTGAGGAATGTTTACACCTGCTATCCGAGCCATAATATTGTGATAAAAATTTAGCCTTTTATATAAGAAGTTATTTTAATGTCAATGTATTATACTCTAAGAATTCGCTCAATTTTGCCTGAAATTGCTTCAATTTCTAGACTTCCATCGATTTCATGAAAATTGCTTTTAGATGAATAAAAATCTAAAACTGGTTTAGTAATTTCCATATAAGCATCATATCTTTTTAAGATAGTATTAGCATCGTCATCAGATCTTTTTTCTAAAATTTTTCTTTTTTCAATTCTTTTTAATATCGAGTCTTTATTTACATTAAGAAAAAAAATATATTCTATTTCTTGATTAGATTTAAATAATAAAGTTTCTAAATTTTTAGCTTGACTGACAGTTCTTGGATAGCCATCAAAAATTAGTCTATTCATTTTCGTTGAATCAAATATAATTTTTTCAAGAAGTTTGTTGACAATTTCATCTTCAACAAACTTTCCACTATTCATATTATTTATAATTCTTTTACCAATTTCTGTGTCTTTTTTAATCTCATCTCTCAACAAGTCACCCGTTGATACTTGAAAACTATTTAATTTTTTTACTAGATATTTAGCTTGAGTCCCTTTTCCGGCACCAGGAGGACCAAAGATTATTATATTCACTTTTATTATCTTCCAAACTTGGTTTTTTTAATAAGTTGTTCGTATTGTGAACTCATCAATCTTGTTTGCACTTGTGTTACGGTATCTATAGCAACTACAACAACTATCAGTATAGATGTTCCGCCTAAATAAAACGGTATAGGATAATTTGCAATTAAAAATTCAGGCATTAGGCAAACTAAAGTTAGGTAAAGTGCACCCATTGTGGTCAATCTTGTTAATATTGTATCTATATATAAAGCTGTACTTTCGCCTGGTCTTATACCAGGTATAAAACCACCATACTTTCTTAAATTTTCTGCTGTTTCATTTGGATTAAATGTAATTGATGTATAAAAAAATGTGAAAAAAATAATTCCTGATGCATATAAAATCATATATAGAGGCTGACCTTGCGAGAAAAATGAAGTTATATTTAAAAAGGTTTCATTTTGAGAAACACTAAAATTTGAAAATGTAACTGGCAAAAGTAATAATGCTGATGCAAAAATAGCAGGAATTACACCGGCAGAATTAATTTTTAATGGCAAATGAGAAGAGTCACCACCATACATTTTGTTACCCATTTGTCTCTTTGGATAATTAATTAATATTTTTCGTAAAGCCCTTTCCATGAACACAATGAAAAGTATTGTTAGTACTAATATAATAAAAATCGCAATAATCATTATTGTTGATATTGCACCGGTTCTTCCTAATTCAAATGTTGTAACTAGTGCCCTTGGTATTTCTGCAACAATTCCTGAGAAAATTATTAATGAAATACCGTTTCCTATTCCTCTTTGGGTAATTTGTTCTCCTAACCACATTAAAAATATTGTCCCAGCTACAATTGTTGTGACAGTTGATATTTTAAAATAAATGCCAGGATTAATAACTAAATTAGCTGACGATTCTAATCCAACAGACAAACCATATCCTTGGACAATAGCTAATAAAACTGTTCCATATCTAGTTATTTGAGTAATTTTTTGTCTACCAATTTCTCCTTGGGCTTTTAAATTTTTAAAATAATCTGAAACTCCAGTTAACAACTGTACAATGATTGATGATGAGATATACGGCATAATGCCTAAAGCAAAAATTGCCATTCTACTCACCGCTCCACCTGCAAATACATTAAACATACCTAGTAATCCTTTTTGATTACTTTGCATCATTACTTGTAATTGCTCTGGGTCTATACCTGGTAATGGAACAAATGTGCCTAGTCTATAAATGGATAATATAAAAATAGTAAATAAAATTCGATTTCTTAGGTCGTTAGTTTGAGATAATTCACTCATTCATTAAACTTTTTTTATTGATATTTTACCACCGTTTGTTTCAATTTTTTCTTTTGCTGACTTAGATGAAAAATCTACTTCAATATCTATTTTGTCTTTAACTTCACCCATTCCTAATATTTTTATTTTATTATGCGATTTATTAAAAATTTTCTTTTTTATCAAATTATCCAGGTTAATTTTTTCATCGCTTTTAAGTATTTTTTTTTCAATTAAATTCTGAATCTTTTCTAAATTTATTATTGCTATTTTATCTTTTTTAATTGGATTAAATCCTCTTTTTGGCAATCTTCTATATAAAGGCATTTGTCCACCTTCAAAGCTTTTGATTGCAACACCTGATCTAGATTTTTGTCCTTTTACTCCTCGACCTGATGTTTTCCCTTTGCCCGATCCTATTCCTCTTCCTACTCTTAACTTATTTTTTTTTATTTTTGATATTGAATTTAAGCTAGACATTATCCTCTTTTTTCTATTATTTCAGAAATTTTTTTGTTTCTTATAATTGATATATTTTTTGGAGAATGTTGTTTTGAAAGTGCTTTCATACAAGCTCTTATGACATTATGTGGATTGGCAGTTCCAATAGATTTAGCAACAATATCTTTTATTCCCAATACTTCGCAAACAGAACGAACAGGTCCTCCAGCTATTATGCCTGTTCCTTTTGGAGCAGCTCTTAATTTAATTTTTCCTGCTCCATCTTTTCCATAAATATCATGATGAATTGTTCTACCTTCTCTTAATGGTATTTGAACCATACTTCTTCTTGCTAATTCATTTGCTTTCTTAATTGCATCTGGAACCTGTTTTGCTTTAGCATGAGCTATTCCTATCTTTCCATTTTGATTTCCTACAACAACAAGTGCAGAAAATCCAAACCTTCTTCCACCTTTAACTACTTTTGTAATTCTATTTATATGTACTAATTTCTCTATTAAATCTGTATTGTTTTTATCCATAATTTAAAATTCCAATCCATTTTTTCTCAAAGCTTCAGCAAATATTTTTACTCTACCATGATATTTATAAATTCCTCTATCAAAATAAACTTTAGTAATGTTTTTTTCTTTTGCTTTGACAGCTAACAATTCTGCAACAATTGTTGACATTTCTGTTTTATTTTTTTTTTGAGCTTTTAATTCTTTTTTCAAAGAAGATGCGGAAATAATAGTAATTTTATTTACATCATCTATAATTTGAGCACTTATATTTTTTGAAGATCTAGAAATACTAAGTCTATATCTGTCACCTTTTGATGAATTTTTGAGCTTATTTCTAACTCTATACCTTTTTCTTTCTATTGTTGATAGTTTCATTATTTCTTTTTACCTTCTTTTCTTAAAATATATTGACCTTGCTCCTTGATACCTTTTCCTTTATATGGCTCTGGAGGTCTTAAACTTTTTATTTGTGATGCAATCATTCCAACTTTTTGTTTATCAAATCCTGATATTTTAATTATTGTTTGTTTTTCAACTAATATCTTAATTCCTTCCGGTATTTCAAAATTAACATCATGACTAAAACCTAACTGAAGATTTAATATTTTTCCTTTTATAGCAGCTCTAAATCCAACTCCTGACAATTCTAGGACTTTTTCATAACCTTTGCTCAATCCTGTAATTGCATTATTAAGTAAACTTCTATTCATCCCCCACAATCTTTTTATATTTTGAGTTGATTTTTTTGGTTTTATTGAAACATCTTTTCCTTCATTTATTATTAAATCAAATAAATCTGTATCTAAATTTAAAGTTTTTTTTCCAAGAGGTCCTTCAATATTTATTGTATTTCCGCTAAGAAGTACTTTTACTTTATCTGGGATATTGATGCTTATTTTTCCTATTTTTGACATTAAAATACCTTACAAATTATTTCTCCACCAATTTTTTGTTTTCTAGCGTCTATATCTGTCATAACACCTTTTGGAGTTGATACTATTGCTATTCCTAAACCATTATTAATCTTTGGTAAACTTTCAGCGCTAGAAAATATTCTTCTTCCTGGTTTTGAAACTCTTTCAATTGAACTAATTACTGGATTGCCAGAACTATATTTTAAATTTATTTCTAGAATAGGTTTTTTTTCATCATTAACTTTACAATCTACAATGTAACCTTCACTCTTCAAAACTTCAGCTATCTTTATTTTGAATTTTGATGAAGGTAATTCAACTTTTTTATGATTTCTCATAAGTGAATTCTTTATTCTAGCTAACATATCTCCTATAGGGTCACTTAAACTCATATTTTCCTTTCTACCAGCTTGATTTTATTAGTCCTGGTATTTTTCCTTCTAATCCTAATTGTCTTAATGCTATTCTTGATATTTTTAGTTTTCTATATACACCGTGTGGTCTTCCTGTAATTTGGCATCTATTCATAATTCTATTTGAAGCAGAATTTCTTGGCATTTTAGAAAGTTTTTGTTGAGCTTTAAATCTTTCTTCCAATGGTAAATTTTTATTCATTATTATTTTTTTTAATTTTTTCCTTTTTTCATAAAATTTATTTGCAAGTTTGATCCTTCTATTATTTTTGTTTATCGCGCTAAGTTTTGCCATTAACTACTCCTTTTCTCTACAAATGGAAAATTCATTTGCTTTAATAATTCATAACTATGTTCTTTGCTTTGTGTTTTTATTGAAATAGTTATGTCCAAGCCTCTTATTTTATCTACTTTATCAAAATTGACTTCAGGAAAAACTATATGTTCTTTAATTCCAAATGTATAATTTCCAAATTTATCAAAACTTTTTGGATTTAAACCTCTAAAGTCTTTTATTCTTGGTAAAGCAATATTTATCAATCTATCTAAAAATTCATACATTCTATTTTTTCTAAGAGTTACTTTAAGTCCAGAATTTGTATTTTTTCTAGTTTTAAAGTTAGCAATTGATTTTTTAAATCTTGTAACAACTGGAGCCTGTCCAGTAATATTAGCCAGATCTTCTTGACATGATTTAAGTATTTTAGCATCATTACCGTCTAATCCTAGTCCCATATTTAATACAACTTTGTATATTTTGGGTCCCATATATAGATTTTTATAACCAAACTTTTCCTTTAATGTTGGCTGAATCTCTTTCTTTATTGTTTCTTTAAGTCTAGGTTCCATTATTTTTTAACCTCTTTTTTTTCTTTTTTTTGATCGAATATAACTAAATTTGAAATGTGAATAAAATTTTCTTTAGAAATAATTCCACCTTTTTTTTCTTTGGTTGTTTTCACATGTTTTTTTATCATGTTTATGCCTTTAATTTTTGCCCTCTTATTTTTTCTATCAATTTCAATTATTTCACCATCTTTATTTTTATCTTTTCCTGTAATAATTTTGACTTTTGTTCCTTTTTTAATCATTTATAGTACCTCTGGGGCCAAAGAAATAATTTTCATTTGTCCTTTATTTCTCAATTCTCTTGTCACAGGTCCAAATATTCTTGTACCTATAGGCTCGCCTTTATCATCAGTTAATACTGCAGCATTATTATCAAATCTCACTTTAGATCCATCATTTCTATGTATGCCTTTTTTCACTCTTACAACGACCGCTTTATGAACAGTTCCTTTTTTAACTTTACCTTTTGGAATAGCTTCTTTTATAGCGACTACTATTGTATCTCCTATGCTTGCATATCTTCTCTTTGATCCGCCAAGAACTTTTATACATTCTATTTTTTTTGCTCCCGTATTATCTGCTACATATAATTCAGTTTGAACTTGTATCATTTGGCATCTCCTATCACTTCAAATTTTTTTGATTTAGAAAAAGGTTTACATTCCCTAATTGAGACTTTGTCACCGTTTTTATATTTATTGCTTTCGTCATGAACATTGTATTTTTTTCTAGCTTTCATTACCTTTTTTAAAACAGGATGTTGATATTTTCTTTCTACCATTACAGTAATTGTTTTATTTGGTTTATCGCTTACAACAATTCCATTTAATATTTTTTTAGGCATTTTTTCTCTCTATTAAAGTTTTTAATCTAGCTATATTTCTTTTTGTTTCTGTAATTTTAGATGGATTTTTAATTTGACCATTAATTTTTTGAAACCTAATATTAAACAAGTCTTTTTTTAATTTTTCATATTCTTTTATAGACTGTTCTTTTGTTAATTTTTTAATTTCTTTTTTCTTCATTATTATATTCTTTTTATAAATTTACATTTAATTGGTAATTTTGCTGAAGCTTTATATAAAGCTTCTTTGGCTACTTCTTCTGACACACCGTCTACTTCAAATAAAATTCTTCCTGGTTTTACTCTACAAGCCCAAAATTCTGGAGAACCTTTTCCTTTACCCATTCTTACTTCTGTAGGTTTTTTAGAAACTGGTATATTTGGAAACATTCTTGTCCAAACTCTTCCTTGTCTTTTCATATGCCTAGTCAGTGCAACTCTAGCTGCCTCTATTTGTCTAGAAATAACTCTTTCTGGTTGTATGGCTTTTAATCCATATGATCCGTAGTTCATGTTGTTACATCTTGATGCGTGGCCATGAATTCTTCCTTTGTGAGCTTTTCTGAACTTTGTTCTAGTTGGTTGTAGCATAATTATTTCTTGTTTCTTTCTTGGCTAAATTCTCTTACAAAAATCTCTCCTTTATAAATCCAAACTTTTATACCGATAATTCCATAAGTTGTTAAAGCCTCTGCTTCAGCATAGTCAATATCAGCTCTTAATGTATGGGATGGTATACTTCCATCTCTCAACCATTCAGTTCTTGCAATTTCGTTTCCACCCAATCTTCCGCTTATAGAAACTTTAATTCCTTTGGCTCCTAACCTTAAAGCTGATTGCATTGCCCGTTTCATTGCTCTTCTGTATGAAATTCTTTTAACTAGTTGCTGTGCTATATTTTCAGCTACTAAATAACTATTTGTTTCAGGTTTTTTTACTTCTTTTATATTCAAAACAACTTCATTGCTTGTTAGTTTTGAAAGTTTACCTTTAATTTTTTCTATATCGCTACCTTTTTTTCCTATAACAAATCCAGGTCTAGAAGTATAAATAGTTACAAAACATTTTTTACTTGTTCTTTCTATCATGACTTTTGATACACCTGAATTGATTACATTTTTTTTAATAAATTCTCTAATATTGTAATCTTCAATTAAATAGTTTCCAAAATCCTTTTTCTTTGCATACCATACTGAATCCCATCCTCTATTTATTCCAAGTCTTAAACCTACAGGATTAACTTTTTGACCCATGATTATCCTTTTGATTTGTTTTTTCGGTTAGTATTATAGTTATATTTGAATAAGGTTTCATTATTGCCGACGCTCTACCTTTAGCTCTGGCTCTAAATCTTTTCATAACAATTTGTTTTCCGCAGTATGCTTCTTTAATTACTAGTTTGTCTATATCATACTGATAATTATTTTCTGCGTTAGCAACTGCTGAAGATATAGTTTTTTTTACATCTTTTGAAATTCTTTTATCTGAAAATGTTAGATCTCTAATCGCTAAATCTACCTTTTTTCCAACAATTGATCTTAGAATTGGTTTGAGTTTTCTTGTACTAGATCTAACATTTTTATTTATAGATTTTACTATTTTATTTTCAGTAACTTTATTAGTATTATTCATTTTTATTTTTTATCTGCTCCTTTTGCTCCCTCTTCTGCTTTCGCTTTTTTATCAGCAGGTGTATGTCCAAAAAACTGTCTAGTTGGTGCAAACTCTCCAAATTTATGACCCACCATATCTTCAGAAATTGTTATTGGTATAAATTTTTTTCCATTGTAAATTAAAAAACTAAATCCTACAAAGTCTGGAATTATTGTTGATTTTCTTGACCAAGTTTTTATGGGTTTTTTAATTGGATCATTTTTAATTTTTTCAACTTTTTTTATAAGACTTTCTTCAACAAAAGGTCCTTTCCAAACTGATCTTGCCATAGTCTATGCCCTTTTCTTCTTTCTTCTTCTAATTATAAATTTATCTGTTCTTTTGTTGTCTCTTGTCTTCAATCCTTTGGCTGATTGACCGGTTGGAGATACTGGATGTCTTCCTCCAGCAGATTTTCCTTCTCCTCCTCCATGAGGGTGATCTACAGGATTTTTTACCACTCCTCTTGTATGAGGTCTTCTTCCTAACCATCTGGATCTGCCTGCTTTTCCAATTTTAATGTTCTTTTGATCAGGATTTGATAATACTCCTATTGTAGCAAGGGATCTTGAATCTATTTTTCTAACTTCACCAGAAGTCATTTTAATTATTGAGTAATTTCCATCTATTCCTGAAATTGTTACAGAAGTTCCTGCAGATCTTGCTATTTTTCCTCCTCCGCCTGGATTTAACTCTACATTATGGATATTAATACCAACAGGTATATCTTGTAATGGCAAACAGTTGCCAATTTTTATTTCAGAGTTAGGTCCATTTTGAATTGTCTCTCCAACCTTAATATTTTGTGGTGCTAAATAGTAAAATTTTTCTCCATCTTCAAACTTTACAAGCATTATATGACACGATCTATTTGGATCATATTCAATTCTTTCAACATTGGCATTCAAATCAAATTTTTTTCTATAAAAATCTACATTTCTATATTTATGCTTATGGCCCCCACCGTGATTTCTTGAAGTAATTCTTCCATTATTATTCCTTCCTTTGGAAGAATTATTTATACTAGTTAGTGGCTTGTGGGGTTTACCTTTCCATAGGTCTTTTTTACTAGTTAGAACTGTTCCTCTAGTTGTTTTAGTGTAAGGTTTAAATGTTTTTAATGACATAAATTAAATACCAGTAGTAAGATCAATATTTTGACCCTTTTTCAGAGTTATTATTGCTTTTTTGTAACCTTTAACTTTAATTTTTTTTCCTCTAGCAACTTTTGTTCTATTTTTTTTATTAATTATATTAACTTTAGTTACATTAACTTTGAAAATTTTTTCTATACTTTTTTTAAGATTATTTTTATTTGCTTTAACAGGAACCTTAAACACAATTTTATTTTGTTCTGAAATATTAGTAGATTTCTCTGTTACTACTGGAGCAATTATTTTATCAAATAAATGAATTTTGTTCATTATATATACCTTTTTTCTAATTCTTTAATTGATGTTTCGGTAAAAATTACTTTTTTATATTTTGCTAAGTCAAAACAGCTAAAATGATTTGAGTCTGTTACTTTTATATTTGGTATATTTTTCGCTGACTTATGAATATTTTCTAGAGATTTTTTATCGATAATCATTATAGAGTTAGTAGCATCAAATTTAATTAAAATTTTATTCATTTCTTTTGTTTTTAAAATTTTTTTTTCGAAATCATCAAAAATTATTAAATTATTTTTTTTGTATTTTTCAGTAATCATGGAAACAACGCTCAATCTTTTTTCATTTTTGTTTAATTTCCTTTTCTTATAATTTGACTGTCCTTTCGGGCCATGTGCAACACCACCGCCAACAAAAATTGGAGCCTTTCTACTTGCATGACGAGCATTTCCTGTTCCTTTTTGGGCATATATTTTTGATGTTGATCCTTTAATTTCATTTTGTTGCTTGGTTTTTGCTTTTCTTCCTTTATAATTTGCATTTGTTTTATAAAGAACATTACTTACAAGCTGCTTATTTATTTTAGCTGCGAAAATCTCATCTAAAACCTCAATAGATTTTTTGTTACCATCAATATTTATTTTTTCGATTTTCATTTTATTTTTTCTTTTTTTCTGGAGTTTTTTTCTTTTTTTCTATAATTTCAATTTTTTCATTAATGGTAAGTTTATTTAAGTTTTTAATTGCTTTTTTTATCATAACCTCTGTATTTTTTGATCCTGGTATTGAACCTTTCAAATAAATTAGATTGTTTTCTGTATCTGTTTTAATAATTTCTATATTTTGCATGGTTCTTACTTTGCTTCCCATATGACCTGCCATTTTTTTACCTTTAAATACTTTTCCTGGATCTTGGTTTTGCCCAGTTGAACCATGAGCTCGATGAGATATGGATACACCATGTGAGGCTCTTAATCCTGAAAAATTATGTCTTTTCATTGCTCCAGCAAAACCTTTTCCAATAGTTTTAGATTTAACATCTACAAACTTTACATCTTTAAAAATTTCTATTCCAAATTCATTACCTTCTTTATAACTTTCTAAATTATTAACCTTAAATTCTTTTAATATTTTTTTTGGTTCTGTATTTTTTTTAGCAAAATATCCCTTCATTGATTTTGTTAATTTCGAATTTTTTATTTTACCATAGCCAACTTGTATTGCTTGGTAGCCTCTTTTTTCTTTTTCAATCAATTGTATTATTCTACCTGGTTCCATTTTTAATACTGTTACCGGTATTGATTGCCCAGTTTTAAAAAATTCACGTGACATACCAATTTTTTTTCCAATTAAAGCTATTTCTGACATTAAATTTTAATCTCCACATCAACTCCTGATGCTAAGTCTAATTTCATTAATGCTTCAACTGTAGCTGGTGTTGGTTCAATTATATCTATTAATCTTTTATGTGTTCTTGTTTCAAATTGTTCTCTACTTTTTTTATCAATGTGAGGTGATCTCAATACGGTATATTTTTCAATCTTTGTAGGAAGTGGTATCGGGCCTTTAATATTTGCGCCAGTTCTCTTAACTGTATTAACTATTTCTTCTGTTGATTGATCTAATACCTTATTGTCATACGCTCTTAGTTTAATTCTTATGTTTTGCTTTTCCATAATTAACCTGTTTTTTTAGTTACCTCATCTTGAACATTTTGTGGAACTTTATCATAATGATCAAAAAACATTGAATATTGAGCTCTACCCTGTGACATAGATCGCAAACTATTAATATAACCAAACATATTAGCTAAAGGCACCATAGCTGTTATAACTGTTGCATTTCCTCTTTGTTCCTGAGTATTAATTTGGCCTCTTCTACTATTTAAATCTCCTATTACATCTCCCATATAATCTTCTGGAGTTACCACCTCAACTCTCATTATTGGTTCTAATAATTTTAAAGTACCTTTAGTACAAGCTTCTTTAAAACATTGTCTTGAAGCTAACTCAAATGCTAAAACACTTGAGTCTACATCATGATGTAATCCGTCTAATATTGTTACTTTATAATCTATCATTGGAAATCCAGCTAATATTCCTCCATCAGCAACTGTTTCTACACCTTTTTCTACTCCAGGAATAAATTCTTTTGGTATTGCTCCTCCTTTAATTTTACTTTCTATCTCTCTACCTTTACCTGGTTCTAGAGGTTCAACAGAAAGTTTAACTCTTGCAAATTGACCTGCTCCACCACTTTGTTTTTTGTGCGTATAATCAAATTCAGCAGAACTTAAAATTGTTTCTCGATAAGCAACTTGAGGAGCTCCTACGTTAGCTTCTACTTTAAATTCTCTTTTCATTCTATCAACAATTATATCTAAATGAAGCTCACCCATTCCTTTAATTATAGTTTGACCTGACTCTTCGTCTGATGTAACTCTAAATGAAGGATCTTCTTTTGCTAGCCTACCTAGAGCTTCTCCCATTTTTTCTTGGTCTGCTTTAGTTTTAGGTTCTACAGCTATTTCAATAACAGGGTCAGGAAATTCCATTGGTTCTAGAAGGACTGGTTGGCTTTCGTCAGCCAGAGTATGTCCAGTTATCGTATGTTTTAATCCTGCTAAAGCAACTATATCTCCTGCGTTAGCTTCTTTAATATCTTCCCTGGAATTTGCATGCATTAACAGCATTCTTCCAACTCTTTCTTCCTTATCTTTTGATGTATTATAAATTCCAGTTCCTGACTTTACTGTGCCAGAATAAATTCTAATGAATGTTAAACTACCAACGAAAGGATCATTTGCAACTTTAAATGCTAAAGCTGAAAAAGGGGCTGTATCTTCAAATTTCATTTCTATTTCATCTTCTGATCCTTGTTTAGTTCCTTTTATTGATCCAATATCTTTAGGGCTTGGTAAATAGTCAACTACCGCATCTAAGAGTGGTTGCACTCCTTTATTTTTAAATGCAGAACCTGTCAAAACAGGTACAAATTCAAAGTTCAAACAACCTTTTCTAACACATTTAATTAAATCTTCTTGTTTAATTTCATCACCACCTAGGTAGGCTTCCATTAATTTTTCATCTTGTTCTACAGCTGTTTCAACTAATTCTTTTCTATATTTATCACAAATTTCTTTCAAATCTTCAGGTATATCTTTTTCTTCCCATGCTGCTCCCAGATCTTCGTTTTTCCAAACTATTGCCTTCATTTTTACCAAATCAACAACACCTTGAAGGGAAGCTTCGATTCCTATGGGAACTTGCATAACCAATGGTTTTGCTCCTAACCTTTCTTTAATCATATCAACGCATCTAAAAAAATCAGCACCTGTTCTATCTAATTTATTAACAAAACAAATTCTTGGAACTTTATATTTATCAGCTTGTCTCCATACAGTTTCTGATTGTGGTTCAACACCAGCAACACCATCAAAAACAGCAACTGCTCCATCAAGAACTTTTAAAGATCTTTCGACTTCAATTGTAAAATCTACATGCCCCGGTGTATCTATGATATTAACTCTATGGTCTCTCCAAAAACAAGTTGTAGCTGCAGATGTTATTGTAATACCTCTTTCCTGTTCTTGTTCCATCCAATCCATTGTTGCGGCTCCATCATGAACTTCACCAATTTTATGACTTTTACCTGTGTAATATAAAATTCTCTCAGT
>MDSW01110732.1_pt1 | contig 13608 bp, 11 predicted proteins | sample 811171 | NCBI WGS metagenome assembly MDSW01 (sample SAMN05326641, study PRJNA326480) | marine metagenome | isolation source: seawater | place: Atlantic Ocean: North West | collected 2012 | reverse complement strand
TAAATAATTTAATTCTTTACCCTCAAAATATTGTTCTATTAATTCATGTACAGCTGTACCTTCTTCACCTGATTTTTTAACAATCCAATCTGCACTATAGCCTACTTTTTTAAGCCAATCTTCAAAATGCTTACCTTTAGGATAAGAATTTAAAACATAAGTTACAGAAGGATAATATTCACCATTTCTTCTATAATATCTAGAATCAGGTAAAGTTATTTGTTTGTGATCATCAGAGATCTCCAATATTCGGTTGTATGTTTTCTTTATCATACTGCTAATTTTTGTTCCAATAAAGAAGAATAAGTCATTGGAATTGTATTTTGTATTAGTTTTGTGAAATTTCTAAAACCCATCTCACTTGGGTCCTTATCTTGCATGTCTACAAAATAGACTTCTTTACCTTCCATCATCAATTGCTCACAAAAGTGTAAAGCTTGTTTTATAGCATCCTTATCTAATGCTATATAAATTTTATTAACATATGAACTAACTATTTTTTTCATTAATTCACTTTGAATGTTTTTACCTAATAAAGGTATTGCATTTCTTTTTATTGCTATAGCATCAAATAAGCCCTCACATAAAATAATAGGTAATCTCCAATTAATTAAGTGTTCATTAGGAATAATATCCCTACTAGCTGAAGGGTTTCTATATTTTATATAAGGTTCTTTTTCAAATGATCTAGCTGTAAAATAATTTAATCTACCATCTGCATCATAAGTAGGAATTATAATCATATTAGCATATAAACCATTTTTACAATAACCTATATTATACTTTAAAATATCGTTTTTACTAATATTTCTTTTTTTTAAATATGCTAACGCGTGCCTACCAATTATATCGTTATTATCAACGGTATCCAGGCCAATAAATTCAGGTGGTAGTTTAACAATGTCATTAGATTTAATAAATTTAGCAACTTTAGAGTTTTTAATTAATGATTTGGCTTCATTTAATTTAGATGTATCAACCCCAATAGCTCTAAATAAATTATATACTGTTTTTCCTTTTTTATCACATGCCCAACAATGCCAAGGATTATTACCTTGTTTATTTTCAGTTAAGTTTACTTCTAATTTAGGTTTATGATGATGACAAAAAGGACAATAATACGCGTAATTATTACGAGCAGTTGCTTTTCCTGTTCCTAATACGGAATTTACTAAACTTACCAATAACTGGTTTACCATAACGATACAATATACACTAACAATCTTTAATTTCCAAGGGATCTTCGTATTCTATCTCTTCAAAATCTTTAGTATAAAATTTACCTAATATATTATCATTAAAAAATTCATCAGGTTTTTCTAATACTTGATATAAAAATTGATATTTTGTTTCAAAATAAGTTAATAATTTTTTGTTTGGTACTATTTTAAGTATTTCTCTTTTAAAATCACTAGCTTTACTTTCTAATAGTAATTGTTTTAATTGTTTTTGCGAACCATAATAATTTTTCCAATCCGATTCTTTTATAGCTAATTTATAAGCGGGTCTTCTACCTACTAGACCTTGCATTTTAGCTAATTCTTTTTTACCAATTTTTACTTTTTTAGAAAAATAAAGTACTTTTTTACCAATATATTTTTTATTAGTAGGTTTATGTGTAATAACATAAATAAATCCGTAAGAATTTGGGGGAAAATCTGTAATTTCTTTTTTGGTTTCGCCTTTATAGGTCCAACTCATATTGTGCTATTTAATTAAACTGAAGGTTTAATGCAACGCTGATAAATATTATAATTTACCTTCATGTCGCATTTTTTCCCTTATTTTAGTAGCTGATATATCATGTATATCAGTTGGGGGAACATGTTCAATAACTTCATAACCAACACCTCTTCCATAATTTATAGATTCAATATCAGGAATTATTATTACTTTTACTCTACCTTCTTCAATTAAATCTTGTAATTCATTGGATAAATTGATAAGCACTTCTTGTGGAGTCCATGGTTGTTTTTCATTTGGTTCAACGTCTCTTATGCAAATTAATACGTTTTTACCGTCATTTAAACGTTGATCAATTAACCAACGATGTCCTTGGTGCCATGGTTGCCACCTACCAATAAACATTGAATATTTCATAATTTTAATTTAGTTGCTATATTAATAATAGATTCAATTTCTGTTTGTTTTGTTGTATCTATATCAATAAAATCTTTTTTAGGTTTACCAAAATTATCTACATGATAATTTTCTCTTCCCCTTTGAACATAGGAAGTATTATAATGAACATAAATTTCTTTTATCTGCCAATCTAATAAAGTTTTAAATTCTTCACGTTGATCTAGGTAAGGAGACACTAAAGAAACTATAACATCTTTACCTTGATTATGTAAATAATGAGATATTTTTTGTGCTGTATCTATATTAGTTACTCTACCTTTAATTGAATAATCTTTATTAGTAAATAAATCTCTCATTTCATCCCCATCGATTCTATAAGCATGAGGAAGAAATTTTTCTTTTAATAAATTTGCAAGAACAGTTTTACCTGAACCCGGCTGTCCTGTAAACCAATAAATCATAATTAACTATTTAAATACGTAATTTTTAACGGGTAATACATCAGTTAGAGGTACTTTAATTTGATCAATTGTTTCTTCTTTTATTAAATGAGGATGTACCCACCAATCTTCAAAAGGACATTCTTCATCCATTGAAATATTACCAGCAACTAAAATATATCCTTGTGATTCTAAAATATTACGTGATTCCCTTCTTACTTTTCTAGTTGCATCATTATAATGATCGTGTTCAAAAGTAATAACTCCAAATTTAACTTCTTCAAAAGGTATTCTTTTTAATACTTCTAAAGACTGATAAGCAGGATCAATATCAATTGATAGATAATCTATTTCATTACCTAAATTATATTTATTAATTAAATCTAAATAATTCAAATGTACAGCATCTTCACGTATAATGGGATTTTCTCTTAATGATTCATTCCATGCATCTACATAAGGTTGGTGTAAATCAATAGATAAACCATTCCATTTATTTCTCTTTTCTAATAAAGCAGTATTATTACCTAAATAAGGTTGTCCACCACCTATTTCTAAATAAGTACCTTGTCGTTTATTTTCCCAACATCTTAAAACAAATAAATCTTGTAAAGCTTGAGAATTAGTATGATCTATTCTTCTACAACCTGCAAATCTCATTCTACTTTGTAATTTTTGAAAATTATCTCCAACATAAATAATTGGATCATGTTCTGTAGGTATTAAATTAAAATTTTTAAGATTATTTAAGATAATGTTAAAATATTCTTCATTATCAACTGCAGGATCTTGATATAATTCTTTCCATAATTTATAAGAATGTTCTCTTTGTCCTCTCCACCAACAAGTAAATGCTTCTTGGAATTTTAAACCCCAATGACCAACATAACCAACATCAGAACCTAAAGGTTTAGCATCTAAATCACATATTTTTTGACCTGTTACAGCATAATGATGAGCTTCTGTCCATTCTTGTCTTGCACTATGCCATAAACTTAATAAAAAATAAGCTTCAGGTCTATTAGGCATATGAGTCATAGCTATCATTAGTTGTTCTTTTTCCCATACTGGTCTTCTAGTTTGTTTGGCTACACATCTATAGGTTTTTAATAAAGCTTCATAAGCTAATAGATCATCATCTGTTAATTCTGCACATCTTAAAAAGAAAGATAATGCAGCAGCTGTTTGACCTATTGATTCATAATATAAACCTGTATCGAAATTTATTCCGGGATTTAAGGGTGAATCAATGTATCTATATATTTGTTCTTGTAATTGTCTTTGACTAACCATATTATTTTAATTTTTCTAAATCTTCCCATTCTAATCTATCAAGTAAATGCTTAGGCCATCTTAAAATAAAAGCAGCATTATCTTGATAACCAAATGTAATTAATAAATTATCTCCATCAAGTGCTAATCCACAGGTAAATTCTATTCTAGTTCCCATATATTGAAATTGTTTTGATACTTTAACTAGATTCCAATCTTCATCCCACATAACAAATCTATGATAATAAAAAGCATCTTTATAATTTCCTTCATGGTGGAAAAAATCAACTTCATGAGTAATACAAGTGTATAAACCATCTATTTTAACAACTTGAGAACCTCCTCTTAAATCCCAAGGTAATTTTACATAATTTTTTTTAGAAATTACTGTTTCACATTCAACAGTATTTAATATACCTTCTTGGACTTTTTCCTTTCCTTTTTTATCTAAATTTACTTTAACTATTTCTAAAGGATTAGTCCATTTTAAAAAATGATAAGGCATATCTAATACAGGCATCCAATTTTTTTCTAAATAATTTTGAGATGGATGTTGAATTCTTTCTCTTGTTTTTTCTATAATAGCATCTTTAGTCCAATCAACTTCACATAATTCCATTCTTCCTTGTCCATTATCATAAACATCTCTTCTAACTCCACAAATATATAATTTACCTTCCCATCTAAAAACTCTAGCATCCTCAAGACCTACAAAAGACCAAATAGGTTTAATATCATGTTTTGAAGTATCAACATTTTTAAATTCAAGTATTTCATGAGTTCCTCTATCTAATTTACAAAGATAATTACCTGTAGTTAAAGTTAAATCATCTTCAGGATTTAAGTAAGCTAAAACCCCCCATTTACAATAAAATTTCTGATTAAATTCAGAGTGATATAATGTATAATGTACGTGTCTAATATTTGCTAATAAGTCTCCATTTTCATCTAAGTAAACAGAAACATTACATAAACCAGTACCTCCAGTTAATTCTGAAGGTATAATTAATGGTGTTAAACTCCCACCATTATGAATTGCTATTTGAGATATATTGTCTAAAATCATTTTTTATATATAATGTCCACCACCTAACCATAATACGAAAGATTTTCTAGTTCCAGATAATACAGGAGCTACTCTATGCATCATAAAAGATGGAAAAATAAAAACACAACCTCTTTTTCTAGGTGCTTTAAGAATATGGGAATGATGTGATTCTTCTGCATCTTCAGGAAAAGGACCTCCTTTAAATAATTCTAAATCTCCTCCTTCATATTCATCTGCTTCTGAAAGTTGGACTGTTATTGAAATTTTTCTTTGTGCACCATGGTTTGGCCCTATATCCTGATGCCATTCATATTTACCTCCTTTACTACCTACATATTCAGTATATTGTATTTGTTCTGGCATTGTATGTAAACTAAAATTCCACAAATTTTTATTTGCTTCTATAGCCATGTGATTTAATTTTTCATATAACCACCACCATTGAGTATTTTGAGGTACCCATTTTACTCTAGATACTCTAGTCCTACCATCTGCTTCACCTCCAAAAGTTGAGGCAGTATGTAAAGGTAATTTAATTACATCTTTTTCTATTTTCTTTAACTCTTCATCACTAAATCCTTGTTCAAAATAATAATAATTAGTTTGATCAAGTGAATCAGGTTGAGTCATTTGTAGTACTCTATTCATTAGTTTTTATTAATTGATTGAAATATTTTATTAATATCGAAAACATCTTCACCACTGTCCCAAGGAAAATCAAGTATTCCCTCATTTAATTCATATTGAGAGAAAGTTTTATAATTAGTAATAAATTCTTTTTTATGTGAGTTGGCGAAAATATTATCATGTATATCATAACCAAATACAATTGGGTTAGTAGTAACCCAACAAACAGTAGAAGGTAAATTTAAAGCTGCAGCCATATGTTGTGCAAAACTGTCAATAAATACTCTTTTTTCTGATGTTAATAACATGTAAGCTACTCCTCTAGGTGTATCAACACATTCAAAAGTATCTGGGTAACCTTGTTGATCAGGTCTTTTTATATGTACAATATTATAAGAATCTCTATATTCTTCTATTAACTGAATAATAATTTCTTGGGGTAAATCTCTTGCCCAATTATAACCAGGATAAATATCAGATGATATTATACCTCCATTGGTTTGAATAGCCATTATTGGTTTTTCTACTTCTGCAGGATTTATATCATATATTTTACCATAGTATTCTTTCTCTCCTTCTGTTAAAAATATTTCAGGTTGTTCACCATTATATTTAATATCATTAATTTTACACCAAGTTTCAATTAAATGAGATTTTTCAGTAATAAAATCATTATGATGAAAAGGATCAATAGCAAAAACCTTACATTCTTTATTTTTAATATAAAGTTCATAAACAGCATTTCCTAATTCCTCATTTTTATGAGTAAGATCTATATTAGGATTATTTTTGAATATTTGTGGATATTGTGAAAAAACAATAGTAGTAGAATTTGGATATTGAGTTTTAATAGCTTTTAGTACAGCGGTTGCTGCTATACACTTTCCAATTCCTCCAATTATGGTAAAAATAATATTCATTTTTAAAACGTTTTATTGTAACAATATAAATAACTTTATTTAATAAGCCAAATAATTTTGGCAATTTTTTCTATGGTGGATCACTTGGACATGAACTAGCAGGGAAGAAATTATTTGAAACATTATTCCAATATCTTACTAAACCAGATTGTGAAATATAACCTGAAGGGTATTCTACAGTACCCCCAGAATTTGAATAAACTGGACCAGCAACAGTCATTAAATCACCAGTTGAACCAGGAAGATAAAAAGTAAATCCTCCACCAGGAGAATAACAAGCTGCATAATTTGATGCTGAATCATAACCACCAGTTGTTGACCAAATATCAGGTCCTGAAACAGCATTTCTTGCCCACCATGTTGCATTATTATAAACATTAGAAAAATTGTAATAACAATTATAGGCAGTACTTGTTGTTATTAAACTACCTGCTGCTTTTGCTGTGTACCAACCAGAAAAAGAATAACCAGGTGAAGGTGAAGAAGAAATTCTAAAATAAGTTGATGCAGTTGATTTAGCTATATTAGCTTGACCAATTTTACCTGTATCTGCAGAACCCGAAGAAACTGAAGTAGTTGCAGATGCTCCACCAAAACCTGGAGCACCATAATTTAAATCACCGGGATTTGATAATGTTATTGTATTATTAGTACAATTAATAAATAAAAGATAATAAGCATACCCTGTTGCTTCTTTCCAATAAGTGTTTATACTATAATTGACACCACCACCTGAAGAAGTTTGTTGAGCTGCATTATTAGTACCCGTAACATAGGGCCACATTTTATAATTTAAAAAGTTACATAAACTTAAATTAAGAGGATCACCACCAACAGGGCCATATCTAGATGCATTAACAACAGAATTGACCTGCATATTTCTCCAACATGAATTATATAATCTGGATTTAAAACTTAAGCTATTTGATCCTATTAAATGTCTACCCATAGTAATAAATATTAGAATATACAGAAATTAGGACTACCACTCCAACCTGAACTACCATTCCAAAATCTAACAATTGTACTATTAGAAACATAGGTAGAAGTACCCCAGTTTGAGGATAAACTTGAAAATCTAGATAAGGTTGGTGAAGACATTACAGTATAAGAATCATTATAATAAATGTTAATTGAATTACTATAAAAACAAGCTCTAAATGATGGAGTACCATATCCAATAATTGCTGATTCAGAACTAGTTGAAGCTTGAGTATAAGCATACCAAAAGTTATTATCTTTTACTGAAGAATAAGTATGATAAGCATTATAATTAGTAGAAGTAGTTATTGATGAACCACCACCATTAGCTGCAGTTCTCCAACCATTAAATTGGCCTCCTGCTGAAGTAGTAAATCTAATATTAATAAAAGAATAGTTAGCACTTACAAATTGATTATTTGTATTTGTACTACCTCCATTTGTTGAAGTTGACGTTACTAACGTTGTACTTCTATAAACTGATGCTGTACCATAAGAGGGTGAATCATTTACTAATCCAATACCATAAACATATCCTTTATTATAGACATAAGTACCGAAATTTGAATTAGTAGAACCACTATTACCAAAATATAAAAAAGGTTCAACACTTGATCTAATATAATCAGACATTGAAAAATTATAAGGACCAACTGAATTCATTGCTCTATAACAAGAGTTATAAAGTGAATCTCTTACTTTTAAATTTGTTGTTCCCCAGGTTGCTCGTCCCATTTATATTAAATCTTTTACGTTCTCAGAACCAAATGCTTTATTATAAATATTCTTAACTTTTGAATAAGCAAAATCTATTAAATTATCTTTTTTAAAATCGTGATCGTATGTTTTTGTTTTTTCTTCAAATCTACTACTAGAAACCAGAACTCTAATTTTTTTAGTATCGAAAGTTTTAATTTCATTACCCTCGTCATCATAATCAATAACTTCTTCTTCAACTACTTTCCAATCTTCTTTATAATCCCAAACTTCAACTGGTTGAGCAGCAGAAGCTGTTAAAGAAATAGAAATAATTCTTGGAATATTAACAGGACCTTCACCTTCAACATTTAATTCAAAAGGTAAAGTTGAAGAAGCATCATTTTCAGCTACATCTCCCCAATAAGGTGGTAAAGCTTTATCTGCTCCTTCTTTATCTAAATAATGACTCATTATAAGATCTAATTGGCCAACACTTTTATGAAATTGATAAGATTCTATACGTGAGTAAAAACTTTCTATATCTAAACCCCCTGGGAAGTTAATTTTTTTGTTTATAATAAGACCCATAACTTTTCATTTTTATTTTTTATCAATATATTCTTTTAATTCCTTAATTGCTTGAATTAATACAGCAATTAATCTATCATATTTAACAGCTTTATATCCATTTAATCTTGTTTCAACAATTTCTGGGAATATTTCTTCAACTTCTTGAGCAATTATTCCAATATCTGCTCCTTCATTATCATGTATTCCAGGTTTTGCTATCCAATCAAAATGGATACCACTTAATGCCATTATTTTTTCTAAAGCATTAGTAATTATTTTTCTATTATCTTTTAATCTTATATCTGAAGAATAATATGCTGTAATATCATTAGTAGCTCTAATTGTACCAGCTGTACCACTTGCAGAAACATTAATACCTAAACTATTAATTTGAGTATCTGAACTTGTACTAACACCTGGTCCTGTTGGTCCTACGTTACCTTGAGCACCAATACTTCCTTTAGGTCCTGTATTACCTTGAGAACCTGGCGCACCTTTCTGTCCTTTAGGTCCAGTTGGTCCTACATTACCAATACCACCTTGTCCACCTGTTGCACCTTTTTGTCCTTTTGGACCTGTTGATCCTTGATTACCAATTGGTCCTTGTGCACCTGTCGCACCTTTTTGTCCTTTAGGTCCAGTTCCTCCAATATTACCCTGAGGTCCTACATTACCTTGAGCACCTATACTTCCTTTAGGTCCTGTTGGTCCTACATTTCCTTGAGCTCCAATTGCACCTTTTGGTCCAGTTGGACCTACGTTACCTTGAGCACCAATATTACCTTGAGGTCCTACGTTACCTTGAGCTCCAATAGCACCTTTAGCACCTTGTGGACCTACATTACCTTGTGCACCAATAGCTCCCTTAGGACCTGTTGGCCCTACATTACCCTGAGCACCAATTGATCCTTTAGGTCCAGTTGGTCCTACGTTACCTTGTGGACCTGTTGAACCTACTGCACCTTTAGGTCCTGTTGGTCCTACGTTACCTTGAGCACCTATAGCACCTTTTGGTCCTGTTGGTCCTACGTTACCTTGTGGACCTGTTGATCCTCCAGCACCTTTTTGTCCTTTAGGTCCTGTTGCACCAATATCTCCTTGAGGTCCTACATTACCCTGAGGTCCTGTTGCTCCAATAGCACCTTTAGGTCCTGTTGGTCCTACATTACCTTGTCCACCTTGAGCACCTATTGCACCTTTTGGCCCAGTTGGTCCTACATTACCTTGTGCACCAATTGCACCTTTAGGTCCTGTTGGTCCTACGTTACCTTGAGCACCAATTGCACCCTTATTACCTTGGGCACCTATATTACCTTGAGCACCAATTGCTCCTTTATTACCTTGAGGTCCAGTTGTACCTTGAATACCTTGAGCACCAACATTTCCTTGAGGTCCTGTTGCTCCAATTGCACCTTTATCTCCCTGAGGTCCTGTTGGTCCTACAGGTCCTGTTGTACCCTGAATACCTTGAGCACCTACATTACCTTGAGGTCCTGTTGAACCTACTTCTCCTTTTTGTCCTTTTGGTCCTGTTGGTCCTACAGGTCCTGTTGTACCTTGAATACCTTGTGCTCCTGTTGCACCTTTATTACCTTGTGGTCCCGTTGTACCTTGTGTTCCAGTAGTACCTTGAGTACCTGTTGTACCTTGAGCTCCTACTGCACCTTTTTGTCCTTTTGAACCAGTTGTACCTTGAATACCTTGTGCTCCTGTATCACCCTTATCACCAGTTGTTACAAATGATACAATTATATCTTCTGAGTTACTAAATGGTGAAGCAGCTGAACCAGCTTCATTTGTTATATTTAAAGTCCACCATGTTCCGTTATCTGTAAGATCTGTAATTGCAAAAGTTAAGAATTGAGTTGCATCAGTTCTATTAGATATTCTAATGTGACCTTTAACAGCTGAGGTAACACTATCAATAGTTGATAATGTTGAAGCTATACTAGTACCATTATCATCAGTTTCATCTATATAAGATAGTGTAGCTGAATTTTGAGTACCACTATTTAATCTTATTTTACCAGTACCAGGATCTGAAGATGATGTTGATGAATCAAATGTAAAATCAAATGAATTACCACCGAAGTTACCATCTGTACCTTGAATACCTTGTGTTCCTTGTGTTCCTTGTGTTCCTTGGATACCTTGTACACCCTGTGCTCCAGTAGCTCCTTTTTGTCCTTTTGAACCTGTAGTACCTTGAATTCCTTGTGTACCCTGAATACCTTGTGTTCCAGTAGTTCCTTGTGCTCCTGTAGCACCTTTTTGTCCTTTTGAACCAGTTGTACCTTGGATACCTTGTACTCCTTGAGTACCCTGTGTTCCTTGAATTCCTTGTGTTCCTTGAGGTCCAGTAGTACCTTGAATACCTTGAGCTCCAGTAGCTCCTTTTTGTCCTTTTGTACCAGTTGTTCCTTGAGCACCTGTTGTTCCCTGAGCTCCAGTTATACCTTGTATACCTTGAATTCCTTGTGTACCCTGAGTTCCTTGTGAACCTGTATTTCCTGTAGTACCCTGAATACCTTGAGCTCCTGTTGCACCTTTTTGTCCTTTAGTTCCTGTTTCTCCTTGTGTTCCAGTTGTACCTTGTGTTCCTGTTGTTCCTTGTGTTCCAGTTGTTCCTTGAGCACCAGTTGCACCTTTTTGTCCTGTTGTACCTTGAGCTCCTGTTATACCCTGTATTCCTTGAATTCCTTGTACACCTTGTGTTCCTTGTGTTCCTTGAGTACCCTGAGCACCAGTATCACCAGTAGTACCTTGAATACCTTGAGCACCAGTTGTTCCTTGAGTACCTGTATCTCCTGTTGTTCCTTGAGCACCAGTAGCTCCTTTTTGTCCTTTTTGTCCTTTAGTACCAGTAATACCCTGAATACCTTGAGTACCTTGAACTCCTTGAGCACCTGTAGTACCTTGAGTACCTTGTATTCCTTGAGTACCCTGAGTACCAGTTGTACCCTGAGCACCTGTTATACCTTGTATTCCTTGTATACCTTGTACTCCTTGAGTACCTTGAGTTCCTTGTGTTCCTTGAGCTCCAGTATCACCTTTTTGTCCTTTAGTACCTGTTTCTCCTTGTGCACCAGTTGCACCTTTTTGTCCCTTAGTACCAGTTATACCTTGTGTACCTTGTGTACCTTGTGCACCTGTTATACCTTGAATACCTTGTATTCCTTGTGTTCCCTGAGTACCTTGAGTACCTGTAGCACCTTGTGCACCAGTATCTCCTTTTTGTCCTTTTGAACCTGTTTCACCTTGTGTACCAGTAGCACCTTTTTGTCCTTTAGTACCTGTTGTACCTTGAGTACCTGTAGCTCCTTGAGAACCAGTTGTTCCTTGTGTACCCTGAATTCCCTGTGCACCTGTTATACCTTGTATTCCTTGAGTTCCTTGAATACCTTGTGCACCTACATCACCTTCAGCACCTTGTACTCCTAAAGGTCCTGTATTACCTTGAATACCTTGAGTACCCTGAGCACCTATTATACCTTGAATACCTTGAAGACCTGTAATACCTACTGAACCTTGAATTCCTTGAGTACCTTGAATACCTTGGGTACCTTGAATTCCTTGTGTGCCTTGTGTTCCTTGAGCACCAGTAGTACCTTGAGCTCCAGTATCACCTTTATCACCAACTGCAACAAATGAAACAATAATATCTTCTGCATTTGAGAAAGGTGAAGCAGCTGAGCTAGCTTCTGCAGTTAAATCTAATGTCCACCAAGTACCATTATCTGTTAAATCACTAATAGCAAATGTTATAAATTGAGTTGCATCAGTTCTATTTGAAATTCTTATATGTCCTTTAACTGCCGAAGTAACACTATCAATTGTTTGTAAAGTTGAAGCAATGCTGTTTCCATCATCATCAGTTTCATCAATATAACCCGCTGTTGCTGAGTTTTGAGTAGCATTATTTAATCTAATTTTTCCTTGTCCTGGATCTGAAGCTGAAGTACTTGAATCAAAAGTAAAATCAAATGAATTACCTCCAAAATTACCATCTACACCTTGTAAACCTTGTGTACCTTGTGTTCCTTGAGTACCCTGAGTACCTTGTGTTCCCTGAGTACCTTGTGTTCCCTGAATACCTTGTACTCCTTGTGTTCCTTGAATACCTTGAGCACCTAAAGTACCTTGAATACCTTGTGTACCCTGAGTACCTTGAGTACCAAAAGTACCTTGAATACCTTGAGCACCAGTTGTTCCTTGAGCACCAATAGCACCTTGTGTACCGGTTTCTCCTTGAGCACCTTTATCACCAGTAATACCTTGAATACCTTGTATTCCTTGAGTACCTTGTGTACCTGTATTACCTTGTATTCCTTGAGTACCTTGTGTACCAGTTTCTCCTTGAGTACCTGTTTCTCCTTGGGCACCAGTTACACCAATTTCTCCTTTTTGTCCTTTTGTACCTGTTATTCCTTGTGTACCTTGTGTTCCTTGAGCACCTGTTATACCTTGAATACCCTGAGTTCCTTGTGTTCCTTGTGTACCAGTTTCACCTTGTGTACCTGTAGCACCAGTAGTACCTTGAGTACCCTGAATACCTTGTGTTCCAGTTTCTCCTTGAGTTCCAGTTATACCTTGTATTCCTTGTGTTCCCTGAGTTCCTTGTATTCCTTGTGTACCTTGTGTTCCTTGGGTTCCAGTTGTTCCTTGAGCACCCGTAGCTCCTTGTACACCTTGAATACCTTGAATACCTTGTACTCCTTGAGTACCCTGTGTTCCTTGAATTCCTTGTGTGCCTTGTGTTCCTTGTGCACCAGTTATACCTTGAATTCCTTGTGTACCTTGTGTTCCAGTTGTTCCTTGAGATCCGGTTATACCTTGAATTCCTTGAATACCCTGTGTTCCGGTTTCTCCTTGAGTTCCAGTTTCACCTTGTGTACCAGTTGTACCCTGAATACCTTGTGTTCCTGTTGTACCTTGAGTTCCAGTAGCACCTTGTGCTCCAGTTATACCT
>MDSW01174271.1_pt1 | contig 13610 bp, 13 predicted proteins | sample 811171 | NCBI WGS metagenome assembly MDSW01 (sample SAMN05326641, study PRJNA326480) | marine metagenome | isolation source: seawater | place: Atlantic Ocean: North West | collected 2012 | reverse complement strand
TTTTGATACTAGGTTGTCTGGTGTATACACTTGTATTTTTATGCAATCAGCCTTAGATTTAATACACTCTTTAAATAGTCTTCTTGCAGTCTTAAAATTACCTTCATGATTAGATCCAACCTCAGCGATTAAGTATATTGGATTGCTTTTTGAAAACAACATATTACAGATATTTTTTTAATTTACTCACCGGCAATAAATAATTATATCCAAATTTATTATAAATTTTATCAATCTTTAAAAAATCACTATAATTATCTAATGAAAGTTTTATATTTGGCTTCCAAGTAGCTTTTGACCTGAAATTTTTAATTTTATAATCTTTATTTTTTCTGTAAAAATAATTAATTATATGTTCTTTTTCCTTTTTGTTTATTTTCCTTCTGAGATTTTCACTAAATATTTTTGATGATATTAGTTCGCAGGTTAAACCTTTTGGATAACTACTTGGAAATACATTTGTTAAAATATCATATTTATTCTTTTTGATTTTGTGAAATTTTAACATTTGCTTCAACAGTGTATAATTAAAGAAGGGTCTATCACCACAAACTCTAACGAAATAATCTAAATTATATTTTTTACAACAATCAATAGTTCTTTTAAAAACATCATCAAGAGATCCTCTAAAACACAAGAATTTTTTTTTTTTACAAAATAAATATATTTTATTATCTGAATAAGAATTCGAAGTTGCAATTATAACTTTTATCCCCTTTGATGCTCTTTTTATTCTTTCAATAATTATTTCTAAAGTTGTCTTATTTCCGATTTTTTTTAATGCTTTTCCGTATAATCTTTTTGAACCCATTCTAACAAATATAATTGCAGCAATTTTACTCATAGTCACCGAGCCACTTTAAATATTTTCTTACACCATCCTCAATTTTGGTACTAGGTTTGTAGTTAATAATTCTCTTTAACTTTTTGTTATCCGCATTTGTTCCAACAACATCTCCTAATTGTTTTGCTGTATATTTAATTTTAGCTTTCTTTTTTAAAATTTTTTCGATAACTGCAACATATTTTCTTAATTTAATTGGTCTATTCGATCCAAAATTTAGTATTTCAAAAGGAATTTTGTTTTTTAATATAAATTTATTATTTTTTAATATTAATTTTTCAATTCCCAGACATATATCGTCAATAAAAGTGAAATCCCTAATGTGTTTTCCATAATTAAATAGCTCAATTTTTTTATTACTTTTTATACTTCTTGAAAATTTATATAATGACATATCAGGTCTTCCCCAAGGTCCATACGCTGTAAAAAATCTTAATCCTGTTGTTGGTAACTTAAATAAGTAGCTATATGCATGAGCCATTAATTCGTTACTTTTTTTGGAGGCCCCATAAATATTTGTTGGAAAATCAGTATTATCTGTTTCTTTAAAAGATAGTTTTTTGTTCAGACCGTATACACTGCTGCTACTAGCATAATATAAATGTTTTATTTTAAATTTCTTGCAACACTCCAAAATATTTCCAAAACCGAGAATGTTATTTGTTAAGTAATCTTGAGGTTTTTTTAATGAATGCCTAACTCCAGCCTGTGCAGCCAAATTAATAATAATATCAAACTTTTCTTTTCTAAAAAGATTTTTTAATTGATTGTAGCTTCTTATATCGATCTTATAAAATTTAAATTTATTTTTATTTCTATTTTTTTTTATTAATTTTAATCTTAGATATTTTAATTTTTGATCATAATAATTATTTAGATTATCAATTCCAACGATGTAAAAATTTTTCTGATTTAGTAGTTTAAGGGATAAATGGAAACCAATAAAACCTGCTGCACCAGTTATTAATATTTTCTTTTTTTTCATGATAAAATTAATTTAAAGATATATTTGATTTGTTTAAAAATAATTTCAAATTTTCTTTTTTTGGAACATAAGCGCTAATTGTTTTTTTTAGTTTTTTTGTATGTTTATAATAATTTTTTCCACTAATATTTAGAATTTTAAGAATACTCTTTTCAAATTTTTCATAATTACAATCTACCCCAAAGAAAATAGAGCTTTTTTGAAAATAGGATGGATTAAATTTATACAGCCATTTTGAATAAAAAAAAACTTTTTGGTTAACAGAAAGAATTTCTCTTCCAAGTGACGAAATATTGGTTATGAATAATAAATTTTTATTTTTAATGATATACTTTAATCTTTGATCGTGATTTTTAAAAGAAAGAACATTATCTTTTTCGAAAAAAAACTTATAAAAATCTTTTTCCTTGGCAAAATCAGGGTGTGAAGGTTTATGTCTCTCTATTATTTCTAATTTAAATTTGTGCTTATCAAGAAAACGTTTAATGAAGATAACCAAATGAAAAAATTCGATTATTTGAAGATACATAAATTCTTTTTGTGACTTTTCTGATTTGCTATTTTTATTTTCAAATTTATATTTTCTTTCTAATTGTTTTATAATTGAAAAAAAATTATCTTTATTTTGTCCCTTAAGATATTTATTAAAAAAACTCATATGGTGATAGCTATAATTGGAAATAAGACAAATTTTTTTCATTCGAGTTTTCTCTGGATATCTATAAATCTTTTCCCAAAAATTATTTTTATTTACAACTAAATTCATTCTTAATGATCCAAAAGGTTTTGTAGAGGAGATATTGTTGCATCTTCTCTTTTCATTATTATTAAGTTCATTCCACAAAAAATAAGTATCGTACTTTCTTATAAAACTGACTCTATCAAGCGGATATGCTCTTGAACTATTTTGAAGTGTTATAATTTTAATTTTTTCTTTTAAAATTCTTTTAAAATAAAAAGGGAAAATTTGATAATCTGTTAGACTAATTATAGTATTTATTTTTTTTTTAAAAATTAAACCTAATGTAAAAATAAATGTCGGCCAGAATTTCCAAAGTCGAATTATAAATTTAAAATCTTTGATTAGAGCCCTGCAAAAATATATAAGACCTGGAAATATTAGCGAAAAATTGAATATATTTTTGTATAAAGGTTCAATCCAACAATAACTTTTTAAATGTTTTAAGCAGTCATCATAATTTCCTGGTCGCGTTACAACAATACAATTAATTGTTTTATTTTTAAGATTTAAATATTTCCAAGATTTAATATAAATATAAAACTTTCCCAACATAAAATTTAATTATTTTGTAAATCTTCTAATTTTTATAGCTTTTAATTGTTCCAATTTTCCAATATCAATAATTGATCCATTTTTTAAAAGAAAAATATTATCCTCTAAATAATAACTTCTTATAAATTTTCTAGAGGAGCGATATCAAGAATTTTTTTTATGATTAATTTTTTTAAATATTCTTAAAATCCTTATTGGAAAAAAAACTATCTCAAAAATTAAAAATTTTATTAAAAATAACAGAAAACTTTTACTCATTAAGTCTTTTATGCTGAATTTTTCTATTTTCATGCTTAAAGGTATTTCTTCAGATTTTCGATTGTCGCTATTGCTAAAAACTTTTTGTTTCATCAATTCTTTTAAATATGTGTTATTAGTTTTGTTAATATAATCAACATTCTTTTTTTCAATATCACTTCTGTTAGCTGATTGTGGAAAGAAAGGAAAAAAGATTGAGATATGTTCCTTGTCACCATCTAAGTTAGCTTTTCTTCCATGCCAAGTTTTGTGAAACCAAAAATAAAAATCACCTTTTTTTCCATTAATACTGCTGGAAAAAAAAGAAATAAAGTTAATAAGTTTTTTACTATTCCAACTTAATTTATTTGCAATTCTGCCTGGGAATTTATGAGATGATTTAAACATTATAGTTGATCCAGGATTTTGATTAGTTACTAAAAATAATAATCCTGTCTCACCAATCGCATCTTGATGCAGCTCAAGACCTTTATCACCTGGTGAAGAGAATCGTGCAGTCGGGGCCATCATTAGATAATCCTTTCCTACTAAAACATTTAGAGCATCTTGCACATACTTGTTTGAAATCAGTTTTTCTAACAATAAGTCTAATTCTTGATTTCTTCCTACAAGTTTCAAAAATGGAGATTTTTTGTTTTTTTTTAATTGCTCAACTCTCAAATTATATATTAGATGACTAAATCTATCTAAATCCTTTGTCTCAATCAAAGAAATTTCACCTTTAACAAAACCATCTGATAGAATTTTTTTGTAAAAAAAGTTCATAATTATTTATATAAAACCATTGTTTATTTTTTTTTATATTTTGTAATGAGAGATTTTATAATTTTAACAACAAATCTAGCTTTTTTAATTTCCAAATCATAAAAAATAGGTAAACTTAAACAGGAAGAGTAATAGCTAATTGCATTTTTGTATAAACCTCTTTTTAAATTTTTAAATGCTGGCTGTTTAAAGGTTGGTATATAATGAACTTGAGTTATAATACCCTTTTTATAAAGCTTATTAATAAAACTTTTTCTGTCTATTTTTAATTTTTTAAAATTTATATTTAAAATATATAGATGCCATGCTGAGAGTTGATCGTTTTTTACATAAGGTGTTTTTATAACATTATGATAATTTTGGAATTCTTTATTATAATATAAAGCAATTTTTCTTCTCTTTAATATTATTTTATCTATTTTTTTTAATTGTGAAAAACCAAGTGCGCAATTTATATCACTTAATCTATAATTAAATCCTGGTATGAATACATTATAGTACCAACTATATTTTTTATTAGTGGTTTTATTTCTAATAATTCCATGATTCTTCAAGATTTTAATTCGATTAAATATAAATTTATTTGAGGTTGTAACCATCCCTCCTTCCCCAGTTGTAACAGTTTTAACTGGATGAAAAGAAAAAGTAGCAATATCAGAAAATTTGCAGTTTCCTACTTTATAATTTTTTTTTATCGAATATTTTGCACCTAGAGCATGGCATGCATCTTCTATAAAGATAGTTTTATATTTCTTTTTAATTTTATAAAATTCTCTAACAAAATTAGGATCTCCTCCATTATACATTGTGAAAAAAGCTTTGATTTTTTTTAATTTAAAATGATTGATGCATCTAATTAAGTCCTCTGGTCTCATCTGGCCAGTCAACTTATCAACATCTGACAAATATATATTAGCCCCAAGTTTTGACGACAGATTAGCTGCTGCAACAAAGTTAATAGCTGGAATAATTATATTGTCGTTTTTTTTTACACCAATTGCCTCTAAAGCAAGATGAATAGCAGCAGTGCCGCTGGAGCAAGATACTGAGTATTTTGTCTTTGTATATTTTGAAAATGAATTTTCAAATTTTTTTACATAATCTCCACTAGTTATAAATTTTGATTTAAGAGCCTTTTTTACTTCTTTAAAATCAGAATTAAAGATTTTTTGTTTTCCATATGGAATAAAATTTTTCATCATATTAATATACTTTTTTAATTGAACCTTTTTCTAAAATAAATTTAGTATCACAAAACTCAAGTGTAGATGGTCTATGAGAAATAATAATAATTGTTTTATCTCTTTTTTGAGTTATTAACTTATTTAAAATTTTTTTTTCAGTTTCCGAATCTAATGCGCTTGTAAATTCATCCATAAAAATTATATTGGGATTTTTATACAAAGTTCTTGCTATAGCAATTCTTTGTCTTTCACCACCAGAAAGCTCTAAACCATCAACGCCTACTCTAGTTTCTAAGCCTTTGGGTAAACTAACAAGTTTTTCATTTAACTGAGCTATTTCAATAGCTTCTTTTAGTCTTGTTGCGTCATCTTCGCTGTTAGATAAGTTAAAAGTTATATTATTTTTAATAGTATCATCTAATAAAAATATGTTTTGAGAAATATGACCTGTTTCCTTTCTCCACAGGTCTATATTTGCAAAAATACTCTTTCCTTTAAAAAAAATATTTCCTTTTTCAGGGTTAATTAAACCTAGCAAAAGATGGAAAAAAGTCGTCTTTCCTGATCCGGTGGGGCCCATTATGCCAACAATGCTGCCCTTATCAATTTTCAAAGATATATTCTCTAAAGATTTTAATTCTGAGTTAGGATATCTAAATGAAAGATTATTAATCTTTATAAACTCACTGCTATATTGCTTGTCAATAGTTTCGAATGTGGTTGAACTTTTTTTGTTCTTTTCTTTATTAATATTATTTAATTCTTTTTCGATAAACTCTACACTTGGAGAAAATATCTTTAGGTATCCAAATGAGGTAGTTAACGAGTTAAATGCTGGTATAAACCTAATAACTAAAACCACATAGACAGAAAGTAAATTAAAGAGTGTTTGAGTATCTTTATAAATATAATAGTAAGTATAAGAGATTAATAAAATGAGGCTTATTGCAATTATTTCTAAAATTATTTTTGGGTATTTTTTGCTTAAATCCCAAAAAAAAAGATTGGTTTGAAAAATATTTATTTTTTCATAAAATTTACTTTTGACCTCTTGCTCTTTAGATAATATTTTAATATCTTTTATAGAACCGTAACTTTCATAAAGTGTTTTGATAATCTTGTTTGAAATTTCTTGATTAAGCTTTCCCCAATTTCTAATTTTGGGTTTCATAAATGAAAAATAAAATAAAATTAGAATTAAAAAAAATGAAAAAATTAAAATAGCATTTAAAAAGTTTACTGTTATCATAATTATCAAAATTACTGATAGAGCAACTATATCCCTTGCCATAATACTCGCAAACTCCAGATAAGATGAGGTATGTCTTACATCCTGTAATGTAGTTCTGACCAGTTCTGATGGATTTTTTTTGGTATGTTTTAAATATGGCATTTCCATATAATAATCAAAAAAAAGTTTTGATAATTTTGTATTAACACTCTTGTAAAATTTTTTTTCACGATAAATAACAAAACTTAAGAAAAAATTTTTTAAATAAAAACTCAAGACTATAAAAAATGCTGAGGCACTAATGATGTTGTCTTTATTTAAAAGGCTATTATCTATATTCAAAAGACTTAAAACTATTGCAATTTTTTCTAAAATTAGGTCAGGAGATAATATAGAAGCTACAAATATAGGAATAGAAATAAGACTCGTAAATTCGAGAAAAAAATTAATAATATTTGTAAATAGGAAAAATTTAAATTTTGTATAATTATTTTTTCCTAAAACATTTTTTATTTTTTCATTCATATCAATAAAGAAAATTTTTATTTTTTGAGCAAGAACCAATTAAAATTATCTTGATTATATTTTTTATCCTCAGACCAGATGAAACCATAATCAACTATTTTTAATTTAAATTGATCTTTAATTTCTTTTGCAAAGTCTCTTTTAAATAAAAGGTTTGAATGCCCTCTATATTTAATAGAGATTGGGTAATCATTAAAATACTCGGCTATGAGAATATATTTTTTTGAAAGACTATATAATTTTGAATAAACTCTTTTTAAATATTTAGGATTTATATGTATTAATACTCCAACTGTCATTGTTAAATCATATTTTGAAAACTGTTTTATGTTACACTTTAATATTGAGTCATTGACTACTTTATGTCCTTTGGAAAAAGCTTTTTTAAAGGCGTATTTGTTTATTTCAATACCTGCTGTAATTATCTTTTTATCAATAGATTTTATTAAATCTAAGTTATTACCAACATTTGTTCCCATTTCAAAAATAGATTTGATTTTTATTTTTTTATTAATGATATTTTTCAAAAAGTTTTTTTTGTAATTTAGATGACGTAAACTATATTTAGTTCCAAATTTACCTTGCCAAAATTTTTCTTGATATGTTGTCATTAAAATTTTGTATTTTTATCTAGAAATCTTATTAATTTCTTATTTGTTTTGAATATTAACTTACAATTTTTATTTATATTTCTTAATTTTCTATCTTTGTCCATTATATGAAAAATATTACTTAAATTAACTTTAAGTTTTTTTTTATTTAATTTTTCATATAGAAGATTGAACATCTTTAAATCTTCTGGATAATCCAGGGTTAATCTATAGTTTCTAGATAGATTTTTAGGCAATGTAACATTATTAATTTTAAAATATTTTTTATTGTTCATTACATACCAAGTCATATATTCAGATAAAGAAGTGTTTTTTTTTTTCTTTTTTATAAACTTCAAAGTTGACAAATTATAAATTTCTGCAGATGTACCAGGCGCAGAATTATTTGCATAAGTAAAATCTGCACCTTTTTCAAAATGGGAATTGATTAAAAAATCAATTATCTCTTTTGAAATATAAGGGCAATCTGCTGTGCCTCTAACAATAATATCCAAATGATACTTTCTAGCAGCATTTATATATCTGCTAATTACATCTTCTGGATGTCCCCGAAAAATTTTGATTTGTTTATTTTTAATTTCTTTTTTTAATATATCGTCTGTTTTTAAGTAGGACGTTGCTAATATAACCTTTTTTGATAATTTAATTTTTTTACAACTTTCTAAACATCTAGAAATTGATGTTCTTTTATAAATTTTTCTTAATGCTTTGTTTTTTAGTCGAGATGATTTCATTCGTCCTGCAATAATTGTTCCTATTTTAGGCTTGGTAAAAAAAGAATTTTTTAGTGTGGAAAATTTTTTTACTTTCTTAGATAAAATATATTTTTCACTAATTTTTTTTTTAAAGTTTCATAACTTAGCCCATTATCTGGTGTCCTTCTAAAAACAAGATCAGAACTACTTATTAAAGAGCCCTTATTTAAATCTTTATTTACTAAGGGCAATATAATTGTTGAATTTAAATACCTTTTTTCAGCCTCTGAATTGAAATCTTTCCTTATAAAGTTTTTTATTTTTGTTTTTAAATTATAATTTTTTTTCTTAATCTTTTCAAAAATTTTATTTATTTCATTTGGATTAGCAGCTGATTGGAAATCGTATTTTGATTTTTTTCTGTCAAAACATACATGTTTTTCAACATAATCATAACCAAATTTAAAGGCAAAAACTGATAGGTTTAAAAAATCTTTATCGGAAAAACCAATATGATCGGCAAAACTTGTCTCACAATTATCTAAAATTGGCCTAATCATTTTGATTTTATTGAGATGAATATATTTTTTTTCAGTAGGATAATTTTGGAAACCAACTTGGATAATAGGTTTTGTTTTAAATTTAGCAGTCATTTTTTTTATCAAAAATTTAATTTCTGAATAATCATGACCAGCGATATTTATTAATATTTTTTTATTATTTAATTTTAGTTTTTCTAATTCAGAAATTAATTCATAATTATTCAAAACTGAAGACTGAAGCTTGATTCCGTATATTCTACCAAAGTTTTCTTTTAAAATTTGAACTCCGTAAATGTCAAAAATATCAAGCCAAATATCTAAGTTTAACTTTGAGGTATCAAATATTATTTTTTTCCAGATTTTTTCGTTAAAGAAGAGTTTTTGGTAAACTTTATGCCATTTGTATGATTTAACAGATAAGTATTTTTTTGAAATTATTTGGTACTTTATGCCAACATTTTTAACTTCATTAAAATTTATTTTATTTAATAGATTGTAAATATTGGATTTAACACCATTGTGAGAGTTTGCTAACTCCAAAATTAAATATCTTTTCTTAAACATTTAAGGATTAAAAAGAATGGTCTCCACAGATAGAACCCTTTTGTTTGTTTAGGGATAACCAAACTACTTCAAGATTACCCTCATTTGCAAAAAGTTTCCATGATATGAAATCAGAATTTATTTTATTCAAATTATTGTTAAAATTTAAAATCTTAAAAGAATTTTTATTTATCTTAAACTTTTTCTTTTTAGAAAAACTGTTATTAAAAAATTCTAGTGTACATTTAGAGGGATTATTTAAATTTTCTTTCTTATGTGAAATATTTCTAATGAATAAAATTGATTTTGTTCCTTTTTTAATAAATAGCTGTCCCCAATGAACTCTTTTTTCGGGCATATTAGTGTTATTAAACGACAGTCCCATATCAGTAGGGTGCCGACAACCTTTAAATGAATAATTATGTGAAACATAAATTCTTCCGGGAACTTTTTTATTTGTATAAAGTAATGTTAAATTTCTATTTAAAATTTTCTTAGTAAAGATTTCTCCTCTTGATCCACTTTGTATATTTTCTTTTAATTTTATTTTTTTTAAAGGTTTATTTACTTCATTTATTTTTTTTATGTCAAATTTGATTTTAAAATCTTGATTTGTAGGATAAACTCTTGTTTCAAGTTGTAAATTTCTATCAGACATTAGACTTAGAAATATATTAGAGCTATAATTTTTTATGGGACTTATTTTGTCGTCAAAATTTTTATTTTGATATGAATTCAGGGTATGAGTTGTAAATAATGCATCGTTTTTTTTATCATAATTACCAGCTACCAATCTACCAAAAATATTTTTTTCTGAGTGTCTGATAATTAAAAAAAATTCTTTCTTGTAAAGTTTTTTTAACTCTCGATTTTTTAAAAAATTACTCAAAAAATATATTTTAGAAGAATATGGTTTTTTTAATTCTACATATTTTTTTACTTTAAATAACTTTTTATTTTTTTTGTTCTTAACTTCTAATTCTATTAATTTTTTTCCTTTTTCTTTTATTGGGCCTTTGAATATATGAAAAAATGGTTCAAAGTTATTATCAAGCTTACATAAAAAATTTGTTTCATTAAAATTACTAGAATTATTTACTTCATTATCATTTAATATTCTTCCACCAGAATGAACACAGCTAATTAGTCCATTATTATTAAGGTAAAAACAATAAATTGCAGGGAAAGCAAATCTTAAATTGTGTTTAGATAAAACCTCAAAATTAATTAAACCCTCGAATTTTTCAATTTTAAATAATTTTTTAATAAATATTTCATTATGTTCAGTTACGCTGACTCTTTTTTTCATTTTAAAAGACGAATTACCATCAATTAAAGTAATGAAAATATCAAGTTCACTAATTTTACCTTTCCATAGCCAATAATTTTGAAAGGTTATTACTTGATCGTTTTTATCATTTATATAGCAAGGAAAGACTGCGCTAGCTCTATTATTCACCCACTGATTTCTGCTTAAAAAAGTTTCTTTTATAGATTTCATTTTTAAAGTTTTGCTTTAATTTCTTTTAATCCCATAAAGTCTTTATTAGTTCCTGAGTTATACTCAAATCCTTTTTCAACAAACTTACCTTTTTCACCAGTTTTGTTATTAATATAAAGTTTTTTATCGATGTTAACTAGAGTTGAAGGCATTACCACAAAATGATCTTTAAACTCAAGGGTAAGATAGTCATTAGATAATGTGGTCAAAGACTCATGAATTTTTTCACCCGGCCTTATTCCTATTAATTTCACCTCTTTTTTTGGATCCATAGACCTTGCCAAATCAGTAATTTTTACAGATTTTAATTTTGGAATAAAAGTTTCTCCCCCTCTCATTAAGCTCGCACATTTAATTACAAAATCTACACTTTGCTGCAAGGTCATCCAAAATCTTGTCATTCTTTCGTCGGTCACTGGTAAAAAATTTTTAGTATTATGTAAAATTATTTTTTTAAATATATCTACAACCGATCCCCTAGATCCTATGACATTTCCATACCTTACAACAGAAAATCTTGTTCTTTTATCACCATAAATATTATTTGATGAAATAAAGAGTTTTTCAGCAACAAGTTTTGTTGCTCCGTAAAGATTTAAAGGATCAACTGCTTTATCAGTTGAAAGAGCTATTACTTTTTCTACATTTGCATTTAATGCGGCTTTAATTACATTTTCAGAGCCATTAATATTAGTCTTAATACATTCGATTGGATTAAATTCAGCCGTAGTAACTTGTTTAAGTGCAGCAGCATGGATTACGATATCAATCCCATTAAAAGCTGAAATAAGTCTATCTAAATCTCTTACGTCACCAATAAAATATCTTAAATTTTTATGTTTATCTTTAGGATATTTTTCCTGCAATTGGGATTGTTTAAGTTCATCTCTAGAGAAAATAACAATTTTTTTTAAATTTTGTCTAATTAAAGTACTTAATATTTTTGTACCGAAAGATCCTGTACCACCTGTAATTAATACTGACTTATTTTTAAAATAATTAGACATAAACTAAATTAACCAATGCTCCGCATTTCGTAAAAAAGTATTTTTTACTTATATTTTCCATTTAATAATTTTTTAAAGAGATGATATAAAATATTTATCTCTTTGAACCGTAGTTTTTATATTTCCTAAAAAAATATCTAATTTTTTTCGCTGTAAATTTATAACATTGAAAGTCAATTGTGAAAAAGGTCCTGTAGAAAATTTATATTTATTATTTTTAATTATTTCTAAAAAACTATGAGTTAAATAACCTCTTTCATTTTCTGCTTCTTTACATTTTTGAATAAAATTTTTTATTTCATTCTGTGATTTTTTAAAGCCATCTAAAAAGTATTTAAGACCTTTGGTAAATTTCAGTTGATTGATTGTATTATCGTCACTAAATTTTTTATGATAACAAAAAACATAATCCCCTAATAGATTTTGTTCTTTTCTTATGAGTTTATTTTTAAAGTATTTTTCAGTGAAAAACTTTGGAGCGTAAAAACTTATTTCATTACTGAGTTTTTTTTTAAGTTCCCCTTTTAGACACTCTATCTTATTTTTTTCAATTTTTAATACTGTCCACATAATATCACTTGCGATTTAGCTCCTTTTTGAGCGCGTCATATTCTTTCATCTTTCTTTTCATAAAATTTATTGTAAGTTTTGTTCTTTCGGCTATTCCTTTGGGTGTTATCACATAATGGAGATAATTAATTTTATTAGTTTTTTTTTTGAAATTCTCTAGTTTTACAAGACCTTTTTTTTGAAGGGCTTTAAGGCAATAGTTTAGCTTGCCTAAACTAAAACCCAAATCTTCTGCCAATTCTCTCTGAGATGCATCAGGTTTTTTATTTATCTTTCTTAATACTTCAAAGTGATCTTCTTTTTCTTTTTGCATATGTTCAAATTTTGAACATACTATTGTTCAATTATTGAACGGTCAACAATTAATTTTATATAATTTTATTACGTTTTTGTTGTTTTTACTACTTTTTTTGCCAGTTTCATGTTTAAATCAGAATAGTTTGATTTATTATGTTAGGAAATATTAATAAACCATTTTTCATTGCCGAGATTTCATCTAACCATAACGGTAATATAAGTAATGCAAAAAAACTAATTTTTGAGGCTAAAAAAAATGGTGCTGATGCTGTCAAATTACAAACTTATACTCCTAGCACAATGACTGTTAACTCTAAAAAAAGTTATTTCAAAATTAATGAAGGCTTATGGAAAGGTTACAATTTGTGGACTTTATATAAAAAGGCTTACACACCGTATAAATGGCACAAAAAACTTTTCGAATATGGAAAAAAAATTGGGATAGACTTATTTAGCACACCTTTTGATGAAACAGCAGTAAATTTTCTAGAGGAACTTAATTGCCCATTTTATAAAGTTGCATCATTTGAAATGACTGACATTCCACTTATAAAAAAAATTGCATCAACAGGAAAACACATGATCATTTCAACGGGTATGGCCTCTTTAGATGAAATATCATTGTCTTTTAATAAAGCAAAAGAATATGGAGCAAAAAAAATAACTTTACTTTATTGCGTAAGCAATTATCCCTCAAAAATTACTGATTTTAACCTCAACAATATAAAGATTTTAAAGAAAAAGTTTAAATGTGAAAT
>MDSW01138002.1_pt1 | contig 13610 bp, 9 predicted proteins | sample 811171 | NCBI WGS metagenome assembly MDSW01 (sample SAMN05326641, study PRJNA326480) | marine metagenome | isolation source: seawater | place: Atlantic Ocean: North West | collected 2012 | reverse complement strand
TCGAACCCTCGGTAGTATTGCTACTACACACGCTTTCCAAGCGTGCTGATTAAACCGCTCTCACATCTCTCCTTCTTATATTTCTTATGATTTATCACATTAACTTAATTGGGAATAGAAATTCTTTGTAAAGCAAGTGTGATCAAATTGTGATCAATAATTACTCCCTTTAATTAAATATAAAGGGAGTAAGAAATATATATTAATTTATCGCAGCTTGTTGATCTTGATCCATTTCATCAAGTTCTTCAAAACCTAATGGTCTACCATCAACAAATTCACCTTCATATTTAAATCCATCAGCCATTGTTACACAACCTTGACCATGTTCTATTCCGTCCTTGAACATGCCTACGTACTTTGTGCCATCAGCATAATTTAGTGTGCCTTTTCCTTCCATTTCACCATTTACCCATGAACCTGTGTAACGATTACCAGTTTCTTTCCATGTATAAGTGCCTTGACCATGTCGAATAAAACCTTTCGCTTCACCTACATATTTCCCATGATCAGGTGATGTCATAGTGACAATTTTACGAGTTTCAGCCATTTTTCAATCCTTTCTTAAGTTGTTTCGCTTATTATAAACGACTCAGTTACAAAATAGTTTCATTGTTATTTATTTTTTTTATAGTAATTTTTTATCATGATTAGAATAAATCAAAGTTTTATACTTATCTTAATCATATCATTCATGCTTGTTAAATCAGCCTATTGTCAAACTAACAATGCTATAAATTCATTAAATAATTTTTCTAATAATTTAATTAGTGATCATAATAAAATTACTGCAATAGAAAATCAAAATAAAGAAGTACAGATTGCTTTGAACCTTGGCAGTATAGTAAGAGGATTAAGAAATCTGGCAGGTAAAGGAATAAAGAATTTTAATAAATCTAACTCGAAGAAAATTCTTAAATCTGGTGATGATAATTATCTACCTAAGAAATATACAAAATTAGAGCAGAGTAGTTTTAATTGGGGTTTTAATCCCAATCCTATTGCAATCAAAAATGGTGTTAGAGAATTGTTTGAAAATGATCGGGAAGGTTATGATGAAATGGCTACATGGGATTGTCCTGATGAAATTAAATATGGTGAATTTATGAACGATATATCAGAAGTATACAAATGTGTTGCTTATCAAATGCGTTGCAATGTCGTAATTCAAAATAATATTGATGCTGGTTCCGGTTTTTTTGTAAATTCAAGAACTATAATTACAAATTATCATGTAATAAAAAAAAACTCAGAAAATATAAAAATTATTCCATTTACAGATCTGAAAGAATATAAGGGAAAGGTAGTTACTTGTGATAAAAATAATGATTTAGTTGCCATTGAAATAGAAGCTTACGGAAGTTTCAATGATGCAAGAGCATCTAATACATTTAAGCATTGCAATCTTTCAGAAACTAGTCCCGACATCAATTCTGATGTATTAGCAATTGGTAATCCAAATAATAGACCTTTTTCCTTATCTATGGGTACTTTAGAGAAATACTTAAATATAGATTTAGAAAAAATTAATAAAGATCAAATTGATTCGCACTATATTCAACATGATGCAGAAATTACACATGGAAGCTCTGGTGGTCCTCTATATCATAAAGGTTGGATAATAGGCGTCAACACAGGAGGTTATAATAATAAAAGTATTGCTATAAATAATATTAAACTAAAAAAATTTCTTGATAATAGTGAAATTATAAATGGTACGTTGTATCCATGGTGGGTATTAAGTGACCTTCCATCATCTTCATTATACAGTTCCCAAGATGATACAACCAGTGTTACATTAGATATATCTAAATTCGGAATTCAAAATTTTGACACTATTACACTTCACAGAATTGAAAAAATAGTCGACGGAAAAGGTATTGATCAGTTTCCTCGCAATGAGCAAGAACGAAAGTATATTAAACAAGCTATAGAAGAAAAAATCTACATTTCTGAATGTAGTTTTTAAATATTTGAATTATGTATTAATTTATATTCTTCAAAGAAAGGAAACTTATCTAAACCTGGATTTAGCTCATACTGAATCTCAATATATTCATCATCTAAACCATCAGAATTTTTATCAATTGTTTTAAGATCAAGAATCGAATCTTGGTTTCTGTCTGAATAAAAAATAGTCCCATTTTCTGAAGTGATAATTCTAATTTCTTCCCATACTTTATTTTCATCATAATCTTGAAAAAAAACATCAAAAGAGCTATCACAATTTAAATCTGCTCTTAATAAGTTTTTTACACCATTAATGTTATTGTATCCTTTTATTGATAAGTCTATATCTAATTCATCAAAATAAAAACTTCCTTTGTCACAACCATTTTTTTCTTTCATAATATAATATCCAGTTTTTCTAATTTCATCTTTTATTATTAGTGGTTCTTTATTGATTTTTTTATTAAGAAATTCATTTAAGGTAGAAATGCCAACTGCTTTGTTTAAAGCGCTTCCTCCTGAAGCTGTTCCTATTACATTTCCGTCTTCAGTAACTATACCTTTTACCTTTGCATTTTCTCCAGCAGAAACAACACCAATAACAGTGCCATCATCAAGCATTAAAGGTCCTCCAGAATTTCCTGGATTTATTTCAGCATCTATTAAAATTAAATCTGCTTTATGAAAAGATTTATCACTATACTCCCATGATGCATTATATTGCACCCCATTAATTTTTCCTTCATTGTAATGCCAATGTGCTCCACCTCCTGGAAATCCTATAGTGTGGATTTTTTTTGCTATTAAATCTAATGGTATTTTTTCTATGGATGCCAGTTCAAGTGGATTAATTTCAGCAGGAGGAAAACGTGGTTTCAAAATTGCTAAATCAGCAATTGCATCAATTAGTAATATATCAGCAACATGTGCTTTAGTAGAAACAGCCAGATTACTTTCTGTTCTAAAAACAACTCTTGGGACTGTAATTGCATTTCTTATTACATGCCAATTTGTTATAATAAGACCTTCATTAATTACAAAACCTGTTCCCGCTCCCTCATCAGTTTCTACATATACTACACCTTGGGCAAATTGATCATAATCAAAATCTCCTTTAGCTGAAAACAAAGTTAATTCAGATTCTTCTTTTACAGCTCCTCTTAAAAGAAATTTACTTAAAGTGTTTGTATAAGAAACTCTTGATTGTGAAAATAATTTATTATTTTTATGTATTTTAATTTCAATTTTACCATCATCACCATCTATCGCAAAGGCTTTCAAAGGAATTAAAAGTAAAAAAACTATAAGAAATTTTATCATAATAGTGATCATATTACTGAATTTTTTTTTTTCAATAACATTTAAATATTAAAATAATTTAGTTAGAATCTATAATAATTTGCAGTTTACCATCTTGTTTCTTACATACTTGAAAGGCAATTTTTTCCTTCTGGTAGTTTAGTTCCATTCTTTCACAATTAGCAAAATAATTTTTTTTTGTAGTTGTATAAGCCGTTTTATTATTTAAAGGCTCAAGCACATCATCTATTGTTTGTACCCCTTCTTCATTTCGAAATTTCACTTCTGATTTTTTTTCACTAGTTACTAGTTTTATTGAATAACTTTTGCCAGTTTTTGTTTTATAAAACTGCTCTCCATTTTTTTTAATATCATCAAAATTTTTATTTAATTCGGTCATGAAAATAGGATTAAATAAAACATTATCAAAGTCTGTATTTTTTTCTTGGAAGGAAAATTGGTATATGCCTACTGCTAAAACTACTGAAAAAGCAGCAAATGCCAAATTAGGCCTTAATTCCCATACAATATACTTTCCTGCTGAAGCAATAAGTTTATCAAGAATGTTTTTGTCAGGTTTTTCTTTTTCAGAAACAGATTTGAATGATTCTAAAGGAAGTTCTTTTAAATTTTGCTTTAGGAACAAATATTCATTTACAATTTTTAAAGCTTCAGGGTCTTTTGAAATCAGCTCTTCTACTTCATTTTTTTCTTTTTCTGATAATTCGTTATGAACATAGTCAAACAATTTACGATTTTCTATCTCAGACATTAGGCTATTTGCTCTTCTTGGTTACGAACTATTATTCTTAACTTTTCAAAACAACGAAAATAACGTGTCTTTAGCGTCTCTTTTTTTTCCTTTTTTTCTTTAGCCCATTGGTCCCAAGTAAAAGGTATCTTGTTATCTTTTTCTCTATCAAGTTTTTCAAGAACTATCATTTGACAAGCATAGTTTAGAATTTTTATACACTTGGATAACAAATTTTCATTATCTCTTTTTTCCTCTTTTTCATCAAAGTCATCCTTTGACGCTTTATATTCAACTTCTTCGTTTTTATCTATTTCATTACCTTCATCATCAACAATAGCTCCTGGCATCTCTTTAATTTCACCATCCGTAATCAATAAATATTTAACTGTGGGTAAATCTTCTTTTGTTTGCATATTCTCTAATGCTTCAATTTTCCAATGTTTAAAAATATTACCCTTTTTAAAATTGGATAAATTTAAACTTTCAAAATCTACGGGAAGTTCTCCTGTGTGTATAATTTTTGCCCTTATATGTTTTGTATCTTTTTTAATTGTATCTTTACGATTAGAAGATAAAGCTGATTTAAAATATTGTATAAAATAATCATCCGTCATTGTAATAATTTTTTCTTCTACATCGTTTACTAGAGATTGTAGAACATCAGCTGCAGCGGAATTGAACTCCTCTTGTCTCTCACTAAATTTTTTTCCAGCATTCTTGGGATCAGCAGGATTAAAAAAACCTAACTTTTGTAATTCTGGTTTAAGTTTTTTAAACTTATCATGATAAAGTTTGATCAAATATTCTTTTCGATCTTCATCAGCCATATTAACTATATTACTACACATCGCCCATTATTAATAGTCTCAGGTGTTTGATACGGTCTTGCATCAAATATTTTATCAGTTTTACTTAAATCAAATGTTATTGCTGGAGAGTAAAAAACTATCTCTTTGCTTGAAAAATCAATAAAAACAAACATTCTTGCATTATATAATTTATTAGATATTTCTTTTGTAGCCTGTTTTTCCACATAATTTAATCTTCTTCCAATGTCCCTCTCAATTATACCTATATCTCCATTAACTAATGATAAAAGTTCGAGGGGAAAGTTAAAACCATAAGTTCTGCTAACTTGAGGATCAAACATACGAATACTAAAGACAATTCCGTTTGACCGAACTTCATCAACCCGATATTTCAGGCCATACTTCTTTACTTCACCATACTCACTTCCAGCTTGATGGATAGCAATCTTTTTAGAAGGATCAATAACCCATAAATCACTTGCAATACCTTCTTCTCCAAATAATTCACAAGCAAAATTAATATATTTTGCATTTACAGATTGAACAAAATTAAAAGTAAAAAAAAGACTTAAAATAATAACTTTAAATAAGCGATAAAACATTTTTGATCGTGCTTTTGTCAATAATATATTCATCAATTTTTTTCCCTTTCTAGGTTTTCAGCCAACTATTGGCATACTTAATAAAACGACCAGAAAATCAAAAAGTTTCGAAAATAATAAATTTCTTTAATTATTATGGATAAAACTCTGTCATTGATTAAAATATATTTTTAAAACATAATATTTGTATGAAAAATTTATTTTCTATCTTATCAAAAAGACCTAATTTAGAAAAAGCTGTTATCATCAGCCACATTTTTTTTATTGTAATTGGACTGCCCATATTATCTCTAATTGATGATTATCAAGTTGAACAAGATGATTATATTCTCAGTGGAATATTTATATTTCTAAGTTTTTTATTCTTGTCATATATTTATTTTCTAGATCAAAAAAAAAACTTTTTATCAATATCTATTAAGTGGATTCTTATTGTAACTTGGGTTTTAGGAATAACCACCCTTATTGCATTAATAATTATTTATTTTTCTGACCAATTCCTTTGGATTATAGGTCCATCAATTGATGAATTAATAGGATATGTTTTCTTAATTATTTATATATTACCTTCTTCCATTTATCTATTTTTTAAAATTACAAAAATCAAAGCAATCATTGTATTTGTTTTTTTAGCAGTTGCTTCACCTTTAATTCTAATTGGTTATTATAGTTTTAATCATTTGTTATTAAATATGGTTGCTGAAGGTGTGCTTGATGAAAATGTAATAGATGAAAAGGAATGGGAAACAAGGACCGGTGGTCATGATAAATTCATTCCTATTGCATTGAGGAACGATTATTTAAGATTTATTTCTAAGATTTCAACCAACAAAGAGATAGACATTGTGCTCAAAGATTCAGAATTACTAATTAGTAAAGCTATCAAAAGTTATGGGATACATAGCAAAGAAGAAGCATTTATTAAAATTGCCATTGGATTCCAATTTCAAGACATTTTAGAATATAAATCATCACACAATTATATGAATTCTGGTATCAGGATACTTGAAAAACTAATTAGTCAAAACAAATTTAGTAATCAAAAAGAAAAGACAGACCTATATGACTGGCTTGCATTCGGTTATTATTATCACAGAGTTAATTCTTTTAATTTGCTTAATTACAATATTCATATTGAATTATCACTTAAATTAATCGATCTCTTTGAAAAAAATAAAATATCTGAAAAATTTTATAATGAGATGCATATACAAAAAATCTCTAAAAATAATTATCTCGTTATAACCATGACTGGGTTGAGCGATGCTTATTTTAATTTTGGTCAAGAAAAGCAAGGAATTAAGTGGGCAAAACAAGCATTGCTTATCAGTCAAAATCAAGATGTTTCGTTATTTGTTAAAAATAACGCTTTAGCTAGCGAGATAAACAGTCTTCATAAACAAGGAAAAATATTTGAAGCTATTAAATCACAAGAAGATCTCATGGTTAATTATAAAAAATTATATAACAATGTAAAAACTGGAGAGATGTTAACTATCGATGAACAAGATTATGTGGAATATGCATATGGAATTTCTATGAATAATCTTGCCTTAAAATATCTAGAATCAGGAATAAAATTTGATGAAATTGAAAATTTATTACTTAAATCAATAAATTTGATTTCTAACGATAACCCAAATGATATTATGCTTCATTATCCTTATTACAATCTTGGAAATTATTACTCTGCGATTAATAATGGGAAAAAAAGTAAAAAATTCTTTCTTAAATCTATTGAAATAATCGAATTAAACATTTCAAAAGAAGATCCTAGTTTGCTCATTCTTCCAGTATTAGCGCTTACTCAAAGATATTTGTATGAAAATAATTTTACAGAAGCATCGAATTTGATCGAAAGAGCGGAAAATATATTTACCAATAATAAATCAATAAACAGAATAAGTCATCTCGCTTTAATGCGAACAAAAGCAGATATTTATTATGTTTCTGGACAATACAACAAAGCAATAGATATTTTAGAACCTTTAATTGAATCATCAAAAACTGACAGTGAAATATTAAATATCAAATCAACTTTATTAAAAAATTATTATTATACGCGTGAGTTTGATTTTGTGGTCTCTAAAGCGCTTGAAATAGAACAATTAATTTATAAGCAACCAATAAAAACTATGGATTCTCTTTCTTATTTACAACAAGTAGCTAATTATTATGGTTACTTGGAAGACCTAGATCCAGATAATTCATTTTTTTCCAGTAAAAGGAAATATCAGCGCTCAAAAAAAATTTTACATGACATTATTACTTTTATCCCAGACAATATAGATCAAAATAATATTTCCTTTGCATTTGTCTACCATGATCTTGCTTTATTAAATTTTTTAGCAGAAAATTATTCAGAAGCAATTGAATGGGGTGGAAAAATGAAAAAAATACTAACTATGCAACTATTAAACGGGGCTAAACTTAAAACCTTACAAGCTGACCAATTAAAAGAACAGAAAAGTTTTAGTGAATATTTCAATGTCTATACTCAGATTTTAATTGATAACGTAAAAAGAGAAACAGAATTTAATAAAATAACGAAAGAACAACATTTATTTTTTTTAAATGAGATCCTAACAAATGTTCAACTTTCAATGTCAAGTGAAACAGCTATTACTCTTTCAAAAATGGCAGAAGTAGGGAGTTCAAAAAATCAACAATTATCAAAATTACACAAAAGATTATCAATAAATGAAATTCAGATAGAAAATTTAAGAAATAAAATTGATGAAAATCTTTCAAAAAAAATTAGTGAATTAAATAATAAAATTAATAACGAATATAGAAAAAGAGTAACTGTTTTAGAGAAAGAAAATAAAGAAATACGAAATGAAATTTATTTTAAAAACCCAAATTTATCTCAATTTTCCTTTATGGAACCTGTACAATACGAAGAAATTAAAAAGATTCTTAAAGATGATGAGGCAATAATTATTTTTAATAAAACTAATCTATCTGATTTTGCATTATACATAACTAAAGAAGATTTATTTTTAAAAAAAATAGAACTCTCTTCTAAAGATTTTGCAAAGATAAGACAAAATATTGATGATTTTAGAAAAAATATAAATTTTTATAATACCTCTAATCATTTTCCAGTTGAACAAGCATATTCATTATACAAAAAACTATTTAATACAGAAAATTCAAATAACCCAATTCTTAAAGACAAAAAACACTTAATAATAATTCCTAGCAAAGACCTTATTAACTTTCCTTTTTGGACACTTGTGACAAAAAAACCTCCAAAAATAAACAACTCAAAAGATTATAAGGATGTTGACTGGATTGCAAACAAGTATGCGTTATCAATTCTTCCCTCTTTGCATAATTTCAAAATTTTACGATCACAAAAGAAAGAAAAAATCAAAAAAGCTACATTTGTTGCTTTTGGGGATCCTTTAGTAGGCGATAAGAATGAGGATACAGAAAAACAAGTCGTACAATCATTAGATTTAAATGAGTTTTTTACACGCGAAGGTAGGGTTGATATTAATGAAATTAAGAAACTACCAAGACTTAAGGAAACTGAGTTTGAATTATCAAAAATTGCTGAATATCTGAATGCTGATGAAAATTCACTTTATCTTCAAGGCAGAGCTACTGAACAAAATATAAAAGATTTAAATTTAAGCACAACTGATATCCTTATGTTCGCCACACACGCACTAGTGGCAGGAGAAATAAATTCTATAAATGAACCTGGAATAGTTCTTACCCCGCCTAAAATTGCAAATAACGAAAATGATGGACTTTTAACATCTAGTGAAATTATGAATTTGAATTTAAATGCTGAGTGGGTCATTCTTTCTGCTTGTAATACATCTTCTGGTAATCAAACTGGGGCTGAACCATTAAGTGGTCTTGCCCGTGCATTCTTTTTTGCTGGCGCAAAATCATTATTGGTTTCTAACTGGCCAGTTGAAAGCCAATCTGCTGTAAAAATTACTACACAAATGTTTGATTATCTAATTAAGGAGGATAATATATCAAAAAGTGAAGCTCTAAGAAGATCTATTGTTGCTTTAATTAAAGAAGAGGGGAGAGATTTTGCAAATCACCCAATGTTTTGGGCGCCGTTTATACTGGTGGGTGATGGAATTTAATTTACTAATGAGCCTGGCACAAAAACAAATTCCCCTCCATCATCGCCTCCCATGAAAATAATTTCATATTCGGGCGTTTGAGGTGAATTTGGTATTACTTTTTTTCTTACAGTATCAAATAATGAATATGTTTCTAAATAAGAAGTGTTTTCCTTAAGTGCACTTAAAAGTTCTTTTGCAAACACAGAATGCTTCCCTCCACCTCCATCCATAACTTGTTCTATTCCTCCAGATGCCATTATTTTTCTAGACTGTTTATCAATTAATCGCTGAAAGTATTTTTTTACATCACGTGTTTCGGAATGATTTTGAACTCCTCGAGACCAACCTCCTGCATAGCAAGTATCTGCTATTACAAGCACATGTGTAGATTTTAAGGAAGAAATACGAGGTATTAATTCTGCATTGGAAATCCAATTAGATTTTGATTTAATAGTCGCATCAATAGGTAGCCAATAACTAGTTTTGCAATCTCCCGTATCATTAATACATTCACCATTTTCATCATATTCAGCATCAAATTGACCGTGACCAGCAAAATATATTAAAAGGCTATCTTTAAAAGTTAAAGTTTCAACATAATTATCCAAAGCATCAATTATTTGATCTCGTGTTGCGTTAATTAGAGTAGTAGTCTTAAAACCATATTTATCTTGCAAAATATCATCTAATCCTTTTGCATCATTTATTGCTGTATTTAATTTTCCAAGTGAAGGATCATAATCATTAATACCAATAATAAGTGCATGATAATTAATATCATCCATATTAATTTCACCGAGTTTCAGATTATCCGCCATCAAGGGGAAAGAGGTTGTCTCTATTTGTGGTACTGGAAATTTTGCCATCAGAAATGGGGAGGCAATACAATTTAACTCTAAATCCAAAGACTCACCTGAATAAAACGTGAGTTTTGCCTTCATGGCCTCATCAGGTATTGAAACTATATCAGGATAATTAAATTTTAATTGAATTTTCATACCGCTGTCCAAAACATTTTCAACTCTGTGCATATTGTCAAATAGGTGAAACATATAACCAAGGTTTCTCCCGTTTTCTGTCACAGCTTCCCCGTGCAATGGTTGAACAGTCATCTGATCAAGCGCGATTTCCTTATTGTCAATATCTAGCTTGAAGGAAAAATCCAGAGCTGCAAATGATTCACCAAAAGACAAAGGTCTAAGTGACCAGCATCTTAAAACATCTTGTTCATTCTCTTCAAAAGAAATAGCATTGAAATCAATCGGCTTAATGGCGCATACATCATATTTAGCCCCGTTATCTAAAGTATCAGACCAACAATCTAGTTCTGAAATTGTTGTATTATTTGCTGAAAAAACAGGAAAAGAAAAAAAATTGAGTGTTATGGAAACAAGAAAAATACTGAGCTTAATTACAAAATTATTCATTTAATTAAAAATTTATACTTCTTTCAAAAAAAGCAATGACGGGGAAAAACTTCTGAGGATCATCCAGTTGAAAATGATTGAAAAAAATATTTATATTTGAATAAGAGATCAGGCCAGTCTCAATATCAACTATTTGAAATCCTTCCACAAAAAATAATTTATCTTTCACTTCAAGTCCAATAGAGCTTTCGCTTTTCTCAAGACTTATTAAAAGGGATTCACGATTATTATAAATTGTTTTTCCAATGATGATTCCTTCTAAATTATCAACCAACCTATCAATGGATAAGCCAGCTGCTAACGCGTAATAGAACAAATTTCTTAAAGGGTATGTGTAAAGAATTTCTCCTTGCTGATAAAATTGAGATTTCTTTGATTTATTGCCGTACCAATTTGAAGAAGTGGTTACAATTGGAGTTGTTAAAGATGTAAGAGAACTGTACATCTTTCCCCAGTCCCCTGCATATTCATCATGCAGGATTTCCCATTTTCTTGTATTTTGATCAAATAAAGATAAGCCCAAAAAACTAATTTCATCACCGTGTTGAGAAATTAATTTCTTAAATTTAATTGTATCGCCCGGAAAATCTAAAAAAAGATTGTAATTAGCGCTGCAATCTATCTGCTGGTATAATTTTGCCATTTCACAAAGGAATCCCCACCATGTCCATATAGTTTGCTGACTGTCAAATTCATAGGTCATTTCAAATTTTGGTATTGGGATTCTTTTTATTTCAGCTTCTTTATATTCTTGAATAAAATTTGCTATTTCATGTTGATCTAATTTTTCTGTGCGTATTATAAATCTATTAGAATATTCATTTTGTTCTTGGGGTCCGAAAGTATTTGTTGAGAGCGTAAATTGTCGAGGCGGATTGTATTCTACTTTAATAGGCTCTCCAATATTATAAATTTTACCTTGGTATACAGGTTTGTTTTCTTTCATATAATCTTTTATCGCATTAAGATCTTCTTGCGAATATTGATTAGCTAAGACTAGTGAGGCACTAAGAAGAAAAACAAAGAATAAAATACAGTAAATTTGTTGTATAAGAATATTTCTAATCATTTTCATTTAATTTTTTTTCAATAATCTAACTGATTTTTAAAATAATATGAAACTTATTTATCTTTTAGTCGTTCATAAACCTTGAGAGCAAAGAATACTCTTCATTGAAAAGGAATAAAAATGGCTAAATTAAAAGAAAATCAAGAAATATTAAAATCAAAAAGAGCATTATTAGATCTACCTTCCGTAAAATCTGCAACACTATTAGAGTCTCATAACTCCTCTGTTACTACTGCCTGGGGTGTCAATTGGGGAGAGGATTATATTGCACGTGATATTCTGCAAAATTTCCGCGATGCAAACAAAGAAGATATTAATAGTATTGAAGTGAGTGTGAAAAAAGATTTGGTAAGCGTTAATGGGAAAGGTTTATTTAATCTTCGTCGTTTATTTTATGTTGGTAGTGAAAAAGGAGAAGGCGATATTGGTCAATACGGTGAAGGGTTTAAAGCTGCTATGGTATCAATGCTTAAAAAAGGGGTAAACTATCCAATTTCTATTAGTGGAGATAAAGCTGTTGTTATTCGCGTTGGTGATGAAATTGATGATACAAACTTGTGTCCTCTTGTATATGATTTTTTTAAAGTCAATAAACATGAAGGTACTCTATTTACCTTTAATACTAATAATCCAGATATGAAAAATGCTTTTACTTTTGGTATGCGTCATTTCTGGTTCGAAGAAAATCCATTAGTGGGTCGTGAAATATTCTCCCATAATGATTTTGCTGTCTTTGAATCATCAGATGAAAATGGATATGTTTTTTATAATGGCATCAAACGAGCGGACATTAAAAAAATTCCTATTATTATCAAGGTAGGGAAAAAATATGCAGCTATAGAAAAAAAGATTAATGCTGATAGAGATCGTAATTCTTTTGATGGCAAGCTTCAGGATCGTTTATTTGGTATCTTTGCACAAAGTGGCATTCCTTATTATACAAAAGATGCATGTTATTATGAAATATTAAAACTTGCTAAACCTCTATGGGAGAATGGAGGCGGTCATCCATTACTGCAAGCTATTGGAAAAAATATGCATGGAGTAGATAAACTTGCTAGAACTAAAATGCTTTTTAGTGATAAGTATTTTGCAGAAAGTCAAGCGCGTTACGTATTTTTACAGCATCAAGAATGGTATGAAGAATATCCTCGTATTAGACAAACAGAAAAAAAATGTGAAGAGCAGGGTAAAATAAAACTTCCGGCTTACTTTGCTTGTTTTGGTGTAGAGTCGGTTGCCAATAAAATTCATTCAAAAAATGTTAAAATTGAAAAAGATATTGAAAACCAGGAGACTCGTTTACCAAATACAAAAGAACAACAAGCAATCGATTTTCTTGTTAGAGGTATTAATAATTTATCTCCTTCTTTTGCTAACTTGTACAAAGATGTCTACAATATAAATTATAAAATTGTAAAATCAGACGAGTTTCTTGGGCAGTTAAAAGAAAAAAGAGGATATTGGGATAAAATCGTTTATCTTAATATTGATCTTTTCACAAAAAGTTTTGGTGAAATTTTTGCTGTTTTACTCCATGAGCTGTGTCATGTTTTTGGTGGTGATGGACGACGTTCATTTTCAGATATCCTAACTTACTTAC
>MDSW01200551.1_pt1 | contig 13611 bp, 10 predicted proteins | sample 811171 | NCBI WGS metagenome assembly MDSW01 (sample SAMN05326641, study PRJNA326480) | marine metagenome | isolation source: seawater | place: Atlantic Ocean: North West | collected 2012 | reverse complement strand
TCATAAGCACTACCACCGTCCATTACCTCAATGTCGGTAAGTTGACCAGTTGCGTTGACTGTGATACGAGCAGTTGCGTTTCTACCAGTACCTGTACCGGTTAGAATAGCGTTGTATAGGTTCTCAGAACTACCAGAACCGTTACCATAACCAGCACCAACACTGGTTACGCTCATCTTGGTGATTCTGTTCAGACCGTGGTCATAAGAAGCATAGACAGTTCCAGCAGTTCCTGCTTGAACCAGAGCGAAGTCTGTAATAGCAGTACCAACATTTCTATCACTGTACAGTTTCTCAGCAGTCTCTCTGGTTACGGATGTCTTGGGGTCATCAATAACAACTTCACCGATAGTGTTGGGAAGTGCATATGAAATAGATGCTTCAGGGTCAGAGTTGGGGTTGTCTCTGTCGTACTGTGGATATAGATTAGTGATAGGTTGGGAGAAGGAATATCTCTTCGTGTTGAAAGGAGCAACAGGAGGAGTATTTGAACCGTCAACCAGAGTTAGATAGTAGATACCATCCTGCTCACCACTCACATACTCTCTAATCTGCTCAGCATTATAAACATAGAAGTCAGAAGCAAACTTCTCTGCTCGGAAAGTTGGTAGAGATGTAGTTCTCTGTGAAGTGTCGTTGTTGAATGTTCCTGGATCAGAATCGCTAGTAGAAACAACGAAAGTCTTAGCACTCGTAATACCAGTAACACTGTACTCACCGTTGAAACCAGAACCAGCAGTTCCGACAGGGAAGTTAGTACTGGTTACGTTGGAGATAACAACAGAAGAACCAACAGATAGTCTGTGAGGAAGTTCGGAGGTGAACTCAATAGTACCAGAACTATACTTAGCACCGGAGATGAAACTGAAGTTTCTCATCTCTGAGATGTTGTTCATCGTAACGGTGTTGGGGTTGAACTGGAGAGCAACCTCAGTATCAGTAGCACCAGTTACATCACCAGACCTTTCAAGAACGAAACCGTTTTGTGGGGGACGGGCAGAAGAGATACCTGAACCAGCAGGAATTACATAGCGATACTTATAGATTCTTTCCTCAGAAGGACGAATATCGCCAACCCTTTCAATATAGGTTCTAGAAGTTGCTTCACCAAGACCAGAGACACCTAAGTCTTCGAGAACTGGATAGATGGTATTTGTGGATGAGGTGTTGATGTACCACTGACCATTAGTTTCATCCCACTGAACTGGGTGACCAGTATCTCCGGGTGTCTTATCACTAACTCTACTCTCAACAGTTAGAGTTCCACCAAAGTTGTTGATAGCAAGTTCGTTCTCGTTGAAAGCATCGCTAAGTGTCTGAGCAACCTTGATCTGATTAGCATTAAGGTTGTCGGTGATAGCAAAATAAATTCTGTTGTTATCAATACCATCAGGAAGACGGGTATTATCACTGAATACGCGGATGGTTTCGCCGTTCTGGAAGGTGTGGTTCTCGTCGAAGGTTAGGATGTTGGAACTGATGCTGTTACCAAAACCAACACTTCTACCAACCTTAGAGGTTTTGATGGAGATAGTTTCGCCGTTTGTGTTCGGCATCACTACATCTGCTGTGTAGTTGACGAGAGCACCACTTTGGGAAATGAGTAGGTTTAGTTTCTCATCACTCTTAGCACCAAGGCGGAAACCTTGGAGAACAGTTTGTGGGGGAACGTCGAAGTTGGTCTCGTTGTAGATGTATAGTCTTGTGCTATTAGCAACACCAACTGTTTGAGCAACGTCAAGCGAACCAAACTCGATAGCGGTTGGAGTAACGATATTCTCTTCTGCTTCTTGTGGAGGAATAGCGTGTGTGATATAACCTACATCGTCTTGTGAGAATGCCTCATCACGGAAACCGTCTGCTCTGAATGAGAGTTGACCGAAGTGTGAGTTAGAGTTAGCAATGGAGAAGTCACCACCACTCTCAGTCACAAACTGCTCAGCGAAACCGATAGCAGATACAGAAACTAACTGAATGAAGGCATTGTTGGATGCCTTGATGTGATAGTTAGTATAAGCAGGTTTTGCCTTAGCGTCTGGGTCGTTCTGGAGGTTATCTACGTCAGTAGAGTCCTCGTAAGTACCAGAGGAGGAGTTATACTTAACGAAAGCGTTGTTATCAGTCTGGAGACATACACCAGTGAACTGAGCAACGTTCCAAGATTTGAAACCAGTAACCTTATCACCGTCAGCGTGAACACCACACATACCAAGAACTGATCTCAGAGTACAGTTCCAGATATATGGAGAAGCAGAAGATACCGTGTTGGTAGATAGTTCTACAGTTGCACCAGAGGCAGCAGGAAGCGCCTCAGAGGGGGGATTAGCAACCTGGTAGGTAAAGGAGGTCGTAGCGTTGTCTGCGTCCGTTGTAAGGACCTCATCGACAACATATGAACCGTTGTATCCCTCGTCAGTAACACCATCAACAATAAACCGAGTATCAACGTTTAGACCTTCAAGACCTGACTGTAGGTTTACAGTGATAACAGAAGTTGAACTTGCACCGTCACCAGAACGAATACTGCTGATACCAATACCACCACCAGTAGGACCGACAATACGGAACTCGTCTTCACGGGGTTGGATATCAACACCGCTGTTAGGATAGTCAGGATCAATCTCACGACCAGATGCTGGACCGTAAGCAATACCGACCTTCTCATAGTACATATCCAGATCAGTTCTGGATGTTTTGTATGTTAGGAATGTGTCGGCAATATCAACACCATTCGCACCATCAGCGTACTCAAATACGGTTAGTTTGTGGTGAGAATAGTTGGGAACATACTGCTTAGTGCTGTAGTTTCTGTATGCTCCTTTGTTGATATCAGCGTCAAGAATGGAGAAGTCTCTTGTATAAGTAGCACCAGTCATCCTGAAGATGGCGGTTCTTTCAATACTATCGTTCTCTGGGTTGGGTACATACAGAGGACGAACCTTTGTCTTTCTGAGGTCAGTACCAATAATAGAAACACCTCTAGGGACAATAACACCACCGAACACAGAGTTCAGTTTGTAGAGTGCGTTGTTATCGTCGAAAATATCGAATAGTGAGGAAGTACTGAACTGAGAGAAGTCCGAGGTGGTAGTACCTGCTCTCGTAATGAAGTTACCAGCACCGTCAGGAATTAGACCAGGGCGGTTGTCGATATAGTGATCACCAGGAGCGAGCATAATGGTGGTTTTTTCAAACCTATCATTATCCAATCCCTTTTGATATGAGAATCTGGATGCCTCAATCAGTGCCCTCTGAATAGTCTTGAAGGGACGTGCCATTGAGTTGCCTTGGTTCTCAATAACATCGGTGGCATCAAGACTATTCGGGTCAACGTATAGGATGTTGCCCTTTACATTTTTTAGAAAATTATCAAGACGAGATAGAGGCATGGTGTTTATCTAGAACGCTGGTCTTCCTATGCCTTATTTATACCCAGTCGAGAACAGCGTTATTCTCAGATATTCACGATGCACTCAAGGACATCTTCATAACATTCAGAGAACTCTTTGCCTTCACCAGAATACTGTCTGTAGGGCACTACACTCTCGTTGGTACAGGTCCATCGCCAAACTTCTAAACCCGCTGAGTACCACATGTTTGTGGTAGTTACCACACCGTCTTCACGCTCGTACTGAAACTTCATTAGTCAAAGAGGTTGAGTTGATCTGTAGTTGGAACTTCGTATGTGGGAGGATGAAAACGACAATACTCGTTGAAAGTAATTTTCATCTCCTTGTTAGTTAGGTTAGCGTGCTTTGCTGCTGTGGGCAAGTTCCACTTAGCAGACCACAACATTTCCATTGCCTTACGAGTTTCTGTCCTCATTGCATCACCACGGGTTGGTTATAGTGTATCACGTCTTGAGGAACTGTATCACGAAGATAGGTGAGTACACCCAAAAACTCATCGGGACCTTCAAGGTCGAGTCTCTCGTAGTTGCCCTGATCCGTATACAGATGGAAGCACCGTCTCTCAAGACTCACATCCACCCTGATGAGGAAGTCTGTAGACGAGTCGTAGTTGTCCTCCATTGGTTTCCCTCCTTTACCCATCAATAATAACTTATATGAGGGGGGTAGAGGAGGGAGTGTAATATTTCTTTACTATTCCTGTAGTCCTAGAACGCAAGAACGGATCACTCCATCTTCACACTTGACCTTTATTCTAATGGAGAAGTTGTCGATATACTCAAAGACCATATCCCTTGGGTTGGTTGGGTCAGTGGACTTTGGAAGACTTTGCTGAATACCACCCTGAACATCAAGTTTGTGACTTGGGTTATTCGTTCCAATACCAACAAGGAACTCATCACTTCCATAAATCCAAGTGCTTGTACCAGCACCAACAACTAACTGGTTGTCTCCAACCTTTGGAAGATTGGTAGCACCCAAAACAACATTTCTCTCACCTTTGAAAGACTGAGTACCTTTACCGTTGATTGTTTGACCATCATCAGTAAAGTTGAAACTCAAATTGCCTGAAGGAAGTTCCCCTTCTGTCGAACCTTCAATAGTATATGAACTACCTCCTGTTGGTGTGATGCTGTAGGTACATATTCCAGTATTCCTACCGGAGTTGTAGATAAAGAACTCACCAGTCGAAGCACCCAAAACAGTACCACTTCCAGACCCAGAGAAAGTCTTTTCACTTACGTTGAAAGTGAGAGTACCAGATCCCTCTACGGTGGATCCAATTCCAGTTCCTTTGATGAAGTAGTTTCCACTACCAACATCAGAACCAACGTAAGTATTCCACTCACCAGTATCATTTAGATATCCTGCATCGTGCCCAATAAAGACATTATTGCTAGCACTGCCGTTATTGAATCCAGCACGGAAACCAACAAATGTATTGAAGTCTCCGCTACTATCCTTTCCAGTCTTACTACCGACGTGAGCATTTTGTGAACCGCTAACGGTTCTTGAAGACTGAGAACCCACATAGGTACTATCGGAAGAACCAGAACTTACCTTTCCTGCCTCATAACCAATAAAGGTGTTATTATCTAACAGTGCCTCTTCACCCGCACTTTTACCAAGCATTGTGTTGTATTTTCCGCTCGCATTTTCGTGACCGGATTTCCAACCACCAAAGGTATTTCCTTCACCAGCCGAGTTATATTTTCCCGAGTAAGCACCAAAGAATGCATTATAATCACCACTATTATTACGTCCAGCATCAGCGCCGACAGCACAAAGATCATTACGAGTATTTCCTCTTGCCGCACTGGAACCAATAGCAGTTACATGACCACCACTATTATTATAACCTGCATGACTTCCTATAAGAACGCTACTCTGCGAAGACGTCACATTATAACCTGCCTCTACACCAACAAAGGTATTGTAGTCACCAGTCATAGATACTGCGACCTCAGATCCTACAAGTACATTTCTATTTCCAGACAAACTTTGACCGGTTGTACTACCAATGCATACGTTCATTGCATTTGAGAGACCAGTGATATTCTGACCAGCATCAACACCAATACACACATTAGAGCGTGGGTCTCTACTGTTGATTGAAGCACCTGCTCTTAGACCAATGTAGATACTATCCTCGTCTCCACCAACATCAGAAGATTCTCCACCAATACGAATAGCATCGGTAAAGTTCATCTGCCCTGTAATAGACAGTCTCTCAGTGGGTGCAGAACTATTGATTCCAACTCTTTGGTTGAAGCGATCATATATTAAACTGTCCGCACCATCCAGTGAACCACCCTTATTGTATTGTACTTGATCGTTTAATCCTGCGGCACCCGGTGGTGGTGGAAGTGAAGAAGTTCCAATACCAGTGATAGTTGCCTCTGAACCAGCAACAGAAACTATCAACCCAGGTCCGATGAAGTTGAGTGTTTCGATTGCCGCAGATATCTCGGACCCATCCTGTTTGACTGAAATGGTACCAGTAAAAGGTTCACCATTGATGGATATTTGCCCCTCAACCTCCAGATCTCCCTGAATCAGAGTATCTTTCGTAGATGTGAGCACTGTACTACCAGGTCCAGCAGTCAGACCATATCCAACAACTACAGTTCCCTCAAAGGTCGAGTTTCCAGAAACATTGACTGTATTGAGGGAAGAACCTGCAGAAACAGTGAGATTGACCGCAGAAAGATCATCAATAGATGCTGGATCTGTGATGTTGGAATATACTGATGCGGCAGCTGCCATTGTTAGTTCCTCTTATCGTAGTTGTATCCGACCACTGAATATTCGTCGTTGTTTCCTGGATAGTCGGCAGGTGTAGTGCCTTCATACTCAGGAATAAGTCTCTCTCCGTCCTTTCTCTCACCAAAGATAGTGTAACTGCAGTGAATGTGACCAGCGTCAGCATTCGTAATATGAACCTCACGACCCCACTTAATCTCGTATGAGAGTGGTTGATACTTTCCAATACAGGTGAGACTTACTGTAATGGTTTCTGGGTCAACCAACCCGTTCCAGTATTCTGGAAGTTTGATGACGTTCTTACCTTCAATCTTTCCTCTGATATAAACATCGTTGGAAGGACCTTCTGGACAAGTATGTCTCAGTCTCCACCCTTCTTTGGTTGGGTGAGGAATATCAAAGTTCTTCTTCAGAGATAGGTAGTGTGGAACTCCAAACTGCCAAGAGACAATATCACCAGCAGGAATAGTAACGAGAGTGGAGTTGATGGTAAATGGACCAGTTCCATCAGGTCCTTCAATTTCATTATTGACACGAATGTAGTCAATCTGCCCAGTATAATGATAGTACGGAGCACATGCCTCGGGAGGATAGTTAGCCTCATCGAGATTACCCTTGAATATGTAGGAATAAATCGTTGAGGGCACTCCCCACGCTTGACGATCGGTACAGTCTTTTCCACCACCAGAACCTGGACGGAACCCTTCTAGGTTGTATGTGTCAACACTATCAACTAAGTCATATTCGCCATCGTTTCTCTCAACGATTGCATACGGATCAAATTCTTCAGCCATTAGTTAGTCTCCTTCACGTCATAGTGGTAACCAGCAATAGAGTATTCCTCATTTTTGCCGGGATAATCAGCAGGGGTTTCACCCTTATACTCAGGGATAAGTTTCTCCCCATCAATACGCTCAGCATAAACAACATAATGGCAGTTGATAGGAATGCCACTGTTAGACGCTAAGTGAATTCTTTCCTTATCAATCCTCTTAACATAAATCTCCTGTGGAGCACCTACGGGAGTGATACTCACAGTGATAGATTGAATATCCACAAAGTCTTTCCAGTATTCTGGAAGTTTGATAGACTTCTGGTTCTTCATCTTGCCTCGGAAATACACATCGTTAGATGGTGCTTCTGGGCAGGTGTGTCTCAGTCTCCATCCTGCTCTTGATGGGTGAGCAATGTCAAAGTTCTTCTTTGCTGATAGAATGTGTCCACCACAGTTGGAAATTACATTACCCTGAGCGTAAAGATTCATTCCGACATTCACATTCATATCGGTATCCACGTTATTCATAAATGCGGCAGAACCAACAACCGCAAGTGAGAACGGATTGGAAATCGGAAAACACTTAGCACCAGGAATAAATGCTTGCGGACTTTCTGGGTTTAGGTTGGGACCAATCATCACCGTTGCCCAAGGTAGAGGAGCAGGAAACGCACCGAAGATTGAGGGTCCTTGAATATAAGAAGCACCACGAATCTCAGATGGTCCTAACCCAAGAGCAACTGGTGGAACACCTTGACCAACAAATAACCTCTTACCGACATATAAATCAGGTACTTTCATCTCATAACTCCTTACAAACCAATACCATAACCACCTCTAGATTGGTCTTCATTTGTAGACCCACCAAGAGAACCTTTAACCTTTGTGGCACCATCTGCCATATCAATCATTCCACCGTAAATGTTCATAATACCATCCCCAATCATCTCAACAGTTTTCTCTGAGAAGATCTTTGTTGAAACTTTGGAACTGGCGTCGATCGTTTGTGCTTTCAGAAGAACTTTGTCGTTAGCGTCGATTGTAATGTAACCGCGCTCACCGTTTTCTCCTGATGCTCTAATCATCACATCGATTGCTTCCATACGGATTCTTCCAGATGGAGCACGAAGGACAATATCGCCGTTCTCTGCATCCAGATAGATTGCAGGAACACCTGGTTTTACATCACCACTTCCACCCTCAGCATTTTCACCGTCAATAAGAGGTTCTTGACCAGCCTTTACCTGAAAGGAACCAGTTGCAGAACACATAATGCCGTGTTGTCTATGAAGTTCACCGGTCGTATCGATAGAGACATAAGTTCTCTTATCGTGACCGTCCCTCATCATTACGTTGGAGAGATTGTTGTCATCGTGAAGGTGACCCATTTTGATCTCACCATCACGGTTTCTCCAACCTACGGTATGATAGTTCTTATTAGACATTAGAATTTACCCACACAATCTATAACTTGAACTACTCCAGATCCTGAACCAGACCCTGAACCAAACTCACCCAGGTCTTCAATCTGATCCTTACCGATAACTTTGATACAAAGTTTCGGAGTCAGGACAGAGTTAAACCCAGTACTAGATCTCACATAAACCAATGGTCTCTCTTTGAAACCTTCGCCCTGTGATGTGACTTTGACTGAACGGATACTCCCATTGGGATAAACTTCAATCTCTGCCTTGGCACCATTATCTGGTTTGATGACGACCTCATCATTCTTATTATAGAATACTCCGCCCTCACTCACCACAATATCTTCAAGACATAAGATAATTGGATAAGCACCTGTTGCACTTACTGGATATGGGGACTTAGTTTTACTGTATTTCACCACCGGAGTTGTGAGTCTTCCTGGTTTTTGAACTAAGTGAGGTCTTCCACCGAAGATAGTCTCAAATCCTCCTGCCTCTTCTGGTGTTTTGGCGTCAAGATTGACAGGTTCAGTCACAATCTCCGTGTTTGGGGGCATCGTAATGATGTCTCCTGGATTGACTTCAACAACAATGTTGCCGGGGAGAGGTGTCTCTAGAACCTTATTTGAGCGTTCAATGATAGTTTCATTGTTATATGCCCAAGTTCTACCAGAACCACCAAAGTCACCGTTTGGTGCGGTAAGATAACCCCTTCCAGAATACTGAACGATAATATCTACAATGCCGATAGTATATCCTTCTCCCCGAATAACATTGCCCTCAGCATCACGTACAACGACAGGTTGCCCCTTTTCGTTAACGATAATAAACCCGTTCTCGTCTCTCCAGATAGGTTTCTTGGGGTCTTTGGTGACCTTCACCTTACCAGTTACCGGTTTGATCGTAGCACCTGCACCCTTACCACAGTTATCGTAAACCTTAGCAATAACAGAACCAGAATAGTTGACACCAGTACTTACAGGGTCATATGAAATAACCTCACCATCGGGAGAGACGATGAGATTACCCGTAGCACCAACACCCCTTCGGTTGAAAAACTTCACCGTTGGAGGTCCACAAGCAACAGCACCACACATAAACTCATTGGCGGGTGCTCTCGGAATAATAATAGTCGCGGGAAGTGCCATAAACAAGTCCTAGTGTAGTATTTAGTTGCCTCCAGTCACCTGACTTACGGGTACAGTCACGAACTCTCCGTCCTCATTTTCAATCACAACAAACGAAGAAGTTGAACTTGACAGAGTTTGTGTTGGAGTTCCGGCAATAAATGCTCTAGACTGAACTGGAGTAGTAGTTAGGAACTGAGAGTATAGCACAGAGTTGTCTACAATAGAGTTGGGAGAAGGTTCGCTATTCACCGCAATTGCAATCTCCAAACTATTCTCAAAGTTTACATCAAACTCAAAGTCTTCAACAGTATTGTTGGAAGATGAACTGCTACTTTGTGAGGATTGTGATGCGGTCTTTGCTCCACTCTTCAGTTTGTCAAAATCAGGAATCTCAAGTTGACCAGGACCACCCCACATACTCCAGTCATTCACAGTGTAACATGCTTGCTCAGTGTCACAGGATAGGAATGAAAGAATTTGCTTAAGGAAACCACCGACCTGACCAGAGACACTATCAACTGCTCCAGCAATTCCACTGATACCACCTAAAGCATCACTAATAGTACCTTCGATGCCGGAGGTCATCTGCCCAATAACATTACCGAGCATACCAGATACGACACCACCACCGCCTCCACCAGAACCACCGCCGCCACCGATGTTCACTGCTTTATCGAGAGCATCACTAAGGAAACCACCGACCATACCAAACAGTTTTCCAATGATCTTCTGGAAGGCACAAGCAATAGTGTCGTTTACAGTCTCAACACCTTTCTTCAACTCAGGTCTCTGGTTTGGGAATGTTAGGAAATATAGGGGTTTCATTGCCTCATTGACCACATCAATAGTAGTCTGCTCAATCAGCGTAGTGACCCACTTGATTCCAGAGGCAATAAGACGAGTTGCTTTTGAAGTTAGATACTCAATCTGTTGCTGTGCCTGTGCGTTTAGACCTGAAAGGGCATAGCGATAGTCGTTTAGACTTCTCTGAATACGCTCAATCTCTGCAATAGTATTCTGAATCTGCTTCTGAATCCTACCCATAGGAACAGGTTGGCAGTCTTCTGGTTGGTCCAAAGGTTCGCTAATCCTTCCCCACTCAAGCATACCCCAGTCCACAAAAGAACTGATGTTGTTACTTGCTGTTGCTGACTCGATAGCAAACTGGTTGACAATCGATGGATCTGCACACTCCTCCAGAAGTGTTTGGTAAAGAACATCACCAGGACTTGGTTCCTTTTTGATGTCGTGAGTTGATCTAGTTTCCTCTTCCAGATAACCAGAGGTAGGAACAAACCTCGGATCAGAAGGACTCTGATTCTTAAGAAGTGCTTGGTAGTCGTTGTTTCCAAGCACACCCATAATGACCGGTAACTGACCGTCTTCACCGTCAACATACCACCCATACACAAAGGTTCCTTGTGTGAGATTGGCAGTCATCGAAGAACCCCTACCACCGCCACCTGCGGTAACGGGATATGAAACAGTTGCCCACTGTAGGGTCTCGTCAGGAACCTCTTCGTTGCTCTTTGACTGCTGACCGATCATACGGATACGATATCTCTCACCCCACCCTCTCTCGTGAGTATTATCGACGTCAGGAACACCGGGAATATTGTTTTTCCATGATCCTTCGGGTGCAATCTGACCCATCCACCAATGGAAACCGTCCTTACCGATACTATGTTTTTGAAAAAAACCGTGTTCGATGCTCATCCGTTCATACCACTCTTTTTACCAAAGGAATCTCTTACCAAAGTGAGAGAAGTGAAGCAGTCACTTGGAGTCATACGATGACAGAGACTTGCTATCATATATATACCACCACTTTCGGGGTTAGTTGTATCTTGTGTGAGTAGTGGATAGTTGACATAAACCAAGTCACCAGCACGAAGACTAAAGTCACCAGGAATAGTAATATCAAATCGGACAGTGAATAGTTCGTTATATCTCATCACAGACTGAACCATACGCTGTTTAGCGTCATAGTTTGCACCTCTTCGTGTCTCGTCTGAAGACCTCCACTTATCGAGTTGCTCATCACCAACACCGTCTGGGTTTGTACCTACATCCAGAATCTGTACCATCTTACGGGATGGTTTCTCAATAATCTCTGGCAACACCACCTCACCAGTAAACTTGTCAGGGAGACCTGCAAGTTCAACACCTGGTTTCTGCTCCTCAGAGTTATACTTACGCTCATAATACTCCATTGCAGCAAAGTCAAAATATATGGTTCTGTTGTGATACATACCCATATTCATATTGTTCTGAACATCTACATCACTTTGAACCTGGAACTTCAAGATATTGTCATCATAACCAGGTGGAATCTCTTCTGTATCGTGATAGATGTATTTCTTCTTTGGAGACGATTCTTGGAACATCTTATCGATCGACCTAAAGTAAAACTTATCCATGGTCTGCCAGAACATAAATGCAGCAGCTTTATCTGTCTCACCTGCACCCGCTGGAACTGCTTTTTGTGCTAACCAAGTCAAAACATAGAAAGGTTTTCTATCATTACCTAAGAAGTTGTAGTCTCTATTAGTACCAGTCTGTTTAGTCTCATCAACTTCAAGGGGCATTTGACTTTCCAAGTCCTCAGTGATAATAGTTCGAACACTATCAGAAATGGGACCTTGATATGGTTTCATACACCTGGTAAGGTTGTTCTTTACCGCATCATAGGAGAATAAGTCCAGAAAGAATACATCTCTCTGGGTCATATCCATACTATTCCTAACTCTATTGATGTTAATTCCATATGGGAAGTTAAGAATATTGCCCTCAGCGTCTTCTACATTGACGATACACTTCTCAGCACCACGAATTGGAAGACCATCGATAAGACCTTGATCTCTCTGGGGAGCATCACCATTTCCTTTATATCCAGTGTCTATGACAGTAGCAGTTGCTGTGAAAGAATTGGATAAAATACTTTCATAGTAGTTAAACTCCACCACACCACCGGTAATATCGGACTGGTTACCAGTATGTGAAATAATAGTAAAGTTTTTAATATTGCCAGATTCTGCTCTCGATCTCATTATCCAAACTTGTATAGGAACGATGAAAGTTGCTTCTTCCAGAAACTATTTACCATACCAGCAACATCTCCACCTATACCACCAGCAGATCCTTGTGGTTTCGGAACCATTCCTTCTCCACTACCAGCAGTAGAAGTGATGGGTATTGGGAGAGTGATAGCACCAAATGAACCACCAACCTCATAGTCAGTAAACTTCTCTACACCTGAGCAGTCACACTGAGGTTTGGTAGGAGCAAGTCTTGCCTCTGGGACTGCTGGAGTAGGAAGAATAGGTGCTGGTGGTGCAGTAGTTGCCTCTGGGACTGCAGGAGCAGGAAGAATAGGTGCTGATGGTGTGGTTTGTTCTGGAATTGCTGGAGGTGGGAGAGTAGGTGCTTTTGGTGGTGTAGTTTGTTGTGGAACTGCTGGTGTTGTTGGAACAGCAGCACCTGTTGTACCTCTTCTACTTCTACCAAAGGAAACAGTTCCTCTATTTGCAGAAAGTTTACTATCTCCATGTCCTGTCTTAAAGAGTACATTGCCGTCCTTATCGACACCAACAACAAATCTTCCGTAGTTACCTCCGGTATGATATTCCAACTTACCACCGTCAATAGATGGTACAAGGATTTCTGCACCCTCTGCACTCTTACCGAAACGGGTTTCTCCAGATTTGGGAATGTAATAGTCAAGACTATGGAAACCACCTTGATCAAGGGCACGTCCTCTGGGGAGGTTGTGAGCAGCAAATGCTTTGTTTAGAAGAGCAGCCTTATCTTTTGCCGACATAGTGTGACTGTATCTCATATTAGCAACTGCTGCATTACTAAACTCAATCACTCTACCATCAGCAGCATATCCTCTAGACAACTGATCCATCATTGCAATCTTCTGTTCCATAGACAAAGATGCCTTGATCTTAGTATCAATATGATATCCATCTCCACTACCAATACGACCCTTGGGACCAGTTTTGAGACCAGAAGCATAAGCACCTGATCCACCTTTAGCGCCAGGAACTGCTGGAGTTTGTGGTTTAGATTGTGCTTTTAATGGTGTCGCACCGGCAACATCTTTT
>MDSW01176846.1_pt1 | contig 13611 bp, 14 predicted proteins | sample 811171 | NCBI WGS metagenome assembly MDSW01 (sample SAMN05326641, study PRJNA326480) | marine metagenome | isolation source: seawater | place: Atlantic Ocean: North West | collected 2012 | reverse complement strand
GCCTCTTTATCTGTGTAATGATCAATTTTTGATTTTTTTGTCATTAAAATTTAAGTATGTAATATAAATGATATTAAATCACTAATTATTTGTCTTAATTATGAACTTATTGTCCTCAACATCAATTTTTAGTTTTTACACTTTATTAAGTAGGGTTTTAGGCTATTTAAGGGATATTTTAATAGCGATTTTTCTTGGCACAAGTATATATGCCGATGCTTTTTTTGTCGCTTTTAGACTACCCAATACATTTAGAAGATTATTCGCAGAAGGTACCTTTAATGCAGCATTTATACCTAGTTATACAAAGGAAAAATTAAAGGGCGTACAAGAAGGAAAAAAATTTGCAGATGAAGTATTTAACTTGCTTTTAGTATTTTTGGTTTTTTTAATTTTAGTAGTTGAAATATTTACACCTTTTGTAGTTTATTTAATAGCTCCAGGTTTCTATATCGATAATGAAAAATTTAATTTGGCAACTGAATTTGCCAGAATAACATTCCCATTTTTGCTTTTTGTTAGTCTTTCATCATTATTAGCAGGAATATTAAATAGCAACAATAAGTTTGCCGCTGCCGCTGCCGCACCAATAATACTTAATGTTATACTTATTTTATTTACTTTGTTTTCTTTTTATTACAATCTGAATATTGCTAAAAGTTTATCGATTGGTGTTACTTTAGCAGGTATATTACAATTTTTAATTTTAATTGTTTTTACAAAAAAATTTTATTTTCCATCTATTAGATTATTTCTAAAATTCTCAAAGAAAATTAAAATTTTTTTTAACAAGTTATTACCAAGTATTTTTTCTTCTGGAATAACCCAAATTAATATACTTGTTGGAACTATAATTGCTTCTTTTCAAACTGGTGCCGTATCTTATCTTTACTATGCAGATAGAGTTTACCAAATTAATTTAGCTATTGCAGGAATTGCTGTTGGAACAGTTGCTTTACCCTCGTTATCAAAGAGTGTGAAACTTAAAAATCAAAAGGCAATTGATCTTATACAAAACAAATCGTTGGAATTGTCATTATTGTTTTCAGTTCCTGCAAGTTTTGGATTATTGATTGCTTCAAAACAAATAGTAAACTGCTTATTTGGATATGGATCGTTTGATAGTGAAGATATTATTTATACCTCTTCAGCACTAATGTTTTTTGCCATGGGAGTTCCTGCGTTTGCACTTATTAAAGTTTTATCAAATTTCTATTTCGCTAGGGATAATACTAAATTACCATTTTATATTTCAGCAATTAGTATGTTTTTAAATATAATATTGAGCGTTTCTTTATTTAAAAAATATGGATTTATTATAATTCCAATTGCCACTTCAATTTCAACTTGGGTTGCTATTCTAATTTATATTTTCTTATTAAAAAGAGTTAGATACCTTCATTATGGAAAAAAATATTTATTTAATTTTTTGAAAATATTAATCGCAACAATATTTATGTGTCTTTTTCTATATTTTGGTTTAGATTATTTTGAGGATAAGTTTGAATATTCAAATAAATTTAAATTAATTTATCTGCTAATTATGATAGGTTCATCAGCAGGTATATATCTATTTATCACAAGGCTTTTAGGAGTTTTAAGTCTAAAAAATTATAGTTTAAAATGAAAAAAAATTTCAAAGAAATAGCTTTTTCGGGTGTTCAACCTACCGGCAATTTACATTTGGGTAATTACCTAGGGGCAATAAAAAACTTTGTTGAATTGCAAAAAAAAATGGAATGTATTTATTGTGTCGTAGATCTTCACGCAATAACTGTTTTTCAGGATCCAAAAGAATTAAATAGAAATATTCTTGAAACTACTGCAGGATTTATAGCTTGCGGATTAGATTTTAAAAAGAGCGTAATATTTAATCAATCCGCAGTAAGTGGTCATGCTGAGCTCGCTTGGATTTTCAACTGTGTATCAAGAGTTGGATGGATGAGTAGAATGACACAATTTAAAGAGAAAGCTGGAGCCAACAAAGAGAATGTCAGTGTAGGTTTGTATGTATACCCAAACTTAATGGCGGCAGATATTTTACTATATAAGGCAACGCATGTACCAGTTGGGGACGACCAAAAACAACATTTAGAGTTAGCAAGAGATATTGCTCAAAAGTTTAACAACGATTTTAAATGTGGTAATTTTTTTCCAATACCAGAACCACTTATTCAAAAAAAAATTTCTAGAGTAATGAGTTTAAGAGATGGAAAAAAAAAAGATGAGTAAATCTGAGGATTCAGATTATTCTAGAATAAATTTAACTGATAGCGAAGATGATATTAGAAAAAAAATTAAAAAAGCAAAAACAGATTCGTCCCCAATTCCTGAAAATCTTGAGGATTTAAAAAATAGACCAGAAGCATTAAATCTTTTAACTATTTACTCTTCAGTATTAGGATCATCATTAGAGAAAACTCTAAAGGAGACAAGTGGTAAAGATTTTTCAAAATTTAAAGATAACTTATCAGATGTGCTAATCGCTACAATCTGTCCCATAGGAAAAAAAATAAAAGAATTAAACAAGGATACTTCCTATTTATCTAAAGTATTAATGGAAGGTTCGAATAAAGCTAAAAAAATTTCTGAAGATAACATCAAAAAAATCAAAAAAATTGTAGGTTTTGTTTAATTACTATAGTCGTATTAATTGTACATTTTTTGTAATATGTTAAAAATATAAAATGATTCAAATAGAAAAAACACCAAATCCAAATGCCATCAAATTTATTGGAAATAAAAAATTTTCATCTGTTGGCAGCCAAGAGTTTCAAAGTAAAAATATAGGTGAAGTAAAGAACGTTTTTATTAAAAAACTACTAGAGCTCGAAGGAGTAGAACTAATATTTGTTTCGGAAGACTTTTTGAGCGTTAAAAAAAATGATAAAGTTAAATGGGAAACCTTACAACCAACGATTATTTCCTTTATCAACGACTTTTTTGAAAAAAACAATAAGCCAATTTTAACTGAAACTTTAAGTACAGATGAAGGCACCAAAAAAGATGAAGTTTCTAGTAAAATAATTGAAGTCCTTGACACCAAAGTAAGACCAGCTGTTGCTAGAGATGGTGGAGATATTAAGTTCATATCATTTAAAAACGGAGTGGTTAAAGTTGAATTAAAAGGAAGCTGTTCAGGCTGCCCAAGCTCAGTAATGACACTTAAACAAGGCGTGCAAAATATATTATGCCATTATGTAAAGGAGGTTAAATCCGTAGAGGCTATACAGTAAATTATGAAAAAAAATAATCCATACAGAGAGCAGCTGATTGAATTATCCAAGTTATACAAAGTGGACGAAATTAAATCATATGTTAGATCAAAAAAGGATCTTACTATTTCACAAATTGAAGTTATACTTTTAAAAAATAAAATAAGACTTCCTGAACAAAGTTATAATAAAAAAAGAATTGCAGAAATAAAATTTAAAGAACAACTAATAACAAACACTGTACTAACTGTTTTTTTGATTGGATTTGTCGTGAGTCTAATTACTGTGAGACCATACATAAAGCTTGTAACTAATCAAATTAAATTTACGCATGTTGCTAAAGAATATAAATATAATTTTCAAAACAATACTAAATCGGAAAAATTTAAATCAGAAAAACAGCAAGGTGACAATAATATTAGTATTGACACTCAACTCACTTTAAATCTTTTTGAAAACTTAAAATATGATCTTGACAGTATAAGATTAGGGCAGACAGTTAAGCCAATTTATCTCTCTCAATTACCAAAAGATTTAAGAAAAATTAAAAGTACAGAAAAAAAGAAAGAAACTTTCATAAAAATAGTTATGCCATTAATATTAGATGAAAATAACAAAATCTTAGAAAATAGAAAAAAACTTTTTAAAATTTTATCAAAACAATCAAATACCAGAGGTGAAAAAGTTTGGCTTAAAAGACGTTTTCAAGACTATGAGATAAAAAATGAAGATGTAGCCGAATTAAAAGTAAGAATGGACATAATACCAGTATCAATAGCAATAGCACAAGCAGCAAAAGAAAGTGGATGGGGAACCTCAAGATTTGCACTTGAAGGAAATGCTATGTTTGGTCAATGGACTTGGGGAAAAGATGGGATAGAGCCCTCAGATAAAAAAATTGGCTCAGGACATAAAATTTTAAGATTTTCAATGTTGCGTTCATCGGTGGTGGCATATCAAAAAAATTTAAATACTCACAATGGTTACAAAGAATTTAGAGAAAAAAGATCCGAATTAAGAAGAATTAAAAAAGAAGTTTCTGGACTAGATTTAGTTAATTATTTAGATAGATATGCAGCAACTGGAAAAGAATACGTTAAAATATTGAGAAAAATTATTTCGCAAAATAAATTGACGGATTTTGATAATGCAGTTCTTATGAATACAAAGTCAGACTCGACTTTAACACTTTAATTTAAAGATCAGATATTACAAATTGTATCCCTAGCCATCTCCATTCACCACTACTTTCTCTTAACGAACAATTAATTCTCCCCCTCTCTGTAATGAACTTTTCTTCAATTATAATTTTTAATTTATCTTTTTCCACAATGTTAATTTCTGACTCCCTCCATTTATTACCTTCATTTGAATAGCAAGTAATATTTTTTAAATTAAGGCTGTCTTCAAAAAAAGTAATTTCAACGTCCGGGGGATTATTTTTATCTGCAAGATATTTTTCTTCAGGCTTAATTTGTTTGTATGGCATTGGGATTGTTTTTAATAAGTTTTTAAATCTATCAATTTTTCCATATTTTTCATTAATTGGGAATCTGGGGAGCTCAAACCTACTTTTTGTTTTATCAATTACACCTGAATGCTGGCCAAATGCAAATAAAAAACCTAATTCTTCAACAATCTTTATGTAAGATGTTTTGTATTCTCCAAATGGGTAGGCAAAAAATTTTGTTTCATAATTTAATTTTTTTTTTAAATATATTTTTTGCCAATTTAATATCTTCTCTAATTTTTTCATCTTTTTCATCAACCAAATATCCGTGTGAATGGCTATGATTTCCTATATGCACAAAATCATATTTAGAAATATCTTCTATTTCATCCCAACTCATATATCCACGCGCTCCAATCGTTTCTGTATTTATAAATATAATGAAAGGAATTTTTTGCTCTTTTAAAATTGGCCAGGCCTTTTCATAAAATGATGAAAAACCATCATCGATTGTGAGTAAAATTTTTTTATTTAAATTGTTTTGATCAACTGCATTTTCAAATTCTAAGTACGAAATAAATTTTATTCCAGAGTCCTTTATCAACTTTATATGAGTTTTAAAATCCTCAATTCTAATATTTGTTGATGGATACTTGTTCTCATCAAAACGATGGTACATTATTGATATTATTCCATAGTCTGTAATATTACTTGTTTGAGAATATGAATTGTTAAATGGTAATAAAAAAACTATAAATGTTATAATGATAAAAAATTTTCTAATTATTAACTTCACAGGCAAAAATAATATAGTTGGTTTAAGGGTTAATAATAATTTTTTTATTAAAAAACTTCAAACTAATATTAGAAATAATGAATTACTTGTTAATAATATATTTGATTTTATTGATAAGAAAAATGTTAATTTTGACAAAAATTTTTCAGTTTTGGTGAATATTGGCCCAGGTAGTTTTTCAGGAGTGAGAATATCAATAGCTGTTGCAAAAGGTATAAAAATAGCGAAGGGGGTTAAACTTTACGGTTTTAAAGATGCACAATTAGGTGAATTTAACCTGAAAAATATAGAATTATTACTAAAAAAAAAACTTTTAGAAAATAATTTGATTAAACCAGTGTATTTAAGTTAAATTATAAAAAATAAAAATGAGTAAAATTGAAGAAAAATGTAAAGCAAAGGGCGTTAGGCTTACTGATCAAAGAAAAATTATCGCGAAGGTAATGTCTGATTCCAAACAGACTTATGGATCTAAAGATCATCCAGATGTAGACGAGCTTCACAAAAGAGTTAGCACTTTCGATAAAAACATAAGTATAGCCACTGTTTATAGAACAGTTAAACTGTTTGAAGAGGCAGGAATAATTGAGCGTCATGATTTTAAAGAAGGTAAATCAAGGTACGAACCACTTACAGACGAACACCACGATCATTTAATTGATATTAATAGTGGAGAGATAGTAGAATTTGTGGATAAAGAAATTGAAGAATTACAAAAAAAAGTAGCCCAAAGATTAGGCTATAAATTGGTAGATCACAAGTTGGAATTATACGCACAAAAAATTAAAAAAAATTAGAAAATTGTCAAAAAAAATATTTATCAAAACTTTTGGATGCCAAATGAACGAGTACGATAGCGGTCGTATTTCAGATTTAGCAAAAGAGGCTGGGTATATCCAAACTGAGAAAATAGAAAACATAGACTGTTATGTTCTAAATACTTGTCACATACGAGACAAAGCGACAGAAAAAGTATACTCAGATATTGGGAGACTCAAAAAAAACTATAAAAATAAAAAAAAACCAACAGTTTTAATTACAGGATGTGTTGCACAAGCAGAAAATAAGGAAATGTTAAGAAGAGAACCTTACATAGATGCTGTTATTGGTCCGCAATCATATCAAAATCTTCCAAGGATTTTAAAAGATATTGATAAAAAAAAAAGAAAATTAAATTTTACAAATTTTGATGTTATTGAAAAATTTGATAAAATAAATGTCATTAAAAATTCAAACGCTAAAGTTTCGTCTTTTATAACTATACAAGAGGGTTGTGACAAATTTTGTAATTTTTGTGTAGTTCCATTTACCAGGGGCCCTGAATACTCTAGATCTCCAAATGAAATATTTGAGGAAGTGAAAACATTAATTTATTCAGGCGCTAAAGAAATAACTTTTTTGGGACAAAATGTTAACGCATATAAGTCAAGTCAAAATGGAAAAATTTTTAGACTTTCAGATTTAATAATGAAACTTAATGACTTTAAAGAGATTGAAAGGATAAGATATACAACATCCCATCCTAAAGATATGAGTAGAGATTTAATTACTTGTTATAAACACGCAAAAAAATTAGCACCATTTGTTCATTTGCCTGTTCAGACTGGCTCAAATAAATTATTAAAAAGCATGAATAGAAAACATACTATTGAAGAGTATAAATCTATTATAGATAACTTAAAAGATTTAAGACCAGAAATAAATTTTTCTAGTGATTTTATAATTGGTTATCCAGGTGAAACAGAGGATGATTTTCAAAAAACAATTGCTTTAGTAAAAGAAATTAAATTTATAAATTCTTTTTCATTTATTTATAGTCCAAGACCTGGAACAACTTCATCCAAATTAAAAATGCCTGAGAAAAATATACAAAAAAAAAGATTAGTTGAACTCCAAAATATACTTAAAAATATTCAAATAGATAAGCATAAAAACCTACAAGGAAAAAATGAAAAAATTTTAGTAGAAAATAAACTTAAAAACCAGAATAGGTATTTTGGTAGAAGTGAAAATTTAACGCCTGTAATATTTGATAACGGGGATGAAAACGACATAGGAAAAATTATTTCGGTAAGAATTCAAAACTATAATCAAAATTCTTTATCAGGAGTAAAGAATAATTTAGAAGGTTCGGTAGCAGCTTAATGTTAGAAGCAAAAAACATTGGTAGAGAAATTTCAATAAAAAAAATTGACAACGAAACAGTTAATATAACAATATTTGACAATAAAGTTTTAATGTCAATTGTAGGCGAGTTTAACAAAAATTTAAATAAAATTGAAAAGCTAACAAATACAAAACTTTTTTTTAGAGGAAATTCTATAACTGTTAAGGGCAAAAAAGCATTAATTTTGAATGTTTCTAACTGTTTTAAATTCCTAGTGAATAAATATCTTGTCACCAATTGTATTGAAAATGATGATATAATTCACTCTTTGAAAAATGATATGCCTGATACAAATGAAAAGAACAAAAATAATATAAGATCACTAGACCAAATTATAAAGACACCGAGAAGATCTGTTATACCTAGGTCCAAGAAACAATCAGAATATTTAAAAGCATTATTAAATGAAAATATAATTTTGTCACTTGGACCAGCAGGAACTGGAAAAAGTTACCTTGCTGTCTCAGTTGCTGTGACCATGTTAATGGAAAAAAAGGTAGAAAGGGTGATATTATCTAGACCTGCAGTAGAGGCAGGAGAAAGGTTAGGTTTTTTACCTGGCGACATGAAAGATAAAGTTGATCCCTATCTAAGACCTCTTTACGATGCTTTATATGACTTATTTGGTTATGAAAAAATTCAAAGAAAAATAGAAAGCGGAGAAATTGAAATTGCTCCGCTGGCATTTATGAGGGGAAGAACTTTAAAAAATTCATTTGCTATATTAGACGAAGCTCAAAACGCCACATTAACTCAAATAAAAATGTTTTTAACAAGAATAGGTGAAAATTCAAAATTAGTGGTTAACGGAGATCCATCTCAAATTGATTTAATTAATAAAAAAGATTCAGGATTGATTAGATCAAAAAATATTTTAAAAAATATTAATGAAATTAAATTTGTAGAATTTGATCATAATGATGTTGTGAGGCATCCTCTTGTATCTAAAATTATACAGGCATACAAAAAAAATTTTGATGATAAAAATTAATGTTTTTGTCATTGAAAAAAAATGGTCAAAATATATTTTATCATCCAAAGATTTTTTTTATAAAAAAACTGAACTATTAGATAATTATATTAGCTATCTAAGAAAAAAAAATTTTTCTTTTTCATTACGGTTAGCAGGAAATTATGAGATTAAAAATTTAAATAGAAAATTTAGAAAAAAAAACAAAACAACAGATGTCTTATCTTTTCCTTTTTATAGGGATAAAGAATTAAAGAAAAAAATAAAAACAGAAAAAAATATTTATTTGGGTGATGTGATAATAAATTTTTATAAGGTTAACAAAAAGAATAATGAGAAAGATTTTAAAAAAGAATTCAATAAACTATGGATACATGGTTTTTTACATTTATTGGGTCATAAGCACTACACAAACAAAGACTTTAATAAAATGAGTAAAGTTGAAAAAAAAATCTTTAATAAAATTCATAAAAATAATGTTAAAATTTTTTGATAAAAGAATTTTTATTTTATTAATTTTCCCCCTTTTTTTAGGCGCAATTACCGTTTTTACATTTCAACCCTATAACTTTTTTTTTATTAATTTCATATCACTTTCATTTCTTTTTCTCTTAATTATTCACGTAAAAAAAAGATCAAAAAGTATTTATAGAAAAAAACCTTTTCTTAAGAGGGCATTTATACTTGGAACTTCATATGGTTTTGGTTTTTTCTTATTTGGTATTTACTGGATATCCAATTCATTAACTTTTGACCCCTCACTGAAATTTTTAATACCTCTTTCATTAATTGTTATACCTTTATTTCTATCGTTATTTTTTTCAGTGCCTATAATGTTTTTGAGTAGCATTCTAAGTAAAAATTTTTCCTCTATAATTTTAATTAGTTTAGTTTTCGCAATTTCTGATTTTTTAAGAGGAAATATTCTTTCTGGATTTCCATGGAATTTATGGGGATATAGTTTTTCATGGTCAACAGAAAGTCTTCAGATATTATCAACTGTAGGTTTTTATACTTTTAATCTATTTGCAATAACAATTTTTTTTATACCATCTATTGTATTTTATAAAAAAAATTATAAATTTTTTATTTTATTATTTTTTGTCGCTGTTGCTTTTTCAAATTTTTTCTATGGTTCATATATAATTAATTCAAAAAAATATCCTGAGAATTTGAAAAAAATTAATTTTAAAATTATCTCGGGGGGGTTTGATTTAAAGGATTTTAGAGATGAAAAAAAAATTGTTAATGATCTAATAAAATACAGCGAACCAAAAAAAGATAAAAAAACTATTTTTATTTGGCCAGAAGGAACATTTGTAAATGATAAATTTCTTACAAACAATGATATAAGATTGTTATTTAAAAACAACTTCTCAGAAAATCATTTAATTGTATTCGGAGCAAATACTGTTAAAGAAAAAAAAAACACAAAGAATTTTTTTAACAGCATGATAGTAGTAAATAAAGATATGGATATCTTGGCTCAATATGATAAAAAAAAATTAGTTCCATTCGGGGAATTTTTACCGATGGAAAAAGTTCTTAAATCTATTGGCTTAAAAACTATTGCCTCTGGTTATTCGTCTTTTTCAAAAGGACAAGGAAAATCAGTATTAAAAATCGAATTTGATAAATATAACTTGAATTTTCTGTCTCTTATTTGTTATGAAATAATATTTCCAAACTTAGTTGAAAATCACGATAATCAATTCAATTTAATTTTGAATATTTCAGAAGATGCATGGTTTGGTAAAAGTATTGGACCACAACAGCACTTTGCCAAGGCAATTTTTAGAGCAATAGAATCAGGCAGCTATGTTTTGAGATCAGCAAACAAAGGAACAAGCGCATTTATAAATTCAAATGGAGTTATATTAAAAAGTTTAAAATCAAATGAAGTTGGAAATATTGAACTAAGTATACCAATTTACGAAAACATAGATTACAAGCCAAAAAAGAGTTTGATATTTATATTGGTTTTAATTACATATGCTGTTATTTTTTTCATATTACGAAAACTTAAACTTTAATGAAATCAAAAGACTATTTATTTACTAGCGAGTCTGTGTCTGAGGGACATCCAGATAAAGTTTGTGACAGAATTTCTGATATGGTTGTTGATACATATTTGGATGCAGAGCCTCAATCTAGAGTAGGATGCGAAACTCTAACAACCACAAACAAAGTTGTTTTAGCTGGAGAAGTTAGAGGCCCTGAAATTAAAAAAGAAAAATTAATTAAAAAAGTAAGAGATTGTATTAAAGACATTGGATATGACCAAGATGGTTTTAGTTGGAAAGAAACTACTAAAATAGAAAGTCATCTACATGCTCAATCAACCGACATAGCAATGGGAGTAGACGCATCTGGAAATAAAGATGAAGGAGCTGGTGACCAGGGAATTATGTTTGGATATGCGTGCAATGAAACAGATGTTTTAATGCCGGCACCAATTTATTATTCTCATAAATTACTAAGATTAATGGCAGAGGATAGAAAATCAGGAATTTTAAAAAATATTGAGCCCGACTCAAAAAGCCAAATCACAGTTCAGTATAAAGATGGAAAACCAGTATCTGTGAAGTCAGTAGTAATCTCAACGCAGCATTCAAAAGATATTAATCAATCACAGGTAAGAGAATTAGTAAAACCATACATAGAGAAATCAATTCCAAAAAACCTTTTATCTGGTCTAGACGAAAATGAAATTTATGTAAATCCCACTGGAAATTTTGTTATTGGAGGTCCAGATGGTGATGCGGGATTGACCGGACGAAAAATAATTGTAGATACCTACGGAGGTGCAGCACCTCATGGTGGAGGCGCTTTTTCGGGTAAAGACCCAACAAAGGTTGATAGATCTGCAGCGTATGCTTCAAGGTATTTGGCAAAAAATATTGTGGCATCAAAAATAGCAGATAAGTGTTTAATACAATTGGCCTATGCAATTGGAGTTTCTAAACCCTTGTCAATTTATGTTGACCTTTTTGAAAATAGTGAAGAAAAAAATAAACATGTTGAAAAATTGATTAAAGAAAATTTTGATTTAAGTCCGAGAGGTATTAGAGAATTGTTAGGTCTAAACAAACCAATTTACCAAACTACAGCTGCTTATGGTCATTTTGGAAGAAAACCAGGATCGGATGGTTCTTTTTCCTGGGAAAAGACTGATAAAATAGATATTTTTAAAAAGTAATTCTTGAAAAGAGACTAAATTTAAATTAAACAATTATAAATCACCTGAAAGATCAAAATGGGCATTTGCCCATTTTTTTTTAGGTGGATAAAAAAACTATGTTAAATAGAGGTTTAGACAAACAAGAACTGTTAAGAGTTGTTGACTCAGTAGCTAACGAAAAATCTATTGATAAAGAACTCATACTAAGTTCAATGGAAAGTGCCATTCAAAAAGCAGCCTATAATAAATTTGGTTTCGATAATGAAATTGAAGCGAAAATTAATAGAGAAAATGGAAGTATAAAAATACACAAAGTTCTGCAGATTGTTGAAAAAGTAAATGATCCTGTAAGAGAGGTTTCACTTGAAAAAGCAAACTCAATTAGTAAAGAAAATAAAGATCTAAAAGTTGGAGACAAAATATATGAAGAACTTCCACAGATTGATTTTGGTAGAATAGCTGCCCAGAGCGCAAAGCAAGTCATATCTCAAAGAGTAAGAGAAGCAGAAAAAAGTAGGCAGTACGATGATTTTATCGAAAAAAAAGGACAGATAATTAGTGGTATTGTTAAAAGAACTGAATATGGAAATGTTATTGTAGATCTAGGCAGAGCCGAGGGAATTATTAGAAAAGAAGAATTGATACAAAGAGAGATTCTTAAAAACGGAGATAGAGTTAAGGCTTATTGTTATGATGTTAAAAAAGATGTAAGAGGTCATCAAATATTCCTTTCAAGAGCTCACCCACAATTTTTAGCTAGACTTTTTTTTCAAGAAGTTCCAGAAATTTATGAAGGAGTAATAGAAATTAAAGCTGTAGCACGTGATCCTGGTAGTAGAGCCAAAATATGTGTTAATTCAAAAGATTCGTCTCTGGATCCTGTTGGAGCATGCGTAGGTATGAGAGGAAGTAGAGTTCAAACAGTAGTTAATGAACTACAAGGTGAAAAAATAGATATTATAAAGTGGACGGAAGATTTACCTACCTTAGTATCTGAGTCCTTATCACCAGCAGAAATTCAAAAAGTTTTAATTGATGAACAAAATAAAAGAATTGATGTAATTTTATCAGAAGAAAATTTAAGTAAGGCAATTGGAAGAAGAGGACAAAACGTTAGATTGGCCTCTCAACTTATTAATTATGAGATAGATATTTTAACCGAAAAAGAGGACTCGGAAAGAAGACAAGCTGAATTTAAAGAGAGAACTCAAAACTTAATAAATAGTTTAGAAGTAGACGAAACTCTTGGACAGCTTCTCGTTTCAGAAAATTTTCAAAGTACAGAAGAAGTTGCTCAATCAAAAATCGAAGATATTTCAAAAATTGAGGGAATAGAAGAACAAACAGCAAAAGAATTAATATCCAGGGCTAAGGAGTATCTAGAAAAAGAAAAAATAGAAATTGCAAAAAAATTGAAAGAATTAGGTGTCGAAGAAGCATTGATAAATTTACCAGGAATGACACAAGGAATGCTTGTGGTATTAGGAGATCAGAATATTAAAAAATTGAAGGACTTTGCCGAATTAGCATCTGACGAACTCATTGGAGGTGTTGACGAAATAAAAGGTAAAAAAATTAAAATTAATGGATATTTAGAAGATTTTGCACTTAGCAAGGAAGAAGCAGACAATTTAATAATGAGCGCAAGAAAAATAGTTTTTAAGGATTAAATTAATTCAATGGAAAAAGATAAAAATAAGAAAAAAACACTTACTATTTCAGGTTCATTTACTAAAAAATTTGATAGCAACCTGTACAATAAAGGTCAGAAAAAATCATTTGTAATTAGTAAAAAAAAACCACAAAAAACATTTTTTAAATCAAATAAACCG